>Ga0068852_100000136_pt1 | contig 49719 bp, 37 predicted proteins | sample KBSCornC22_FD_66594 | JGI IMG/M metagenome (GOLD analysis project Ga0068852, IMG submission 66594) | Corn rhizosphere microbial communities from Kellogg Biological Station, Michigan, USA - KBS Corn C2-2 | ecosystem: Host-associated > Plants > Roots > Rhizosphere > Soil ... | reverse complement strand
GGCTGGGTCGCGCAGTGGAACGAGATGATCTCCGACCCCGAACAGAAGATCGGCCGCCCGCGCCAGCTCTATACCGGCCCGACCCGGCGGGATTACCCTGCCGGATCGCCCGTCCAGGAGCGGACAGAGAGGACCCAGCGTGGGGACCCTGTCAGACAAGAGGAAGAATTGGTCCCCTGCCACCAATAGACCCGACTTCGCCGATGATTTCCACCAGGCGCGTGAAGCCGGCTTCGCATGGGGCGACGCGTATCACGTCGGCCTGAGAGTGACAGGCCGCGGCAAGAAGGCAGTACGAGCGTAAGCGTCGTCCGAGCTGGCTCGTGCATATCGCTCCTTAGCCCCCGAATGCGCGGCGGAGCCGGGACGGCCCCGCCACGAGGCGTCGTTCAATACCAGGTCTTCACCCCGCCATGATGCGAGCAGGTGCCCGCCCGGTGCGCGGAATGACTGTAGGTGCCATCATTGCACTGCGCCGTGGCGCCGTCGGGTCCGGTCGCGCTCACCGAAGCCGGTGCGACGGGACGCACGGCGGGCCGCGTCGCGCGCGGCGCCGCGGGTGCGGGTTGCGGAGCAGCAGTCGGTGCGGGCGCTGCCGCGGCCGACTTGCAGACCGCCTTGTTGGCATTGCCGGCCTTGGAACAGTCATAGTGGCGCGCGGCCGGTGCGGCCTTGGCCGCGGGCGCAGCGGACGGCGGCGCCGGGACCGCGGCGTTCTTGCAGACGGTCTTGTTGGCGTTGCCCGCCTTCGAACAATCGTAATTCCGGGCGTGCGACGGTGCCGCGACCAGGGTCAACCCGATCGCGATCGATAGCAGCTGCAATATCCGTTTCATTGGGAATCCCTCCTGCGTGTCTCCACCCCGGTCCCCTGGCTGCAGCATCGCCCGATAGCGTGGTCGGGATCAACCTCGCATTTCAGCCGTCCCGGCGGAGACTAGGCCGATCGAATCTCCCGCACGGCGCTCTGGCGGTCGGGAATCAAACACGACTGAGCGAGCGATGGACGCATCCGCTCCCGCCGGCGCCCTGGCTCTGATAGTCTTTGCGGACCCGATGAGGAGACGCCCGATGAGCATTCTCGATGGCCTGCTTGGGCAGGTGGCCGGAAACGTCGATATCGAAAATCTTGCGACCAAGGTCGGCTTGCCCGCGGATCAGGTCGAACAGGCGGTCCATGCGCTCGGGCTCGCGCATCCCCAGCCGGGTGACACGGTCGAGACGGCCTCAGCGCAGACGGGGCTCCCGGCGGACAAGTTGCAGGATATCGTCGGGCATCTCGGCGGCGAAGGCGCGCTCGCGCGCTTCTCGAGCCTGCTGGAAGGCGATGGAAGCATTACTGACAAGTTGAGCGGATTCGCCTCGGGACTGTTCGGGAAGTCCTAACGCCTCGGCTGTCCCAGCAGGAGAAGCCCCTGGGGTTCACCGCTGCCGGCGCTGCACGCGATTCCGGCTATGCGCCGAGAGATGAGGGTGACGGAAAGCCGCCACCCTCGCATCGCTCACTTGGGGCAGGTCACAATCTGGCCGGCCTTATGCTTGCCGGCGGTGTTGGTCCAATGGCATCTGCCTTTATTGTCCTTCTTGGTATTCGCTGCGGTCGCCGTATCCGCATCGGCCTTCGCACTAAAGGGCACCGCACCAGGCGTGTTGCACTTGGCGGCGCGCCCGGTCTTCGGGTCGCGGCATTTGTCTGCCATCGCCGGCGCGACAGCGAACGAAACAGCGGTCAGGGCAATGATCAGCTTCTTCATGGCGATACTCTCCCTTGATGGGAACGCCATGATGCGCCGATCCCATGACGATGCAAGGTAACGAATGTGACTTTCGCGCACGGCTCACCGAGCGAGAGCCGCTGGCGAATTTGCAACCACGCTCGATTGCGCGCACAATTGCCAAGCAGCGAGGCAATCGCCGGCGACACGCTGCGGAGTAAGACCGCCAGGCATCATACGCGCCCGTCCCTGACGGTCGGGCGACATTCCCAAGGCACAGCCCGGCACGGGATTTCCTCTCGTGCGATCGATGCTTGCTGCGCCCGCTCCATGCGGTCCGCGCCCGGCGTGCGCGTGACGCCGTGGCGCGATTGGACGACGACCAGGACGGCACGCCAGCCACGCCGCCAGAGCAGATGGCGGAGGCGCGGTTCGAGAGCCTGTACCGCGAAGAGGCGCCGCGGCTGCAGCGCCGTCTGCGCGCCACCTTGCGCTCGGCCGAAGATGCACGCGACGTGGTCCAGGATGCGTTCGCGCGCCTGCTCGGCACCCGCTCGTTCCCGCTGGAACCCGCGGCCTTCCTCAATCGGATCGTGCGCAACCTCGTGATCGACCGCGCCCGCCGCCAGTCGGCGCGCGGCTCCGAACTGCCGCTCGACGAGGAGAATGAGCCCCGGATCGAACCGACACAGAGCCACGCAATCGAGCTTGAGCAGACCCGCGCGCTGTACCGCGCTTCGGTCGACGCCCTCCCCAGGCGGACGCGCGAAGTGTTCCTGCTCCACCGGCTGGACGGTCTCGCCTACAAGGACATTGCCGCCCATCTGGGCATCAGCATCCGTACGGTCGAATGGCATGTCGCGGAGGCGATCGTCCGGATCGGGCGGGACCTGTGCGGATGAGCATGCCCGACGATCTTGCCCCCGACGAGCTGGCGCGCGAGGCCGCGACCTGGTTCGCGCGAATGCGCGGCCCCGATGCCGCCGCGCGACAGGGCGAATTCGAAGCCTGGCTGGCGCGCACGCCCGAGCATCTCGCCGCCTATAATCGCGCGAGCGAGGTGTTCGCGCTGGGCAAGCTGCTGGCCGACGAGCCGGTCGCCGCGCCGAAGCTACGGCGCACCTGGCGGCGTGCCCCGCTCGCGGCGGCAATGACCTGTCTGCTCGCGGCCGGCATCTGGTTCGGGATGCGCGACCATGCCGTCCCGCAGCAAACCGCCTCCTTCTCCCCTGCCCCGGCGCGCCAGTTGCTGGCGACCGAACCCGGAGAGGAGCGATTGGCACGGCTAGAGGATGGATCGACGGCACGCCTGGCCAGCGACAGCCGGCTGGCGATCGCGTTCGGCAAAGCCCAGCGCCTGCTCATCCTCGAAAAGGGCTCCGCCCGGTTCGACGTCCATCACGAGACGCGTCCGTTCATCGTTATGGCCGGCGGAGGCAGCGTGACCGCGCGCGGGACGATGTTCGATGTCGATCTCACCAAGACGGGTCAGGTCGAGGTGCGGCTGATCCGCGGCGTGATCGACGTTCAATTGCCCCATCCGCGGCCTGATCGGTCTGCACCGGTCCGGCGGCTGGTCGCCGGTGAGAGCATCGCTTTCATCGTGCCGCCGAGCCTGTCCCCGCTCACGCCGCAAATAGCAGCCTCGCAGGCCGCGGCAGGTCCGATCGATGATGACCTGGACGCGCGCAGCTTCACCTCGGTGCCGGTCGCAACGTTGGTAGCTGAAGCAAATCGATCGGCGACACGGCCGATCCGCCTGGCAGACGGCGCGTTCGGCGATGAGCGTGTCTCGGGCCGCCTCCGGGTGGACGATACCGAAAAGCTCGCCCGGCGCCTGTCCGGTCTGTTCGGCTGGTCGGTGGACACAAGCGACCCGAAGGTGATCGTGCTCAAGCCCTGAAAAAAATTTCGCCGGACGACCCCGTAGTCGCCCCGCGCGCTGCGTCACGCCTCCCATCGCCGGCTTGCATGCCGGCTTGGTGAAGGGGGATGAGAATGACGAAGCGCCGCACGACACGAACTGCAGCCTGGCTCGCCTTGGCCGCGATCGCGATTACCGGTACCGCCGCGACGGCCCAAGCGCAGGCTCAGGCGACGATGCGCTATGACCTGCCCGCGCAGGACCTCGGCACGACCTTGCGCGCGATCGCGCAGCAAAGCCGACTGGAGATCATGTTCGCGGACGAGACGGTGCGCGGTCGACGCGCGCCTGCCGTTCGCGGTGAGCTCACCCCGGACCAGGCGGTGACGGTGGCGCTGGCGGGCAGCGGGCTCAGTGCCGAACTGCGCGATGGCGCAATCCTGGTGCGCCTTCGGCCCGGCACCGAGACGGCATCGGCCGACCCGGCGGACGAGGTAACGATCACCGGCACGCACATAAGGGGCGCCGCCACCGCGTCACCGCTGACGGTGGCCACCCGGGAGTCGCTCGAAAATGCCGGGATCACCGACATGGCGACCTTCTCGCGGATGCTGCCGCAAAATTGGGGCGGCGGGCAAAATCCGGGCGTGGCCGGCGGCGGCGACCAGGGCGGCTATAGCAACATCAACAATTCGACCGAGCTCAACCTGCGCGGGCTCGGCGCCGACGCGACCCTGACCCTGCTCAACGGGCATCGCCTCGCTTATGACGCCGTGTTCCAGGGCGTCGACATTTCCGCGATCCCGCTTCCCGCGATCGACCGGGTCGAGATCATCACCGACGGCGCATCCGCGCTCTATGGGTCCGACGCGATCGGCGGCGTCGCCAACTTCGTGCTGCGCCGCGACTTCGAAGGCCTCGAGACGAGCGCGAAAGTCGGGACAGCGACTCAGGGCGGCGATGTCACCCAGCAATATGACGTGATCACCGGCGCGCGCTGGTCGGGAGGCGGCTTCATGATCGCCGCCCAATATGACCATAATTCGGCGGTCAACGCTTCGGATCGCACGATCACTAAATCGCTCAATGGCGCGCAGACTTTGATCGAGGAACAGTCTCAGGTCAGCGTGATCCTGGCCGGTCACCAACAGATCGCCCCTGCCCTCAGCTTCGATCTCGATGCCGAGTTCATGGACCGCTCGCTCCACAAAACCAACGCATTCACGACCAACACGCCGGTGACCGTCAACGGGCTGATCAACCACCCGACGGTGCGGTCCTTCGCGGTGACGCCGAGCTTTCGGCTGAAGCTCTTCGCCGACTGGGAGGCGACCTTGTCGGGGACGCACTCGCAAAGCCTGACGGTGATCCGCGCGCAGAATATCCACGCCGGCAAGGTCAACCCGCAGCGGCTGCGCTACGACGACACGCTCGACAATGTGGAAGCGGGCGCGAACGGCACCTTGTTCGACCTTCCCGGCGGGCCGGTTCGCCTCGCGCTCGGCGGCGGCTATCGCGATTTCCAGCTTGGCATCTACAATATCTCGACTGCGGGCGGCATCCTGAAGGTGACGAAAGATGCCCATGAGAGCCGCGGCAGCTGGTTCGGCTATGGCGAGCTGAACGCCGCGCTGGTCGGGGCGGCGAACGCGATGCCGCTGGTCGAGAAACTCGACCTGAGCGGGGCGATCCGGTACGAAAGCTATCATGGCATCGAGCGGGTCGCGACGCCCAAGCTCGGCCTGATCTACCAACCCCATCGCGACGTCACGATGAAAGCTAGTTGGGGTCGCTCGTTCAAGATCCCGACCCTGTATCAATCCAACCAGATCCCGGTGGCGGGCTTGCTGCCGTCTTATTATTTCGATCCGCAGCCGACCCCGCCGCTGGCGAGTGATGCGACCGTCTTGCTGCTGGGCGGCGGCAACCCGCATCTGCGTGCCGAACGCGCCACGACCTGGACCGGCACGCTCGAGTTCAGGCCGGCCTTCGCGCGCGGCCTGACGCTCAGCGGAAGCTTCTTCCACATCAATTACCGCAACCGGATCGCGAGTCCGATCAACGACCCATTAGGCGCGCTTGTCGATCCGACCGTGGCCAGCTTCGTCAAGATCGCACCGACCACGGCCGAAGTGCTGGCGATCGTCGCCGCGTTGCCGCAGGCGATCAGCAATGCGACCGATGGTCCGTTCGATCCCTCGAAAGTCGGCGCGATCATCAACGAGAGCCTGCAGAATGGTGCCCGCGATCGCGTCCAGGGCGTCGACCTGACCGCCGATTACCAGCTCACCTTCTCGGACCGCAGCAAGCTCGGGCTGACCGCGACCGCCTCCTATCTCGACGACGATCGCCAGCTGATCCGTGGGGAGGGCTTCATCGACAATAGCGGCGTGATCTTCACCGCGCCGCACTGGCGCGGGCGGGCCGGGGCGGATTGGGATCGGGGACGATTCCAAATCAGCTCCTATGTCAATTATACCGGCGTGGTTCGGGACAACCGGCTCGCCTCGATCGGCAAGATTTCGGCATTCGCGACGGTCGATCTGAGCGCCGCGCTGCGGACGGGCGAAGGACACGGCCTCGGCCGGAATATCGAGTTCCGGCTGTCGGCGCTCAATCTGCTCGATCGCATGCCGCAGCGGATCTTCCAGTCCAATCCGACCGACATACCGTTCGATTCCACCAACCAATCCGCAATCGGGCGCTTCGTCAGCCTGTCGGTCAGCAAGGCCTGGTGAGCGCGATGCGGTCCCTTGTGGTTGGTCTCCTCCTGCTCGGCCTCCCCCAGGCCGCGCATGCGGAGGCGGCGGGTGGGTGCGGCGATCTGCTGCCGCCCCCCGCCGCGGCCGCCCCCTCCGTGAAACGGCCTCTGCGTCCAGTCGATCTCGTCCGCTTGCGCGATATCGGCCCGAGCGAACCCGGCGCGATCCAAGCGCGTCTGTTCACGCGCTCGCCGGACGGAGCCCGCGTCGCGTTTCAGCTGCGGCGCGCCGATCCCGAGCGGAACAGCTACTGCCTCGGCATGGTCGTGCTGCCGCTCCGGCCCGGAGGGCGGCCGATCCTGGTCGACCGCGGGGGAGAGTTTCTCCGGGCGAATTACGACTTCCGCGGCAAGGCGAATTTTCCGATGGGCGTCGCCCGCCTGATCACGCCGCGCTGGTCGGCCGACGGGCGCTGGATCGCCTTCCTCAAGCGGGAGAACGGCCTCACGCAGGTGTGGCGGGCCGAAGCGGATGGATCGGGGAGCCGGCCGCTGTCGGCAAGCAAGGTCGATGTGGAGGATTTCCGGCTCAGTGCCGACGGCCGCACCTTGCTCTACACGAGCCGCCCCGCTCTGGCCGCGGCGTATCAGAGCATCGAGACCGAAGGCCTGCGCGGCTATCACTTCGACGACCGCTTCGCGCCGATGTCGGGCAACCGGCCCTACCCGCTGGCGCCCGTCGCGCGGATCGTCACCGCGATGGATCTGCAAAGCGGGGCGTCGCGCGAGGCGACTGACCAAGAAGCGGCTGCATTCCCGAGCCTCCCCATCTTCGAAATTGCCGGGACCGACGCATGGCAAGGCGGGCGGCGCGCCTGGGTCGAGGTCCCGAAGGAGACCTTCTACGCATCGCGCGGCCGCCTGATCGCCGAGGCACGGTCGGGGCGCTTTGCCGCCTGCGCTGGCGCGGTGTGCGCGGATGCCATGCGACCCTGGTGGACGGCGTCAGGTCATGTCCGCTTCCTGCATCGCGAGGGCTGGGCCAACGGATCAACTGCCATCTACGACTGGGCGCCGGGCGCAAGCGCGCCGCGGCGGCTCTACGTCACCGACGACGTGCTGGTGGATTGCTCAGCGGATCAGGATGACCTGATCTGTCTGAGAGAAGGGTCGCTGATGCCGCGCCGGCTCGAACGACTCGACCCCGCGTCGGGCCGTCGCACGATCCTGTTCGACCCCAATACCGAGTTCAACGAAATGACGCTTGGTGCGGTTGAGCGGCTTCACCTGCGCAACGCCTTCGACCTACCGTTCAACGCCGACCTGGTGCTGCCGGTCGGCAACCAGGCGGGCAAGCGCTACCCTTTGGTGGTGGTACAATATGACACGCGCGGCTTCCTGCGCGGTGGCACCGGGGATGACTTCCCGATCCAGGCTTTCGCCAATGACGGCTATGCGGTGCTGAGCGTCAGCCTTCCGGATTTCGAGGCGCCTAACGTGAAGCCGGGGGATATCCTCGCCGGCGAACGCGGCAACCTCGCCCAATTCGCCAATCGCCGCAGCGAGGTCTCGGCGCTCGAGGTCGCGACGCGGCTGGCGATCGACCGCGGTATCGCCGATCCGAAGCGGATCGGTTTGACGGGAACGAGCGACGGCGCCACCTCCGCCACCTACGCCGTGCTGCATAGCAAGATGTTCGCGGCAATCTCGATCACTGCCTGCTGTTTCGACGAGAGTTTTCCGGCGCGGGTCGGACCGGTCGCAGCGCGTTATTTCGCCAAGGTCGGTTATCCCAAACTGACCGACCGATCCCCTTACGCCGATCATTTCTGGAACGAGATATCGCTGGTGCGGAATGCCGGCAGCATCGCGATTCCGATCCTCATCCAGGTGTCCGACGATGAGCTGATGAGCACGCTGCCGACCTTCACCGCGCTGCGCGAGGCCGATGCGCCGATCGACATGTTCGTGCTGCCCGGCGAGCATCATGTGAAATGGCAGCCGGCGCATCGGCTGGCGATCTACCAGCGCTCGCTCGACTGGTTCGATTATTGGTTGAAGGGCGACATCCCGGCAGATCCTGCGCGGCAGGCTGACGTCAGCTACTGGACGTCGCTCCGGCACCCGACAGCGGTCCCTCCCGGCTGACGGCTGGCCTCCAGGACGACCACGTCCTGGCCCAGGCCTCGGTGTCGACCAATTCGAGCAGGCGGCCCTGTTCCTCGCCGCTGAACGGTCGGCGGTCCACGAAGCGGGCTTCGAGCGCAGCGCGGTCGACCACGCCTTCGCGTGCGAGCATGCCGTCGAGCAGCCGCTCTCTTATGGCCGTCCGGTGTTCGCGCAGGACGATCGCGCTGAATCCGTCAGGTCCGCCCTTGGACCGCCGGCCGATGATCGAAAGCGGAAGGTCCGCCGCGAACGCCGCGCGGGCGACGGCGCGGTCGCGGCCGCCCGCTCGCCATTCCCAGCTTGGGATAGCGAGGCAGGTTTCAACGACCGGCTGCGAAAGCAATGGCGCGAGAACCGGCGCAAAAAGGCTGCGACCCGGCTCGAGCGACGGCTGCACGCGCAAGAGGCTGGCGACGTGTGCGGCCTTTCCGGGGCCCACGCCCTCGGGAACATCCAGCCATGGCTGATGGAGGGTCTGCGGCGCCAGCACAGCAAGCATGCGCGGATCGAGGAACATCGGCCCGCGTGACCAGAGATAACCCCGGCGCTTGAGCCGAAGCGCCGCCCGCGCCACCTCCGCCGGACCGCTTTCGGTTTGCCGGCACACGTCGCGGATCGTGCGCAGCAGCCCAAACCCCAGCCCATATCGCAGATAATGGTCCGTGACCGCCGCTGCCGACTGCGAAAAGCCGAAGACATTATCGCCCCCGTTTCCGGTCACGAACGCATCGGCCTTGATCTCGTCCGCGATCTTCAGATGCGCACGCTCATAGGCCTGCGCCAGCGTGCGCCCGACCGGGCGCGGCAGATGCAGGCTCATGGCCAAATCGATATCGACATCATCGATCCGATAGACGCATTCGGTCAGCGGCAGCGCGAGATGCCGGCACAGCTCGCGCGCATAGACGCGTTCATCGCCTGACGGATCGGTCGTGTACATCGTGACGCAGTGGACCTCGCGTCCGGACCGGGCGAGGCAGGCGGCGACGATCGACGAATCGAGTCCACCCGATACGCTGACCAGCAACCGCGCGTGCGAGGCTGTGAGCGCCTCGACACTGGACGTGACGACCCGCCGCAATTGGTCCGCTTGCGGCGCGCCGGCCTCCGGATCGGACTCGGCGTGCTGCCACGGCGACCACCACATGCGCTGATCGACCGTGCCGGCAGACACGTCGAGCGCGTAGCCGGACAGGAGTTCCTCAATGCCCTGCAGGCAGGTCTCCGGAGACGGCAGCCCGCGCAGGTAGAGGTGCTTCACCAGCGAGGTCCAACTGACCGCGGGAGGCGTCTTCGTCACGGACAGCAGGAGGTCCACGTCTGACGCCAGGATCAGGCCAGAGCCGGTCTCGGCATAATAGCAAGGAAGCGCTCCAGAGGGGTCACGGAGGATCCGGTGGGCAGCGCGTGCCGGAAAGATGGCGACATAGCGGCCCCAATATCGTCGGAGCAGTAGATCCTCCGCGGATGCCGCCCCGTCGGCCGCTCCAATGGCGAGTTGCGTCGCCTCGATCGGCGCCGGCGGCCCGAACCGCGCAAAGAGCGTCCCCAGGACGTAGCCCTCGCCAAGCGCATAGCATCGGCAATCGCCGGCGATCAGCACGGTAAGGTCGGGTCGGTCGACCGCGACGGTCAGGCCGAGCTCCGACGCAAGCTCGCATGCCGTGGGGACGGGTCCCCTTCTGAGGAAGATGAGATAGCGCGCTCTCATGGGACCGCCAGGATCGGCGTGAACATGCGCGCCTGCTCAAGATCCCCGACGATCACAGCCGCATTCCATTGCAGCCAGCAATGGGCGGCAAAAGGCTCCAGCCGGACACCGAATACCAAGGTCGGCAAGGCCCCGGCGGCACGGCACAGGGCGTTCGCCGCCAGGGCACGCGGCAGGCACTGCCGGGCCTTGCGCATGGCGAGCGGAGTCGATCCGAAAGCGGCCGCGATCCTGCGGACTGCTGCCTCCGGGTCGCGATCGGCACGTCGCGGAGCGGCGTCGCACGCGAGAGCCGTTACAAGCGACGCCAGCTTGCCGCGACGAATGGCGGATGTGGCCCGGCGCTGCGCCAGCAGGCCACGTCCGATATCGATCAGCCCTGCTGCGCCGCTCGCCTCCTCGCCCAGATCGAGCGACGGAGGCTCGAGCTCGACCGGGGGCCGCGGCTTGTGCGGTTCGTCGCATGCAACGAGAATCCCCCGCTGGACGAGCCTCGCGGAGGCGGCGCCGCTCACCGCACCGGACTTTGCCCATCTCTGGAAGGCCCGGTCATCGTCGGGACCCAGTCGGAAATAGCGGTCGAGCGGCAGGTCGAGGAAGACGGCCTGCTGGTCGCAAAGGCACCAGCTCAGACCGTCGCGGAGACGATGATGCATCAGGTCCATCCTGGAGATGGCGCGCGCCCTCGAGGAGCGCGCGCCACACATGTCAGTCGTCGGTCAGGCCGAGCTTGATGCGCTGACCAGCCTCCTGGTCCTCATTGGGGACGGCATTGCCCTCGGTGTCGACGCTGACGCTGCCGAGTTCGAGGACGTCATTGGTTTCGATTTCGGTCTTCATGACTTTTCTCCGCTGGAGGGATGCCATGGCCATGACGATTCCAACCTAACGGGGTGCGAAACTATAAGAAGATTATAATTCGCTTATAATGACTTAGTTTTGCGTGAGCCTTGGTCCCGGGCGTGAGAATCGTGTCTGGACACGCGCCGTCGCCTTTAGCCTCGCGGCCTGGACATGCGCGGCGGCCGCCCGGGCAGCGCGGCGATGTGGTGAGCATGGGATCGGCAGGCTGCGGTTGCGCGACCGCAAAGGATGAACGTGGGTTTGCCTGCCGAGTTCGCAGGAACTGGCCATAGAATTGGGGCGCGCGCCCCTTTTCGGACACGCGCCCCGAGGATCAATCGTCGGCGAGGCCGTTCTTGAAGCGCATTCCGGCTTCCGTATCCTCGAAGACGAAGGTGCTGCCCTCGGTGTCGGCGCTCACGCAGCCGAGCTCGACGACGTCGCTGGTTTCGCAATCCTGTTTCATGACTTCACTCCTTGGGATGATGCCATGGCCATGACCAGCGGAGGATAAGCCGGAGGCGGATTATAAGAAGATTATAATCCGATTGTATCGACGCGCCGGGTCGCAAACGGCGCCCGGTGCGGCTTCGTCCCACATGTTTAGACTAGACGGTCATTTTTGGACCAGTTAGTCAGTCCGCGAGCACCATCCATCGGAACGATGGTGAGAAGAGCGGACGCACAGCAGGACATCCGGCCTGCGACAACGCCCGTCCCACCGCGGGACGGGCCTTGCAGGGCACTAAGGAATTTCAAGCATGGGGATCTTTCTTTACCACACGCCGGGCAGCTGCTCGCGGGTCACGCTAAACGCATTGGAGGAGATCGGCCTGCCTTTCGAGGACAGGCCGATCGATATCTTCAAAGGCATGCAGGCGCGGCCGGAATATCTCGCAATCAACCCCAAGGCCAAGGTTCCGGCGTTGTCGATCGATGGGCGCATTCTCACCGAGACGCCGGCCATTCTCTGGTACCTGGCGCAAACACACAGCGCCGCCGCGCTTCTTCCCGTTTCCGGAGACGGCATGCTCGCGATCGAGGGGCTGGTCGATCTGTCGTGGTTCTCCAACACCCTGCACGTGCTCGCTCGGAGCGCTCGGGTGCCCGGACGCATGACGACAGGAGATCCCAACCTGGTTCGCGAGCACACTTTGCAGGTTCTTGCACCGATATTGCGGGATCTTGACCAGCGCGTGGAGAGCGATCGCTGGTGGTATGGAGACGCTTGGTCGATCCTGGACGTATATCTTGCCTGGATCTTCGACATGACCGTCGGCGGCGGCGTGGCGGCGACAGATCATCCCAGCTTGTGCGCGCATCACCAACGCGTTCGCCGCCGTCCGTCGTTCGAGCGCGCCCTCAAACGGGAAGAGGAGGCGATGGAGCAAGCAGGTATCGTCCTGCCTGGCGGCGGCAAGCTTTAGGTCCGGAGAATCGACGTGGCTTTAGGCGTGGCGATCAGCCCGGGCGCCCAGAACGTCGAGGGGAAATCAGCGGGGGCGGCCGTCGCGCACTTGCTCCTTCTGATCGCTTGCTTGCCAATCCTGGGGATGCTGGTGATCGCACCGGTGCTGCCTGACATTCAGCGTCACTTCGCGACGACCCCGGGTGCGGCCTATTTGGCTCCCCTCGTTCTGACAGCGCCCTCTTTGTCGATCGTGCTGCTCTCGCCAATCACCGGCCGTCTCGCCTCGCGCGGCGGCCGCAAGCGGCTCATCCTGATCGCGCTGCTGCTTTACACGCTGGCCGCGACCGCCCCGCTCTATCTGAACTCCATCTATGTCATCATCGCGACACGTCTCGTCGTCGGCGCCGCTGAGGCGGCGTTGATGACCATCTCGACGATGCTGATCGGCGATTATTTCACCGGCGCAAAACGCGACCGCTACCTCTCGATGCAGGTCATCTACACCTCGATGTCGGCGGTGATTTTCTTGATCGGCGGCGGCATCCTCGGACAGGCGGGGTGGCGCATCCCATTTGCCACCTATTTCATCCCGCTCTTGCTGCTGCCCCTGGCGCTCGCCATGCTTTGGGAGCCGCATGGATCCGTGCAGCTGGAGACGGGTTCTGCGGCTCTATCGTGGCGGGTCATCCTTCCGATCTGCGCCGTGACCTTCCTCGCGGGCGGATGCATGAACATCGCCTCGGTGGAACTCAGCTACGTCATCGAAGCGGTAGGCGCGACATCCTCGGTCATGAAAGGCCTGGGTGCCGCGGTGAACAGCGCCGGCATTGCGATCGGGGGCGCCATCATGGCCTATCGCGGCAAAGCGACGCAGCGCAGCCAAGTGGTGACCGCTTTTGTGGTGGGTGCGGCGGGCTTCGCAGTGATCTCCGCGGCACCGTCGCTCGCCGGCGTGATGATCGGGGCCGTGATCGTGGGACTGTCGAGCGGCTTCTATCTCGGATGGCTGCTCGCCAACCTCAATCGCAATCTGACGTTCGAAACCCGTGGCCGTTCGGTCGGTATCTGGATGTCGAGCTACTTTCTGGCAACCGTCCTGGCGCCCGTCTGCGTCGTCGCAATCTCACGATCGCTCGGCGGGATCAAACATGCCATGTTCGCCGTCTCCCTGATCTTAGTGACCTTGGCGATCATCTCGCCTCGCGCACTCGCCAAGCAACCAGCTTCGTGATGCGCGAGAACATCAACCACACAGGGACACCCTTGGCGGTTGCGGCAGACCCGAGCCGGCCGGCTGGCCGCCTCCACCGCGTCGACGAACGGGGCGATGCGAGGGACGGATATTCGACTATGTCCGCAGCCCTGAGCCGGACCGGCTGACTCTTCGATGCCACCCCACCCGGGCCTGCCGGTAACGACGAGGTCGCCCACGCTTGGACGAAACATTTGGTAATAGGCTGCCGGCAGCCATCCAGAGCTCGATCAAGGCCATCTTGCTGTTCCGGATCCGCAAATAACGCTCAACCTAGACGGGGCGCCGGGACAATTCAGCGCCATACCGAGACGCCCTATGGACCCTTTGGATGTTCCTTAACTTCGCCTGCTTATGGTGGGCGCAGAGGAGCGGAGAGTCGCTATGGACGGAAATGCTGGCGACAACGCCTATAGCATCTCATTTTGTGAACAGACACGCCTACTCAACCTGACTTTCAGCGGTTTTTGGGCGCCCGAAACCGCTGCTCGCTTCAGCGAAGAAGTAATAGATGTCTTGAAAAAACTGTCCATCGCAACGCCCGTTTTCCAAACGCTCGTGGACCAGCGGGAGTTCAGCGTCCAATCTCCCGAAACGATTCGCATACTGAACGAAGGCTTTGCGCAGAGCCGCCATAATAACTCCGGCCCGATCGCACTTGTTACACCAACGGCGCTGGGGAAATTCCAGATCGAGAGGAACCTTAGCGATACCAAGCTTCGGGTTTTCAATGATCTCGATTTGGCGAAGGAGTGGCTGGCCGACGCGACGAATCCCTAGCGGGCGCTCTACGTCCAAGAAGCAGGGCTCGCCCAGCCCAGTCAGCGTAACCGCGATCTGAAGTTCGCCTCCCCCAGGATAGAGCTTGGCCATGCGACGCGTCATATGCGGGGCCAGATCGAGATTGACGGTGATATATCGGGCTGCGGCCGGTGGAAGGCTGCCGGCCTTGGGTCAGCAATCTGCCGCCGTTGCGCTTGCGAACTCTTTTGAGCAGAAGCGCCTAGGCCGCCGACCTTGCCCGGAGAATTGTGTTTTGTGCAGTCCTGCCTGCCCGGAGCGCCGCGAGCTTGGCGGCCTCCGCGCGACGCGCTGCTTCACCATCACCTGCGCAGATCGCCGCTACGACCTGCTTGGTATGCGTGCGGTAACTGTCGACGATAGGGTCCGACGCGAGCGGAAAGGGCTCGCTTCGCCACGTCAGAAATGCTTTGACGCCATCGACGAACAGACTGAGCAGCCGATTATAGGCGACATGCTGCTGCAGCCGCTCGAACGCCTGAATCGCGGCGACCGGCAGCGGAGCGCGGAGCAGGTCCAAGTCGTCTGCCATCGCCATCAGCGTCGCGCGATCCTCAGGAGTGACACGTTCGCACGCAACTCCGGTCGACTCGATACGCAGCGCTTCGAAGACCTGTTCACCGTCGCTGATCGCGATATCGTGGGAGACCAAAAAAGCGCAAAGAAGGCGACCGAGCGGGGCCGTGCTTGGAAGACGTGTAACCAATCCCCTGCCACGGCCCGGGAGAGCGGTCGCCGTTTCGGCGTCCTCCATCAGGCGGATAGCCTGGCGCACGATACTCTTATCGACGCCAAAGCGATCCGCCAGGTCGAATTCATTGCCGATCAGTTCGCCGCTCGCCCAGGCTTCGGGGGAAATCGTGTTCATGAGATCATGGACCAGGTGCATCGCCTGATGCTGAAAGCAGGACGCGCGAGGAGCGAGCGGCGCGACGAACGCGCCCTCCTCCATCTCGCTGTCGGGCCTGCCCACCAGGGCCTCCCGGCGCCCACGCATCGTGCCAAATTCGAGTTCCGATCCGATCAGATCGAGGTCGGGCATCTCAATGTGCCGATCGACGATGGATGGCAGGAGATCCCCGATCATGTCCGCCAACGTTGCCAGAAGCGTACTGCCGGCAGAACGGATCAGCTCGTTGCCGCGCGCGCGGGGCGTGCTCCCCTGCAACGATCGCAGCGCTGTTGCCGCGGATTCGGGACCGACCAGTCTGACCGCTGCAGCCTGCAATACCAACCACGCATCAAGCACCTGTGTTCGACCGAGTTGGGACACGTAAGCGTAGCCGGCGAGGCGCGCGGCCAGACCGTCAAGGTCGGGTCGAACCACCTCCAGACCGCCGTGCGGGCCCCGCCGCATCCGCACGTGGTCACGTGCTTCCAGCAAGCGCACCACTTCGCGCAGGACATCGCGGCCGACGCCGTAGCGGCTGGCGAGCGCCTGTTCGGCGCCCAGACTCAGCCCTTCCGGCCAGCCATTTCTGAGAAACTCCTCCTCAAGCTTATCGGCGAGCAGCAGCGGCAGCTTGTTCAGCGGGGCACGCCCGACCACACTATCGACCAAGGCTCCCAGAGCGTCCGTTCGAGATGAATCCTGTACACTCATCCAGCAATGCTTTCCGAAGTTGATCCGGTCGCCGGCGCCGGCCTGGACGCCCGGTCAGCCAGGCCGAGCAATATCGTTGCCAGCCCCAAAGCGCCCGCCGCGACTGCCAGCGGTATGGCGTAACTGCCGCTCTTGTCATAACCGACACCGATCAAAACGGGTACCACCCCCAGCGCCACCATGGTCATCGCCATTATCATACCGAAGATTTCTGCCGATGAGCGCAGTCCGAAAAAGCGCGTGACCAGATAAGGCGACAATCCCGTCGTCGCTCCTGTGCCGAGACCGATCAGTGCGGCGCCACTGATCAACAGAGGGAGCGCGGTCGATGCCGACATCAGTCCCAAGCCGGCAATCGGCAAGGCGTAGAAGAACTGCAGAGCGATGATTGTGCGGGTACGGTCAGCAACGTAGCCGGCGACGAAAGCGCCTGCCATGCCGCCCAGGAACACGCTCGACAGGACCAGCGCCGCAGTCTGTGCGGCAACGCCGCGGCCGGTCAGCCATGCCACAACGTGGACCGTCATCCCCAACAACGTGCCGCTTGATAAGCAGCTCACGGCAGCCAAAAGCCAGAAGGCCGGCATTCTGACAGCGCCGCGCCCGCTCGCGCCGGGCACTGCGGTCAGACCATCTGGGCGCTGTACCGCCGGGCGTGGGCGCAACATGGCGAGACTGGCGGTGACGCCAACCGCAAAGATAAGGGCGGCCAGCGCCCGAAAGCTGGCTCTCCACCCGAGCGTGACGATCAGTTGCTGCGTCAAAGGCGCGATCATGGCCTGCGAGCAGGCGGGCGCGACGGAGAGGACAACCCCGATCGCAAGCGCGCGATTTCTCTCATACCAGGAAGAGATCAGACCGATGAATGCCGGCGGGCCAGCCAGGGCGGCTCCCACGCCAAGCGCCAGAGCCGCCGACCAGAAGGTGAACCCAACCCTCTCGACAACGGACAAAAGCATCATCGCAAAAGCGACCAACGTAAGGCCTGCGGCAACCGGCCAGTGCACGCCGATGCGATCAATCAGCCGTCCGCAAAACGGCATCGATACCGCCGCCGTGATCGACGACACAGTGATGATCTGCGGGAAGGTAGCGCGGCCCCAGCCGAGCTCCGCCGATACAGGTTGAAGAAACACGGGGAACGAGCCCATGAATATTGCCGACATTCCGACCGACATGCAAAGCGCACTTGCAGTCGTCGCCTTCCACCGTATTGGTGTTCCCACGCGGCCCTCTCCTTTACGCCCTCTTCTTAACGGGCCGTGTCTCGTCTCTATTTCGTGTCCTTAAGCGCGCCATCCCAATGTTCGGCGAGCTTCCCGTCCTCGATCCGCCACATATCGAACCAGTAGGTGCGGTAGGTCTTGGTGGGATCCTCCGGGTCGGGCAAATCGCGAGGCAGGACCATCACGATCCTGTCGCCTTCGTGGACGAACATCGGAGGTTCGGGCGCGGGGCGCATCTCGGTGCGCGCCCGCTCCGCATAGTCCGATTTGGTGAAGGCGATGATCGGCTCGACCCCCGATTCAATGTTCGGGTTGTGCTGGATATAGGTCTCCGTCAGCAGGGGGCGGGCTTCATCCGACGTGTTCGGGTCGATCAGCAGGCCCATGACTTTCTGGACGAGGTCGATTGCCGCTTGGCGGCTCGGGGGCTCTTTCTGCGTCATCTTGTCTCTCCTTGTCAGGACCATTCGGGAACCAGAGTTCCGTCGACCCAGGTAGAATGGATCCCGAGGCGCATCCGCAGGGGCAGGCTGAGGCGCGCGATCGGACCGGCCTCGATGTTCAAGCTCTCCAGGATCACGAGCTCGCTGCGCCGCTCGATCGGATGGTTGAGCAAGGCGATGAGATAGCCGTCCCCTTCCGCCGCGTCCGGCGATCGCGGCACAAACACCGGATCCTGAAAGGTCGCCGCGGGACCAGGATACCAGTTCGCACGCGTTCCCGCTTCGAGGTCGAAATGGCTCAACTGGTTGAACAGCACGGGCACCGGCCGGCCGTTGGTGTCGGTGGTCAACCGCGAGCGATCGAGCGTGGGCACGAACATGTGGCGATAAGGTCGAAGCTCCTGCCGCGGGTCGATATGGGCGCCCTCGCCGCAGACCGGCGCGAGCACCTCACGCTGCGTCAACTCCTCCGAATTCGCATGATAGTCGATCCGCCAGCGCACCAGCGCGTTCGGCGCGCTGCCTGGCGGCGGGGCGAAGCCGTCGGCGTCGGCAATGACCGGCGCAAAACCATTACCCTCCGCCTCCAAGACATCGAATACGATCTTACCGTCTTCCTCATAGGCATTGACCGTGTGCCCCGGGAAGCCTGGCGGAGCCTTGAACCAACGGATCTCGTCCCCGCGGCCGCGCCGTGGCATGACGCCGAAATATTGCGGCATGTCGCCTTCGTAGATGAAGTGGGGACCGCCGGCCCGAAGCCGTTCCAGATCGCTGGTGATCGGCATCACCGGGAACAGCACATAATGATCCGTGACCGCACAATCGTGGATCATCGCGGAGCGCGGCGCCTCGAACCACGCCTCGTGCACCAGCGTTCCTTCGGCATCGAACACGTAATAGGCGATGTCGCGCGTCGTCTCACCTTTGGCGGCATAGCCGAAGCCGAACAGCTCGCCCGTGCGTGGGTCGATCTTGGGGTGGGCGGTGAAGGTCTTGCTGGTGATGGCGCCATTGGCCGTCCACGCGCCACGTGTTTCGAGCGTGTCGGGATCGATCTCATAGGAGAGACCGTCCTCCTTGGCCGAGAACAGCCGCCCGGCGTGGAAGAACAGCGCCGTGTTCGCAGTCGTCCTGCTCTTGCCCTCGACCAGGGGATCATCGGAGAAGGGATCGCGGTAATTGCCGAAAAGCGAGCGCCGCGCCTTGCGCTCCAGGAGAAAACGCTCGGTCCGGACATAGCGCGTGCGAAAGTCGACATGGCCGTCCTTGATGCGGAACGCGCGTACCGCGCCGTCACCGCCGGCTGCGACGGTCATGGGATGAAGGGTTGCGACCTCCGGCGGAAAGGCTTGATCGGGTACCGCCTGAACCAGGAGGCCGTCCAGTTCCGCCGGAACCTTGCCCTCGACCACCTCCAGGTCGAAGACTTCGCCTTCAAAGCGACAGGGCTCATCGATCCCCTGCGTCATGATCGCCGGGAAGGCCTTCGTCATATTCCTGCTCCCAAAAATTAGAATTTAGCGTGTCGGCAGCACCGTTCGGGCAAGCGGCCGCCCGAAACCAGACGGCGGTACCGCGCCGGGGGCGGCGGCGAGGTCGAAAACGCCATACCGGCATAGCGCCGTCTGGTTTGCCGGCACGCCAAGACGCACTCTCGAAAGATCACTGTAAAAACACAGGACTTGGGTGAGCGCTTATGACCGGCAATGCACAGAGATCGCTTCATGACTCGCCGCTGGGCACGCCTGAGGGACGGGCGATCCGTGATCGCGTGGCGGCCCTGGTTCCGACGATCCGCCAACACGCCGCGGAGGGCGAGAAGCTGGGGTGCCTGCCACTGCCGACGCTCAACGCGCTCGCGGACGCCGGTGTCTTCCGAATTTCGGTTCCGATCGAATATGGCGGCTACGCCCTGGGCGCACGCGACCTGGTCGAGATTGTCTCGGAAATCGCCCGGGGCGACGGGTCGGCGGCGTGGATAACCATGATCGGATCCGGCTTTGCGCGGGTGATGCTGACGTTCCCCGATCAGGCCGTGAAGGACGTCTATGGCCTGGTGCCTGGATGGAAGGGGCCGGTTGTGGCCAGCGCCTCTCTCTTCTCCGAGAAGATCCAGCGGGCACGCAAGGTCGAGGGCGGCTATGTCGTCGAGGCCGGCGGCAAGTGGGGCTTCGGCAGTGGCTGCAAGCACGCCGCCTTTGTCGTTGTCGGCGCGCAGATCGGCGACGATCGCGGCATGGTCCTGCTCGAACGCGGTCAATATGAGATCGTCGACGACTGGAAGGTGATGGGGCTGTGCGGCTCCTCGAGCAACAGCATTACCGTGACGGAGGACGTCTTTGTCCCCGAACATCGCGTCGCCAACCTTGCCAACATGCCGACGGGTCTGGACGGACTGCGCAAGCGCTTCGCCGGCCTCGGTTACATGCTCGATGGTCTCGGTTTGATGCTGATCGTCGCGATGGAGACGATGGCGATCCCGCTCGGTATGGCGCGCGGCGCCTTCGACTGTTTTGTCGAACAGTGCGAGAAGAAGAAGCCGTTCAACTTGCCCTACGACACCCTTGCCGCCACCCCGTCGATCGAGGTCGTGGCCGGCAAGACAAAAGCGATGATCAACGCTGCGCAGGCCCTGATCTACAGCCGCGCCGATTACATCGATCGAAAGGCGCTCGCAGGCGAAGCCTTTACCCCGGCTGAAGAAGCCGAAATCATGATGGACTTCGTGCACGCGGGCAACACCTGCGGACAGGCGATCGACATGATCCAGATCGCCCTCGGCTCCTTCACCGTTAGCCTTTCCAATCCGATTCAGCGCTTTGCCCGCGACACGCGGGTGGCGCTTACGCACGGCTCGACGCGCCTCGATCCCGCTGCGGAGATCAGCGGGCGATTGCTCATGGGCCTGCCGCCGCTCGGCGGGTTCGCGGCGGCGGTTCCGGGCGTCGACAAGGCCGCGCAGGGCGTCCGCGCCGCCTGAGGGCGGCTGACAAGCAAGAATGTGAAGCCGGCCTCGATGGCCGCATGGGAGGAAACGCATGGATTTGCAGCTCGAGGGCAAGCGCGCGCTCGTGACCGGTAGCAGCTCGGGTATCGGTGAGGCGATCGCGCACTATCTGGCGAGAGAGGGGGCGACCGTGATCGTTCACGGTCGCAGCATAGAGCGCACGCAAGCGGTGGCGGCGAGGATCGCCGCTGCCGGGGGCGCCAGCCACGCCGTGATCGGCGATCTGACCGACGACGACGCGGTGGCGTCGCTGTGTGCCGCCATCGAGCGCGAAATTGGCGGCGTGGACATTCTGGTCAACAATGCCGGTGGCCGCCCCAAGGGCTTTGAGCGCGACGGCTGGCTGCGCCAAGGGTCGACGGCCTGGCTGGACACGTACAAGCTCAATGTGATCGCCACCGTGCGGATGATCGACACGTTCGCACCGGGCATGATCGAGCGCGGTTGGGGCCGTTGTATCCAGATCGCGAGCGCCGTCGCGTTGCACCAGCCACCTCATTTTCCCGATTATCAGGCGGCCAAAGCGGCCGAGATCAACCTGTCGCGCAGTCTCACGCGTTCGATGGCCGGCACTGGCGTCACCGCCAATTCGATCAGCGCCGGCATCATCCATTCGCCTGGTTCGGAGAACGAGCTGCAGGACATCGTCGCGGAGCTTAAGCTGGGCGAACGCTGGCAGGATGTCGAGCGGACGCTGGCGCTCGACATCTTCCGCCAATCGGCCGGCCGCGTGGGCCGTGGCGACGACATCGCCGCGACCGTGGCCTTTCTCGCGAGCCCGGTCGCCGACTTCATCACCGGAACCAACATCGTCGTAGATGGAGGCATCTGAGGTGACGGTCGCGGCGGTCGCGGAGCGCGACGCGCTGGTGTCGCTCGCCCGCCGCTACCTGCTCGCGCTCGTGGCGGGACGCCCGGACGATGTACCGCTTGCACCCGGCTATCGCGCCACCGAGAACACGCGGCCCGTCGCGCTGGGCGAAGGCTTATGGCGTAATGCCCGTGCTATCCCCGGCCACCCGCTGTTCGCGTGCGATGAAACGAGCGGGCAAGTCGTCGTCGTCGGGGCGATCGAGACCGACAGCCTCCACCCCCTCGCTTTGCGGCTGCGCATCGAAGCGGGGGCGATCGCGGAGGCGGAGGCGATCGTGAGCACGAACGCGCACGGCTTTTTCGCGGATGTCGACCAACTGGTGAATTGCGACCTCATCTATGAGGCGCCGGTCCCGGCCGAGCGCGGCACGACCCGCGACGGCCTGCGACGGGCCGCGGACAGCTATTGGGTCGCACTCGGCGAGAGCGACGGGAGCCTCGTAACGGTCAACTACCGCGCCGACCGCTACGCCAACGGCAAGAAGACCACCAACAATCTGGAAATCCTGCTGTCGCCCGACAAGGCGGTCCACACGATCGCTTCCATCATCTCGGGAACGCGTCCGGCCCGACCGCGCGTCCGGGAGAAGCGCTTTCCCATCCAGGACGTGACGCGCGGCGTCACCGTCTCCATAGCCGCGATCGATTTCGCCGATGATCCACGCAATCCACGGCCCGACACCGGCTGCTTCTACATCATGAACCTTTTCAAGGTGTTCGACGGTGAAATCCGGATGATCGATGCCATCCACCAGATCCTGCCCAGGGGAACAGTCTCGGGCTGGGACAGCGACGGCTGAGGCCGCGGAGGCAGGAGGAGAGTCGGGTGTATCGGTTTCGCCTCCCGGCGGCCTGAACAGCAACATCGACGATGCCGACCAGAACCGGCCCACCTCCGCGGGACGCAACCGGCACCGCAGGCCTGCCGGGATCGAGAGCGCGATCTGCGCCAGGCAGCCATGTAGCTCGAGGAACGCGATCCTGTCCGCATGAGAGCAAGTGCGGCCGGCGTGGATGCACGGCGAAAAGTAATCGCCGTCTAGTTTAGCAGTTCAGCACGGTCATGCTTCCAATTGCCGTCAGAGCAAAAAAGGGGAGCGATATGAAGGGACATTTTCTCGCGAGCAGCGCAGGCCTCGCCGTGTTGCTGGCCCACACGCCTGCTTTTGCTCAGGCGACCGCAGCTGACAGCGGAACCACGACGAAGTCGAGTGCGGCAACCGCGCCAGACGAGACGATGCAAGGCGTCGCTGACATCATCATCACAGCCGAACGCCGCTCGAGTACCACGCAGCGTACGCCGGCGACGATCGAGGTCCTAGGCGGCACGGATCTACGTGAACGCGGCGTCGCCACGATCGACGACGCATTGAGCCGCGTCTCGGGCGTTTTCGTGCAAGCGAATAACAAGGGCGCGAACATCAACATTCGCGGTGTCGGCACCAGCCTCGACTCGGCAGCCGGCGATCCCGGCGTGAACACGAACGTCGACGGCGTTTACATCCGCCAGGCCAGCGCCATTGTCGGCGGACTGTACGATGTCGATCGGATCGAAGTGCTCAAAGGGCCGCAAGGCACGCTTTACGGGCGGAACGCCACAGGCGGGGTCGTGAACATCCTTTCAGCCGATCCCGGTCCGGATTTCGGTTATCGCGGCCAGATCACGCTCGGCGACTACAGCTTGTTCCGCACCGACGCCGCGATCAACCTCCCCCTGTCAGAGACGTTCGCGATGCGGGCAGCGTTCGGCAGCGAGTCGCACCACGGCTATTACGACACCGGTCAGGACGACGCGAAGCGCTTCGGAGGGCGGCTCAAGCTGCTTTGGACGCCCAGCGAAACCGTGCGGATCTTGGTGGGTGGATCCTACGCGCATGACGGCGGCGTCGGGCCTGGCTCGGTCGCGGCCTCGGAGCCGGAGGGCTCCCGCCACGCTGACGACGGCGGCATTCGAGGCCGTCTCAACCAGAAGTTCGTCACCGCCTTTTCCAACGTGCAAGTCGATACGGGGCCGGTGATTGTCACCTTCATCCCGACCTTCTCGAACTATACCTACGACTCGTTTAACAAGGCGTACGGGTTCGTCAGCCAGCAGCGCGTTCGTGAGCGCCAGGTCTCCTCCGAGTTGCGCCTGTCCTCTCCGCTTGCATCGCCCGTACAATGGGTCGCCGGGCTCTATTATTATAACACCGACCTCTCCAACCTCGCGGTGCTCACCAATCAGGGCATCGTGAACGACCAGCCCAAATTGAAGACCAGTTCCTATGCCGCTTTTGCCGACGCTACCGTCCCGATCGGGGATAAACTCAAGCTTATCGGCGGCATCCGGTACACGAAAGACCATAAGACCCAGGATGAGACCTTCGTCTCCAGCCCCGCGGGCTCCTCTGGTCCGTTCAGCGGTGTGTTGAACTCGGACGCAGTCAATTTTCGAGGCGGTGCTCAATATCAGCTTGCGCCATCGGCCCTGCTCTATGCCACTTATTCGACCGGCTACAAGTCAGGCGGTTTCACGCCCGACGAGCCCGGGTTTAATACGTTCAAGCCGGAGCGGCTTCGCGCGATTGAAGCCGGGATCAAGACGCGCCTGTTCGACAACAAGCTTCAGCTCAACCTGTCAGGCTTTCACTATAGTTACGACAACTACCAGGTCTCATCACTTGGAATAGCACATTATGGCGGCCTGAGCGCACTCGTGTTCAACAGTCAGGGCAAGACAGTGATCTATGGAGCCGAGCTCCAGGCAAGCTATCGACCGACCCGGAACGATCAACTTGATTTGACGCTGTCGCCCCTGCATTCCAAATTTGGGCGCTTCATCATTCCCGCTACAACTGCAGGCCCGGTTGTCCTCGCGCCCGCGATCGATGTTTCGGGCAAGGAAGTGCCTTCTGCGCCCGGCTTGAGCGGTACGGCGTCATACCAGCATGATTTCCGCCTCCCCACCGGGCGTGTTGCGGCGCGCGTGGATACCTTCTTTTCGACATCATATTGGAGCGAGTTTTCACACGCGGCATTTAGCGCTCGGCCCGGTTACACGAAGACCGACCTCAGCCTCACTTATTTCGGCAAAAACGATGCCTGGTCGCTGGGCGCGTTCTTGAAGAATGCCGAGAACAGCTGGATCGTCACGCTGAAGGCAAACACGCCGACCGGCGGCGACTTTGCGCTGGAGGCCCCGCGGACGTTCGGATTCACCTTCACTATTCGGCGGTGAGCAATCTCTCACGCGGTGTAGCTTCTGCCGATCAGCATGACGGTGCCGTGCGGAAGACCTTCGAGCCAGCCGAGTTGGACATGAACGCCGAAAGAATGCTGACCTGAAGCTGGTTCGACGGTCCGCCGGCTCATCATCGGCCTTGGCGACTTCGCGCGTTCCTTCACGACGGTCCGGCGGCCGCCACCGTCCGCCGGACCTGTCATCTGCGGATCGTCCGGCCAAGGCGGCATCAGTGCTGGCAAATCCAGGCTGTGCCGTCGCGCCGATGCCGTCGGCGGCCTCGGCACGCCCCCCGTTTACGTCGCGGCAGCGGGACACACGGCTGTCCCCCACGGCATCAGGATCGAGCGGCTCGCTCGAGCATCAACGGCGCTGCCGGTCGGACCCAGCCGAACATATTCTAGCCACTCGTTTAGGTGGTTGGGCTGTCCGTAGGAAGGCTTCCTCAGGGGACATGTTGCCCCGCGGACAGCCGACGAATGCGGAACAGGGCCATGCGATCCGATCATCCACTACCGCAGGTACTCCTCTCCCACGCGCAGTTCGCGCCGAAATCCTGGCGGCCTGTCCGAGCCCTCAGCACATCGATGCCGGCATGTTGAAGCCCGAGGACGCGCGCCGCGGGGGAATGGCTCGGGCGACACGGGCGCTCGCGGCGCTCGCGGCCCGCTGACTGTAGCCAACTTTGGAGATGAACATGACCACGGCAAGCCTTGTGAGGCAGGAAGCGCAAACCATCGCCCCACCGGAGCCGGACCTGACGCCCGATCAAATCGTCGCCCGTGCCGATGCGATGCGGGATCGGTTGCGCGCGGCCCAGGCGGCGGCTGAAGCCGCTGGCAACATCTCGGTGGAAACGAACCAGGCGCTGGTCGATGCTGGCTTTTTTCGAGTGATCCAGCCGCGCGCTTTCGGCGGCTACGGTTTCGACCTGCCAACGTACGTTCGTCTCGTCACCGCCGTCGCTCGAGGATGTCCCGAAACGGCATGGGTTCTCTCGCTTGTGCTCGGCCATGTTCATCAGCTGTCGACATATCCGCTGCAGGCGCAAGTCGAAGCCTATGGCGATACCGGGGACTTCCGAGCTCCAGAAGTGGCGGCCCCGCAGGGACACGGGATCCCGGTTCCCGGCGGCTACCGCGTGACCGGTGCATGGGATTATGCCTCCGGCTCGGCCCACGCCACGCATATCCTGCTCGCTTTCACGATCGACGACGCCGAACCGGGCGGCGCACCGATGCGGATGGGGCTGTTCGACCGCGCGGACTATGAGATCGTTCGCAACTGGGACGTGATCGGAATGCAAGGCACGGGCTCCGATCGCGTGACGATGACCGACATGTTCGTGCCGACGCATCGCGCCAAGCCCTATCCTCCGATGAACCCGGTGCTGCCGGCCGAGATCTATCACGATGAGCCGTTGTTTCATGGACCTGCACGTCCATTCATCGTCACCGAATCCGCGGCCGTGATCGTGGGAGCGGCCGAAGGCGCGCTTGACCTTTACGAGGAGAGCTTCCGCGTCCGGAAAGCGACCGGGCCGACCGGTGGACCTCGGCAGGAGCTCGCCGAATATCAGCTCAACTATGGTCGCTGCCGGGCGCTGGTCGACACCGCACGCGCGGCGCTGCTCCAGAGCGCCAGCGACTATATGGAATATGGCCGCCGCACCTGTGCGACGGGCGAGCCTTGTTCGGAGGACGACTGGCGACGCCTGACGCTGGTCATCCTCCAGAGCATCCATCTGGCGCACGAAGCGGTGGACATCATGTTCCGCACGGTGGGCACGTCTGCCTCGAAGAAGGATTCGATGATGGGGCGCTACTGGCGCAATGTGGGGGTGCTGCGTGGTCACCTGGCCCACCAGTCCGACAGCTCGGCAATCAACTATGGCCGCACCCATTTCGGCCAGCCGCCGGTCGGCATCGCCTGATGGAGCGCGAGGCGCTGATCAGCCGGATGGACGCGTATCTCGACGCGGTTGCCGCGGGCGACCCCGGATCGGTGCGGTTCGCACCAGGCTTCCGCTCGACGGAAAACGGGACGGCGGTTGCGGTTGGCGAAGGCTTGTGGCGGCGGGGAGTGCGATTTGCCGGCATTCAGTCTTTCGCCGACGGCGAGACCCGCCAGGTGGTCAGCATGGGTGTCGCGTTCCTGGACAACCATCCACGCCCGTTCGCGCAACGCCTGCTGCTGGAGGGGGAAGAGATTGCGGAGGCGGAGGCGATCATCAGCACCGACCCGAAAGGGCATTTCGCGGACGTCGAGCAGCTGCTCAAGCCCGATATCCTCTATCAGGCGGTGGTTCCGCCGGCGCGCCGGGTCGATCGCGACGGGTTGCGCGACGCCGCCGATCGTTATTGGGAAGGGCTGGAGCAAAGCGACGGACTGATCCCGCGTTTCAACTACCGATGCGACAAATATGACAATGGCGCGAAGACCACCAACACGCTGCGCACCCTGCTCTCGCCCGATGGCAAGGTTCATACGCCGGCGTCTGCGCTCAACGATACACGCGCGGCTCGACCGAAGGCGCGCGAGCGCCGCTATCCGGTGCTCGATACCGAGCTCGGCGTGGCAGGCAGTCTGGTGGTCGTGGACTTCCATCCGATTGTCGACCATCCGCGACCCGACGCCGGGGCCATGTACATGCTCGGCCTGTTCAAGGTCGTCGATGGCGAGTTGCGGATCATCGACGAGATCAGAGAATTTTTGCCGCTGGGCGCCTCGGCAGGCTGGTAACCCCCAGCCTTTGCCCGCTTTCCCTGGTCGGCAGCGCCGGAAGCTTCCGCCTCACCTTTGAACAGATGGGCGAAAACGGCCCGAGCATCGCTGATACTGGAGCGATGCTGCATGCTGGAACCGAGCAGAAGGCGCGGCTCGCCGCGACATTCGGGTCGCTCTGAACTTCTCAACGTCACACCCTTCGCCGAGGAAGGTGCGCCTCGCGCCATCCTGCACCAGGGTTGGACAAGGTGATTGTTGCTGCTGGTTACCGCCGCTGATTGTCGGCAACGGATAGGCGAGCGGACGCCACCCCGCACCCTCGCTGGCAAAGGTCCAACGGCGATGACGATCAGATTCCCCAACAACGATTTCTCGAATTTCGAGGCGCCGATGCGCGCCGAGATCGACCTGCGCGGCCTCGAGGTCATTCAGGGCGAGGTACCGCGCGAACTCGACGGCGGCTTTTTCCGACTGATCGGCGACCGCAAATGGCCGGCCTTCGTTGAGAACGACATTTTCATGCTGGGTGAAGACGGCATGGCGTCCTGCTTCTATTTCAAGGACGGCGTGGTCGACTTCAAGATGCGGTACGTCCGTACCCCTCGCTTTGTGGCCGAAGAGAAAGCCGGTCGGGCACTGTTCGGGCATTACCGCAACCCCTTTTCCGACGATCCCTCAGTCGCAGGACTGAGCCGCGGCACCGCGAACGTCACCATGCTGGCCCATGCCGGCAAGATGTTTGCGCTGAAGGAGGACAGCCCCGCGATCGAGATGAACCCCTTCACGCTCGAGACAATCGGCGAATATGACTGGAACGGCGCCGTCACTTCAAAGGCGATCACCGCCCATCCCAAGATCGACCCAAGAACGGGTGAGCTGGTGTTTTTCGGCTATTGCGCCGCCGGTCCGGCGACCACCGACATTGCCTATTACGAAGCCGATGCGACCGGGACGATCATCCACGAAACATGGTTCCACGCACCCTATACCTGCATGGTGCACGACGTGATGGTGACGGAGAATTACGTGGTCTTTCCGATCACGCCGCTCCGCCATGAACTCGAATGGCTCAAGCGGCACGAGCCAGCCTTCAAATGGGATCCAACCGAACAGGTCTATCTCGGCGTATTGCCCCGCAAGGGGAAGGGTGAACAGATTCGATGGTTCAAAGGGCCAACGCAGTGTCACGGGCATACCGTGGGTGCATTCGACGACGGCCGATATATTTACGCCGACAACACGTTCAGCAAACGATCCTTCTTTCAGTTCTTCCCGAACGCGGACGGATCCGAGTTCAATCCCGCCGACACCATGCCCTACATCAAGCGCATCGTGATCGACATGGAAAGCAACGGTGACGGCTTCACCGAGCAGCAGCTGTTCAATTATCCGTGCGAGTTGCCGCGTATCGATACTCGGTTCGAAACGATGCCGTACAGTTTCGTGACGATGAACCTCCTCGACGTTCCCGAGCAAGAGCGGATCGGCCGCGGCTTTCAGTGGGTCGCCACCATGGACGTCAACGGCAAGAAGCCTGCGCAGATCCGATATGCCGGCCACAACTGCTCGGTCGGGGAACCCCAATTCGTGCCGAAGAACGACACCGCCGCGGAAGGCGAAGGTTACATCATGACCGTCATCGGCCGACACGAGGAGATGCGCAGCGAACTGCTCATCCTTGATGCCCAGGACATCAACGGCGAGCCGGTCGCCACCGTCGCCCTCCCCTTTCGACTGCGGAGCACCGGCCACGGTTATTGGTACGGCGCGCGCCAGCTGCGCGGCGAAACCAATGTGATCGGAGCCTGGTAGGATGGGGACGCTGAAGGGCAAGGTTGCGCTGGTCACCGGCGCCAGCCGGGGCATTGGCCGTACGATCGCCGTGCGGCTGGCGACCGACGGCGCAACCGTCGCGATCCACTATGGTGCAAATGCCGATGCCGCGCGAGAGACACTGGCGACGATCGAGCAGGCAGGTGGCCGCGGCTTCGTGCTTCAGGCGGACCTGCACACGCCCGAGACGTCGATCAGCGCGATGTTTGCCGATTTCGATCGCGGCCTGGCCGAATGTTCGGGCGAATCCGGGCTGGACATCGTGGTCAACAATGCCGGCCAGATCATGTTCGGTTCGGTTGAAGTGCTCAAGCCTTCTGAATTCGACAAAGCATTCGCCGTCGACGTGAAGGCACCTTTCTTCATCACCCAAGCCGCCCTGCCACGCCTTCGCGACGGCGGCCGGGTGATCAATATATCCTCTGCCACAGCCCGCGTCGTTAACCCGGACGTCGTCTCCTACGCCATGGCGAAGGGCGCGCTCGAGGTGTTCAGCAAGACCGCCGCGCTTCAGCTCGGTGCGCGCGGAATAACCGTCAATGCGGTGGCCCCGGGCCCGACCGGAACCGAGGAGTTCCTGCGCATGGCCGAAGGGAATCCGGCGTTCGTCGAGCATGCCAAAGCCCAATCGGCACTGCGCAGGCTCGGAACGCCAACCGACATCGCCAACATCGTGGCGTTCCTTGCCAGCGACGAGGGCGGCTGGATTACCGGACAGCTGATCGATGCGACAGGCGGTACCTTGCTTGGCTAATTGCCTGGCTGGATCAGCATATTGAGCCGTTCGACCTTCAGCGATTGCGCCGAGGCAGCACCCTCCGGATCTTGCCGGAGAATGGCCGCGATCACGTTCAACGTCTCTGCGCGGTAGATCTCTCCTACCTTCTCGCTCTCGGGATCCCGAAGCGACGACGACCAGGTCGAGTAGCTCTTGGTACAGCGCAGGAGGATGTCGATGAGCGGCTCATCGAGAATGTCGAACTGGCTGTCCTCGGCTTCCTGCATCAGACCAGAGGCAACGCGCGGGCTCGACCGCATCAGATCGCGCTGTGCAGCCTCCAGGCGCACCCGCTCTGTACCGGTTGCGTTGCGAGCAGCGATGGAGACGGCCTCGCTGCTCAACAATTGATACAGGTTCATGGCGTCGCTTGGCGAAACCTTTTCCGATGCAAAGTAACAATTGATCAGCCGGCAAACGGCTGCAGGGTCTGGGGTGCGCCTCATCAACCCCTTGCCGCGCCCGGCGGTCGAGACGGCGATACCCTCGAATTCGAGGACGCGAACGGCCTGGCGGAGCGCGCTTCGGTCAGCCCCATAGCGGTCACACAAATCGAGTTCGGAACCCAGCCGCCGATCCTGAGCGATCTCCTCGCCCAAGTCGCGCATCAGCAGCCTGAAAACCTGCTCCGCGCGCGAGCGAGCCATCTCGGCTGCGGCGCCGCGCTTGACATATCCGTGCGGCCCACATTCGGCGAAGCGGCCGGTTGCAGAGAGAAGTTCGTCAATAAGCCCGGCGAGGACGGAGTTGGATCGAGGTGCTTCCTGCGGCCGCATCCTTGCGCGCACCAGCCGAAGAAGGGCGTTGCATAGGTGCCCCTGGAGGGCCGTCCTGCGTAAAGATGTGACGTAACGGTGGATTGCCTCAAGCAGGACGGTGACGGTGGGCGCGAGGACGATCAAGCCCCCATTGGGACCACGACGCATTCTCGCCGTGCCCCGGCTCTCGAGGATGCGGACGCCTTCGCGAAGGACAACTCGGCAAACTTGGAAGCGGGCGGCAAGCTGAGCTTCAGACCCGTAGAGCGCCCCGGTCGGCCAGCCTTTGCAAATCAGGTCTTCTTCGATCTGGGCGGCGATCATGCAGGCGCCCTTGTTGTTTGCGGCACCGGCACCAACGATCGCATCAAAGAGCGGATTGGCGACCGTAGCGGAGCGCGGGACCGGAAGGGAGGAAGGGCGCTGGTCCGACGCGAGCTGAGCGATGGTCACGACATCTCTCCTCCACCAGCGGCCATGTTTTCACCGTCTGCCGCGATGGTTTGTTATGCCCGTTTTTTGGGAGCTTTCAACGATTGGGGTACCGGGGGAGGGTCGCGGCGAGAAGCACGGCAAGAAACAGGGCGCCGACCACGACTGGAGTGCCCGACGCATAAGTACCCCACTCGTCGCGGAGCAGCCCGAGGACGACGGGTCCGACGCCAAGCGACAGCGTCGAGAGACCCACCGCGACGCCGAAGATCGTCGACGCGTTCGCCAGGCCAAAGTAGCGGCTGGTCAAGAACGGGAGCAGGCCCGCCACCGCGGCGAAGCCGGCGCCTAGGAGAGCAAATCCAACGACCACCGCCCACTCGTGTGATGTCAGCATGGCCAGGAAGCCCAGGAGCGGAACGGCGAAGACGATCGCGAGCAGCCCCGGCCGCGGCAGCCGATCAGCGGTCGCGCCCGCGATCAGCGAACTGAACGGTCCTGCCAGCGAGTATAAGGTCAGCGCGAACGTCGCCGTACCGCCGGAGATGCCCAACTCGGCCCCCCACGGGACGAAGTGGCTCGCCACCCCGCTGGCCGATGCGCAAACAAGCGTCGATGCGGCCATCAATGTCCAGAAGGCACGGCTGCCGAACGCCGCCATCGGCTTCACGTCGACTCCGACCGGTCCCGGCATCCCCATCATGGCTGGTGGCGTGACCTGGTCCGCTTCCCGGAGGAAGAGGAACGATACGGGGAACGCGATCAGAACGACCATTCCGGCGAACGCCAGATAGGTTCCGCGCCAGCCGAGCTCGCCGATGAGCACCCGCGCCAATACGAGCAGCACCACGGTAAAGATCGCGACGGATCCCCCGAGCACAGCGCCGAGCGCGATACCGCGGCTGCGGTCGAACCAGCCAGAGATGACTTTCGCCAGCGCAACTGGTCCGCAGGTCGCCGCAAGTGGCCCCATAAGCGCGGATACGAGGTACAGCGTCACGACACTGCCGTCCAAGAAGGACATCCCGACCAAGGTTGCCGACCAGGCGATCAACCCGGGAAGCAAAACCCTGCGAACACCCATCGTATCGACAAGCCGCCCCACCGCGGGTCCGGACAATGCGCCGGTCAGGCCGGAGATCAGCATGGCCTGCGGAAAGATCGCCGCGCTCCAGTGGAACTCGTTCGACACCGGCTCGAGAAACAGCGGGAAGGTGCCCATGAATACCGGCGCGAAGCTCAGTCCCATGCAGATCGAGCACGCAATCGCGACGACGATGGCCTCGCGGCTCATCTCCGTCGCGGCGCGGGCGACCAGAGGAGGCAGGCCCCCGCCGTGGAGCACGGGCTCGATGGCATCACTCATACAATGCTCTCCTGGACCTTCTGCGTTGCGGGAGACAGGACACGCAAGTCTCCCATTTCGCACCCTACAACTCGGTCCGAGCGGCTGTAACCTCTGGAAGCCGGCAAACCAGAGGTGGCAATTGGCCAGCTCATGCCACCGGGGGCGCGGCACAAGAAAATCCTTCAGCTGGTTTATGGGCGCCGCCTACCCGAAGATGCTTCAAACTGACCGCAAACCCCAGTCTGGCGTCGGCCTGGGATCATCAGGGGACGACGTACGATGGGAGAGAATGGCGCAAGGGCGATACTGGCCGTCGCTGCCGCACTATTCGTGTCAGCGCTGGCGGCGCGGACCTCGCATGGCATCAACGGCGTGGCCGCCACGAGCGCAATCACCACGGACAACATCATTCCCGCCGGCGCTCATCGGACGCTGCCCGCCTACACGACGTTCGCGGACCCGACGGGGACGCTGGCGGTGTTCAACGCCGACGGGCCGGTTGCGACCCGCGGGCACCCCTTCTTCGAACCGCTCGGGCGCAATAAGCGTGCGTGCGTCACGTGCCACCAACCCGCAGACGCGATGAGCCTGTCGGTGCGAAGCATCAGGGCGCGTTGGGCGGCCGCAGGCGCGAAAGACAGCCTGTTCGCCGTCATTGACGGGGCGAACTGTCCGAACCTGCCGATCGGGCAGCGCTCGTCCCATTCGCTCCTGCTCGACAAGGGGCTATTCCGCATCCCGCTGCCCTGGCCGCCGCGCGATTCCGCCGGCCGCCCAGTCTCCACGGAATTCGACGTCACAGTGGTGAGCGATCCGACCGGCTGCAACACGGATCGCGTCTACGGTCTCAAATCGAGCAATCCGCACGTCTCGGTCTTCCGCCGACCCAGGATGGCCGCAAACATGAAATATGTCGAACCCGACCGGCCGCTCAGCCTGTGGCATATCCGCACGGGCGAGGTCCGGGCGCTCGATCCGGCGACTGGCCACCGGCTGGGCGGCAACGTCATGAGCGATGGGCGCGCGCTCACGCTGATCGCGCAGATGGTGGATGCTTCCCGCACGCATATGGCGATGGAGGGGGGGCTGTCTCCGGCGCAGCAGGCGCAAGTTCGCAAGTTCCTGTTCCAGCTCTACGCCGCCCAGGTGACCGATCGCACTGGCGGCCGGCTCGACACCGGCGGCGCCCACCTCGGACCTCGTGCGCTGCGCGACGGCAAGCCGGCGCAGGTCGGCGCCTACTCAGCGCGCCCTATGTTCCCCGAGATCGAAGGCTGGGTGACGCAGCGCATCGCTTCGTCGATCGGATGGACCCCACTCGTAAGGCTGCCGCCGTTTGCCCCGACGCGACTGGGCGAAGCGACCGAAACGCCAACGCAGCGGGCTTACCGCGACTCCGTTGCTCGCGGATACCTCTCCTTCATGTACCGGCAGTTCCTGATCCGGAACGTCGCGGACCTGAACGGCTTCATTGGCAATCCGGTCAAGCAGACCTGTGCAGGGTGCCACAATATGGTGCAGACCGGAATGGATGTAGCGCCCGGATATCTGGATCTCGGCACCACGACCTACCCAACAGCGACGCCCGCACCTGACCTGCCGTTGTTCCGCATCGATTGCCACAAGGACGCGCCGCCGCACCCCTATCTCGGGCGCGAGATCTATACGACCGATCCGGGCCGTGCCCTGATCACGGGCCGGTGCGCGGATGTCGGCAAGGTCGTGATCCAGCAGATGCGAGGTCTTGCCGCGCGGGCGCCCTATTTCGCCGGCGGTTCGGCACCCGACCTGCGTGCCGTGATCGAGTTCTATGATGTCCGTTTCCGCATCGGCTACACGCAAGACGAGATTACCGATCTCGTCAATTTCATGGGCGCGTTGTGATAGTCGCACGAAAGTGGATGGCCGCGCTCGGCGTCCTCGCCAACGCCAATGCGGTTGCCCAAAGCCTCCCTGCGGCCTCCTCTGGTCGTCCGGTCAGCTTTGTCGCTTGTCCAGAATTCCGCAACACCGCACGGCAGTGTTGGTTGGCGGAGTCCGGCGGTAAAACCTATTATATCGGCGCGTTTCGCATCGGCACACCACCCCAACTCCTGCACAGGGTGCTGGTCGAAGGCGTGGCCCATGACGATCAGACCAGCTGCGGCGCAATCAACATCGACCCGGTCCAAATCTCGCCGTTACCGGAGTTGGACTATTCGTGCGACGCGGTGCTCCCGGATAATGGATCAGCGCCCCGCGAAGGCTCACTTTTCGATCTTCCGGCGGAGGTGCTGGCACGCAACGGCGGCGATGTCCCTGTTCCGCCCCCGCTGACCAAGAACATGGCGTTCGCGGTCGTGCTGGATTTCGATCGGGCCGTGCTGAACCTGGTCAACCAGGCCAAGGTCGAGTTGATCGCCCGAACGATCATGGCTTCGCCAGTGGCGCGTGTCATTGTCACGGGCTACGCTGGCCAGTCCCGCCTCGACGGCGGTTCAATAATGCGCGAGGCGCCCGACATTGCCGCCCGCCGCATGATGGTGGTTCGTGACGCGCTCATCGCCATCGGTGTCCCACAGAAAATTGTCGAGGTGCGGACTGTGGCCAGCTCGCCCGAAGGCGGGTCGGTGCTGGGTCCCGAAAGCCGGCAAGTCACCGTCGACGTCATCGTGGCTGGGCCATAGCGATTGCCATCGAGCCGACCGCTTTACAGGATAATGGCCGATCATGAGAGTTCATGGCTGCCTGCTCGGCAGCAGCGTCATCTCGCTGGGTGTTCGACGATGCCGATCGGGACAGGCCCCAACCTCGCTTCGTCCCAATGCTCGTCGACCTGATTGCCCACGAACCGCCACATGTCGAAATGCGTGGTCGTATACGTCTCGCCCGCCTTGCCGCCGGGTCGGGGCAGCACCATCGCGCTCGCCACCACAATCATGTCGCCCTCCGCGATGACCGCAAAAACTGGAATCGTCATCTTGGGCAGCGGGCTATCACGAAAGAGCTTCCTTACGGCCTCACGACCGGAGGCGATATTCGGGTTATGCTGGATGTACCGTTTCGTCATGTAGACGTCGACGAGATCATACTGATTATTCTCGAATATCTTCGTGTAGATGTTGAACACGACCTGCTTGCGCGCATCGACCGTGGGATCCGGGCTGTGAAAAAGCGCTGCGCGGTCCGTCGCACCGACAACGGGTTCCTGGGCAGCAGCATGCGCCGCGGCCAGTAGGCCGACCGTCACGGCCGCAATTGTGAATCGCAGCATCATTTGTCTCCTTCGACGCGGCGGCCGACGCCCACCTGAAATGCACTGCCGGCACGGCGGAATATTTCCACCTGCTATCGCTGGTGCATGCCATCAGACAGGGTGCCGGCGCCGCCGTTCATCCTCACGCCTTTCGCGGCGGAAGTCCCAATCGGATCCCTAAAAGCGGCGCTTCAGGGTCAGCGACCACTCTCGAGGCGGAGCCGGCTGACCCACCGCAGTGCTGTTAAGGAATTGAAGGTCGAACGTATTGAACAGATAGTATCGATTAAACAGGTTGGTGACCCCGATGATGGCCTCCCATGTACCGTCTTGTGTCCTTACGCCGATCTGAGCGTTCGAAACGGTGTACGCGGGAACGACGTTGAAGGTTTTGTATGGCTGCACCAGGGCTGTATCGCGTGAGTAGAACGAGGCCTGGTGGTTGATACCGAAGCGAGGGGATACTGTTCCCAGGCCGTCGATCACCCAGTCATATTGAATACCAACGCTCCACTTGTTCTTCGGCGTATAAACGTGAGGGCTGTCGAGGCTGAGACCGGAGGCGAGCGCCGAGGCCGAAAGGCGCGTATATTTGAAATCAAGCGTGCTGAGCGACGCATCGATGTTTAGTCCCGGAAGCGGCTCGAGAAATGCCTCGATCTCGACGCCCTTGATATTCGCGCGGCCGGCGTTGATCGGCACATCCGCGGGGAAGGTACCCGCTGCCGGGTTGTACGTGGGAGAGGCGGGATTCTCGTCGACGGGCAGGTTAGGGTTGAAATAGCGGGACGACGTGTCAATCACGATGTCCTTGTATTTGTTCAGGAACGCCGCGACGTTCACCCGGACCCGCCGGTCGAGGAACGTGGTCTTGAGGCCGAGTTCATAAGCCTGCAGCGTCTCCGGCTGGAAGACTCCCTGCTGGTTACTGAACAATGGCCGGGCGTTGATGCCGCCGCCCCGGAAACCGGTCGACCATTGACCATATGCCATCACGCCTGGGGCAATATGATAATCGAGCCCGGCCTTGTAATCCCAGTTCGCGCCCTTGAACTTTGAGTAGAGTCCATTGATGCCGGCGAGCGAGGGCGGCACCAATCCGGTGGCGGCGTCGGTGCGGGAGAACAGATAGTCTTTCCGGTCGTCGGTATAGCGGATTCCGAATGTGAGGTTCAGCTTGTCGACCGGGTGCACCACCACATGAGCGAAGGCCGACTTATTCTCTGAATGAACCGGATCATCGTAAATGAAGTCCAACCCCTGGCCGGGAAAATGCGTGCGGCCGCTCTGGCGGGAATATCCCTTGAAATAGAACCCGCCGACCGTCCAATCGACGCGTTTGTCGAAAAGACTGCCGGTGAGCCGCAACTCCTCGCTGAACTGATGATGCCGGTAGAAGGTGTAGTTCGTTTGATAGTCGAGAGGAGATTGGTCGACGTCGTCGCCAAACCCGCCGTGAAAGGCGCGGTAGGCGGTGATCGACTTCAACGAGAGCCCCTCTCCCAGGCGCCAATCGATCGTGCCGGAGACCCCGCCGTCGGTGAAGTCATTATTGGTTGGAACGCAAAATCCCTGCGATGCGGGAATCGTGACGACCCCAACAGGCGACGCGTAAATGCCTCCGCTGCCGGCACAATAGGTGCCATAACTCGTGTAATGCTTGGACGGGACGAACCGATTGTCGAACGGCGTCCCGTCAAGGAAGGATACGCCGCCGAATGGCGGTGCTGCGAGCAAGGTGGAGGCAGACGACTCCGACTGATCCCGCGTGAAGTCGCCAATGATGTTCACTTCGACGGCATCGCTCGCGATGTAGCGGAGTGCACCCCGCACCCCCTTGGAATCCTTGCCGCCCTGGGTGCCCAGCTTGCAGCTTTGATCCAGCCGAGCGCTCGCCTTCCCGTCATTTGTTGCACAGGCGTAATCGTAGCGGGTCAGGTAGCCGTCCCGGTGCTGGGAAACGCCCGAGATCCGCGCATAGAGCTTGTCATCGACGATCGTGAAGTTCGATCCGGCGCGTAGATCCACACGGTGGAATGAGCCGACTGTTGCTTCGACGAAAGCGTCAGGCTCGGCAGAGGGTTTCCGCGAGTACAGCTTGACCGAGCCACCGATCGAATTCTTGCCCGACAGCGTTCCTTGCGGACCGCGTAACACCTCCACCCGGTCGAGGTCGAGCAACTGAAACGCTGAACCGAACGTCGTCGCGTAATAGACGTCGTCGATGTACATCCCGACGCCCGGCTCATAGGCGAAATTGGAATCGAATTGGCCGACACCGCGAATGTAGGTCTGCGCGGTCGCGCCGCCATGGACCGAGCCACCCTGCACGATCGTCACATTGGGCGCCTGGGCGGAAACCTGCGTTATGTTGGTCTGGCCGCGGGCGGCCAGGAGCGCGCCCCCGACGGCGGTGATCGCGAGCGGCGTATCCTGGACCCGCGTGCTGCGAAACTGCGCCGTAACGATGATGTCCTGAGCATCCGCCGCCGTAATGGCCGGGGTTTCGGGGGCGCCGGACGACGTACTCGACGGGTTTGGCGGGGCCGATTGGGCCCAGGCGGGGCTCCCGGATATGACGCCAGCGACAAAAACCGGCAATGCCGCATAAGTGCATCGCATGATACGAGTATTTTTTGAGTTAAGCTTGGCCATTCGCCCCTCCCGTCAGAGCTTCTTTCGCCGCTCGTCTATGGACAGCCTTGGAAGGAAGCCGAACCCGGCCCAAGACAAAACCAGACTTACAGCGTGTTGCCTGCTGCCCGCTTTAGTGCAGGTCGGCACTGAGGAGGCTTAGAGGTCGCAAACCGCCAAACCAGTGCAATCATCTTCTCCGATATGGGAGAATAGTCGCGCTTTCCCGCGCGCACCGGAAGCGTCATGGACCAGCAAAAAGCTGGCGAATTCGACCAGGCGGAGCCGCAGGGCCACCCAGAGCTCCCAAGCGTCGACCAGTCGCTTGAAGGCCGGATGTCGGGCGCTCCTTCAACCAGCGGCTTCGAGGCCGGTCATCCGCGATCGTCGAATTCGTCAGGCAGCCAAGCTGGTGGACATCGCGACCGGCCGGGATTTGGGTGTCCACGGCCTAGGATCACCGCGCGACGTTCGCATCGGGTGTGGGAACGCCCGCGTCTGGCGCAGCCTCTTCTCACCGGAACGCCTCGGGTTGCTTATCATACGTGTGCGTACTATTACGGAACGTGACAGAACCTGGGGTGTGATCGATGGCCAAATCCAGCAGGAAGACGGTCTTCCTCACCGGCGCGACAGGGAACATGGGAAGGGAGGCGGTCAGGCGGATCGCAGCCTCTCGGGATCTCGCGTTGCGCGTCCTCATCCGTCCCGAGGAGCGGGATCATTCGATCGCGCGGCAAATCGCTCGCAACAGGTCGATCGAGATCATTGCGGGCGACCTGACCGACGCCGCCTCACTGGAAGCGGGGGTCCGAGGTGCGGATATCGTGTTGCACATTGGCGGCCTCGTCTCGCCACTTGCGGACCGGCTGCCTCCAGCGACGGTGTCGGCGGTCAATGTCGGTGGCGCGCGGAACATCGTCACGGCCATCCACAGATTCGCCGACCCGGAGCGGACACGGCTCGTCTACATCGGCACGGTCGCGCAGACCGGCAGCCGCAATGCGCCGATCCACTGGGGTCGCACAGGCGACCCGATCAAGATCAGCACTTATGACCATTATGCCGTCACCAAGACCCAGGCGGAGGCGGTCGTCGCGCAAAGCGGTATCCGCCACTGGGTCTCGCTTCGCCAGAGCGGCATGGCGCATTACGACATGTGGCGGTTGTTCGATCCGATCATGTTCCACAACCCTCTGAACGGCGTGTTCGAATGGTCCACCGCAAATGACAGCGGCCGCCTGATGGCCGCGGTTTGCGCAGACACCGTGCCCGAAGGGTTCTGGCGGGGCTTCTACAATATCGGCGGAGGCGCTTTCTCGCGCGTCGTGAACCACGAATATATGGCGGCGTTCATGCCGCAGTATCGACGCGTGCTGCGTCCGCACTGGCAGGCGACGCGCAACTTCCATGGCCAATGGTATGCGGACAGCGACCGTCTCGAGGAGATGGTACCCTTCCGCGAGCAGTCCATCCACGAATTTCTGACCGAGGCGCCTCGGCATATGCCGATGGTTGCGCGCCTGGTGCCGAAGCTTGCACCCGGCCTCGTGCGCAAACGGATCGAAGCCCTCGCCAACGGACCTGGCGGATCGCTGCGCTGGTTTGCCGACGATGATCGGCCGAAGATCCGCGCCTATTTCGGCTCGCGGGCAGCATGGGACGCCATCCCGCGGAACTGGGATGACTTCGTCTTTGCGCAACCGTCCCGCACGCCAACTCTGCTCGACCATGGCTATGACGAGATGCGCGCGCCCGAGGACTGGCAGCTGACCGACCTGCAGTCCGCAGCCGCTTTCCGTGGTGGCAAATGCCATGCGTCGTCTTGCGACGGGCCAGAGCAGCCAGTGGCGTGGGAATGCGCCGCGGGCCACCGCTTCACCATGACACCCAATCTTTACCTGCGGGGCGGCCATTGGTGTCCGACCTGCATGATCGATCCGGCCGGGTATCACGACAAGGCGGTGCGAAATCCGTTCTTCGCGCAGGTGTGGCGCGAAGAGGCGCTAAGCTGACCGCCGACTCCCGCTACTTCCCTCCAAGCCGAAGCCGCCTCCCGATCATCGAGTGGGCAGGACAATGCGGGTTCGCACGTTGGCAAGCGGATAGGTCCTGCCATTCCATTCGAAGATGCCTGGGAGAGAGAACGGGCGCGTCACTTCAGCCGTCAGGCGTTTGCCCGAGATGCGATAACGCACGGACACCGGACCGGCGGGCGTCGCCGCCGTGGCGTCGAGCCGAGTAAGACCGCCGAGCGACGGCGCCACGCGAAGCGAGCGATAGCCGGCTTCGCCCGGCCCAATTCCGGCGACAATGCCGAGCAGATCGGCGGTCGGATGCGCGCTCCACGCATGGCTGTCGGAGCGGGTATTGCCCCGCTCCTCGGGCCAGGTCGTGAAGTTCAGCTTGAGCAGATCGCGCCACGTGTCGAGCAGGCCCAGATATCGGTCACCCTCTCCGGCATGAAGGAACGCCTGCGCCAGATACCAAGCGAAGTAATAGCTGCTGGTGAACATGCCCTCTGGCGCGTCGATCCCGCGGCCCGGCGCTACGACCCGATCAAGGATACCACGCGCCTCCTCCGGCGTCGCGACATCGTAGAGGATGGCAAGCGCATTCATGTGCTGACTGAAGACATCGCCATCGGGATTGTCGGCGAACAATCCACGCCCCGGCACCCAGCAGCGCGCGCGGATCGCCTTCTTCACATCGTCCGCGAGAGCCTGATCCGCGGCGCCTTTCGCCTTATCGCCGAAGGCGGCTTCGATCCTCGCGCCCTGCTGCAGCGCGCCGAGCCAGCTCACCGTCATCAGGCAGCTCTCGTTGGTGCGCCCGTAGGACGGGAATTTCGTACGGTCAGTCGCCGGCTGGCCCACCCAATCGATGAAATTCCATTGCGGATTCCTGCCAAGCAGCCCGCTCGGCTGCTGCCAGGCTTTGAACCAGTCGAGCACCTCGCGCATCCGCCCGAGATGCCGCACGATCGGCGCGGAATCGGGCTGGCGCATCCGCCAATCGTCAAGCATTCCGACCCACAGCAGGGCGAAGGGCGCAATCGGGTTTGGGGCGCGCTGAGGATAGGCGCCGTCCATCAGCCCACCCTCGACGTCGGAGCTGGCGTAAGCGTCGATTGCCTGCTCCGCGAGACGCGGATCACCCGCGACGGCGTAGGAGATCAGCATCTGCAGACGGGTGTCACCGGTATATTGCAGCTGCTCCCAATAGGCCGTGTCCATGTAGGTTTCGTGCGCGTCAATGCGGGCGGTGCGCCAGCCGACGTCGAAGATGCGCGCAAGTGTCGGATCGCTGCTCGTGAAGCGGCCGATCCGCTGGAACGGATAGCCGGTTTCGAAAGCGCGCAAGCCTTTCAGGACGAGCGGCTGGTCCTTCGTCTCGACGGCGATCTCGGCATAGCGCCAGGTGCGCCACCACAAGGTCTCGAAGGTCCGCGCCTGTCCGTCGGCGAGAAATGTATCGTGAATGCCGAATATGTCGCGATCGGTGATGAGCGCCCGATCGCCCTTCTTGAGCTTGGCGTCGTAGAGCGCTTCCGACCAGGTCAGCGTGATCCTCGCTCCTGCCCCGCCGGCAACATCGAGCTGGGGATAAGCCGATACCATCGCATCGCGCTGGATCAGCAGCTTGGCCTTGCTGTTAGCGGGAACCGTCACCGCATGCGCCGGAAACCCCATCGCGCCATTCAGATCCGTGCGCACGACCCTTCCCGGCGACGTCGCCGCATAGGTCTGTGCCGGAAGGCGGTCCGCAACCAGGGTGCGCTGGGCCGCTTCGCGGGCGGGGATGGAATCCTGCCATCCCGCGCCGGTTTCGTCCGGTCCAGCCCAGCCGAACCGGGCACGGGAGGCGTCGATCGTTTCGGGATGCCCCGCGACGTAGAACCAACCACCCTTGATCACCTGTCGCCAGCCATTCTCGAAGCTGTGGCCTGCGTCACGCGCCACGCGCCAGCCCGGTCGATCGGTTGAAAGTTCCGCCGCGGCTCCGTCCCCGATGAGACGAAAGCCGGTGGCGACGCTCTGCTGGAAGTTGGGAGCGGTCTGGGTGAAGAGAGCGGCACCTTGCGCATTCTTGCGCTGTTGCGGCGTCGGGTCGGGCGGCAGCCGCAAGGGCTTCACGCCGTTCCAGATGACCGCAGCGACGACGTTGTGGCCAGCCTTCAGCCACGGAGCGAGATCGATCGCTTCCTCGCGCCAATGCGCGACGTCTCCGGTCGACGGCCCGGCGGCAACGCGCGCCCCGTTCACGTAGAGCACGAAGCGATTGTCGGCGGTGACGCGGACCGGAAAGCGACCCGGATTGCTTGAAAGATCGATCGTCCGCCGGAAGTGCAACACCACCGGATTGGCCTCGGCGGACGCGTCGGCGAGCGTGATCCAGCCTTGCGCGTCGGGAGTGGACGCCGCAACGCCGGACGCGACCAAAGCCGCGAGGATCACTGCCTTCATCACCAAGTCTCCATCGGCGCGAGCGCGCGTGCCAGGGCATTTTCGAGCGCGGCTTTGAACCGTACCGACGCGCTTGCTTGCGGCGCGAACAATTGGAACCCGTGGAAGGCGCCGGGGACCACCAGCAGTTCGGTCGGTACGCCCGCGTCTGTCAGGCGCCGGGCATATTCGATATCCTCGTCGACGAAGAGGTCGATGCCGCCCACCCCGATGAAGGTCGCGGGCAGACCGGCCAGCGAGGCGACGCGAGCCGGTACAGACCCTGCGGGAACGTGCGCCAGGCCTGCGGGCTGTCCCAACAGTCCGGCCCACCCCTTGCGATTGTCAGCGGGCGTCCAGACCAAGGTCCCGTGGTTCTGCGGCACGGGCCGCGAACTGCCGGTCCGGTCATCCAGCATCGGATAGACGAGGGCCTGGAAGCGGACCGGGACTTCGCCCCGGTCACGCGCCGCTATCGCGAGGATCGCGGCATGACCTCCACCGGCACTCTCTCCCAGGAGTGCGATACGGCGTGGATCGACCCCGAGCCTCGGCGCCTCGTCGTGCAGCCAGTGGAGCGCTGCGTAATTATCTTCCAGCGAGCCCGGAAAGGCCGTCGCAGGGGCGAGCCGATATTCGACACTGACGATCACGCAGCCGAGGCGGTCGGACAGCCCCTTGAGCGACCGCAAGTCGGTACGGGCGGTGCCGGCGATGAAGCCGCCGCCATGGATGTGAAGGATGGCGGGCCGCGTCGCGGCGGCCGGCGCCGGCTCGGCGCCGATAACGAACACGGTGACCGGCGGAGTCTTCCCGCGTGCGGGCACCAGGCGTTCGACAACGCCGGGCGGAAGAGGGATATTTGCCGGTGGGACATAACCAACCTTGCCGGAGGCGACGCGCTGCATCATGCGCGCCACGGCGCGCAGTTCCGGATCCACGAACGCGAACTCGTCCTCGGCCCATGCTGGGCCAGGGATCGATAGAGCGGCAATGCCGCTTGCCGCCGCGGCCAGAAACGAACGTCGCGCCAGGAGCGGAGTCATCGCACCACGTCGATGGCGACCGGCCCGACAAGACCGGCAGCGACCGGCTTGAGCAATTTGTACCCCGACGCCTTGGGGTCGATCATCGCGTTCTCCGGCGTGTTGGCGATCTCGACCGTCAGCGCGTTCGTTCCAGGCCGGAGGGCCCGGGTGACGTCCAGTCGGAATGGCCGGGAAATCAGGGGAGGCAGGCTGTGGCCGTTAATCGTCACGGTCGCCACGTCGTGCACCTCGCCGAGATCCAGCACCACCTTGCTGCCCGGCGACAGCCATCGCGGCTCGACCTGGAAGGTGCGACGATAGGTACCCACGCCCGAGAAATGCGCGAGCTCCGGCATTGACCGCCAATCGACGAGACCCGGGGCGTCGAACGATCGCACCAGCGGCTGACGGCCATCGTGGCCGTCGACCGCCAGCGTCCAGCCGGTCGACGGCACCAGTGCCCCGCCGAGCTTGGCCGCCGGTGGCACCTGCCGAGGTTTCGTCGCCGGATCGAGCACCAGCAGGGCGCTTTCCCCACCTGCAAGCGGCAAGGTGACGCGAACGCCATTCCGCTGGGGATGGGCGGCCACTGCCGTGATGCCGCCATCCATCGCATCCCAGCGCGTGACGCCGCCTCTTCCCGGCAGGATCATGCTCGCATCGCGTGGCGCGTTGGCGAGGTTGTGGACGAGGGTCACCGTGCGGGCGCCCACGCGCCGCTGGACATAGACCAGGTCCTGCACGTCGGCGGCCACGAAACGGAGATTGGCAGCGATCGCCGCGATGCGGAGCGCGGCGACAATGCCCGTCGACGGCACCACCTTGGCGCCTGCCTTCAGTGCGGACGCGACCGCGGCCCGCACCCGAACGTCGCGCCGTGATGCATCCGCCAAGCCCTCGTCGCGAGAGGGTACGTGATCCATGAAGAAAATGGGCAGCCCCGCTTTCGCGAAGCTGGCAACCGCCTCTGCCGTCTCGGCCCGAATTCCGTCGAGCGGCGGCAACACCAAGGCGGGATAGCGCGCCCCTCCCTCCGCGACGAGGGCGTGCCCGACGACTCTGGCATCCGCGATGGCATCGGGATTGATCCGGTCGAAATCATAGCCGCCCGCGAGGAACGCCTTCTCCGCCGCCTGCCGGCCCGCGCCCTTGTCCTCGATCCCGACATAATAACCGGTCTGGCCGTAGAAATAGGCGACCGGCACCACCGGGCGACCTTGCTGCAACACCGCCTGCATGCGCGCGAGATAGCGTGCCAGGGTCGGAATTCCGGCCCATATCGGATTGCTCTCGGCGAACATATTGCTGAAGCCGAGCGCGAAGGGGCTCGGCTGGAAGGCATGCCAGCCCGGCCACTTCTGGTCGGGCAGCCTGTAATCAAGGCCATGCAGGATCATACTGTTGACCCCGCCGGCAAAGATCAGGTCGGCACGCCGGCGCAGTTCATCCGGCGTCACGTCGTAGGGCCGGTCCTTCCAGACCAGGCTCTCAGCGGACACGATCGGCTTGCCGTAGAGATCGGCTGCGGATCGGGCGAAGCGCATGAAATAGGGATCGGCGTCGTGAACCAGATCCTCGGTCTCGGGGATATCGGCGATGCCATAGCCGCGAAGGATGTCGATCGCGCCGCCATGCGCCTGGAATTTCGCCTTGAGCCCATGCGCGTGGTTCCAGGCCACGAACGGCTTGAGAAAGCCGTCGAACATCAGGTCGGACACGGTCCGTCGATAGTCGGCTCGTACACGTTCGGCGAGCGCGTCGCCGGCCTCGAAATAGGGGAGAGACCAATATTCGCCCCACGCCTGCATCCAGCCCGGCTGCAGCGTCAGCGGCAGATAGGGTGCGAGATTATAGCCGCGACGCCTGCGGAATTCGTCGAGGAAGTGACGTCCCCAGGGCAGATCCTGCATCAGTTCGAGGCTGTCGACGAAGGTCGAGCGGATACCCGACGGTCGGGCTCCGAGCGGATCGCCGACGCGTGCCGCATGAGCTGCGAACGCAGCGGGGTCCATATGATCCAGGATCAATTGCGGACCCTGTCCGGCAGACCCGAGCACCCCGACGTTGGACGCATATTGCTTGAAGACGAAGACCTGCCAGGTGCCGGGAGGGGGCGTCCAATCGAGCGTCCCGTCGGGACGAAGCTTGTCGGTCAGAACGATGGCGCTGGTCGCATCCAGCGTGCCGGAGGCCGCTGCGTCCTTCCAAGGGTAAAGTTCGAACCCCATTGCTCCCGGCGGCGCGGGCTTGAGCTCGGGCGCGGTGCCGCGCATGGCAACCACCGCCACGATCTTCGCCTGCGCGTCCATTCGCGCGGGCCAGTCGGCAAATTTGGGATCCTTGACCCTCGCATCGAACATGGAAAGCGCGCCCAAGCGCTTGGTCCGCGACGGAATCGCGAGCTTGGTCGGGCCCGCGCTTGCGCCCGTCACTTCGGTGCGCGCCATGGCCAACTCGACCAAGGCCTTTTCCGGCGGAATGGCCGTGCCTCCGCCCGATGGCCAGGCCGAACCGAAGGTATAATCGAGGCTGAGCCCGCGCGCCCGAGCGGCATCGGCCGCCGCCCGCACGTGCCCGAAGAAGGGCGGCTCGGCATAATCGTTGACGGTCGCCTTCTCCGCCGCCGACAAGCTCGCGAAGTTGGGAGCAAGCGCCTGAATTTCCGCGCCGCCGAAACCGGCCGTATCGATCAGTGCGATCTCGCGATTCAGCTCGGCGTCGGTGACGGCGCCACCCGGCCACCACCAGCGCAGACGCGCGCGCGCCTCTTTCGGAGGCGATCGAAACGCGGCTTCGAGCGACTGCGCGCTCGCCCCCGCGTGCACCAGAGCGAGCGCCATGGCACACGTTCCGGTTATCATCGCGCGTGTCCAGGTCATATACCCCTCTCCGTCAGGGTTTAAGCGTTCGCCGAGCGAGGTGAACGTCTGCCTTCAATGTCGTCTCGGCAGCCGAGGGGCCGACCTCGATCCGGTAGGTGCCGGCGGGTATAATCCAGCGCTGCGCCTTGACGTCGAAGTCACCGATTACGCGCGGGTCGGCGGTGACGGTGACGCTCTTGGTCTGGCCCGGGGCGAGCATCGGCTTGCCCCAGCCGATCAGCCGCTTGGCTTTGCCCGGCCGCGAAAGATAGACTTGGGGCACATCCGCACCCTCGCGCCGGCCCAGGTTGGTGACAGTGAAGCGAACGGTCAAAGTGCTGCCGCCCGCCGCCTTCAGGCCGCCATAGGTGAAGCGCGAGTAGCTCAGCCCATGGCCGAAGGGATAAAGCGGCGCCTGCTTGGTCCTTGCGAACCATCGATAGCCCACGTCGCTGCCTTCGGCGAAGGTGACGTCGAACGGCTTGGTGGAGGCCATCAAGCCATAGACCGCGCGCGTCTCGCTGTCCGCTGGCGGGGCGTCCTGCCCGGGCAGGATGGGATTGGGCAACTGAGCAGCCGAGGCCGGGAAGGTGACCGGTAAGTGCCCCGAAGGATTGACGCCGCCCGTCAGGACCCGGGCGATCGCTTCGCCGCCGCGCTGGCCGGGAAACCACGCCGCCAGGATCGCTGGCACCTGGTCCCGCCAGGGCATAGCCACGGGATTGCCGGTCTCCAGCACGACCACCGTGTGCGAATTGGCCGCAGCAACCGCGGCAATCACGGCATCCGCATTGCCGTCGAGTGACAGGTCCTTCTGATCGATGGCTTCGGTTGCCCATTTCTCCGCAAAGACGATGACCACATCCGCGCCACGCGCGGCGGACGCTGCGACCTCCGGATCGGCCCCATCGACGAAGCTGATCTCGGCATCGGGCCGCGCGGCCCTGAGCGCGGCGAGTGGCGAGGACGGGACGTAGCTGCGCTTCGCGAACGCGGTCACACCGCTGCCCGACTGCCGTTCCTCCAACGCGAAGCCGCCGACAGGGCGCACTTGGCTCGACCCGCCGCCCGACAGGACGGCGATGTCGGCATGGCCGCCCACCAAGAGGATCTTTCGCGCATTCTGCGCGAGAGGCAGCAGCCCCCCTTCGTTGCGCAGGAGCACGATCGATTCCTCGGCTGACCGCTGCGCCAGCGCGGCATGGGCGTCATAATCGATTGTCTCGCCGCCCCGGACGGGCCGGTCGACGACGCCGCTCGCAAACATGGATCGCAGGATGCGCCGGGCCGAGGTGTCGATCGCGCTCGCCGGTATACGGCCATCGGCGATGGCCGAAGCCATGAGATCCGAGAACCAGCGCTTGCCGTCGATCTGCTCGCCCGACTGCTGGTCCAGCCCCTGGAGGATCGCCTCGCTCGAGTGGACCGCACCCCAGTCGGACATGACGAAGCCTTCAAATCCCCAATCGCGCCGCAGCACGCTGTTCAGGAGGAAGGAATTCTCGCATGCATAATGACCGTTTACGCGATTGTACGCGCACATCACCGAACGCGGATTCCCTTTCTCAATGCCGATCTCGAACGCGAGAAGGTCGCTCTCGCGCATCGGCGCTTCGGCCATCAGGACGTTGTGCACGCTGCGGCCGGTTTCCAGGTTGTTGACGGCAAAATGCTTGATCGTGCCGATGATCCCGTTTGACTGGACGCCTTTGATCTGTGCGCCGACCAGCGTTCCGGCGAGGAGCGGGTCCTCGCCCAGATATTCGAAATTGCGCCCGGCCCGCGGATCGCGGACCAGGTTGACGCCGCCCACCAGCATGACGTTGAAGCCCTTGGCGCGGGCTTCGCTGCCGATCATCGCACCGCCGGCCTGGGCGAGGGCAGGATCCCAGCTTGCCGCGAGCGCCATGCCTGAGGGCAGCGCGGTCGCCACGTCGCCTTTGCGCAGGTCATTGAGGTTGGAAACGCCGAGGCTCGCATCGGTCTCGACGAGATTGGGAATGCCGAGGCGGGGCAGCCCGAAGATGATGCCGGCGCCGACAGCGATTCCCGCCGGCCGCTTCGTCTGCGCCAGCAACGAGGGCATCGGACCGTGAAGCAGCCCGATCTTTTCCTCAGGCGTCATCCTTTGCAACGTCGCGGCGGCGTGCGCGTCGGCCGCCGCCCAGGCCCCTGCGTCCCGTGCGGCGGCGCTATTCGCGTGTGCCAGCAGCGCCGCCACTGCGATGGCGCGTGCGCATCGCATCAGAAGCCTGCTCGGAGCGCCACACCGAACTCGCGGGGACGAACCGCCGTGCCGACGGCATAGCCGGTCGGTACCACGCTATAGTCGACCTGCCGTGAACCGCGTGTGGTGAGAACCGCAACATTGGCGAGGTTCTTGGCGAAGGCCGAAATCTCGTATTTGCCGTTCGCCGCTCTCAGCCCGATGAAGAGGCTGTTGTTGACGAGGTCGCCATAGTCCACGTCCGTGTAGGGATCGTGGCGCTTGGGCACATAGTTGGCGAGACCGCGCAGGAAGACTTCCAGCCCGCGGCCGACCGGCATATGATATTCGCCGTTGACGCTGACGCCCCAGGGTGCCTGATCGCTGAGTCGCCCGTTGAGCCGGCAGAAGGCAACATTCTGTCCAACCGGTACGTGCTGGGCACCGTTCGAGTCCGGGATGCCGTCCCCGTTGAAGTCGTTGCAGGGCGCCGTCGCATTCTTGAACTTCGCGTCATTGTAGGTGGCGTTGGCGCCAAACTGGAAGGCATTGCCGACCTTGGCCGAGATGCTGGCTTCGACGCCGCGGATCC
>Ga0068852_100000134_pt1 | contig 49788 bp, 44 predicted proteins | sample KBSCornC22_FD_66594 | JGI IMG/M metagenome (GOLD analysis project Ga0068852, IMG submission 66594) | Corn rhizosphere microbial communities from Kellogg Biological Station, Michigan, USA - KBS Corn C2-2 | ecosystem: Host-associated > Plants > Roots > Rhizosphere > Soil ... | reverse complement strand
CGGCAGCATCGCGAGCGCCGGCGAGGCGGAGCACGTATGCGAAGTGGCGGCTTCCGTGCCGGGGGTGCGCGCGGTGGAAAACCGCATCGCGCACGCCCTTTCGACCGGCGCCTGGATGCGCGCCGAGGCCTGACCTTCCGCTATAGTGGGGTGGTGAACACCGCCGCCCCGCGCACGAACGACGCGGCCGTCGCCGAGCCCGCGAAGGCCGTCGAGCTGCGCGCATGGCTCAAGGCCCAGCGCGAGCGCCTGAAGGCGCGCTACCTGCGCAAGCCCGATCCCGCATACAACCTGGAGCAGAACGCGCACCTCGTGGACGAGGTGCTGCGCCAGCTCTGGTCCGCCACCGTCGACGATGCCGAGGCGGCCCTGGTCGCGGTCGGTGGCTACGGGCGCGGCGCCCTCTTTCCCCATTCCGACGTCGATGTCCTGGTGCTGCTGCCCGAGGGACACGATGGGGCCGCGTCGGTCGAGCGCTTCGTGCACGCGCTGTGGGATTGCGGGCTCGATCCCGGGCATAGCGTGCGCACCGTGGGCGAATGCGTGGACGAGGCCGCCAAGGACATCACCGTCGACACCAGCCTGCTCGAGGCGCGGCGCATCGTCGGCAACGAACGGCTCGTGCACGACCTCGAGCAGCGCCTGCGCGAGCGCCGTGACGTGGCCGCATTCCTCGACGCGAAGGTGCGCGAGCAGAAGCGCCGCCACGAGCGTTACCAGGAAGCGGCGTACAACCTGGAGCCGAACATCAAGGAAAGCCCGGGCGGCCTGCGCGACCTGCAGAACGTCCTCTGGCTCGCGCGCGCCGCGGGGCTCGGCACGTCGTGGAAGGCGCTCGCGCGGGCGGGCCTCATCACCGACGCGGAGGAAGCGGCCATCGCGGGCGACGAGCGCGTGCAGCAGGACCTTCGCATCCGCCTGCACTATCTCGCCGGCCGGCGCGAGGATCGCCTCGTCTTCGACCACCAGATCGAGATCGCGCGCCAGCTCAAGCTGCGCACCAAGGCCGGCATGGCGCCCTCCGACGAGCTGATGCGCCGCTACTACCTGGCGGCCAAGGCCATCTGGCGCTTCAACCAGATCCTCGTCGCCAACATCTTCGACCGCGTGGCCCCCGCTTCGGAGCGCCAGGCGAAGGTGCTCGACGCGGACTTCCAGGTGGTCAACTACCTGCTCGAGCTGCGCGAGGAGGCGGCATTCGAGCAGCGCCCCGGGCTCATGCTCGAAGCCTTCCGCCGCCTGCAGGACAATCCGGATATCCGCAACCTCGGGCCGCTCACGCTGCGCGCGTTGTCACGCGCGCTGCCGCTCATCAACCGCGAGTTCCGCGACGATCCGGCGAACCGCGCGTGCTTCATGGCGCTCATCCGCGCCGAGCGCCTCACGTGGACCCTGCGCCGCATGAGCCGCTATGGGGTGCTGGGCCGCTACCTGCCCGCCTTCGGCCGCATCGTCGGGCAGATGCAGCACGACCTCTTCCACGTCTACACCGTGGACGAGCACATCCTGATGGTGGTGCGCAATTTGCGGCGCTTCCGCATCCCGCGCTTCGACCACGAGTACCCGTTCTGCTCCAAGCTCATGCAGGAGTTCGATCGCGTCGAGGTGCTCTACCTCGCCGCCCTCTTCCACGACATCGCCAAGGGCCGCGGCGGCGACCACTCGCACCTCGGATCGAAGGACGCCACCCGCTTCTGCCGCGCGCACGGCATGCCGAAGGCAGATGGGGAGCTGGTGGCGTGGCTGGTCGAGAACCACCTCGTGATGTCGGCCACCGCGCAGAAGCAGGACCTGGGCGATCCCGAGGTGATCTCGGGCTTCGCCACGCTGGTGCGCGACGAGCGCACGCTGACCGCGCTCTACATCCTCACCGTCGCCGACATCCGCGGCACGAGCCCCGCGGTGTGGAATGCGTGGAAGGGCAAGCTGCTCGAGGACCTCTATCGCTACACGCGCCGCGTGCTGCGCGGGGAGACCGACTACGCCGCCTCGTGGATCGCCGCCAAGAAGGAGGAGGCGCTCAAGAGCTTCCGCCAGTACGTGCCCGAGCCGGGCAGGCACGAAACGCTGTGGGGCCATCTCGACGACAACTATTTCCAGCGCTTCGAGGCCAACGAGATGGCCTGGCATACGCGCACGCTCTGGGCGCGTGCCACGCCGGAAAAGCCGATCATCCGCGCGCGCCTGTCGCCCGTGGGGGAGGGCCTGCAGGTGCTCGTGTACGCGCCGGACCAGCCCGGGCTCTTCGCGCGCATCACCGGGTTCTTCGAGCGCATGCAGTTCGACGTGGCGGCGGCGAAGATCTACACCACGCAGCACGGCTTCGCGCTGGACACGTTCCAGGTGCACTCGCGCGCCCGCGCGGGCGAGCACTACCGCGAGCTCATCCAGCGCGTGGAGGCGGGGCTCGTGGAGCGGCTGAAGCCCGGCACGCCGCCCGATGCGCCGGCCTCGGGACGTGTGTCGCGCTGGGTGAAGCACTTCCCGATCGAGCCGCGCGTCGACATCGTCCCCGACCGCAGGCCGGGACACTGGCTGGTGACGCTCTCGTGCGCGGACCGGCCCGGCCTGCTCTCGGCCATCGCGCGCGTGCTCCTGCAGCACGGCCTGAACCTGATCGACGCGCGCGTGACCACGCTCGGCGCCAGGGCCGAGGATGCATTCGTCGTGAACGGGCCCGCGCTCGAGGATGCCGCGAGCCGCGGCGCCATGGCGGGCGAGATGGTGGAGATCGCCGCGGCCTGACGGCGCGCGGGACTCACTTCGTCGCGGCGTCGCGGATGGCGCGGCTCAGCAACGGCGCCGCACGCGCGAGCTCGTCGCGATGCATGGCGGCCAGCTTCGCGAGCACCTGGCGGCCGCGCGCCGAGAGGCGCAGCTCCACCTTGCGGCGGTCGTCGCTCGACGCTTCGCGCGCCACCAGCCGCTCGCGCACCAGCCGGTCCACCAGGCCCACGGCGCTGTTGTGCTTGATGAGGAGCTCGTTCGCGAGGTCGGCGATGGTCATCGTCTCGCCTTCGGGACAGGCCCTGAGCGAGAGCATCGCCTGGTAATGCTGCGAGGAGAGTCCCACCTCCGCCGCCGCCGCCTCGCTGAAGTGCAGGAACTGGCGCAGGGCATGGCGAAAGCGCGCGAGCCGTGCGTAATCGGCGGTATCGAGTTGGTACAGCCGCTCGGCCTTCTTCAGCAGCAAGCGATCGCTCCCTGTCCGGCGCGGCCCGGCACGGTTGGGGTAACATCGTGGCACGATATGGTCGCACTGCGACATATCGACCATGAAAACAGGAGGAGGATAGCATGAGCAATTCGAAGCACAGCCCCACCCGGCGCGACTTCATGCGCCTCGGGCTCGGCGCCGCGGGCGGCCTCGCGGCGTCGGGCGGATTCATCCCGCGCGTCTTCGCGGCGGACCAGCCGCCCATCGGAACTTTCCCTGCCGGCGTGAGCGGCAGCTCGGTGTTCATCGGCATCGCCGTGCCGCGCACGGGGACGTATGCGGTGCAGGGCGAGGACGAGCTCAAGGGCTGGCAGCTCGCGGTGGAGCACCTGAACTCGGGCCATCCGCTGATGAAGCAGATCTCGCCCAAGACGAAGAAGGGAGTGCTCGGCAAGGAGGTGAAGTACGGCGTGGCCGATTCGGCCGCCAAGCCCAACGACGCGGTGCAGGCCGAGCAGCGCTTCATCACCGAGAACAAGGCGGTGCTGATGACCGGCTCCACCTCGAGCGCGGTCGCGGTGGCGCTGAACAAGCTCGCGCAGCGCGAGAAAGTCCTGTACGTGACCGGGATTTCCGGCTCCAACGACACCACCGGCAAGGACTGCGTGCGCTACGGCTTCCGCCAGAACTTCTACGGCCAGACCGCCGCCGCGGCGATCGGCCCGGTGATCGTGAAGGCGTACGGCAAGAACAAGAAGGTCGCGTACCTCACGCCCGACTACACCTACGGGCACACCGTCACCAAGTCGTGCCAGGACTACCTCGCCACGGCCGGCTGGACGACCGTCACCAACCAGGTCGCCCCGCTCGGCGCGCCGGACTATTCGTCGTACCTGCTGAACGTCGCGAATTCGGGCGCGGACGTGCTCATCAACGTGAACTGGGGCCATGACGCGGTGCTGTCCACGCAGCAGGCGCAGCGCTTCGGCATCCTCGACAAGATGAAGCTCGTCATCCCCTACCAGATCCCGTTCCTGGCGCCGGAGGTGGGCAACAACCTCACCGCGGGCGTATACGCCGCGACGGACTTCTGGTGGACGCTCGAGGACAAGTTCCCGCTGGCGAAGATGTTCGTGGACGAGTTCCGCAAGAAGTTCGGCTACAACCCGGAATGGGGCGCGAACAACGCGTACATGTCGTTCGCGATGTGGGCCGACGCGGTGGAGAACGCCGGCACGTTCTATCCGCCGGACGTGATCAAGTCGTTCGAGGCCGGGCGCAAGCTCCAGTCCACGGTGGGCGAGGTCTACATCCGCAAGGAAGACCACCAGTGCGTGCGCCCCGTCATCATCGTCCAGGGCAAGAAGCAGGCGGAGATGAAGAACAAGGAAGACTTCTGGAACGTGCTCGAGATCGTTCCGGGCGAAGGCCTCATGCAGAAGCCGGATGCCTTCGGCTGCAAGCTCGGCGACTACACGTGATCAACTGGGCCAACTTCATCTCGCAGGTGTTCAACGGCCTCGCGCTGGGGGCGCTGCTCGCGCTCATCAGCTCGGGGCTCACCATCATCTACGGGACGCTGGGGGTCCTCAACCTGGCGCACGGCGCGATGTTCATGCTCGGGGGGTACGCCGGCTTCGTGGCGTACCAGGCCACGGGCTCGTACATCGTCGCCGTCGCGGCGGGCGCGCTCTCCCTCCTGGTGCTCGGCATCCTCATGGAGCGCGTGATCATCCGCCACTTCTACGGCAGGCCGCACGAGGACCAGCTGCTGGTCACGTTCGGCCTCTCGATCTGCTTCGTGGAGCTGGTGCGCTTCTTCTTCGGCAGCGAGTCGCGCAACGTGCCGCCGCCCGGGCCGCTCTCGGGCGTGGTCTCGCTCGGCTTCGCCATCTATCCCACGTACCGCGTGGCGCTCATGGGCATCGTCGCCGTGGCGCTGGTGGTGCTGTTCCTGGTCCTCTACCGCACGCGCCTCGGCATGATCGTGCGCGCCGGCATCGAGGACGCGGTGATGGTCGATTCGCTGGGCATCGACGTCTACCGCGTCTTCATGGTCGTCTTCGGCATCGGTGCGATGGCCGCCGGGTTCGCCGGCATCGTCAACGCGCCGGTGGTCTCGCTCACGCCCGAGGTGGGCGAGGCGATCCTCGTGCAAACGTTCGTCGTCGTGGTCATCGGCGGCGTGGGCTCCTTCCCCGGCGCGGTGCTGGGCGGGCTGATCGCCGGCGAGATCATCAGCATCACCTCCATGATCAATCCCGGATACGCCTACGTCATGCTTTTCGCGGCCATGACCCTCGTGCTCATGCTTCGGCCCCACGGGCTGCTTGGCACGCCCGGTCGCGAATGAACGCCGACCGCCTGTACGACCGCTCGCCCCGGTTCGTCATCGAGCTCATCACCGCGGGGTGCCTCGTCGCGGCGCCCTTCGTGCTGCCGTACCTGGGGGCCGCGCCGAACACCGTGAACCGCATCCTGGTGTGGGGGCTTTTCGGCATCGGCTTCGACATCCTGTTCGGCTACACGGGGCTGCTCTCGTTCGGCCAGTCGGCGCTCTATGGCACCGGCGGCATGGTGGCGGCGTACCTGCTCACGCGCGCGGGCTTTCCCCATGTCGTGACCGCGCTCGTGATCGGCATGGTGGCCGCCGCGGCCGTGGGTTACCTCGTGGGCCTGGTGGCGTTGCGGCGCACCGGCATCTACTTCGCGATGATCACGGTCGCCATCGCCGAGGTGTTCTATTTCGTCGAGTTCAATCCGCTGTCCGAATTCACCGGCGGCGAGAACGGCCTGCCCGGCGTGCCCACGCCGCGCTTCGACCTGGGCTTCGTGAAGCTCGACTTCAGCACCGGCTGGTCGCTCTATCCGTTCCTCGCGTTCTGCTATTTCCTCGGCATCGTGGTGGCGTTGCGCATCGTGCGCTCGCCTTTCGGCGCCGTGCTGCGCGCCATCCGCGACAATCCGCTGCGCGCCGCGGCCGTGGGCCACAACGTGCACGGCTACAAGCTCGCCGCATTCGTCATCGCCGCGGCCTACGCGGGGCTCGCCGGCGGGCTGCTGGGCGTGATGCAGGCCTTCATGCCGCCCGACGCGTTCATGTTCGAGACCTCGGGCCAGCTCGTGATGCAGACCGCCATCGGCGGGCGCGGCACGCTCTTCGGGCCGCTCGTGGGCGCAAGCGTGTGGCTCTTCCTGCAGGACTTCCTCCAGGGCACGCTCGGGCTGGGCGCGAGCTGGAAGCTGGTGCTGGGCATCGTCTTCGTGTTGCTGGTGGCGTTCCTGCGCCAGGGCATCATCGGCGGCATCCGCGATCTCGTGCGCTGGCTCCGCCATCGCGCGGCTCCCGTGCAGGAGGTCGCCGCGGAGGAGGCCGCGCCGATCGTCCCGGCCGACCGGCACGTGGCGCCCCTGCCCGCCCACGCGGTGTCCCATGGCGCGGGCGGCGAGCCCATCCTGCGCGCGAGCGGCCTCACCAAGCGCTATGGGGGGCTGCTCGCCAACGCCGACATCGACTTCGCCGTGATGCAGGGCGAGATCCGCGGCATCATCGGGCCCAACGGCGCGGGCAAGTCCACCTTCTTCAAGATGCTCACGTGCGAGGTGGCGCCCACCTCCGGCACCATCGTCTTCGAGGGCAGCGACATCACCGGCCGCAGCGTGACCGACGTCTGCCAGCTCGGCCTCACCAAGAGCTACCAGGTCAACCAGCTCTTCAACCGCCTCACCGTGCGCGAGAACGTGACCATCGCGGCACTCGCGGAGCTGCGCGGCAAGTTCAGGCTGGACATGCTGCGCTCGCTCCTCAACGTGAAGGGACTGCAGGAGCAGGTCGAGCGCACGCTGGCACTCGTGGGCCTCACCGCGCGCCGCGACGTGCCCGTGGCGCAGCTCGCCTACGGCGAGAAGCGGCGCCTGGAGATCGCGCTGGCGCTCGCCTCCTCGCCCGCGCTGCTGCTGCTCGACGAGCCGCTCGCGGGCATGAGCCCGCGCGAGCGCGTGGAGACCGTGGGCCTGCTCAAGTCGATCGCGCTCGGCCGCACGATGATCATCATCGACCACGACATGGATTCCCTGTTCGAGCTCGCGGGCCGCATCACCGTGCTGCAGGAAGGCCGCGTGCTGGTCGAGGGCACGCCCGAGGAGATCAAGAGCGACGCGAAAGTGCAGGAAGCGTACCTGGGCGGCGTGAACGAGGACCTTGCCGCATGAGCACGCTCCTCGAGGTGCAGGGCCTCAACAGCTACTACGGGGATTCGCACATCCTCTTCGACGTGTCGCTGCGCGTGGCGCGCAACGAGGTCGTGGCGCTCCTCGGCCGCAACGGCGCGGGCAAGAGCACGACGTTGAAGAGCCTCATGGGCGTGGTGGCGCCGCGCGCGGGCTCGGTCAAGCTGAACGGCGTCGAGATGGCGGGCCGCAAGAGCCATGCGATCGCGCGCGCCGGCATGCAGCTCGTGCACGAGGAGCGGCGCATCTTCGGCAGCCTGGACGTCGAGGAGAACATCGTGCTCGCGGGGCTCACGGCGCCGAAGCGCTGGCCGCTCGAGCGCGTCTACGAGATGTTTCCCCGCCTGCGCGAGCGCCGCCGCAGCCGCGGCACCGACCTTTCCGGCGGCGAGCAGCAGATGCTCGCCATCGCCCGCGCGCTGGTGCGGGAGCCGGAGATCGTCCTGCTGGACGAGCCGTTCGAGGGGCTGGCGCCGGTGATCGTGCACGACCTGGTCGCGGCCTGCCGCAAGCTCGCGGAGGCCGGCCAGACGATCGTGCTGGTGGAGCAGAACCTCGCGGCGACGCTGGCGCTGGCGCAGCGCGTCTACATCCTCAACAACGGCCACATGGTGCACGAGGGACCGGCCGCGGAGCTGCGCGCGCGCCCGGAGCTGCTGCAGCGCTGGATCGGGGTCTAGCGAGGCTTGGCGCTTCCCTTTCGGCCGCTCAAACCGGCGCGGGAAGCCGGTCGTTCAGGCGCAGCCAGCCGCGGATCACGCGGTAGAGATACCAGATCGTGAGGATCCCCCAGGGCAGCCAGAGGAGGAAGATGCCCAGGAGCGACACCACGAACAGGAACGTCCCGATCACCAGCCACAGCAGGCCCCAGAAGAAGGTGCGCGCGAGCCACGAGTAGTGGGACTCCACCCAGGTGCCGCGCACGCTGTCGCGCGCGATCGCCCCGATGATCACCGCCACCACCGACAGCGACCACAGCGTGAACGGCGAGATCGCGTGCATCACGTAGAGCAGGTGGATGTTGGTGAGGTTCTGCGGGCGGCCGTTGTCGTGCTCGATGGTCTCAGTCATCGTGGATGTCCTCGCCGGGGAAGAGCTCCTCGATGAAGCCGAGCTTACCGAGGTCGGTCATGCGCTGCGGATAGAGGATGCCGTCCAGGTGGTCGCATTCGTGCTGCACCACCCGCGCATGGAAGCCCTCGGCCACGCGCTCGATGGGATTGCCCTCGGCATCGAAGCCGGCGTAGCGCAGCTTCGTGTAGCGCGGCACCACGCCGCGGAGCCCGGGCACCGAGAGGCATCCCTCCCAGTCCTCCTCGACCTCGCGCGTGAGCATGACGAGCTTGGGGTTGACCAGCACGGTGAACGGCACGGCCTCCGCATCGGGATAGCGCGGGTTCGCGGCCACGCCGAAGATCACCACGCGCTGGCTCACGCCGATCTGCGGCGCGGCGAGGCCCGCGCCGTTCTTCGCCTTCATCGTCTCGGTCATGTCGGCCACCAGCTCGCGCAGCTCGGGCGTGCCGAACGCCTCCACCGGCTTCGCCCGCTGGCGCAGCACCGGGTGGCCCATCCGCAGGACCTCACGCACCGGCATGGCGTTCCACCAGTGCGGCCACGACGCGGCGCACGCGCCCCATCGCCTGCTCGACCACGCGGCCGATGTCCTCGAACGAGACGGCGCGGGCATTGCTGCCGCGGCCCGCGGCGGGATTCACCACCACCGCGAGGGCGGCGTAGGAGAGCTTGAGCTCGCGTGCGAGGGCGGCTTCGGGCATTCCTGTCATGCCCACCATTGTCGCACCGTCGCGCTCGAGCCGGTCGATCTCCGCGCGCGTCTCGAGGCGCGGGCCCTGCACGGCCGCGTACGTGCCGCCGTCGACCACGGCCTCGCCCGCGTCGCGCGCCGATTCGAGCAGCAGCCGGCGCGTCTCCTCGTCGTACGGGCAGGTGAAGTCGATGTGCGTGACCGGCTGCTCCGCGCCCTCGAAGAACGTGGCCGGCCGTCCCCAGGTGTAGTCGATGATCTGGTCGGGCAGCGCGATGGTGCCCGGGGAGAGCTCGGCCGCGATGCCTCCCACGGAGCACACGGCGACGACGCGCGTGACGCCCTTCTCCTGCAGCGCCCAGAGGTTCGCCCGGTAGTTCACCTCGTGCGGCGCGAGCGTGTGGCCGTAGCCGTGCCGCGCGAGGAACACCGCCTCGTTGCCGCCGATGCGGCCGAACGTGAGCGGGCCCGACGGCTCGCCGTAGGGCGTGCGGACGATCTGGCGCTTGGTGATCTCGAGGTTGGCGAGCTGGGTGAGGCCCGTGCCTCCGATGATGCCTATCATTGGCGGGGGGGAATCATGCTGGCAAAAGGCATGGAACACAGATGAACACAGATGAACACAGATAAATCCCGTGAAAGTGTCCGCGTCCCTGGATACGCCGGCAACAGGCTCGAATCATTTGGCTTTGAATCTGTGTTCATCTGTGTTCATCTGTGTTCCGCTTTTGCTTTTCAGTCCTTCAAGGCATACACAGCGGGGAGGTTGCGCCAGAGGCCATAGGCATCCATCCCGAAGCCGAAGACATACCGGTTGGGAACGACGCAGCCGACGAAGTCGGCCGTCACGGGCTTGGCGCGTCCGAGGTCCTTGTCCGCGAAGACGGCGCTGTAGAAGCGCTTGGCGCCCATCTCGAGGAGCTTCATGCGGATGGCGGCGAGCGTGACACCCTCGTCGAGGATGTCGTCGAGGACCAGCACCGTGCGGCCGCGCACGTTGTCGCGCGGCGCCAGGCGCCAGGTGATCTCGCGGCCCTGGATGTCGTTGTTGTAGCGCGTGACCTCGATCGCGCCGAACTCGAGCGGAAACGCGAGCTTCGGCAGGAGCTGCCCGGTGAAGACCGCCGCGCCGCCCATCACCGAGAGCACCACGGGGAATTCGTCCTCGAGCAGCGCGGTGATCTCGCCCGCGACGCGCGCCAGGGCCGACTGCACGCACGCCTCGTCGCAGAGGACATCGGCCTCCGCGAGTAGCCGGCGCGCCTGGTCCCGCGCGGCCACGATCAGCGTTCCATGCGCGGCGTGACCACGCCATTGAGGAACTCGCGGAACTCGGTGGCGAGCTGCGGGTGCTTGAGGGCGAGGTTCACGGTCGCCTGCAGGTAGCCCAGCTTCGAGCCGCAGTCGTAGCGCCGCCCCTGGAACTCGTAGCCGTACACCGGCTCCTCGCGCAGCAGCCGCCCGATGGCATCGGTGAGCTGGATCTCGCCGCCCGCGCCGCGGCGCAGGTTCTCGAGGAAATGGAAGATGCGCGGCGAGAGCACGTAGCGGCCGACGACGCCCAGCGTGGACGGCGCATCCTCGGGGTGCGGCTTCTCGACGATGCCCGTGAGGCGCGACACCTTGTCCGAGTGCGGCTCGGCCGAGACGATGCCGTACGACGACGTGTCCTCGCGCGGCACGTTCTGCACGGCGATCACGCTGCCGCCGGTCTTCGCATGCAGCTGCACCATCTGCTTCATCACCGGCACGTGCGCGTCGATGAGGTCGTCGGCGAGGATCACGGCGAACGGCTCGTCGCCCACGAGGTGGCGCGCGCACATCACCGCGTGCCCGAGGCCCAGCGCCTCGGCCTGGCGGATGTACGCGCAGGTCACGCCGTCGGGCAGCAGGCCGCGCACTTCCTTCAGCAGCTTGTTCTTGCCGTGCGCCTGCAGCTCCGCCTCGAGCTCGTAGGCCTTGTCGAAGTGGTCCTCGATGGCGCGCTTGCCCCGGCCGGTGATGAAGATGAGGTCGCGCACGCCCGCCGCGACCGCTTCCTCCACCGCGTACTGGATGAGGGGCTTGTCGACGATGGGCAGCATCTCCTTCGGAGACGCCTTGGTCGCGGGCAGGAAGCGGGTGCCGAGGCCCGCGACGGGAAAGACGGCTTTGGTGACTTTCTGCATCGGTTTCTTCATTCACCCAGCAGTTGCAGGAACTTCTCTTCGTCCAGCACCGTCACGCCGAGTTCCTGCGCGCGGTCGAGCTTGGAGCCCGCTTCCGCGCCGGCGACCACGAAGTCGGTCTTCTTCGAGACGGAGCCGGTCACCTTCCCGCCTGCGGCCTCGACGCGTTCCTTCGCCTCGTCGCGGCCCATGGAGCCCAGCGTGCCCGTGAGGACCACGATTTTACCCGTGAAGGGGCCCGCGGCCCGGCGCACCGGGGGCGGACCCTCCTTCCAGTGCACGCCCGCGGCGCGCAACTGCTCGATCACCTCGCGGTTGTGGCGCTCGCGAAAGAAGCCCGCGATGGAGTCGGCCACGACCGGCCCCACGTCCGGCGCTTCCTGCAGCTCGTCGACGCTCGCGTCCATGAGCGCGTCCAGCGTGCCGAAATGCAGCGCCAGGTCCTTCGCCGTGACTTCGCCCACGTTGCGGATGCCGAGCGCGTAGATGAAGCGCGCGAGCGTGGTGTCGCGGCTCTTCGCGATCGCGGCATGCACGTTGGCGGCAGACTTCTCCGCCATGCGCTCGAGCTCCGCGAGCGCCGCGACGCCGAGCTTGTAGAGATCGGCCGCGGTGTGCACCACGCCGCCGTCGACCAGCTGGTCCACGAGCTTCTCGCCCAGTCCCTCGATGTCCATCGCGCGGCGCGAGGCGAAATGCAGCAGGGCCTGCTTGCGTTGTGCCGGGCAGATGAGGCCCCCCGAGCAGCGCGCCACCGCCTCCCCCTCGAGCCGCTCGATGGCCGAGCCGCATTCGGGGCACCGGGACGGCATCTCGAAGCGGTCGGCCGGCTCGCGCGGGCCGGCCTTGGCCACGCGCGCGACCTCGGGGATCACGTCGCCGGCGCGCCGCACGACGACGGTGTCGCGCTTCCAGATGTCCTTGCGCCGGACCTCGTCTTCGTTGTGAAGGGTCGCGTTCACGATCGTGGTGCCGCCGACGAATACCGGCTTCAACCGCGCCACCGGCGTGAGCGCGCCGGTGCGGCCCACCTGGATGCCGATGGCCTCGATCTCGGTGGTCGCTTCCTCGGCTGGAAACTTGTGCGCGACGGCCCAGCGCGGCGCGCGCGAGACGAAGCCCAGGCGTTCCTGCTCGGCGAAGGCGTTCACCTTGTAGACGACGCCGTCGATGTCGTACGGCAACGAGGGCCGGTCCTGCGCCACCGAGCGGTAGAACTCGAGCAGCCCCCCGGCGCCATCGACCACGCGCCGGTGCTTCTCGACGCGAAAGCCGAAGCCCGCGAGCGCATCCAGCATCCGCGCATGCGTGGGCGGCATCGCGAAGCCGGCCGTGGCGCCCAGGCCATAGGCGAAGAACGAAAGCTTGCGCTGCGCGGTGAGGCGCGGGTCGAGCTGCCGCAGGCCGCCCGCCGCCGCATTGCGCGGGTTCACGAAGGCCTTCTCGCCGCGCTCGAGCGCGCGCTGGTTGATGGCCTCGAAATCCCTGCGCATCATCAGCACCTCGCCGCGCACCTCGAGCAGGCGTGGAAGGGCGCTGCCTTCCAGGCGCAGCGGGATGGTGCGGATGGTGCGAAGGTTCGGCGTCACGTCCTCGCCGGTGGCGCCGTCGCCGCGCGTGGCACCCTGCACGAGCAACCCGTCCTCGTACGCGAGCGTGACCGCGAGGCCGTCGAACTTGAGCTCGCACGCATACTCGACCTGCTCCACGCCCAGCCCCTCGCGGCAGCGCCGGTCGAAGGCGTGCACGTCCTCTTCGTCGAAGGCGTTGGCGAGCGAGAGCATCGGCACGCGGTGCGTCACGGGCGCGAATCCTTCGCCCGGCACCGAGCCCACGCGCTGCGTCGGCGAGTCGGCCGTGACCAGCTCCGGATGTTCCGCCTCGAGCTGCTGCAGCTCGCGGAAGAGCGCGTCGTACTCCGCGTCGGTGATCTCCGGCGCGGCCTCGTTGTAGTAGAGGCGGTTGTGGCGCCCGATCTCGCGCCGCAGCCACGCGGCCCGCGCGTGCGCCTTCTGCTCGCTCATCCCCGGCTCAGGAGAAGAGCCGCCGCGCGAGCGCGCCGCCCGCGGGAACGCCCTGCGCTTCCATGTCGGCCGCGATCTTCTCGACCGAGCGGCGGATCGAGGCGATGCCCGCCTCGGTGAGGGGGCGGCGGCTGTCGTCCACGAGCTCGCCGCCGAGTTGCGCCGCGAAGTCGCCGGCGAGCGCCACCATGCGGTCGAGCGCGCGTGGCGGGTCCTGCGCCTGCGGCAAGTCGAGCGCGAAGGTGAGCCCGGAGTAGTACGCGGGATTGGGCTTGCTCGCGGGATCGTCGAAGCGGCGGATGGCGAAGTCGGGCGCACCGCCGCCGGCGTAGTGCACGAGATCGCCCGAGGCGGTCTCGGAGAAGCCGCCCGCGAGCGCGAGCGACTTCACGCGGGAGGTCGCGAAGGTGATGCCCGAACGGCCGACCACGTTGACGGCCACCTCGATGTCGCAATCGGCGCAGAAGCGGTCGAGCTCGCGTGCCCGCGCCGCGGCCGCCGCCGGCGCCTCGCGCTGCGACACGGCGTTCACCGCCGCGGCGAACTCCGCGATGGCGTGGTTGAAGCGCTCGAGCTCGTCCTCGGGAAGCGGGCCGCTGCGGCTGGCGAGCTGGAGCCCCACGCGCAGCTCCCGCCAGCTCGAGCGCGTGGAGGTCTCGACGGGCTGCCATTGCTCGTCGACGATGCCCTCGACGTGCACGTACGTGGTGTGCACCTGCAGCGAGTCGAGCAGCGGCTCCAACTGCTCGCGCATGACGGGATCGTCGGCGAGGACCACGGCGACGGTGTCGATGCGGCTCGAAATCTGCGCGGCCGGCCCGGCGGGTGCCTGCAGGTCTTCCGGGGCCACGCGGCGCGAGACGGTCTCGGCCGCCTCGACGATATCGCTCGGCGGCATCGAGCCCATCGTCGGCTCGCGCCGCTCGCCCTCCTGGGGCTTGCCGCGCGCGAAGAGCGCATCGCCGATCTGGGTGCCGAAGGCGCGCTCGGCATCGGTGCGCGCACGCCTCTCCTGCCACGAGTTGTACGCCAGCACGGCCACGATCACGACCGCGCCGACGCCGAGGAGCCAGAGCTGGAGCTCGCTCATGCGCGCGTCATGCGGCCTGCTTCCGCGCGAGCTCCATCGCCGTGTCGATGTCGACCTCGACGATGCGCGAGACGCCCGGCTCCGGCATCGTCACGCCCACCAATTGCTGGCCCAGCTCCATGGTGATCTTGTTGTGCGTGATGAAGAGGAACTGCGTCTGCGCGGACATCTGCCGCACCAGCTCGCAGAAGCGCTCGGTGTTCGGGTCGTCCAGCGGGGCGTCCACCTCGTCCAGCAGGCAGAAGGGGGCGGGATTCAGCTTGAAGAGCGAGAACACGAGCGAGATCGCGGTGAGCGCCTTCTCGCCGCCGGAAAGGAGCTGGATCGACTGGTTCTTCTTGCCGGGGGGCTGCGCGAAAACCTGCAGGCCCGCGTCGAGGATCTCCTCGCCCGTGAGCTTGAGGCTCGCCTGCCCGCCGCCGAACAGCGCGGGGAACATCTCGCTGAAGTTGCGGCTCACGACGTCGAAGGTCTGCTGCAGCAGCTCGCGCGTCTCGCGGTCGATGCGCTTGATCGCGGCCTCGAGCGTCTCCACCGCCTGGTTGAGGTCCGCCGCCTGCGCGTCGAGGAAGGTCTTGCGCTCCTGCGCGGTATTGAGCTCGGAGAGCGCCGCAAGGTTCACCGGGCCCAGCGCCGCGATCTCCTCGTTGAGGCGATTGATCTCGGCCTGCATCCCCGAGGAGCGCACGCGCTTCTCGATCTGCTCGGCCATCTCCTCGCGCGTGACCGCCGCTTCCTGGAGCTGCTGCGCGAACTGCTCCGCGTGCGTCGCCGCTTCCTGCTCTTTCAGGCGCAGCTCGGTGATGCGCTCGCGCAGGGGATCGAGGTTCTGCTCGACCGTGAGCCGCCCTTCCTCGAGGGCGCGCAGCCGGTCGGTGAGATGCTCGAGGCCCGAGCGCGCGGCGCCCAGGACGCGCTCGCGCTCGCCCTTCACCTGCAGCGCCGCCTGCAGGCGCTCGCGCACCTGCCCCTCCTCGAGCCCTTCGAGCTCGCTCGCGACGGTCTCGCGGTTGCGTGCAAGCGCCGCGAGCCGTTCGCCGAGGGAGACCGCGAGCGCCGCCTGCGACTGGACGCGCTCGCGCGCGCTGCGCTCGTTGAATTGCGCTTCCGAGAGCGCCCGCTCCGCGGCGGAGACGGCGGCGCGCGCACCGGCGAGGGCCTCCTGCGCACGCGCGGCCGCTTCCTCCAGCGCCTGCAGGCGGGTGACGATCTCTTCGATCTTCTGCGCGCCTTCCTGCAGCGCATATTGCGCTTCCGACATCTCGAGGCGCTCGCGCTCCTCTTCCTCGTCGATCGAGGCGAGCTCCGCGCGGATGGCTTCGCGGCGCGACTCGGCCTGCTGCGTGGTCTGCGTGAGCTTGAGGAACTCCACCTCGAGCGTATGGCCCTGCTGGCGCGCGCGCGCGAGCTCGTCGCGCAGCCGCCGCGATTCTTCCTGCGAGTCGCGCAGCTCCTGCTCGACCGTCCGCAGCCGCGCTTCGACCTCGGCGCGGGCGTGGGAGCGCTCCGGGATGCGGCCCTGCAGCTCCTCGATCTCGCGCTGCCGCTGCAGCACGCCGTGCAGCTCCGACTGCGGGCCGTGGAACACCACGCCCTGGCGGCTGAAGAGGTGCCCCGCCTTCGAGACCAGCATGCCGCCGGGCGGCAGCAGGCGCGCGAGCGCCATGCCGTCCTCGCCCTCGGGCAGGATGAAGACGCTGGCGATCGCATCGCGCAGGTAGGTCATCACGCCCGTGCGCGTGCTGGAGACCACGGAGGCCAGCGGCTTCAGGTGGGAGGTGGCGCCGGCCGCCTCGGGCGCGCCGCGCTCGACGAATACCGCGAGGCTGCCCGGAGGCGCGTCCTGCAACAGCGATGGCAGCGCCGATTCGTCGGCGAGCTTGACGGCATTGAGCCGCACGCCAAGTGCGGCCTCGACGGCGTCATCCCAGCCCGCGTCCACGTGGATGGCCTGCCACAGGCGCTCGCCGCGCTCGAGGCCGTGCGACAGCACCCAATCCTTGAGCTTGGAATCCGTATCCAGCCGCGCCTGCTGCGCCTGGAGCGCCTTGAGCGAAGCCTCCAGCCCGGCCAGCTCGCGCGTGGCGTCCTGCAGGGCGGAGGTCACCGCGCGGCGCTGCTCCTCCAGCGCGGGAATCCGCGCCTCGAACTCGTGCTGGCGGCCTTCGATCTGCTCCGCGCGCGAGGCCGCGGCGGCACGCTCACCCTCGAGCGCCGCGAGCTTCTGCGGGTCCGGGAAGACGAGCCCCATGTTCTCCTGCTTCAAGCGGTTCTTGCGCGCCTCGATCTGGGAGAGGAGCCGCAACGCGTGTGTCTCGCGCGTCTCGTGCACGCCCTGCGCCTGCTCCGCCGCGTTCATCTCGCCTTCGAGCGCACGCACGTCGGCCGCCGCCTGCTGCGCCGCGGCTTGCGCCTGCGGAAGGACCTCGCGCGCGTGCTCGAGCTGCGCCTCGCGCTCCTCGATCGCCGCCTGCGCCGCCTCGATCGCCGCCTCGCAGCGCTCGCGCTCGGCATTCGCATCGGCGATGCGGCGCTGCACCTCGGCTTCCTCGCGCGACAGCGCTTCGAGCTGCGCGCCCATGCGGCGCCGGTTCTCGGCGAGGAAGTTGATCTCCTGCTCGAGCGACTGCACCTCGGCGTTGGCCGAATAGAGCGCGCCCTGCAGCTCCTGGAGATGGTCGGTTTCCTCGTAGTGCTTGCTGCGCAGCTCCTCGAGGGCGCGCTCGTTCTCGCGCAGCTTCGCCATCTCCGCCTCGAGCGCCACGGTGGATTTCTGCACCTCGTTCGCATAGCGGTTGCGCGCCTGCTCCGCCTCGCGCAGGCGCGTGAACGCGAGCAGGTTCTGGTTCAACGCGAGCTGTGCCTGCAGCTCCTGGTATTTCGCGGCGACCTCGGCCTGCTGCGCGAGGTGCTCGATCTGCGTGCCGAGCTCGCTGCGGATGTCGCCCACGCGGGAAAGGTTCTCGCGCGTGTCCTCGAGGCGCAGCTCCGTCTCGCGGCGGCGCTCGCGGTACTTGGAGACGCCCGCGGCTTCCTCGAGGAATACGCGCAGCTCCTCGGGCTTCGAGGTGATCACGCGCGAGATCATGCCCTGCTCGATGATCGAATAGGCGCGCGGGCCGAGACCCGTGCCGAGGAAGATGTCCTGCACGTCGCGCCGGCGCACGTGCTGGCCGTTGATGTAGTAGTTGGACTCGCCGTCGCGCGTGAGCACGCGCTTCACGCTGATCTCGGTGTACGCCGCCCACGAGCCGCCGATGCGCCCCAGCGAATTGTCGAACACCAGCTCGACGGACGCGCGGCTTACGGGCTTGCGCTCGGTCGAGCCGTTGAAGATCACGTCCTGCATGTTCTCGCCGCGGAGCTGTTTCGCCGAGGACTCCCCGAGCACCCAGCGCACCGCGTCGATCACGTTGGACTTGCCGCAGCCGTTGGGACCGACCACGCCCACGAGCTGGCCGGGTACGGCGATGGTGACGGGGTCGACGAAGGACTTGAAACCGGAAAGCTTGACGGAGGTGAGACGCAAGGAGGCGGGCTCTTTCGGGGGCTGTCGCGGGCTCGGCGGCTCCTGGCCGGCGCTGCGTTCGATTCGGATAAGTCTTTGTTTTTACGGCCCGGTCGAGCAGGCCGCTGCGGTAGAATGGGCATTTTACCGGAACGAAACCGCCCGCCAATGGCCCAGTCCTCGAAGGCGCTCGAGACCTTCCCCAATCCCCGCCCGGGACGCGATTTCCTCATCCACATGCAGATCCCGGAGTTCACCTGCCTGTGTCCCATGACCTCGCAACCGGACTTCGCGACGCTGTTCCTGGACTACATCCCGGACGAGAAATGCGTGGAGCTGAAGAGCCTCAAGCTCTACATCTGGTCGTTCCGCGACGAGGGGAAATTCCACGAGGCGGTCACCAACGAGATCCTCGACGACCTGGTTGCGGCGACAGCGCCACGCTTCATGCGCCTCACCGCGAAGTTCTTCGTGCGCGGCGGGATTTTCACGACGGTTGCCGCCGAGCATCGCAAGGCGGGGTGGTCGCCGCAGCCGCGTGTGGAGCTCGATGTGTTCGCGGTGGAGTCGAATGTCCGGTGATTGGGCGATGGGGGAGGCGAGCTCTCGACCATCGCCCTCGCGCGCACCACGACTGATATCAGCACGCCGCTGCCCCGTCCTCACGGACGGTCGACGCGGCCCCCACAGCCGCCACTTTTCACCGGCGTGCCAAATTCGGGTTGTGGGGGCTGCGTCGACCGTCCGCGAGGACGGGGAAGCTGCGTGCTCAATAGTTCGGGTGCGGCATCGGGCGCAGATGTGGCAGGTGCCATCCCCGGCTGTGAAACTGCGAGGCCGAACGGTCCGTGCGTGATACGGCGACCCGCGGTGCCAAGGTGCGCACGTCGTCCGAAAGGAGTCGCTGGTATCACGCAGGATTGGACCGGAGGACTTACGCTTGCAGTTTCCCGGCCGGGCGATGGCACCTGCCACATCGGCGCCATGTACACGCTGCTGCTACCGCTTCCACCCACTCACAACGCTAGCGCCCACAATCAACGCCCCACCCACCCAATCCTTCACCCGCAACACCTCACCCGCGAAGAAGTACGCGGCAACGGCAGCGACCACCAGCTCCGAGAGCAGGATCACGATCGCGCGGTTGGCAGGCAGGCGCGACAGCCCGTACTGCAGCGCGTAGCTCATCCCGACGAGCGATACGCCGATGCCGGCCACCAGCGGCCACGAAGCCGCGGCGGCCTGCAGCGCTCCGGTGAACGGCACGGCGCTTTGCGCCACGTGCACCAGGGCGGCCAGGCTCACGCCGGCCCAGATCACGATCGATTTCTCGGCGTCGCCCATGTCGTGCAGCCGGCGCACGAGCACGTTGCCGAGCGCGAAGAGGAAACCCGCGGCCACGCCGAGCCATTCCGCGCGCGAAGCGGGCCACGGGAATCCGAGCGCGGGGTGCCACAACATGGTCATCGCGCCCACGAATGCGAGCGCCATGACGATGAAGCCGGCGCGGTCGAGGCGCTCGTGCAGGACCACGCGGGCGATCGGCACGGTCCACAGGGGTGCCAGGTAGAACAGCAGCAACACGCGCATCACCTCGCCTTCGAGCACACCCATCACGTAGGCGAGGTTGCTCCAGCCGATCGCCGCACCCATGAGGATGGCGAGCGGCGGCAGGCGGCGCGGCCACTGGCGGTGGAACAGCAGGCTGCCCACGGCGAACGCGATGCCGTAGGTGAAGAGGGTCGACCACAGGCCGTCGATTCCCGCGCGCGCGAGCAACCGGTAGGGATACCAGACCACACCCCAGAGCGCGGCGCCGGCGAGGAGCGCCCACGCGGGCGCGGAGGGAAACATCATCGCGTAATCTAGGCGCCATTCTACTTCGCGACTCCGCGCCTTCCGCATCCCATGGCCGCCCGCGCGGTCCTCCACGTGACTTCCGTGCCCGGTGGCGGCGTGGACCGGCACATTCGCGACATCGCGCGCACCAGCCCGCGCGCTCACCTCGTGTGGCACGCGGCCGAAAGCGGCGACGCCCTCGAGGTGCTCGGCGATGCGCATCGCGTCTTCCCGCTCGCGCCGCAGGCGATCGACGACGACCCGCGCGCGATGGCCGCGTGGCTGCGCGCGCAGGGTGTCGGCGTAGTGCACGTCCACGCTCTCACGCAGGCGCCGCGCGAACGTGCAAGGCAGCTCGCGAGGCTGCTCGGCGTGCCGGCGATCGTCACGCTGCACGACGTCCTCTTCCTCAGCGCCGACGCGTTCGCACACGGTCCCGCGCCGCAGCCCGATGCGCAATGGCTGCGCGAAACCGCGAGCCTGGTCGGCGCGGCGGCGGCGACACTCGCGCCGTCGGAATGGCTCGCCGGCGTGGCCCGCGCGAACCTCCCGGGTGTGGCCATCGAGGTGGTGCCCAACGGCTCGGGCCTCGTGTTCTCGCGCGACCCTGCGCCGCGCCACCCGCTATACGGCACGCCCCCCTTCCGCCACGTCGCCGCCGTGCTGGGCGCCATCGGCCCGCACAAGGGCGCCCGCATGCTGGAGCACGTGGCCGATGCGCTCGCAGGCAGCGACATCGGCATCGTCGTCATCGGATACATGGACGAGTGCAACCTGCCGGGCTGGCATCGCCGCCATCTCTTCGTGCACGGCACCTACCAGGATGCGCAGGTGGGCAGCCTGATGCGCGCCTACGGGGCGCGAGTGGGCCTCTTCACGAACCAGGTCCCCGAGAGCTTCAGCTATACGCTCTCGGACCTGTGGAGCGCGGGCCTGCCGGTGATCGTCCCGGCGGCGGGTGCCCTCGGCGAGCGCGTCGCGCGGCACGGCGGCGGATGGTTGCTGCCCGGGGGCTTCGATGCGGCCGGGGTCGCGAACCTCCTGCGCAGGCTCTTCTGCGCCGAAGGAAGCGCCGAGCTTGCGCGGGTAGAATCGCAGCTCCATGCGAACGATCGCGAACGCATTCCCGCGCTCGATGCGATGAGCCGCTCGCTCGAAGCCCTTTACGAACGCTTCGGCGTCGATACCGGCCCGGTCGATCCCCAGTCCCCGCCCGCGCAACGCCTGCTCGCGACGAGCCTCGACGGCTCGCTCTTCCGCGCGGAGATGATCCGCTTCGCCGACGAGATCGGGCAGCTGCGCCGCGGGCTCGAGCACGAACGCGGCGAATATGCGCGCGTCTCGGGCGAGATGAAGGAGTGGATCACGAAGCTCGAAGCCGACGTGGCGGCGCTGGGCGCGCAGCTCGCGCGCGAGGTCGCCCAGCGCCGCGAGGCCGACGATGCGCTCTTCGAGCAGCGCAACGAGAACCAGCGCACGCGCGAGGCGCTGCTCGAATGCGAGCGCGCCCTGCACGAGGCGCACGCGCAGCTCCGGCGCCTGCCGCGTCTCGTGCAGCGCTGGCTGCGCAGGAAGCCGCACGATGGACGCGGTTGACCTCAGCATCGTCACGCACGAGCCCGACATCGGGATGCTGCAGCGGCTCCTCGACAGCCTGGCCGATGGTGCGGCGTACGAGCGCAACCTCCTCATCCTCGACAACAGCGCCGATGCGCGCGTGGCGGAGCGCATCCGCGGCCTGCCGCAGCTCGGCAATCGCGCATTCACGCGCGTGGAGCTTTGCCGCAGCGGCGCCAACGTGGGCTTCGGGCGCGGCCACAACGCGAACGCCGCTCGCGGATCGGCGCCGTTCCTCTTCGTGCTGAACCAGGACTGCGAGCTCGAACCGGGCGTGCTCGACGGCGTGCTGGCATCGGCCGGAATGGCGAGCAGCGACGTGGCCGCATGGGAGCTGCGGCAAATCCCGTACGAGCATCCGAAGGGCTACGACCCGGTATCGCTCGAGACGCCGTGGACGAGCGGCGCGGCCACTCTTTTCCGCCGCGAGGCGTTCGACGCCGTGGGCGGCTTCGAGCCGCGCATCTTCATGTACGGCGAGGATGTCGACCTCTCCTGGCGCCTGCGCTCGCGCGGCTGGCGGCTGCTCTACCAGCCGAAGCTCGCCTGCGTGCACCGCACCTACCGCGAGGCCGGCGAGGTGAAGCCGCTGCAGGTCTTCGGCGGCGTCGAGACGAACCTGTGCCTGCGCGCCCGCTTCGGCGGGAAGCTCGCGACGCTGCGGGGCCTCGCCATGCTGGGTGGGGAGATCCTCGCTCCCAGCTCGTTTCCCGGGCGGCGCCGCGGCCTGGTTGCCGCGGGCCTGCGCTTCCTCGTGCGCTGGCCCTACTTCGCGCGCACGCGCGTGCGGCGCACGCCCGCGTTCCATCCGTTCTTCTCCGGCTGGAGCTACGAGCTGCGTCGCGAGGGCGCGTTCGTGCCGATGCGCGCGCGCCGCGAGGTGCCTGCCCGGCCGCGGCCGCTCGTCTCCATCCTCGTGCGCACCATCGATCGCCCCATGTGGCTGCGCGAAGCGCTCACCTCGTGCGCCAACCAGACCTACGGGAACCTGGAGGTGGTCGTGGTCGAGGACGGTCCCGAGCGCTCGCGCGCGCTGGTGGACTCGTTTCGCGACCGGCTCGCCATCCATTACGAGGCGACGGGACAGCGCATCGGCCGTGCGCGCGCCGGAAACGTCGCGCTCGCCCGCGCCCGGGGTGAATGGCTCAACTTCCTCGACGACGACGACGTGCTCTTCGCCGACCATGTCGAAGTGCTCGTGGACGGCGTGCTCGAATCGCGTGGCGCGGGCGCCTACGCGCTCGCCTGGGAAACGCACACGGAAGTCGACCGGGCACGAGGGCTTTATCGCGAGGTGCTGCACGTGACGCGGCACTTCGAGCCCTTTGACCGCCTCGCCCTGTGGCACCACAATTACCTGCCGATCCAGGCGGTGCTCTTCCATCGGCGCCTGTGGGAACGCCACGGCGGCTTCGCCGAGGACATGGACCAGCTCGAGGACTGGAACCTCTGGACGCGCTACACCCTCGAGGACGATTTCGTGCTGATCCCCAAGACCACATCCAAGTACCGCGTGCCGACGGACCTGCGGCTCGCCGCCGAGCGCCAGGGCCTGCTCGATCGCGCCTACGCCGACGCGCTCGAGCGCCAGCGCCTCATGCAGGTGACCTTCTCGCCGCGCGCCTTCAGCGAGATGGCGGAGGCTTACGCACGGCGCCAGACCGTGGTGATGGTGACGCGGGGAGACCTGCGGCGCTTCGTGGGCTCGCACCGCGTGATGTCGCGCATCGCGTCGTACCGTCCGCTCGCCGGCCGCGTGCTGCGGCGCATGGGCTGGCTCAAGTGAGCGCGGATACGGCGGCGCCGGAGCTGCCCTTCACCGGCGAGCGCTTCATCCCCGGCACGCGCGGCGAGATCTGGATCGAGCACTGGCATCGCTACCACTTCGCCGCGCGCTGGGCGGCGGGCAGGCGCGTGCTCGACATCGCCTGCGGCGAGGGGTACGGCTCGGCGCTGCTCGCGCGGCGGGCGGCGCACGTGACCGGCGTGGACATCTCGCCGGATGCGGTGAAGCACGCGCGCCACGCATACGCCGGCGTGGGCAACCTCGAGTTCCGCGAAGGCTCGTGCACGCGCATCCCGTTGCCGGATGCGAGCGTGGAGCTGGCAGTCTCGTTCGAGACGGTCGAGCACATCGCCGGGCAGGAGGCGTTCCTGGAGGAGCTCGCCCGCGTGCTCCTGCCCGAGGGCGTCCTGCTGCTGTCGTGTCCCAACAAGCTCGAGTACAGCGACAAGCGCGGCTTCGCGAACGAGTTCCACGTGCGCGAGCTCTACCGCGAGGAGCTGGCGGCGCTCGTCGGCAGCCGCTTTCCCCACGCGGACTGGTATGCGCAGCGCCCGACGTTCTACTCGCTCATCGCCCCGGAGCGGCCGGCTCCCTGGGCCGGCCACCTCGTCGAGGTCGATGAGGCACATCCGGAAGAGGCTTCGGAGCGCCTCTCCAGCCCGCTCTATTTCCTGGTCGCGGCGAGCCGGCAACGCGCTGCATTGGCGCCCGTGGCGCCCGCGCTCTCGGTGCTGGCGGATCGCGACGACTGGGTCTACCGCGACTACGAGAAGGTGATGAAGGACCTGAACCACCACGCGGCGCTCAATCGCACGCTGGAGGCGCGGATCGCGGAGCGCGAGTCGGAGCTCGCGCGCGAGCGCGGCGAGCGCGACAGCGAGCGCGCCGCCTATCGCAGCTGGCGCTGGTGGCTGCGCCTGCCGCTGCTGCGGATGGGCCTGCTGAGATAGTCCCAATGGCCGCGCGCGCGGCCCCGGATGAGGATTCCGACACAGCCCGCCCCGGCGGCGCGCCCTATAATTGCGGGATGAATCCCCGGCTCGGGCTGCTCCATCCCTATCCCTTCGAACGGCTGCGCGTGCTGCTCGGCACGGTCAGGCCGCGCGCGGGCTTGCGTCCGATCAGCCTCGGCCTGGGCGAGCCGCAGCATCCCACGCCGCAGCTCGTGAAGGACGCCGTGGTCGCGAGCCTCGATGGCCTCGCGCGCTATCCCCTCACCGCGGGCATGCCGGAGCTGCGCCAGGCGATCGCGCAGTGGCTGGCACGCCGCCATGCGCTGCCCGCGCTCGATGCGGACAGGCAGGTGATCCCGGTCTCGGGCAGCAAGGAAGCGCTTTTTTCGATCGCCAACGCGATCCTCGATCCCGCGGAAAGCGATGCGCTCACGCTTTGCCCGAACCCGTTCTACCAGATCTACGAGGGCGCGACGCTGCTGGGCGGGGCGAAGCCGTATTACGTGAATGCGTCCGCACGCAACGGGCTGCGCCCCGATTGGGAGGGCGTGCCGGAATCCGCCTGGAAGCGCACGCGGCTCGTGTTCGCCTGCTCGCCCAACAACCCCAACGGCCGCGTGATGACGCGCGACGAATGGCGGCATCTCTTCGAGATGGCGGACCGCCACGGCTTCGCGATCGTCGCCGACGAGTGCTACAGCGAGCTCTACTTCGACGAGTCCTCGCCGCCGCTGGGCGCGCTGCGTGCCGCGCACGAGCTGGGCCGCGCGGACTTCGCGAACCTCGTCGTGCTGGGATCGCTCTCCAAGCGTTCGAGCGCGCCGGGGCTGAGATCCGGATACGCCGCGGGCAACCGCGACATCCTCGAGCGCTACATGCTCTACCGCACCTACGAGGGTGCCGCGCTCAGCAACACCATGCAGGCGGCTTCGATCGCGGCGTGGAAGGACGAGGCCCACGTGGTCGAGAACCGCCGCATGTACCGCGAGAAATTCGCCACCTTCTACGAGCGCGTGAACCCGGTGCTGCCGCTCACGTGGCCGGATGCGGGTTTCTATTACTGGGTGCAGGTGCCCGGCGGGGACGACCTCGCCTTCACCCGCGACCTTTACGAGCAGGCCGGCATCACGGTGCTGCCGGGCAGCTACATCTCGCGCGAGGCGCAGGGCGAGAACCCGGGCCGCGGCTTCGTGCGCATGGCGCTGGTCTCGACGGTGGAAGAGGCGGCGGAAGCGGCGGATCGCATCGCGGAGTTCGCGAAAAATTGGGCCCCGGCCTTCGCCGGGGCGACGGCGAAATGAGCCGGGCGACGGCGAAATGAGCCGGGCGACGGCGAAATGAGCCGGGCGACGGCGAAATGAGCCGGGCGACGGCGAAATGAGCCTGGCCACGGCGAAACGGGCGACAACGAATGAATGACATGACCACACCGCTGCAATCGCTGATCGAGGACGCGTGGGAGAAGCGCACGGAGCTGTCGGCCTCGGCCGCCCCCGCCAACGTGAAGGACGCCGTCGCGCAGGTGCTCGCCGCGCTCGACGCCGGCAAGCTGCGCGTGGCCGAGAAGAAGGACGGCGACTGGGTCGTGCACCAGTGGTTGAAGAAGGCGGTGCTGCTGTCGTTCCGGCTGCGCGACAACGAGATCATGCAGGGCGGGTTCACGCATTACTACGACAAGGTCGATTCGAAGTTCGCCCGCTTCTCCCAGGCCGACTTCGCCGCCGGGGGCTACCGCGTGGTGCCGCCGGCCGCGGCCCGCCATGGCGCGTTCATCGCGAAGAACGTGGTGCTCATGCCGTCGTACGTGAACGTGGGCGCGTACGTGGACGAGGGCACGATGGTCGACACCTGGGCCACCGTGGGCTCGTGCGCGCAGATCGGCAGGAACGTGCACCTTTCCGGCGGCGTGGGCATCGGCGGCGTGCTGGAGCCGCTGCAGGCCAACCCCACGATCATCGAGGACAACTGCTTCATCGGCGCGCGCAGCGAGGTCGTGGAGGGCGTGATCGTCGGCGAGGGCTCCGTGGTGTCGATGGGCGTCTACATCGGCCAGAGCACCAAGATCTACAACCGCACGACGGGCGAGGTTTCCTACGGCCGCATCCCGCCGGGCTCCGTGGTCGTATCGGGCAACTTGCCCGGGCATGACGGCCGGTATAGCCTCTATTGCGCGGTCATCATCAAGCAGGTGGACGCGAAGACGCGCGCCAAGACCGGCATCAACGAGCTGCTCCGGGGCGACTGAGACCGCCCGCCAGCCCGCGAAGAAAGGCGCCAATGTTCATCGAGAAGCTGCTGCACCTGATGGCCGAGAAGAAGGCCTCGGACATCTTCATTTCCGCCGGCTCCCCCATCAGCATCAAGATCCAGGGCAACCTCATGCCCGTCAATCCGCAGCCGATGGATGCGGAGACCACGAAGAAGATCTGCTACGAGATGCTCACGCCCCACCAGGTCGAGGCCTTCGAGCGCGACCACGAGCTCAACTTCTCGAAGCCGATGAAGGGGCTGGGCAACTTCCGCGTGAACGTCTTCTACCAGAAGGGCGCGGTCTCGTCGGTGATCCGCTTCATCACCTCCGACATCCCGAAGATCGAGGACCTCAAGCTGCCCGCCGTGCTGTCGTCGCTCGTCATGGAAAAGCGCGGGCTGATCCTGGTGGTCGGCGCCACCGGCTCGGGAAAGTCGACCACGCTCGCCGCGATGCTGGACTATCGCAACGCCGTGCAGGCGGGGCACATCCTCACGATCGAGGACCCGATCGAGTTCGTGTTCGCGCCGAAGAAATCGATCGTGAACCAGCGCGAAGTCGGCAACGACACGCACACCTTCCACGACGCGCTGCGCAACGCCATGCGCCAGGCGCCGGACTGCATCCTCATCGGCGAGATCCGCGACCTCGAGACGATGCGCATGGCCCTCACGTATGCGCTCTCGGGCCACCTCTGCCTCGCCACGCTGCATGCGAACAACGCCTACCAGGCGATGAACCGCGTGATCAGCTTCTTCCCGCTGGAAGTGCGGCCGATGCTGCTGCAGGACCTCTCCGTGTCGCTGAAGGCCGTGATCTCGCAGCGCCTGGTGAAGACCGTCGACGGCGGCCGCATACCCGCGGTCGAGGTGCTCCTCAACACGCGCAACATCCAGGAGCTGATCGAGAAGGGCGAGGTGGGCGAGATCAAGGAGGCGATGGAGAAATCCATGTCGCCGGGCTCGCAGACCTTCGAGCAGGACCTCTTCCGCCTCGTGCGCCAGGGCCGCGTCTCCACCGACGAGGCGCTCGCGAACGCGGATTCCGCCACCAACCTGGGGCTGCTCCTCGGCAACTCCGGCATCATGCCGGCAATGGCCGACCGCGCGAAGACGCCGGGAGCGTCGCTGCGCCCGGGCGCGCCCTCGTTCAACGACTTCAAGATCAGCGAGGAGCCGCACGAGCGGTTCTAGCGAAGCGCCTCGAGGGCTCCGAGGGGAGACTGGCATGGAAACGCTCGAAACGAACCTCACGCAATACGCCGCGTACCATCGCGACCGGCGCAACATCGCGACGCATTTCGCCGGCATCCCGATGATCGTGTTCGCGCTGGTGCTGGCGCTCACGGCGTGCTCCGTGAACGTGGCCGGCGTGCCCATCACCGCGGCGGCTGTCGGCTGCGCCGCGCTCGCGATCTACTACCTGCGCCAGGACGTGCGCTACGGCATCGCGATGGCGTTGTTCCTGTTCGCGCTCTGCGCGGCGGCGAGCGAGATGGTGCCGCGCCTTTCCGCGGTGGGCGTGGCCGCCTGGGCGATCGCGTTTTTCGTGGCCGGCTGGGCGCTGCAGTTCCTCGGCCATCGCTTCGAGGGCATGAAGCCCGCCTTCTACGACGACGCGCGCCAGCTTTTCGTGGGACCGCTCTTCATGTGCGCGGAGGCGTCTTTCATGCTCGGCTTGCGCGAGCCCGTGCGGCGTTACATCGAGGAGCGCGTCGGCCCCACGGTCGCCCGGCGCGAGCGGCCCGGGGTCGCCATCCGCTCGTGAGCGCGCGCTTCGCGAGCTTTCGCGAGTTCTATCCGTTCTACCTCTCCGAGCATCGCAATGCCGCGTGCCGCCGGCTGCACTTCGCGGGCAGCGCCGTCGTGCTGGTGCTCATCGTGGTCGCGTTCGTGATGCGGGCGTGGTGGCTGCTGGCGCTCGTGCCGGTGGCAGGCTACGGTTTCGCGTGGGTCGGCCACTTCGGCTTCGAGAAGAATCGTCCGGCCACTTTCTCCCATCCGGCCTGGAGCCTCGCGGGCGACTGGGTCATGTTCTGGCAACTCCTCTCCGGAAAGATCCGCTTTGAAGAACGAAACCCTGCAGCTCGCCAAGGCGCTGATCGCGCGTAGGTCCATCACCCCGGCCGACGAAGGCTGCCAGCAGCTCATCGTCGACCGCCTGGTGCCGCTCGGCTTCCGCCCCGAAGTGTTCGTGTGCGGCGAGGTCACCAACATGCTCATCCGGCACGGCACGGCGCGGCCCCTGGTGGTGCTCGCCGGGCACACGGATGTGGTCCCGCCCGGGCCGCTGGAGAAGTGGACCACCGATCCATTCGTGCCTACCGAGCGCGACGGCAAGCTCTTCGGGCGCGGCGCCGCCGACATGAAGACCTCGGTGGCGGCCTTCGTGACCGCGGCCGAGCGGCTGGTGCGCGAGTTTCCGGACCACCCCGGATCGATCGCGTTGCTGGTGACCTCGGACGAGGAAGGGCCTTCGGTCGACGGCACCGTGCGCGTCGTGGAGGCGCTCAAGGCGCGGGGCGAGGCGATCGACTTCTGCATCGTGGGCGAGCCTTCGTCCGCGCAGCGCTTCGGCGACACCATCAAGAACGGGCGCCGCGGCTCGCTCACCGGCCGGCTCGTGGTCCACGGCGTGCAGGGGCATGTGGCCTATCCGCAGCTCGTGAAGAACCCCGTGCACCTCGCCGCGCGCGCGATAGCCGACCTTTCCACGACGGAATGGGACAAGGGCAACGAGTACTTCCCGCCCACCTCGTTCCAGGTCTCCAACATCCACGCGGGCACCGGCGCACAGAACATCACGCCCGGGTCGCTGCAGGTGGACTTCAACTTGCGCTTCTCGACCGAGAGCACGCCGGAGTCGCTGCAATCACGCGTGCGCGCGATCCTGGACGAGCACAGGCTCGAGTACGACCTCGACTGGACCGTCGGCGGGCGGCCCTTCCTCACCAGGCGCGGCAAGCTCGTGCACACGCTCACCGCCGTGGTGAAGGAAGTCTCCGGTGTCACGCCGGAAGTGAACTGCACCGGCGGCACTTCCGACGGCCGCTTCATCTTCGACATCTGTCCCGAGGTGGCCGAGTTCGGGCCATGCAACCGCTCGATCCACAAGATCAACGAGGCGGTGGCGATCGAGGAGATCGAGCCGCTCGCGGAGATCTACCGGCTCGCGATGCTGGAGCTCCTCGGGCTTCGATGACCGCGCGCCGGACGCTGCGCGCGCTGCTGGAGCAATCGGTCGAACGGTTCGAGGAAGCCGGGCTTTCCTACGGGCACGGCACCACCAACGCCCTCGACGAGGCCGCGTGGCTGATCCTCCACGCGCTCGGCTATCCCCTGAATGAGCTGAATCCCCACCTCGACGAGCCGCTCGACGCCACGCGATGGCGCAAGGCGCGCACGCTCGTCGACCGCCGCATCCGCACCCGCAGGCCCGCGGCGTACCTGCTGAAGGAAGCGTGGCTCGGCCCCCACCGCTTCTACGTCGACGAGCGCGTGATCGTCCCGCGCTCCTTCATCGCCGAGCTCCTGCTGAAATGGGGACGTACCCCATTTCCCGCATCGCGGGACGGCGTTCCGCCGAACGGGAAATGGGGTACGTCCCCATTTTCGGTGCTGGACATGTGCACGGGGTCGGGGTGCCTGGCGATCCTGGCGGCGCTGGCGTTCGGGGAGGCGCAGGTGGATGCGGCGGACCTGTCCGACGACGCGCTCGCGGTGGCGAGGATCAACGTGGCGAGCTACGGGCTGGAGGAGCGCGTGCACCTCGTGAAGTCCGATCTCTTCGCAGCGCTCGGGGGCCGCGCCTACGACCTCATCGTCTCGAATCCGCCGTACGTGAAGGCCGCGTCGATGCGCACGCTGCCCGACGAATACCGCCGGGAGCCGGAGATGGCGCTCGCGAGCGGGCGGGACGGCCTCGACCACACGCGCACGATCCTCGCGCAGGCCAGGCGCCACCTGAACCCCGGCGGCAGGCTGGTGGTGGAGATCGGCCACAACCGCAAGGCGCTCGAGCGCGCGTACCCGCAATTCGCGTTCGAATGGCCGGCCACGAGCGCAGGCCCGGGCTTCGTCTTCGCGCTCGACCGGGAGCAACTTCCCGGCGCGTGAAATAATGGACCCATGGCCATCGCGATCGATCGCCTCGACCACATCGTCATCACCGCCTGGGACGTGGAGCGTACGCTCGCCTTCTACGAGCGCGTGCTGGGGATGACGCCGGTCACCTTCGCCGGCGGGCGCCGCGCGCTCGCCTTCGGGCGGCAGAAGATCAACCTCCACCAGGCGGGGCGCGAGTACGAGCCCAAGGCGCTGAAGCCCGTCCCCGGCGCGATCGACCTGTGCTTCATCGCCACCACGCCGCTCGCGGAGGTGATCGAGCACGTGAAGGCGTGCGGCGTGACGATCGTCGAGGGCCCGGTGCCCAAGACGGGCGCGCTCGGGCCGATGCAGTCCATCTACCTGCGCGATCCCGACGGCAACCTGGTCGAGATCTCCAACTACGAGGACGCCGCCCCATGACCGACGCCGACCCCGCCGCCATCGCGGCGAGCCTCGCCGGCCTGCGCAAGGACTACGCGCTCAAGACGCTGGAAGAGCGCGACGTCGACCGCGATCCCATCCGCCAGTTCGGCATCTGGATGGTGGAAGCCATCCACGCGCAGGTGCCGGAGCCGACCGCGATGACGCTCGCCACCATCGACGACATGCGCCGCCGCCCGTCCGCGCGCATCTGCCTGCTGAAGGGCGTGGACGCGCGCGGCTTCGTCTTCTACACCAACTACGCCAGCCGCAAGGGCCGCGAGCTCGAGGCGAACCCGAGCGCGGCGATGACGTTCCTGTGGAAGGAGCTCGAGCGGCAGGTGCGCATCGAGGGCCGCTGCGAGAAGGTGAGCGCCGAGGAATCGGCGGCGTACTACGCGACGCGCCCGCTCGGCTCGCGCATCGGCGCGTGGGCCTCGCCGCAGAGCGAGCGCATCGAGGACCGCCAGTGGCTCGAGCGCCGCTGGGCCGAGCTCACCGCGAGCTACGGCGAGCATCCGCCGCGGCCGCCGCACTGGGGCGGCTACCGGCTGCTGCCCGACCACATGGAGTTCTGGCAGGGCCGCATGAGCCGCCTGCACGATCGCATCGCCTACACGCGCGACGGCGGCGGGGGCTGGCAGGTGGCGCGCCTCGCGCCATGACGCGGCAGCCGCCCTACGACTGCAGGACGGTCGAGGCCGAGCGCCTTTCCGGCGAGGCGCTGGAGGAATCGCTGGAGAAGATGCTCGCGGAGCATGCGCGCGCCGACATCTGGATCTTCGGCTACGGCTCGCTCATGTGGAACCCCGAGTTCGACTACGACGTGCACCACGTCGCGACCATCTTCGGCTACCACCGCGAGTTCTGCCTGTGGTCGCGCATCAACCGCGGCACCCCGGAGCAGCCCGGCCTCGTCCTCACGCTCGAACGCGGCGGGAGCTGCCGCGGCATCGCCTTCCGCCTGCGCCCGGCCACGGCACGCATGCAGCTCTCCAACCTGTGGCGGCGCGAGATGTCCATGGGCTCGTACATCCCGCGCTGGCTCGAGTGCCGCTCGGGCGCCGACCGCTTCGAGGCGCTGGGCTTCGTCGTCAATCGCCGCTGCACCGGCTACACCGGCAAGCTGCCGCTGGAGACGATGGTGACGGCGATCGCGACCGCGCGCGGCAAGTACGGCTCGAGCGCCGAATACCTGTTCAGGACCGAAGCCACGCTCGAGCAGCACGGCATCCGCGACGACCGCGTGCGCAAGCTCGCCGAGCGCGTGCGCCTGCACATCGCCAACGACCCGGCGCGCCAGGGGACCGCGACGGGCCGCTACGTGGCGCTCACGCAGAAACAGCCGCCGACCCCCGCAGAATAGCGCCGGCCGCCTATGCGCGCGCCGCGAACCCGCGCTTGCGCATCAGCGCCTCGATCCCCGCATCGCGTCCGCGGAAGGCGCGATAGGCATCCTGGGCATCCTGCGTGTTGCCGCGCGAGAGCACGCATTCCAGCAGGCGCCTTGCCACCGCGCGGTCGAACGGGCCCTCGCCTTCCATGAACGCCTCGAAGGCATCCGCGGTGAGCGTGTCCGCCCAGAGGTAGCTGTAGTAGCCCGCGGAGTAGCCATCGCTCGAGAAGAGATGGTTGAAATGCGGCAGGCGATGGCGCATCGCGATCTCGCGCGGCATGCCCAGCTCCTCCAGCGCGGCGCGCTCGAACTCCGCGACATCGCCGACCTTGCCGGGCTCGAGGTGCATGCGCATGTCGACGATGGCGCTCGCGAGGTACTCGACGGTGTCGAAGCCCTGGTTGAAGCGCGCGGCGCGTTCCAGCTTCGCGAGCAGCTCGCGGGGCATCGGCTCGCCGGTGCGGCAGTGGCGCGCGAAGCGGTCGAGCACCTGCGGCGTGCGCAGCCAATGCTCCAGGAGCTGCGACGGGAACTCGACGTAGTCGCGGTCCACCGAGGTGCCCGCCAGCGAGGGATAGGCGACGTCCGAGCTCAACCCGTGCAGCGCGTGGCCGAACTCGTGGAAGAGCGTGACCGCGTCGTGCCAGCTCACCAGCACCGGCTCGCCGGGCTGCGGCTTCACGAAGTTCGCGTTGTTCGAGACGATGGTGGCGACCTCGCCCTCGAAGCGCTCCTGCGCGCGATAGGCGTTCATCCACGCCCCCGAGGCCTTGCCGCGCCGCGCGTACGGGTCGAAGTAGAAGAGGCCCACGTGGCGGCCGTCGCGCGTGACTTCCCAGACGCGCACATCGGGGTGATACACGGGCACGTCGCGCAGCGGCTCGAAGCGCAGGCCCAGCAGCTCGCCCGCAACCCAGAACATGCCGTCGCGCAGCCTTTCCAGCTGCAGGTAGGGCTTCACCTCGTTGTCGTCGAAGTCGTACTTCGCGCGGCGGACCTTCTCGGCGTAATAGCGGTAATCCCACGGCTCGATGGCCATGCCCGCCCCTTCGCGATCCGCGATCGCCTGCATGTCGGCGACCTCCTCGCGCGCGCGCGCCACGGCGGGCTTCCACACCGCCTCCATGAGCGCCATGGCGCGCCCGGGCGTCCGGGCCATGCTCTTCTCGAGCCGCCAGTGCGCATGCGTGGGGTACCCCAGCAGGTTGGCGCGCTCGTGGCGCAGCGCGAGGATCTCCGCGATCACCGGCTTGTTGTCGGTATCGCCCGCGTCGCCCCGTCCCACGAACGTGCGCCACACGCGCTCGCGCAGGTCGCGCCGCGCGGCGTGCGTCAGGAACGGCTCCACGCTGGAGCGCGTGTTGAGGATCGCCCATTGCCCCGGATGCCCGCGCTCCGCGGCGGCGGCCGCCGCGCCGGAAATCGCCGATTCCGGCATCCCGGCGAGGTCCCCGATGCGGTCGAGGAGCAGCATGTGGTTCGACTCGTCGGCGAGCACGCTCTGGCTGAAGCGCGTGTAGAGCGAGGCGAGGCGCTGGTTGATCGCGCCCAGCCGCTCGCGCGCGGCACCGGCAAGCCGCGCGCCGCTGCGCACGAAGTCGGTGTACTTCATCCACGCGAGGCGGCGCTGCTCGGGGCCGAGGCCGTCGGCCTGCGCATGCACGGCGGCGATGCGCGCGAAGAGCCTTTCGTTCTGGATGATGCGGTCGCGGAACGCGGCCAGCTTCGGCGCCATGTCGCGCTCGACCGCCTGGAACTCCGGCGTCTTCATGGTCGAGCCGAACACGCAGTAGATCGCGAAGACGCGGTTGAACGCGCGGTCGGAGCGCTCGAGCGCCGCGATGGTGTTGTCGAACGCGGGCGGCGCCGGATCGTTCGCGATGCGGTCGATCGCGGCAAGCTGCTCGCACATCGCGGCATCCAGCGCGGGCGCGAAATGCGTGGCCTGCACCCGGTCGAAGGGTGGCAGGCCGCCGTGGGGCCCGGTCCACTCGGGCAGGAGGGGGTTCACCGCAGCGTCCATGGTCACCTCACACTTTTGCGCGTGCGTCCACGCGCGCCACCCTGCCCAGCAGGTAATCGACCTCGGCACGCGCGGTGGCCGGGAGCGTGGCCCCGGGCTTGCGCAGCGTGTCCGAAGCGATGATCCCGCGCCGCATCATCACGTACTTGCGCACCGCGAGCCCCGGTCCCGGCTGCTGCTCGTAGCGGATGAGCGGCAGGTGCGCGTCGAAGAGATCGTGCGCCTCGTCGCGCCGTCCCGCGGCCGACAGGCGCACCACGTCCACCAGCATGTCGGGAAAGCAGTACCCCGTGTTGGCCCCGTCGGCGCCGCGCTCCATCTCGAAGTCGAGGAACAGCGCATTGTTGCCGGTGAGGATCGAGACATGGCGCATCGAGCCTTCGCGCTCGAACGCGCGCAGCGCGGAGATCTTGTCCAGCCCGGGCCAGTCCTCGTGCTTGAGCACCTGGCAGGCGGGGTTGTCCGTCACGATGCGGCGGATCACGCCCGGCGTCATCACCACCGAGAAGGTGAGCGGATAGTCCTGGATCACGAAGGGCACGTCGGTGCCGATCGCTTCCGAGGCCTGGCGGTAGTACTGCACGATCGAATCGTCGGTCCGCAGCGTATTCGGCGGCGCGATCATGACGCCCGCGGCGCCCAGCGCCATCACATCCTGCGTGAGCGCCCGCATCGCCGCGAAGCCCGGGGCCGACACGCCCACGACGACCGGGAACTTCACGCGCTGCAGCACGCGCTTCACGATGCCGACCGATTCCTCGTGCGCCATCTTCGGCGCTTCGCCGAGCTGGCCCAGCACCGTCATCCCGTCCACCCCCGCCTGGATGAAGAAATCCGTCATGCGGTCGATCGAGGCTTCGTCGATGCGGCCGTCCGCATGGAACGGGGTTGGCGCTATGACGTAGACGCCCTTCGCTTCGCTCGTGAGTTTCATTCTGTTTGCACGTGATACTGAGCGGGGATCATTGACCAGGGGATCTCACCACGAGAGGACACCGTTTCAAGCCATCGCGATTTCCGGGTTCACGTCTTCGATTTGGATTGCTCGTAGCGGGCCTTGTTCTCGGCATTTGGAGGATAAAGCCCCGGCAGCACGTGCCCCCGCTCCACCTCCTCCATGATCCACGCCTCGAGCCGCTCCTGCTCCGGCGCGGTGGCGGCGATCTCCTCGATGAGCGCGGCGGGAACGAGGACCGCCCCATCGTCGTCGACCACGACCCAGTCGTCGGGGAACACGGCGACGCCGCCGCAGCCGATGGGCTCGCCCCAGTTCACGAAAGTGAGCCCGCCGACGGAAGGCGGCGCGGCAGCGCCCTGGCACCAGACGGGCAGCTTCGTCGCGCGCACGCCGGCCACGTCGCGCATCACGCCGTCGGTCACCAGGGCCGCCACGCCGCGCTTCTTCATGCGCGCGCACAGGATGTCGCCGAAGATGCCGGCGTCGGTCACGCCGCGCGCGTCGGCTACACAGATGCACCCCTCGGGCATCGCCTCGATCGCGGCGCGCGTGGAGATGGGCTTGGACCACGATTCGGGTGTCGCGAGATCCTCGCGCGCCGGCACGAAGCGCAGCGTGAACGCCTTCCCCACCAAACGCGGCTGGCCGGGATTCAGCGGCCGCGTGCCGCGCATCCACACGTTGCGCAGCCCCTTCTTGATGAGCAGCGTGGTGATGGTGGCGGTGGTGACTTTCTCCAGCGTGGCGACGATGTCGCGGTCGGCGGTCATGGCGGATTCCGGGATGCGAAAGCCCGGAATCTTACGCGAGCTTCGCGAGGAATTCCCGGATGCGCTTCGCGTTGGCGCCGACGTCGCTGCGGCCCACGCGCGAGACGCTGCGCACGTCGATGCGGCTGCCGGAGCCGTCGGGACGGATGCGCACGACGATGTCGTCCTTGAATCCCATCCACGCCGTGGTGGCGGTGGCTTCCAGCCGCCCCTCCGCCGGGTCGGCGGCCGCGATCTGCCAGCCCAGGCCGCGCGCGGCCTGGGCCGCGCGCTCGAGCGCAGCGGCGGGCGCCTGCGGCACGCGCAGCGGCTCGATGCCGGGATAACCCTGCTTCTGCTGCGCGGCCACCGCGGGACCGCCGTAATCGGCGCCGTTGGGTGACGCGCGGCGTTCGCCCAGCAGCGCCACGAAGGGCGGCGGCTGCTCGGTATCGGTGGTGATGTCGTGGATGGGCGGCACTTTCTTCGCCACCGACAGCATCCACAGCGGCATCGCCATCGTCGCCACCGCGATCGCGACGACCGCCGCGGGCAATGCCGGCCCGAGCGGCCGCCAGCGCGGCGTGAGATGCATCGCCAGCAGCACGAGCCCGGCCACGCCCGCCGCCATCGCGGTGTAGGTGGCCCATTTGAGCAGCGACAACCCCGCCTGCCACGGCCACAAGCCCAGCCGCGTGCCGGGACCGGAAGCGAGGAGCATGGCCAGGCCCGCGACCGCGACCGCCATCGCGAGCGCCCGCGCGCTACGCATCCACGGTGCTCGCGGGACGCGCGGCGTGCAGCAGCCGCGTGATGCGCGTGAAGTCCGCGGGCTTCACCAGGTGGTGGTCGATGCCCGCCTCGCGCGCGCGACGCCGGTCCTCCTCCTGGCCCCAGCCGGTCAGGGCGACGATGAGCACTTCGCTTCCCCAGGGGCGGCTGCGGATGATGCGCGCCGCGTCGTATCCGTTCATGTTCGGCATGCCGATATCCAGCAAGACTACATCGGGCCGGAATTCCTCGCACGCGGCGATGCAGCGCTCGCCGTCGCACGCGGTGCGCACCTCGTGCCCCATCATCCGCAGCATGCGTGCGAGGCTCTCGGCGGCGTCCTCGTTGTCGTCGGTGACGAGCACGCGGCGCGCGACGCCCGCCATCTCGCCGGCCTCGTCCGCGGCTGCCGGCAGGACGCGCGCGGCGCGCACGGGGAGCACGATCTCGAACTCGCTTCCCTTCGCGCCGCCGCCGCTGCGCGCGACGATGCTGCCGCCGTGCAGCTCGACCAGGCGCCGCACCAGCGTGAGGCCGATGCCGAGCCCGCCGCGCGTGCGCTCGAGCGTGCGGTCGACCTGCGTGAACATCTCGAAGATGCGCTCGAGCATCTCGGGCGGGATTCCCACGCCCGTGTCCTTCACCAGGATGTGCAGCCGTCCCTCGGCCATGCACGCGCGCACGCCGATGTGCCCGCCGGGCTCGCTGTACTTGGCGGCATTGGTCACGAGGTTGCTCACGACCTGGACCAGGCGCGCGCGGTCGCCCTCGATCGGCGGCAGGTCCGCCTGCACGTCGAGCCCGACCTCCTGGCGATAGCGCACCACCATGGGCGAGCTCATCTCGATGGCGGCCTCGATCACCTGCAAGACGTCGACGGGCTCGCGGCGCAACTCGATCTTGCCGCGGGTGATGCGGGAGACGTCGAGCAGGTCGTCGATCAGCCGCACCATCTGCGCCACCTGCCGCTCCATCATGCCCCACACCTGCTCGGTGGCGCGGTTGCCGCTGCGGCGCACGATCTGCAGCCCGTTGCGCAAGGGTGCCAGCGGGTTGCGCAGCTCGTGCGCGAGCACGGCGAGGAACTCGTCCTTGCGCCGGTCCGCCTCGCGCAGGGCATCCTCGCCGCGCAGGCGCTCGGTGATGTCGCGGAACACCAGCACGGCGCCGGCGATGTGGCCCGCGGCATCGTAGAGCGGCGCGGCGCTGTCCTCGATGGGGCGCTCCGGCGCCGCGCCACGGGCGATGAGCGAGCCGCGATGCGCGACCCCCACCGTCACGCCGCACAGCGCCAGCTCGGCGGAATTTTCCAGCGGGCGATGGGAGCCGCCGTCCACCACGCGCACGATATCGGCGATCGGCTGGCCCGTGGCGCGCGCAGCGCTCCAGCCGGTGAGCAACACGGCGGCGCCGTTGAGGAAGGTGACGCGCCCGCTCGTGTCGCAGGTGACGACCGCCTCGCCGAGGCTCGCGAGCGTGGTGCGGAAGAGCTCCTTCTGCTCGCCCAGCACGCGCGCCGCGCGATCGCGCGCGAGCAGGTTGCGCCGCGTCTGGTACGTGAGGGCCGCAAGCATCGTGAGCCCGAGCAGCGCGGCGAAGGCGGCCGATGCCCGCGCGATGTCGAGGCTCGCGACCGAAGCGCTCGACGCCCGGTCGAGGCGCCGCATCTCCAGCCCGTGCAGCAGGCCCACGGTCTCGCGCAGGCCGTCCATCTTCGTGCTCCCGCGCCCGGTGCGAATCGCGGCCGCCGCCGCATCGAAGCCCTCCTCGCGGCGGGTCGCGAGCAGGGACGCAAGCTCGTCCATGTGCGCCGCGAGCCGCGTGCGCAACTGCGGCACGAGCTGCTGGGCGGCGGGATCGCCGGCGGCGAGCTCGGCGATCTGGTCGAGCTGCGAGCCTACGCGGCCGAGCGCCGCGTCGTACGGGTCGAGATAGGAGGATTCGCCCGTCGCCACGAAGCCGCGCACGGCGGTCTCCGCGTCGAGCGCGGAGGTGAGCAGCTGCTGCAGGTGGAGCTGCTCCTGGCGCGACAGGGCCACGCGCACCCGCGTCTCGTAGAGCTCGCGGATGTGGTGGTACGCGACCACCCCGTTGGCGACGGTGACCGCCAGCAGGAGACCGAGCACCGCCAGCATGCCCCGGTCGAAGTAGCGCTGCATCGGGTCGCTTCCAGGATGCGGCGGGGAGCCGCAAACGCCCGATTATGCGCGCCGCTCCCGGGTGTCCCTTGCCGCGGGACAAAGCCCGCCGCGATCACACCGGCTCGTGGTTTCCGTTCGTCGCCGGCTGCTGCTCGCCATGCCCCTGCTGCGCGCCGCGGGCACGGTTGCGGTTCTTGTTGCGGCGGTTCCGGGCAGGCTTCTGCGCGGCCCCCACCGGGGCCGTGGCCGGCTGCTGGCCGCCCTCCGGCTGCGCACCGTGGCCGTGGGCGCGCGCAGCACCGCCCTGCCCGCCCTGGGGACGCGGCTGGCCCGGCTTGCGATGCTGCTTGTGCTTGCCCTGCGGGCGTCCCTGTCCCTGTCCCTGCCCCTGGCCCTGCCCCTGGCCCTGTCCGTGGCCCTGCCCCTGCCCTTCCGCGTGTCCCTGGCCCTGCGCGTGGGCCGGCGCGTGTCCCTGCCCGGGCTGGCCCTGCGCGGGATGCCCCTGCGGGCCGCGCTTCTTGCCGAACCCGAACGGCTTGCCGCCACCCGGCCGGCGCTGCTGGGCCTGTTTCGGCGGCCGCTCCGGCGCGGCGGCGTGGTGCGTGATGCGGTTGCCGTCCGCCTCGTGCTGGGCGCGTTGCGCCTCGCGCATATGGTGCTGGTGCGCGATGCGGTTGCCGTAGTCGTCGTCGGGCTCCGCCGCCGCGGCACGCTCGCGCGGCGTGTCGGCGATGCGGTTGCCGATGTTGTCGTGCTCGTCCTCGACGTACTCGTCCTCGCCCGTGTCCTCCTGCGGCTCGTCGGTGCCGGCGAACGCGAGCAGCTCGTGGATCTGGGTCTCGTCCAGCTCGCGCATCTGGCCGCGCTTGAGGAAGCCCGGGAGCTGCACGTTGCCGAAACGCACGCGCATCAGGCGGCTCACCATGAGGCCCATCGCCTCCATCATGCGGCGCACCTCGCGGTTCTTTCCTTCGCGCAGCACGACGTGATACCAGTGGTTGGAGCCTTCGCCGCCGCGATCCTCGATGGAATCGAAGCGGCAGGACTCGCCCTCGATGTCGACACCGGCGAGCAGCTTTTCCTTCTGCTCCTCGGTGAGCTCGCCCATGAGGCGCACGGCGTACTCGCGCTCCACCTCGAAGCGCGGATGCGTGAGGCGGTTGGCGAGATCGCCGTTGGTGGTGAAGATGAGCAGGCCTTCGGTGTTGAAGTCGAGGCGTCCCACCGAGACCCAGCGGCCGCCGGTCACCTTGGGCAGCTTCTCGAACACCGTCGGGCGCTCCTCGGGATCGTCGCGCGTGACGATCTCGCCGGTGGGCTTGTGGTACAGCAGCACGCGCGGCAGCGGCTCGCCGTAGCGCAGCGAGATCAGCTTGCCGTCCAGCTTGACCTTGTCTCCGGGCCCCACCGAATCGCCCAGCTTGGCGACCTGGCCGTTGATCGTGAGGTGGCCCTGCGCGATCAGGATCTCGACGTTGCGGCGCGAGCCGTAGCCCGACTGCGCCATCACCTTCTGCAGGCGCTCGCGCTTGCCGGCGGCGCCACGCGTGGCCTTCCCGCCGCGGCGCTTGTTGAGGTTCTGCTTCGGGCGTGCCCATTCCGGCACGATGCCGCCCGGCCACTCCAGGCGAAAGTTCTTGTCAGGCTTGTCCCGCATGGGCTTCAGGCTCCTGTGGATCCGTTTCTTCGGGGGTGGGCTCGCTGGCGTCGATCGTGTCTGGGCGCTCGGCCGGGGCGGATCGTTGCGCTTCCGCTTCGGCCTGCTCGGGCGGCATGGAGGCCGCGTCGATCGGGGCGAGGGTGGGTGCCGGCGCGAGGGCGGACTGCAGGTCCTCGAGCGGCGGGAGCTCCTCGAGCGACCGCAGGTTCAGGTCGTCGAGGAATTTTCGCGTGGTCGCGAAAAGGGCGGGGCGTCCGGGAGTCTCGCGATGGCCGACGGCTTCGATCCATCCGCGCTCCTCGAGCGCCTTCAATGTGGGCGGGGACACGGCGACGCCGCGCACCTCCTCGATGTCGCCGCGCGTGACCGGCTGGCGATAGGCGATGATCGCGAGCGTCTCCAGCACGGCGCGCGAATAGCGCGGCGGCTTCTCGCTGGCGATGCGGTCGAGGAACTGCTGGTATTCGGGCTTCACGCGGAAGCGCCAGCCGGAAGCGACCGTGGTGAGCTCGATGGAGCGCTCGCTCCATTCGCCGCGCAGCTCGTCCAGCACCTTGCGGATGTTGTCCGCGTCGACCTGTCCCGCGAACAGGCGCTTCAACTGCTGCACGCCCAGCGGCTCCGGGGAAGAGAGCAACGCGGCTTCGAGCACGCGCTTCACGTGCGCGATGTCGAGATCGGGGCGCGCGGCTTCGGGCACGGGCTCGGGCTCCGCGGGCACGGGCTCCGGCTGTGCGGACGGCTGCGCCTCGGTCTCCTCGTCGAGCGGCTGGGCGTGTTCCTGGTCGTCGTTCATGGCATGCATGGCTCAGGCGATGGTCAGGGCGGCGCGCTCCGACCTGAGCTTCACGTAGATGGGATCGAAGGGGCTCTTCTGCGACAGCTCGACCAGCGCTTCGCGCGTGAGCTCGAGCAGCGCCAGGAAGCTCACGACCAGCAGCGGCACGCCACGCTCCGGCTCGAAGAGATCGCAGAACTCGACGAACTGCCCCGGCGCCAGGTGCTTGAGGATGCGGCTCATGTGGGCGCGCACCGAGAGCTCCTCGCGGCTGATGCGATGGTGCTTCGTGAGGCGCGCGCGCGCGAGGATGGAGCGCCACGCCTCGGCGAGGTCGCGCGTCTCCACGCCCGGCAGCCGCTCCACCAGGGCCTGCTCGACATACACCTCGACCAGCGAGAAATCGCGTCCCGCCACCGGGATTCCGGCGATGTCGCCCGCGGCCTTCTTCATGCGCTCGTACTCGAGCAGCCGGCGCACCAGCTCCGCGCGCGGATCCTCGGGCTCGCCAACCTCCTCGCGCTTCGGCCGCGGCAGCAGCATGCGCGACTTGATCTCGATCATCAGCGCCGCCATGAGCAGGTATTCGGCCGCGAGCTCGAGCTGCGTCGAGCGCATCATCTCGACGTACTCCATGTACTGGCGCGTGAGCTCCGCCATGGGGATGTCGAGGATGTCGAGCGAATGGCGCCGGATGAGGTAGAGCAGCAGGTCGAGCGGCCCCTCGAAAGCCTCGAGGAACACCGACAGCGCCTCGGGCGGGATGTAGAGATCCGGCGGCATCTCGGCGATCGGCTCGCCGCGGATCTTCGCCAGCGGCAGCGCCAGGTCCAGCATCGGCTGCGACACGGCGTGGGGCTCGTTGGCCGGGTGGTGGCCCGCGCTCATGAGTAGTTGAGGCCCATCGCGGCGCGCACATCGCGCATGGTTTCGTCGGCGAGGTCGCTCGCCTTCTCGCAGCCGTCCTGGATGATGTTGCGCACGAGCGTGGGATCTTCCTCGTAACGTTGGGCGCGCTCGCGGATGGGCTTCAACTCCGCGTTCACGGCGTCGATCACGGGCTGCTTGCACTCGAGGCAGCCGATGCCCGCCGTGCGGCAACCCTGCAGCACCCAGTCCTTCGTGTTCCCGTCGGAGTAGACCTGGTGCAGGTTCCACACCGGGCAGCGCTCGGGCTCGCCCGGGTCGGTGCGGCGCACGCGCGCCGGGTCCGTCTGCATCTTGCGGATCTTCTGGGTGACGGCCTCGGGCGTCTCCCGCAGCATGATCGCATTGTCGTAGCTCTTCGACATCTTCTGGCCGTCGAGCCCGAGGAGCTTGGGCGTCTCCGTGAGCAGCGCATCCGCCTCGGCGAGGATCATGCGGCCGCCGCCCTCGATGTAGCCGTAGAGGCGCTCCTTGTCGCCGAGCGACAGGTTCTGCACGTCGTTCACCAGCGCCTGCGCCTCGGCGAGCGCCTTCTCGTCGCCCTGCTCCTGGAACGCCTGCCGCAGCGACCGGTAGAGCTTGGCCTTCTTCGGGCCCATCTTGCGGATCGCGGCCTCGGCCTTCTCCTCGAAGCCCTTCTCGCGGCCGAAGAGGTGGTTGAAGCGCCGCGCGATCTCGCGCGTGAGCTCGATGTGCGAGACCTGGTCCTCGCCCACGGGGACCTTGTTCGCGCGGTAGATCATGATGTCCGCCGCCTGCATGAGCGGATAGCCGAGGAAGCCGTAGGTGAGCACGTCGCGGCCGTGCTCGGCGTGGCGCTCGACGAGGTCCTTGTAGGTGGGCACGCGCTCCAGCCACGACAGCGGCGTGAAGAACGACAGCAGCATCGTGAGCTCCGCATGCTGCGGCACGCGCGACTGGATGAAGAGCGTGGACTTGGTCGGGTCGATGCCGGCGCAGAGCCAGTCGACGAACATGTCCCAGACGGTCTGCTCGATCACGCCCGGATCCTCGTAGTGCGTGGTGAGCGCATGCCAGTCGGCCGCGAAGAAATAGCACGGATATTCGTTCTGCAGCCGCACCCAGTTCTTGAGCGCGCCGTGGTAGTGGCCGAGGTGCATGGCGCCGGTGGGGCGCATGCCGGAGAGGACGCGGTCCTGGAACATCGTGGTCGCTATTGGAGGCCGAAGAGGGAGTAGATGGCGCGCAGGGTGCCCAGCACAAGCGGGTTCAGCACGCGGCCGAGCACGGGTGTGACGATCAGCAGGATGAGGATGATCATCCCGTACGGCTCGAGCCGCGAGTACTGGTACGAGAGGCGTCCCGGCAGGATGCTCGCGAGCATGCGGCCGCCGTCCAGCGGCAGCAGCGGCACGAGGTTCAGGATGGCGAAGGCCACGTTCACCACGACGCCCGCTTCCGCCACCGCGAGCCAGAAGCCGCCCGCGAGCCCGGTGGGCGAGATCACCTCCGAGAGCACGCGCGCGACCGCAGCCCATGCCAGCGCCTGCGCGAGGTTCGAGGCCGGGCCCGCGGCCGCCACCCAGAGCGAATCGCGCTTCGGGTGGCGCAGGTTCTGGAAGTTCACCGGCACGGGCTTCGCCCAGCCGAACATGAAGCCCGACAGCAGCAGCGTCACGATCGGCAGCACGATGGTGCCGATGGGATCGATGTGGCGCACGGGGTTGAGGCTCACGCGCCCCAGCATGTACGCGGTGGAATCGCCGAAGTGCCGCGCCACGTAGCCGTGGGCCGCCTCGTGCAGGGTGATCGCGAATATCACGGGCAATGCGTAGACGAGGATCTTGATCAGGACGTTGGTGGGATCCATCAATGCAGGGCTTCCTTCACGAAGCCGAAGGGGCGAATGTCGCCGGCGCCCTCGCGCACCAGGCGCGGGGCCTCGCCCGAGAGGTCCACCACCGTGGTCACCTCGCCGTCGCACGCGCCCGAATCGATCACCAGGTCCACGTGGTGCTCGAGGTGGCGGCGGATCTCCTCGGCGTCGTTCAGCGCCACGCCGTGCGCGGGCAGGATGAGCGTGGTGGAAAGCAGCGGCTCGTCGAGCTGCTCCAGCATGGCCATGGGCACCGGGTGCGCCGGAATGCGCACGCCGATGGTGTGGCGCGGAGTGAGCAGCCGCCGCGGCACGTCGCGCGTGGCGCGAAGGATGAACGTGTAGCGGCCCGGCGTATTGGCGCGGATCAATCGATATTGCAGGTTATCCACCTTGGCGAACAGCGAGACCTCCGAAAGGCTGCGGCACATGAGCGTGAAATGGTGGCGCTCGTCCACGTCGCGGATCCTGCGCAGCCGCTCCATCGCGGCCTTGTCGCCGATGTGGCAGCCGAGCGCGTAGCATGAGTCCGTGGGGTAAGCGACCACGCCGCCCCGCCGGATGATGTCGACCGCGGCCCGGATGAGCCGCGGCTGCGGATTATCCGGATGGACCGTGAAGAACTGCGCCATCTGGTGTGCTCGCGCCTCCTGCGGCGCGTCGAAATGCCTGTTTGCTCTTGCCGTGCGCCGGCCGCTAGTGGGCCCAGGCCGACCACACCGGCGTGAGCGAAGCGTGCAATGCCGGCAGCTTGCCCGGCTCGCACGGGCTCTCGCCAGGGCCATGGTAATCGGCGCCCCGCGAGGCGAGGAACCCCTGCTCCAGCGCCACGCGCTGCCACGCCGAGTACTGCTCGGGACGGTGGCTGCCCGTCACGACCTCGATCGCGCGTCCGCCGGCGGCGCGGAATTGCTGCAGCATCTCGTCGCGGAACATCGGCTTGAGATCGTAGCGCCCCGGATGCGCGACCACCGCCGTGCCTCCGGCGGCGAGGATCCACTTCACCGCATCGTCCAGCGCGGCCCAGTGATGCGGCACGAATGCGGGCCTGCCCTTCGCGAGCCACTTGTCGAACGCGGCCTGCGTATCCTTCACCGCGCCGCTCTCCGCCAGGTAGCGCGCGAAATGCGTGCGGCTCACGATGCGCTCGTCCCCGGCCAGCTCCAGCGCGCCCTCGAACGTGTTCGCGAAGCCCATGCGCGCCAGCGCCTCGCCGATCCTGCGTGCGCGCCCCACGCGGCCGGCGCGAATGGAATCCAGCCCCTCGCGCAGCACGCGCGAGTGCGGATCCACCCGCAGGCCCACGATATGCAGCGTGGTCTCGCCCCAGCTCACCGAAATCTCCACGCCGGGGACGAAGCCCACGCCGAGGGCCTGGGCCGCCGATTGCGCCTCCTCCAGCCCTTCGACCGTGTCATGGTCCGTGAGCGCGATCGCGTCCACGCCCGTGCGCGACGCGAGCTCGATCAGCTGGGTGGGGGACAGCAAACCATCCGAACGCGTCGAATGGTTATGCAAATCAAAGTTTTCCAAACGGGAAAGATTCAGGAGGCACCAAAAATTATAGCAAAATTGGGTATGCAACCGATCGTTTTCGGCGACGAGGGCCAGCTCGCCACGGCCGCCATGCTGCGCCGCTTCGCGGCGGAGATCCGCCCCGCGGGGCTGCCCCATGCCGCCGAGGCCGAGCGCTGGCTGCGCACGCTCGACTCGCTCGACCGCCACTATGGCGGCGCCGGCGCCCTTCCGCTCGAGGACGCGGCGGACGTGCTGGCCGCCACGCTCTCGGCCCTGGCACGGATGGCACAGGATGCGCCCCCTACCCTGCAACTGGCTGTGGCCGACATCACACTCGGGGCCGCCATCTGGGCCCTGCGCCACGACATCGCCCTGGAGCCCGTGGAGCCGGTGGTGAACGCCCTGGCGCAGCGCGCGAACGCGGCACGGACGCCGCAGGAGCTCGCGGCCGTCTTCGGGCTCATGCAGGGCGTCATCGCGAGCGTGTCGCCGCGGCTCGCCCCCGACCTCGAGCGCTCCAATCCCGAGCGGCCGTGGCGGCTGCTGCACGCCAACCTCGCCATCACGGCCATCCGCACCGAGGACCCGAAGATGATGGAATTCGCGTTCGACGCGCTGCAGGAGGCGCTTCCGGACGAGGCCGCCACCTTCTTCGGGCAGGCGCTCGCCCTCGCCCTGGCCCCCGGGATCGCGCCCGGGGTCCGGGCGGCGCTGGAGCGGCGCATTGTCGCAGGTCCCCGGGGATAGTGCGGGAAAGGGTCAATTTCTGGGATAATCGAAGGCTGGCCTCACCACTGGCGGTCCCCTCTTGAAGTTCCTGTTCGATTTTTTCCCCGTCATCCTCTTCTTCGTGGCGTACAAGTTCAGCGACATCTTCGTCGCCACGGGTACCGCCATCATCGCCACCGTGCTCCAGATCGGCTGGGTGCTGGTGCGCGGCAAGCGCGTGACGGGCATGCAGTGGGTGAGCCTGGGCGTGATCCTCGTCTTCGGCGGCGCGACGCTCCTGCTGCGCGACGAGACCTTCATCAAGTGGAAGCCCACGGTCCTCTACTGGCTCGCGGGCGTGGTGTTCCTGGGGTCGCTCCTCTTCAAGCAGAACCTGGTGAAGGCCGTCATGTCCGAAGGCATCGAGCTGCCCGAGCCGGTGTGGACCAAGCTCGCCATCGCCTGGGGCGTGTTCTTCCTCTTCAAGGGCGCGCTCAACCTGTGGGTCGCCTTCACCTTCTCGACGGACGTGTGGGTGAACTTCAAGCTCTTCGGCGGGATGGGCCTCATGCTCGCCTTCGTCCTCGCCCAGGCGGCGTGGATCTCGCGCCACCTGCCCGAGGATCCGCCCAAGCCGGACCCGGCCAAGACGGAGACCTGAGATGCAGGTGTTGCCGTGACGCACCCGGTCGAGGTGGCGATGCGCGAGCGTCTCGCCGCGCTGCGGCCGCTCACGGTGGATTTGCGCGATGAAAGCGCGCAGCATGCGGGCCACGCCGGCGCCCGCCCCTCCGGTGGCAGCCACTGGCAGCTCACCATCGTTTCGGAAGCGTTTCGCGGCAAGAGTCCGGTCGCGAGGCATCGAATGGTTTATGAGGCGTTGGGCGACCTCATGAAACGGGACATCCACGCCCTCAGGATCGAGGCGTTCGCGCCCGAGCAGCAGTGACTTTTTATTCGTAAAGGAAACAGTTCATGCAACGTACCGTCAGGAACCTCGCCGTCGCCCTAGTGGCGGGCACCTTCGCATTCGCGGCCGGGGCGCAGGCGCAGGACAAGGCCGGGAAGGGCGACAGCAAAGCCGCTCCGTCGAGCGACAGCAAGGCCGCTGCCTCGAAGGCCGCCGCGAAGCCCGCCGCCAGCAGCGCGAACACCAAGCTCGTCGTGAACGGGGTGACCATCCCGCAGTCGCGCGTGGAAGTGATGAACAAGGAGCTGACCGCCCAGGGCCAGGCCGACTCGCCGGAGCGCCAGCAGGCCGTGAAGGAAGAGCTCGTGAACCGCGAGATCCTCGCCCAGGCCGCGGTCAAGCGCGGCCTCGACAAGAGCTCCGACGTGCAGGCCCAGGTCGACATGGCGCGCCAGGCCGTGCTCGTGCGCGCGCTCTTCGACAACGAGATGAAGCAGCACCCGATCACCGACGCCGAGCTGCAGCAGCAGTACGACCAGTTCAAGGGCTCGATGGGCACCAACGAGTACAAGGTGAGCCACATCCTGGTCGACAGCGAGGCCGACGCCAAGGCGATCATCGACCAGCTCAACAAGAACCCGGGCGACTTCGCGAAGATCGCGAAGGAGAAGTCGAAGGACACGGGCTCGAAGGACAACGGCGGCGACCTCGACTGGGGCCCGCCCGCGCGCTACGTGAAGCCGTTCGCCGACGCCGTCCAGGCGCAGCCGAAGGGCTCGATCTCCAAGGAGCCGGTCAAGACCGACTTCGGCTACCACGTGATCCGCGTCGACGACGTCCGCCCGCTGAAGGTGCCCGAGTTCTCCGAGCTCAAGGAGCAGCTGCGCCAGCGCGCCCAGCAGCAGCAGATCCAGAAGATGGTCGCCGACCTGCGCGGCAAGGCGAAGGTCGAGGAGCGCTAACCCGGCTCTCGCGCGCGAGGGGCTCGTTCCGCAGCCGCGGCGCGGGTTTCATCGGTAACCGTTTCCGGCCCGCGCGGCCGTTATTCCACGAGGCAGCCCCTGCGGGCTGCCTTTTTTTTGTGCGCCAAAAGTCATTCCGCCGACGAACGGGGGATGTCTTTTTTCGCGCCGTAGGTACAATAACTCGCGTTAACCTTGAACCGGGATTTACGGATGCCCCTCGCCAAGGGCGTCGACGCCGCCGACCAGGCGCTGGAGATCCTCCAGTCGCTTGAGGGCCACCTTGCCGCGAGCGAGCCGGCGGAGGTCGCACGCGTGCTCGAACCGGTCATCGAGCACGTGCAATCGCCCCTCGATCCCGCCGAGGTGCACGCGGTCACCGAGGTGGCGGTGCGCATCTGCCGCCTCCTGCACGTGAACGGGCGCTCGCGCGAGGCGCTGGTGCTCGCACACGCATTGCTCGCGCGCGGCAAGGAGCTGGAGGACACGCTCGTGGTCAAGCGTGCCGCATCGGCCTGCGGCCTGCTGTATGCGGATATCGGCGACGTGGTGAGCGCCATCGAGCATTTCGTCGAGGCCTTGCGTGCGGCCAAGGACGACCGGCTCGCCTCCAGCGGCATCTGGAGCAACATCGGGCTCGCCATGGGTGTCGCCGCCAACTACGAGATGGCCTCGCGCTGCTACCAGCGCGCGCTCGCGATCCTCGAGGGCATGCCGGGCCGGCCCACGGCGCGCCACTCCGCGTTGTCGAACCTCGCGCAATGCCAGTTCGAGACCGGCGCATACGAGGAAGGCCTGGTTTCCGCCTATCTCGCGCTGCAGGCCGAATCGGAGAACGAAGACCCGATGAACCTGCTGCGCCTGCGCCGCAACCTCGTGCGGCTGCTGGTCGCGGTGGGGCGGGTGGAGGACGCGGAGCCTTTCGTGATCGAGGCGAGCATCCTCGCACAGGGCCTGCGCACGCCGCGGGCCGCCATCGCCGCGACCATCGCGCGCGCGGTCTACGACCTCGCGCGTGGCGACACGGATGTGGCCCTCACCCGCCTGGACAACGCGCTCGCCACCGCCCGTGAAGTGCCGGCGGCGCTGCGCGAGACGCTCGCCTGCGTGGCGCGTGCCGAAGAGATGGCGGGCCATTCGGAGCGCGCGTTGCTGCGCGTGGACGAGATCATGGACCACGTCTACGGCCCCGCGGTCGAGGCCGCCCGCCGCCACATCGAGCTCGCGAGCCTCACGGACCGCTCGCGCACTGCAGTCGAGCAACAGACGGGACAGGCCCGCGCCCGCCTCATCTCGCGCCTCGCGCCGCGTGCACGGCCCGATGGCTGGAGCGCGCTCGAGCGCCTCGGCGTCGCCGCCACGATGCGCATGGAGCCCACGGGCTGGCACGGCAAGCGCGTCGGCGCCCTTTCGAAGGCCCTCGCGATGGCCGCGGGCACCGACCCGCTGCAGTCGCTCGAGATCGGCTTCGCCTGCGAAGTGCACGACATCGGCATGCTGTCCGTGCCGGAGGAAATGCTCGCGAAGCGCGGC
>Ga0068852_100000133_pt1 | contig 49905 bp, 35 predicted proteins | sample KBSCornC22_FD_66594 | JGI IMG/M metagenome (GOLD analysis project Ga0068852, IMG submission 66594) | Corn rhizosphere microbial communities from Kellogg Biological Station, Michigan, USA - KBS Corn C2-2 | ecosystem: Host-associated > Plants > Roots > Rhizosphere > Soil ... | reverse complement strand
TATTTCGCAGCAGGCACGGTATGATGGGGAGCCCCCCACCAGTCAAACCAGGCAGGATACCATTCGGCAATATAAAAAGGCCCGACCCCGTCGTGGTTCTCCCGCACCAGCTGTTTGACCCTGGCCGGATTGTCCACCCCATTGACAGCCGGCAGCAGGCCCGGCAGATGTCCATTGCGTACATCATGCCCGGGATCACAGGTGTAGAGCAGCCCGTCAAACCCCGCCTCGATGAATAATTTCCGATTGATCTCGAGGTATTCCTTGTCGGCCCCGTACGAGCCATATTCGTTCTCTATCTGTACCATGAGGATATTTCCCCCATGATTCACCTGCAGAGGAGCCAGCTGACGCCCTATCTCCTTTATATACTGCTCGTACTCATGGAGGTACTTCGGTTCTTTACTGCGTACGACGAGCCCTTCCTCATTCTGCAGCCAGTAGGGATATCCGCCAAACTCCCATTCGGCGCATACATAGGGACTGGGCCGGAGTATGACCCACAGCCCCTCCTCCTGCGCGATCTTTACAAATTCACGTACGTCATTATTGCCGGAGAAGTCGAACACCCCTTTCTGCGGCTCATGTACATTCCAGAAGACATAGGTGCCGATGGTATTCAATCCCATGGCCTTTGCCATCTTCATGCGGGCGCGCCAGGCCTCCCGCGGCACCCTGGGGTAATGCATCTCTCCGGAGATCATGACAAAAGGTTTCCCATCCAGAAGAAAGGCGGAATCACTTAGCGTAAAGCTGTGCTGCGCACGCAATCCCATGGTCAGCAAAATACCGAGTACGGTATAGTAGAACCTGAATTTCATATGGTAATATAGACACCATCTTCCGGGTGTTTATACCAAATAGCGCTAAAAAGTTTTTGCAACTAACTTAAAAGTAAGTCCCCCCGGTCATAGGCAATTTTTGCATACTTTTAATGCAAACAATCGTCAATCCCATGCGAATCCTGGCATTCTCTCTCCTGCTACTGATAAGCTTTACCTCACCCGCGCAGAAATTGTTACGGGTAGGTGTAGCCGGTCTGACCCATGACCATGTGCACAACATCATGAATCAGTTCAGGAGAGGGGAAGTGATCATTGCGGGTATTGCAGAGTCGGACAAGCAGCTGATCCAGCGCTACAAGGACACGTATCATCTGCCGGACTCCCTCTTTTACCCCAGCCTGGCGGCGTTGCTGGAACATGTCCATCCGGATGCAGTGCTGGCCTACAACGCCATCTCCGAACACCTGGGTGTGGTAGAGCTGTGTGCGCCAAAAGGGGTCTCTGTCATGGTGGAAAAACCGTTGGCTACCACCGTCAAAGATGCGGAACGTATCGCGAGCTTGGCCGCGCAATACCATATCCACGTGCTGACCAATTACGAGACCACCTGGTATAATACCAACCAGCAGGTATATGAAATGGTCAATGGACAGCATGCCATCGGCGCCATCCGAAAGATGGTGGTACATGACGGGCACCAGGGGCCCAAAGAGATAGGCTGCTCCAGGGACTTTCTGGGATGGCTTACGGACCCGGTGAAAAATGGAGGAGGAGCTATCCGCGACTTTGGCTGCTACGGGGCAAATCTCATGGTCTGGCTGATGCAAGGGCGCGCGCCTATAGCCGTTACCGCCATGACCCATCATATAAAGCCCGATGTCTATCCAAAAGTGGACGACGATGCCACCATCTTGCTGGAATATCCCGATGCCACAGGTATCATCGAGGCATCCTGGAACTGGCCATTCAGCATCAAGGACCTCGAGGTCTTTGGGGTCACAGGTTATCTACATGCCCTGGACGGCAACACTCTTCAACAACGGATGAAAAAGAATTACGACAGCGTGGCCGTACATCCTGCCGTCTATCGCGACAATCTGCCGTATCTTGCAGATGTCCTGAGTGGAAAGATCGACCCGGGAAATGACCTGTCCTCCCTGCCCAACAATCTTATCGTGGTGCGCATACTGGAAGCTGCCAGCCGCAGCGCCAAAGAAGGGAAGAGGATCGTGCTTTAATACGCGGTTCTCCCTATCTTTGAGCCCCAAAACCACCCCTTATGATCTCCATCCGCATCTTCGTCACCGGCGGCACTTTCGACAAAGAGTACAACGAGCTCACAGGCGAGCTCTTTTTCAAGGAGACCCATCTTCCCGAAATGCTCAACCGCGCCCGCTGCACCATCGACGTGACAGTAAGAACCCTTATGATGATCGACAGCCTCAACATGACGGATGAAGACCGCGAGCTCATCGTCCATCAATGCCGGGCAGCTGAAGAAAATAAGATCATCATCACCCATGGCACCGATACCATGTCCGTCACCGCCCGTGTCCTGGCCGAGAAGGTAAAGGACAAGACCATCGTCATTACAGGCGCCATGATCCCCTATAAATTCGGCAGCTCGGACGGGTTCTTCAATCTCGGTGGCGCCCTGGCCTTTGCGCAGACCCTTCCTCCGGGAGTATATGTGGCCATGAACGGCCGCTATTTCACCTGGGATAATGTCCGGAAGAACAGACAGACGGGCCAGTTCGAGGAGCTGCAGTGAGGCAATCCGACCGGAAGATCTTTCCGTCACATTTCCAGACCAATTCATCACATTTGAAAAGTTTCTCCGGCCTCATGAGGTAATCTTACGTTAAAACCGCAACGATGAAAAAGCTTTTCTACCTCATGATGCTCGTCTTTATGCTGGCGCAGATACAGCAGGCGCGAGCCCAGATCAATACCGGCCGGACGGACACATTCTATTCGAAGACCCTTGGTGAGAACCGGCGGCTGCTCATATACCTCCCCTCCGGCTATGGAGACACTTATTTCTACCCCCGCCGCTATCCCGTCCTTTATCTCCTGGACGGTGACAGCCATCTCAACTCAGTATCCTCCATGATACAACTCCTAAGCGAGCGCAGTGGTCCCATGGGTTTCCCGGAGCTCATCATAGTAGCCATCCCCAATACCGACCGTATGCGCGATCTCACGCCTACCCATATCACCAACGATCCCAATCACATGATTGACAGCGCCAGCCTCAGCCATACCGGCGGCGGTGAAAAGTTCCTCAGCTTTATCAGCAATGAATTGATGCCACATATCGACTCCGCCTATCGTACCGCTCCTTATAAGATCTTCATGGGTCACTCCCTGGGCGGTCTCACGGTCATCAATGCCTTTCTTCATCATACGTCCCTGTTCAATGCCTATATCGCAACGGACCCCAGCATGTCATGGGATGATAGTAAATTGTTACAACAGGCAAAAGTTATTCTAAAAGAGAAAAAATTCGATGGCAGGGCCCTTTACCTTGGCATTGCCGACAATCTGGCCCCGGGAACAGACACCATCAGCATAATGTCTCACAGAACCGACCTCTTTAGCCAGCATATGGGGTCCATTTTCGAGCTCAGGAACAGCATCCTGACAGCCTGGCCCCATTCCGAGCCACCGCCTTTTGTTCCCTTTACCGGTCAGACACCCATCGCCGAAAAAGTTCCGCCGGCCGGGCTGCCGCCATTCCGCTTTGCCTGGAAATATTATCCTGACTGTGATCATCAATCCCTGCCCATTCCAGCCGAATACGACGGTCTTCGGTTCGTATTCAACTATTATTCGCTGAACTTTCCCTTCCGCGAGTTCTTCTCTCCCGGCTGGACACAGGATTCCCTGATTGCGGCGCATTACCGAACCATCAGCTGGTACATGGGCTATAAGGTTGCCCCGCCCGAATTTGTCATCAACAACACGGGCTATCAATTGATGGGAGGTCATCAGCTGGACAGGGCCGCCTATTACTTTCATCTCAACATGGACAATTATCCCAACAGCTTCAATGTATACGACTCGATGGGTGATCTGCTGGTAGCACGGGCGGAAAAGGATTCGGCCATGAAATGTTATCAAAAGGCGCTGCAATTAAGAGACAACCCGGACACCCGCAAAAAGCTAAAGGAGCTAAGCAGGTAGCTCCACGGTATGGAACCAGTAATTGATAAAGGATCTGATCTTGAAGATAGTATCGTTGTAGGAGGCCGGCTTTTGTATAAAACTGCTGGCCCCTGCTGCGTAGCTTGACAGCACATTCTCCGGCAGGGCGCTTTCACTGAGCACTATCAATGGCACTTTTTCATATCCTTCCGTGCCCCTGATCTGGCGTATCAGGTCCAGGCCATCGAAAGGTTGTGCGTTCAAATTGAGTAATATCAGCGCCGGCCTGTTAGCGGGGCTCTCTAAATAATCCAACAACTCTGCGGGATAGATAAAATCGATCCCGCCTTCGAAACCTTCTGACTGAAAAGTTTCTTCCGTAAGCCACCTGTCGTCCTGGTCATGCTCGACCATAAGTATTCTTCCCGCCATAACGAATTGATTTTATCTCCCTAAAAATACTTACTTTTCCTTATAAATGACAGCATATGAGAAAAACCCTTATCGCCGTAGCGATAGCAACGATGGCGTACCTGACAGTGACTGCACAGCCCGCGCCTAACCCTGCACCCGACACATCCGTTATCACGAAGCCCGACAAGTCGGTGACCAAACACTCCATCAAGGTCGATGGAAAGGTCATCAATTATACGGCCACGGCAGGCACTTTACTGCTGAAGAACGAAAAGGATGAATCCGTCGCATTGTTCGGCTATACAGCTTATGTCAGGGATGGCGAAGGCGATGTTTCCCATCGTCCGCTGACCTTTGCCTACAACGGCGGTCCCGGCTCCTCTTCCATCTGGCTGCATATGGGCGCCCTGGGTCCCCGCCGCGTAATCCTCAACGACCCCTCTCCCAATCCCGCGCCTCCCCATAAGCTGGAGGACAATGAGCATTCCATCATCGATGTCACGGACCTGGTCATGATCGATCCCGTCGGCACGGGCCTGAGCCACCCCATTGGCAAGGCCACCAATAAAGACTTCTGGGGTGTCGACCAGGACATCAAGTCCATGAGCCAGTTCATCACCCAATATGTAAAGGAGTACGACCGGTGGAATTCTCCCAAATATCTCCTCGGCGAAAGCTATGGCACTACCCGTTCGGCAGGCATCGCCAGCTATCTGCATGACAATATGGGCATACAGCTGAACGGAGTGGTGCTCGTGTCCGTAGCACTGGATATACACCAGCTGACCTTCCAGGACGACATATCGCATATAGTATACATACCCACCTATGCAGCTACGGCCTGGTTTCATAACAAGCTTGCCAACAAGCCCACCGATCTCGAGGCTTTTCTGAAAGAGGTAAGGGACTTTGCCCAGGGCGAATATGCCACTGCCCTTCAAAAAGGCGATGCCCTCAGCGATGCGGAAAAGACGCAGATCGCCACCAAACTCTCAGAGTACACAGGGCTGAGTAAAGAGTATTGGATAAAAGCCAACCTCCGCGTGCCCGAGCCCGCCTTTACACAAGAGCTGCTGCGTGACGAACACGAGATGGTGGGAAGGCTGGACGCCCGCTACAAAGGCATCAACCAGGACCTGCTGAGCGAGTTCTCCAATGACGACCCTCAAAGCACCCAGATCAGTCCGCCGTATATCGCGGAATTCATGAGCTATTATTATGGCGAGCTCAAGGTGAATAAGAACTATTCCTATCATGTCTCCGCCTATGGCGCGGAAGGTTTCAAATGGGACTGGCATCATGCCGCCAACGGTGGAGAAGGGTTTCCCGCCATGCCTAATACCGCCGTGGACCTGGCCAATGTCATGAGCAAGAACCCGAATCTGAAAATACTGGTATTGAATGGCTATTACGATCTGGCTACGCCTTTCTTCGGGACGGAATACACGTTCGCCCACATGGGCCTGGAAAAAAAGATACGCAGCAACATTACGATGAAATACTATCCGGCAGGACATATGATGTATATTCATACGCCCTCGCTGATCGCGTTCAAGAAAGACGTTGCAGCGTTCATACAGGAGAATTCGAAATAATCCCGATCGATGCATAAAGAAAACCTGGGGGGCCGGCCGGCCCCCTCTTTTTTTATAATAAAAAATGATTATATTTAAAGAGAACTTCCCTAAACTACTGGCCTATGGGGCAAGAAAATGTCCAGATCTCCTTCTTTCAGCATATCAAGGCATTGCTGCCCCCTCATCTATCGCCAGTAGACGAGATTGCGGAATTGCTGAACATAAGCAACGACAGCGCCTACCGCCGTATACGCGGAGAAAAGCCCATTTCTTTTGATGAGCTGCAGAAGCTTTGCGGCCATTTTAAGATCTCTCTCGATCAGTTCCTTCATCTGCAAAGCGACTCCCTGGTCTTCACCGGTCGATCGGTCGGACAGGGGGCATTTAACTATGAACAATACCTGACGGATGTACTACGGAACGTTCAGCTGATGAACTCCTTTCCGTCAAGGGAACTGTATTACCTCAACAAGGACATTCCCGTCTTTCACTACTTTCTTTTTCCCGAGATGGTGGCATTCAAATCCTTTTTCTGGGTGAAGACCATCCTGCATTCTCCACAGTATGCGAACCAGGCCTTCCGTCTCGATGACTTTAAAGATGAAAAAATATTTGCGTTGGGTCGTCAGCTGTCGGAAGCTTATCATATCCTTCCCTCCCAGGAAATATGGAATATCGAAAATATCAACAGCACCATCCGGCAGATAGAATATTATAAGAACTCCGGCGTCTTTGCTTCCAAACAGGATATCCTCACCATTTATGATTGTCTGCAAAAGATCATGGACCATCTGGAACGTCAGGCCGAGGCGGGATGTAAATTCACTGCCGGCGGCGTCGGAGAGAGAAAGGGCGCAGCCTATAAAATTTATGTCAATGAATACATACTCGGTGATAACACCATACTCGCCGTCCTGGGAGATAGAAAGATCACTTATATCAATCACTCCGTCCTGAACTACCTCGTGACCAGCGATCCAGGCTTTTGCGAGCACACCTATCAAAATATCCGCAATCTTATAAAAAGGTCTATGTTGATCAGCGAGGTCAGCGAAAAGGAAAGGCGACGATTCTTCAACAACATCCGGGAAAAGATCACCGCCCGAAGGAATGCTTTGTAAAGCCCGGCACCGGCCGCACATTCATCACCACCTTGTCCGGCCGCAGCGTGATCAAGGGTCTCATGACAGGCTCCTGTCCTGTAGAGGAAATAGTAAAATGCCTGAAAAAAGCATGCAGGAAAAAACACATCTCCGCCATCGCGAAGTTATTGCCAATGCAAAGCCGGGGGCCTGCCCCGAAGGGAAAAAAGGCGGGCATCTTACGCAGCTTGCCGGCATCGTCCAGAAATCTTTCGGGCATAAAGGCATCGGGTTCCTCCCAATGGTCTTTGCTTCGGTGCACGCCATAGAAAAAGGATAAGATCACCGTATTCTTGGGATAGACCCATTGACCGACACGATCATCAGACAGCGCCATCCTGTCCGTCATAAAGGCGGCGGGACGAAGTCGCATAGACTCATTGATCACGGCATTGATATAATCGTTCTTTACACTGTCATAGATACCCGTGGTCTCCGCGACCACGCGCAGGCCCTCCATCACCTGCGGCTTTTTCGCCACCATCGACAGCAGCCAGCTCAGGGTATTGGCCGTCGTCTCGTGTCCTGCCAGCATCAATACCAGCACTTCATCGATGATCTGGTCATCGGACATGGCTTCTCCTGTGTCCTCATACCGGGCATTGAGCAGCATATCCAGCAGGTCGTTATAGGGATGGAAATCCTTCCGGCGCTGCTCGATGATGTCCTGCATGATAGCGCGCATTCTGTCCCGCCGGCGGATATTGATCTTATCCTGGTGCGTGAAGACATAGGTCAGATGGCGGAGCGGCCGGTTCATATCTTTTATGACAAACTCCTGCATGCTGTTGAACAGCGTGCTGATCTCGCCCATCGTCTCACGGGACAGGTCGATATCGAACAGGCTGCGGAGAATGATATTGAACGCCATCTGATGAATGGATGGATATACATTGACAGCCTCCCCGACAGGGAAAGTAGCCAGCGACGCCTCTATTCTTTCCACCACAATGGAATACAGCCCCTGCAGCTTCTTCATATGGAAGCCCGGCTGTATCAACCTTCGCTGCTGCAGCCAGTAGCTGCCGCTTGAGAAGAGCAGTCCGTTGCCAAACAATCTTCCGATCTTATCCACCATGTATTTCGACTTGTGATAATTGGTATGATTGTCCCGGAGCGTATGCTGGATAAAGGAAAGATCGCGGGTTATGATGATAAGCCTGTTGCCGGGAAATACGACGGAATAGGTATCGCCGAACTTCTCCATATTTATAGTGATGGCCTGGATAGTATTGCGACGGAAATAGCGCAGGCTGCGGAGGATAAGCCTTGTAGTGCTATACCCCTTTGGAATGGAGTATTTATTCGGGGCATCCATGCCGATGTTTTTTGTCCGGCAAAGTTAGTACATTAAGCTGGGCAGGAACTTTGGCGCCGCTCTTTTTTTACTGGCCTGTTCATAGCCGTACGCCAGTGACAGCAATTCCCCTTCCTTATAGGCGCCTGCTACAAAGGACAGCCCTACAGGCAATTCCTGCACCATCCCCATCGGCACGGTGATGTGGGGATATCCTGCCTTGGCGGCGGGAGAAGAAAATGAAAACCCTGATCCATAACCGCCCAGCACGAGGTCGGTACAACAGGCAGGTCCATTGGTGACGCCTACGATGGCATCCAGCTGGTATTTGAGCAGCAGGTCGTCGATGATCTTTCGGGCGCTGGTGCTTTTCTCCAGGGCGTCGAGGTATTCCTTGCTGTCCAGACCGCCTTTTGCCTGGCTGCTTTCCAGTGTCTCCTGTTTGAAGTAAGGCATGGCCCTGGCCTCGTTGTTCCGATTGAAGGCAATGACCTCTTCCAGGGAGCGCATCCCTTCCACGCCGGCTAAATATTTATTCAGCCCATCCTTGAATTCGTATTGCAATACGGTGAATTCCGAGGACCCCAGATCCCGGATAGGGCCGAGCAGATCGACCTCTATGATCTCCGCTCCCTGCTGTTTCATGGTATCTATGGCTTGCTGATACAGGGCCACCACCCCTTCATGCCCCTTCAAATGGGACTTTTCAATCCCGATCTTTTTCATTTTCAACCCACCGTCCACACAATAGACACTATAGTCCGCCCTTGCGCGTCCGGAACTTTGGTTTGTCACCGGGTCCTTTTCGTCCACGGCTGCCAGCGCTCCCAGCAGTATGGCGGCATCCTTCACCGTACGGGTCATGGGTCCGGCCGTATCCTGCGTAGCGGAGATGGGGATGATCCCGCTGCGGCTCCAGAGACCGACGGTAGGCTTGAACCCCACAATCCCGTTACAGGAGGAGGGAGATACGATAGAGCCATCCGTCTCCGTACCGATGGCAAGGGCGCAAAGACTGGCTGCCACGGCAGCTCCCGATCCCGCACTGGACCCCGACGGATTGCGGTTTAGCACATAAGGATTTCTCGTCTGACCGCCGCGGCTGCTCCATCCGCTGGTGCTCCGGCTGCTGCGGAAATTGGCCCATTCACTGAGATTCGTCTTGCCCAGCAGAACGGCGCCCGCCGCCCTCAGCCTCCCGATGATAAAAGCGTCCCGGGCGGCGTTATGTCCCAGCAACGCCAGTGAGCCGGCCGTTGTCATCATCTTATCTCCCGTGTCGATATTGTCCTTTACCAGAATGGGAATCCCATGCAGCGGCCCCCTGATCCGGCCGGCCTTGCGCTCTTTATCCAGCTGGTCGGCAATGGCTATCGCATCGGGGTTTAGTTCGATGATGGCGTTGAGCATTGCACCCTGCTTATCCACTTCCTTTATGCGCTTGAGATACATCTCCGTGATCCTGCGGGAACTGTATTCGCCCGAGGCCATCTTCTGCTGCAGCTGGTCAATGGTAGCTTCCTCCAGGTCGAAGGGGACGGGATGGGCCGGCCCGGCTGCCCGGCTGACAAAAGCATTCAGCGATAAGCTCAGGATACTGCCATTTCGCAGAAAATCACGTCGACGCATGAGATGTGTTTTTCCGAATATACATTAATTATCGACACATATCGCGGTTCCGTCGACTGATCACCCCGCCGGGCCAGATGAGGCATTAATTTGCCTGAAAGAGATCATGACAACAACACAAAATACCACAACGCATAAGGGCCCGCCCCTGGCAGGTGTTGCGGGCGTCTTCACCCTGCTCTTTCTTCTGGGCATTATCCTGTCGCGCATCCTTACACATGGCGCGCCTTTTCCCATGCCCTATGGCGACCCCTGGCATTCACAGCAATATTTTCTTTCCTTTGCTTCCACCGTCCGCCTCAGCGGCTTCCTTCAGCTGGGTTCTGCCATTGCCCTGGGCATCTATACAGCATCGGTGACCAGCCGGCTTAAGTTCCTGGGAGTGACAGCCAGCGGTCCGCAGATAGCCCTTTTCGGAGGCATTGCCTCCTCCATTTTCCTGGCATTTTCTGGTATGATGACCTGGGTGCTGTCACAGCCGGATATGGCCAATACGTTCGACACGATGAGAGGATTGCAGCTGATGGGATTCATTGCAGGTGGCGTGGCGCATACGGCTGCCCTGGGACTGCTCGTAGCAGGTATCGCCGTACCATCGCTGATCCTGGGACATTTACCAAAGGGATGGGCCGCAGCCGGCATCGTCATCGCTGTGGTCTGCGAGCTCTGCACGTTGAGCATGGTGCTGCCCCCATTGTCCGTTCTGATACCGCTGGGACGCTTTTCAGCGATGGTCTGGGTCATTGTCGCCGGCGCCCTTCTGCCGCGCAGACAAATTGGACAGGCGTAATAATTCTTCGAGATGGGGACGGTAGCTGTCGCTCAATGGCAGCTCCGCCCGTCCTACCACCACCAGGTCCCGGCGAATGGATGTGATTTTATCCAGGTGCACGATATAGCTCCGGTGTATACGGGTCAGCCGGTGGCCCGCCAGCTTTTCTTCCATCGCCTTCATGCTCATCTTGGTGATCAGCGGCCGGGTAGCGCCTTCCATAAATACCTTCACGTAATCTTTCATCCCCTCTATATAAAGAATGGAGGGGATGGATATTTTCTCCAGGTTGTATTCTACGTAGACAAAGAAATAGTCTGGCGGCGGCCCCGGGGCGCCGTCTGGTCCGGCTTGTCCACTCGCGCCTGCCCGCAGGTCATACAGTTCCTGCGCCTTGTTACAGGCTTTCAGAAACCGGTCCAGGCTTACGGGCTTTAATAAATAATCCACCGCATTGAGGTTAAAGCCTTCCAATGCATGCTCTTTATAAGCCGTGATAAAGATCACCATGGGTGGTGAAGGGAGGGAAGAAATGAATTGCAGACCATTGAGCCCGGGCATTTGTATATCGAGAAAGATCAGGTCTACGGGTTCCTTGTGCAGAACTTCCATCGCCTCCATTGCATTCCTGCACCGTCCCACCAGCCTCAAAAAAGGCACTTTGGAAATATTGTCCACCAGGAGGTCCAGGACCAGCTTCTCATCGTCGACGGCGATACAGTTCATCATGACAGAACAAGTTTTAGATCCACGGTGTAAAGGTCCTGAGTCCCTTCCAGGGATTCGTCCGAAGGACAGACATTAGCATTATCAGTGATCGTGAGGCTGTGACAACCAGGATATAAAAGCTCCAGGCGGCTGCGTAAGTTGGACAGGCCGATGCCTGATTTTTTTGGCGCCCCGTGATAATTATTGGTGACGGAAAAGAACAACATCGGCTCCTCTACTTTGATCTCGATGTGAATAAAAGGATCTTTGACCATTCCGGCCCCATGCTTAAAAGCATTCTCCACAAAAGGAGCCAGCAGCATGGGTTCTATCAGCAGCTCCGGGTCGGCGTCGGAGATCGTCAGCCGTATATCCACATCCTCCCCAAAACGCAGCCGCTGGAGGTCGATGTAATTCTCTATGAGGTTGATCTCCTTGGACAAGGGCACTTTCCCCTCACCCGACTCGTACAAGGAATAGCGCAGCAGGTCCGCCAGCTTGATCAGCGAAGGTTCCAGCAGGGGAGAACCCTGCCTGGCCAGGGAGACCATATTGGTCAGCATGTTGAAAAGGAAGTGCGGGTTCATCTGCTGACGGAGGAACTTCAGCTCTGCCGTCAGTCTTTCCGCCTTGCGCTCTTTCTCTATCCTCTCCCGCCGTACGCTGTCACGTACCACGCAATAGACAATGGAGGCTGCCAGGAAGGGGATGGGAGGAAAGACCAGCAGTCGATGGATCAACGGCGTAATTGACAGGTCCGGCGCCCACCAGCGGAGGATATACAGCTTGGCATAGTAGGACAATGCTACAATGGCTCCAAGCGACAGCCAATACAGGGGCCAGCGCCACCGCGTCATCAGCCGCGGGTATAGGACAAAGGCGCTGAGATAGAACAATCCTATATGATACAGGTTGGTAAAAAGAAAAAATGCGCCGGGCAATGCAGGGTTGTCTGATGCATTGTGAAAAATGATGGCGGGGATGATCAATAGGATCGTCCAGATAACGACATGTACCGCCGGGGCTAACAGGGCAATTTTAGATCTACGTGCAGGCATAACTCATGTAAGTTATGACCTAATTTCCGCAAGGCGCTAAATGGGTAGACCAGCCGGCGTTTTGGGTCGACGAGACATACCTTCTGCTGATCTCATCATATACATCCAACAGCTCATTGCTCCGCCCCTGCTCATCAAAGATCCTCTCCCATGTATTCAACGGCTCCCAGATACAGGTCCCCTTTCCTCTGCCGTCCGGGATGGAAAAAGCTATCTCATTCACCTCTTTCTTCAGCTGCGTGTATTCCACGATGATAATATCCTTCTTATAGCTCCTGGCAAGGTCATTGACATTATAGGACAGATCAGTCAGGGTCCCATGCCATTTGGGATAATACGACAACCCCACCACATCGAACTGAACACCCCGGCGCAGCATATTATCCAGGAAAAAATGGGACTCGTCATTTTGTCCACCCAGGGCGATATGCAACATCACGGGACATCCCGCATCCACGGCCCTGACTCCCCGTATCCCCGCCCGGATCAGCGCGGCCAGACTGTCGGGATGGCTGATGCTACCCTCCGGCCAGATCATCCCATGGTTGATCTCATTCCCCACCTGCACCATGTCGGGAGGAGTGCCCTGGTCTTTCAACGCCCTTAGCACCCGCGCAGTAAACGCATACACCGAATCCTGCAAGGCAGAAAAATCACATCCCTTCCAGGCGGCAGGCTTATACTGCTTACCTGGATCAGCCCAATAGTCGCTGTAATGGAAGTCCAGCAGGAACTGCATACCCGCTGCCTTGATCCGCCGGGCCATCTGCAAGGTATGCGCCAGATCACAGAACCCACGTCCTGGTGAATAGCCGCTGTCCCGCGCCGGCTCGTTAAAGATCCGCAGCCGGATGTAGTTGAACCCATGATCCTTCAATATCTGCAGCGCATCCTTCTGTACTCCCTTGTCAGAGAACTTTATGCCTTTATCTTCCAGCTCGGGCAGGAAGGAAATATCCGCTCCCAGCATCTTGCCGATGGGACGTACACGACCTGTATCGGCCGCCACGACAGGGCTGGCAGAAGCTCCTGGACCAGCCCCAGGTCTATCTGGTCCCACCAAATAAATGTCCGTAGACCCAGGTTGAAGTCCTGCCGCCGAAGCTTCAAAATACACTCTATCCGGCCGGCTCCCCGCCTCCACGATGACCTGGCATTTCCCATTGAACAAATGCCGCTGCCATTTTCCCTCCTCACATTTGTCCGGCTCATGGCTGCTGGGATCCCCGTTGCCTACCCCCAATATCTTCATCCCACCCCGCACCGTAAATTGTATAAGGTCGTCCGCATCCGGCACCTCACGGCCCTGCTTATCTACCACGCTGATATTGATCACAGACGCATCGCGCCCGTCAGCCAGCATCGTCGTCCGGTAAGGCGTCACCACCACCTCATACGGAGCCCCCGTCGTCTCCACCACCGCCGTCAGTTTCCGGCCATTGCGATACCCTACCGCTTCCAGCTTACCGGGCGCATAAGGCACGTTCCATTCCAAATGCTTATTACGCGGCATGATCTTTTCCCCCAGGCTCCTGCCATTGAGAAAGAGCGTGATCTTCTCCGCATTGCTGTTGACCCATACGGTTATGTTCTTACCTTCCCTGCCCTTCCAGTTCCAGTGTGGAGAGATGTGCAGCACATCCTTGTCCGTCCACCAGGATTGATAATAGTAAAAAAGATTTTTAGGGAATCCGCACATATCCATCACCCCAAAATGAGAGTTGATATTGGGCCATTGATACGGTGTCGGCTCACCGCGATAGTCGAAGCCTGTCCAGACAAAGCCGCCCATCCACCAGGGCCTGTCTGCCGCCAGCGTCCACCACTGTTCCGCCGTATTGGCCCACCAGGGTGCGAAGAGGTCCTCATCCGGCAGATAGCCCGCCACGCTGTCTTTTGTATAGATGCCCCGGGTGGTGACGGTGCTGCCCATCTCCGTACCCAGGATAGGTTGCGTGGGATGATCCTTATGATAAGAGTCTACTGCAAAAATGCGATAATTGAAACCACGGACGGGAACCACCTCATTCACTCCTTTGTATACATTGGGCAGATCAGCCCCATAAGTAGACAATCGGGTAGGATCCCACTCCTGCTGACGCTCTACCAGCGTCTGTGCGATACGCCGTCCCAGCGCACCTGTCTGTATATGTCCCTCCTCGTTGCCGATGCTCCACAGGAATACCGAAGCCCTGCTCCTGTCCCGGAATATCAGCCGCCGGAACTGGTCAAGGTATTCGGGACTGCTGTTCAGCAATCGGTTCTCATCCAATACCAGCATCCCCAGACTATCACAGGCATCCAGCAACTCGGGAGCAGGCGGGTTGTGGCTGGTGCGAAAGGCATTCGCCCCCATCTCCTTCAACAATCGTATCCGATGATAATACAAATAGTCGGGCAGGGCGCTGCCTACTCCCGCATGATCCTGGTGCGCATTGACACCCTTGACCTTGGTATAGACGCCATTCACATACAATCCGGAGGAATCTATTCTAATGGTACGGATACCTATTCTCAGCTTCTCCGCGTCGATGATCCTGCCCGCCACATGCACCACGGTCACAGCCCTGTACAGGTAAGGCGCATCCGTTGACCAGAGCGTAGGGTGAAGCACGGTGAGATCCTGGCGCACCGTCTTTTCTCCATTGGCCGCCACAGAAACAGCAGCGCTCACGGCCTCGCCTACCTGCCGGCCGTCGCGATCCGTAATATAACAGGTGACCTCGGCTTCGCTTGCCAGCGGTGCATTATTCTGTACGGTGGTCTCGACCGTCACGGTGGCCGCATCCTTACCCACCACGGAATGAACAAATATCCCATCCTGCGCTATATGCAAGTCCTCATACGAGTCCAGCCACACATGCCGGTAAATGCCGGCGCCCTCATAATACCAACCTTCGTATTGCGAAGCATCCACCCGCACCGCCAGCACATTTTCTTTATCGAATCTTATATAATCTGTAATGTCGAACTCGAATCCGCTGTAGCCGCTGGCATTGCCACCGAGATAAAAGCCGTTGATCCAGACCTTACTGTCCCGGAAGACGCCGTCGAATCGCACCACCCACCGTCTGCCGCTGTCGGCCGCAGCAAGGGTAAAATGCTTCCGGTACCACCCAATGCTGGTACGGGGATAGAGCCCACCCACAGGCTTATAGCCATGCGCCATAACATCCTGGTCGGGAGAGTTTTCAAAAGGCAACTCCACGGCCCAGTCATGAGGCAGCTGCAGGGTCCGCCAGCTGCTGTCGGGGAATTCGGGAGCAATGGCCGTTCCAGCCGCCCGCCCGGACTTGGCAAAGATGGATACCAGCGAAAAATTGAAATCACGGGTAGGGTCGGCCGCATCCCCAAAATGAAATTTCCATCCCTCGTCGATGGATTGACGGTGACGCAACGAACCTTCTACCGCCGCCATCGTCAGACTACGCGCGCCTGTCAAGGTGTGCAGGTTCATCACATGCTCAGAGTTGCCCGGTTGCGCATAGCTTTGTACCACCATCATTAGTAACCCCGCGATAAAACCAACTATTTTCAAAAGACATAAATTTTATTAATGAGAAAATGCATTCATCGCTGCCGTAGGCTTGCCCGTATCGTCAAAAGCTCCCAGCTTATATCCCTGCCAGCTGTTATAGGATTCCGGCTCCCAATAAAAGACACCCAGTCCGGACACAGACCGGGCCTTGCTCATGAGGTCGGATAAAAAAGACCGACAGACCGCCGCCTGGTCCGCCGGCATGCCTACTTCACAGATCATTACCTGTTTATTATACCGCGTCATCATGTCTTTCATATTGGAAAGACAATTGTCATTATAGGACTGCCAGCTATCCACCGGCGGATACAAGGACATGCCGATGATATCCCATCTGGCGCCATTGGACTTCAGTCCATCGAAGATCCACCGGTACAGGGAATTGTCATAGCCATTGGCGATGTGCACGATGACCTTGATGGAGTCATTGATGGATTTGACGGCGCTGTATCCGGCATTGACCATCGCGGCAAAGGCAGCCATATGTTTGGAAGCCTGTCCATCCGGCCAGAGCATGCCATCGCTGGTCTCATTACCTACCTGCACCCAGCTGGGCGCTACTCCCGCAGTACGAAGTGTATCCAGGACGGAAAAAGTATAATCATGCACCCGTTGAACCAGGGCGGTGCTATCCAGCGAGGCCCAGGCGGCAGGCTTTGTCTGGTCCCCGGGATCAGCCCATGTATCGCTGTAATGCAGGTCGATCATCAGCCGCATGCCCAGCTGCTTGACACGTTTGGCCTTTGCCACCACGTCTGCGTTGCTGTTCCATCCATCGGCAGGGTTCACCCATACCCGCAGACGGATCGCATTGATGCCCAGGCTCTGCAGCAGCTGTATACAATCCATGGCCGTGCCCGACGCATTATAGAACTTTAGACCCTGGGACTCCATCTGTGTCAGCCAGCTGATATCCGCGCCCTTTATAATAGGCGTGTCGACCACAGGAGGTGTTTCCATAGCAGCATTCTTCTTACAACTGGTCAGGACGGTTAAAATCATACAACCCCACACGAATAGTTTCATAGAGATGTTTATTTTGCAGAGAACGTATAATTACCCGCAGCCTGGCTCAGGTCCAGCGTTACGGTAAAGGTCCCCGTCTTGGCCGCAATAATATTCCCGCCACCAAATATCAGATTGCTTTTGCTGTCCCACCCCAGCTCAGCTGTCCAATTGCCATTACCTTCGAACTTGAACTTATCACCCGCTGTCATGCTTACGCCCGTAGCCGTCCACAGATTCGTGCTGGCATCAAAGGTCATGGGCGTCGCGGAAAGACTCCACCCATTGAAATCCCCTGCTATCCTGAACTGCTCGGCATCATAGGATATCGTCAGATCCTTTGTATCCGCCACCACACGACAATACCCGGGACCGCCGAACCAAAGGTTGCCTGCCGAACCGCTGCCGCTCATGGTGGTCCCACTGGCGCCCCAGCCATAGTTAGTCCCATTCCAATCCAGCTGCGTACATAATTTAAAGTTATTATTTGCATTGGGGAAATTTACATACCCTTCATAGCTGCCATCGCTCTTCACGGAAGCCAGTATCCAGCCGGGCTGGTCCTTCTGTGTCCAGTTGGGGTTCAGAAAATCACCCGCCACATACAATTTAGGATAGATCAGCACCACATGGTAAGGAGTTACGGTAATGGGCAGATCGCTGAAGATGGAGGATACGGTAGAAGCCGCGCCCGTGCTCTGGTTGACATCTGCCTTCAGCCGCACTACAACTGTGCTGGCCACACCGGGATCGAGTCCCATCTGGTTCAGCAAATGGTTTAAGTCCGTACCCAGCCAGGACTTGCTGAGGCTGTCGGTGGCTATAGTCACTTTCATAGCATTGGCCCAGCCCGTAGCTCCACTGGTGTCGGAAGGGACATCGAAGAGCAGTGTATAGGTCACAGCGGCAGGGAAGCCATAGTCGGCGGCCTCCCAGCTGAACTTTGCTACCACGGCGGAATCATTGGCAGACGACAGCACGATCTGGCTGGTGGAGGCGGCAAACCCTTTTGGAGAGGCCGGCGCCTTTAATATCGCCCGCGTCTCGTCTTTTTTACAGGAGGCGAAGAGCATGCCCGACGCCCATATAACCAAAAATATATTTCTCATAATCAATAGCCATTGTTTTGTTGCAGATTAGGATTCGAAGACAGGTCGGTAGTTGGTATGGGAAAGAGATTATACTTGTCCGCGACAGCAGTCCCTCCTTCCACACCACCCTTCCAGGCCCACAGATAGGCAGCCGTGGTGAATTTCTTATAACGGATGAGGTCCGTACGACGGAAGCACTCATAATACAGCTCACGTCCCCGCTCGTCCAGGATAAAGTCGGTGGTCAGCTCACCGCTGGTGATATCCCCCGCCGTCCCGCCATAAGCCCGTTCGCGCAGCTTGTTGATGTATTGCAAGGCAGTCCCTGCGTCGCCACCGGTACCGCCGCGTAAAACAGACTCGGCATAGACCAGATAGATCTCGCCCAGCCGGAATAAAGGGAAGTCGATGTCCGAAAAATCTTTTTTGGTATCCTGGTGTGCAGGCGGCAACGTATCCCTTGTCCAGTTCCTGAACTTGAAGGTGGACAGTCCATTCGACGCAGTATACAGGTCCTTCATCTGTACCGTCTGCGTAGAATCCCAGAATTGCGCCCGGCGATCCGTATTGCCGCTGTGATCCGGGAAAAGAGCGATGAAGTTCTGTGTGCATCGCAGCCCGGACCAGCTACCGCTGGAATTGGACAGATAGGCGGGCACATTGGCAGGCCCATGCATCAGATAGGTAGTACCTCCATAGTTTTGCGTATACAGTGCATCGTAATTGATGGTAAGGATAAACTCGTCCGTATTCAGGTTGTTGTCTGCCAGCATCAGCTCCCGATAATTGTCGTGAAGCGTATACCCCGCCTGGATGATCTTATTGCAATAGGTGATGGCATCCGTATAATGGGCTGTGCCCGTATATACTTCCGCATTCAGGTACATCCGCGCCAGCAAGGCCCAGGCAGCCGCCTGATCGGCGCGTCCATATTGATTCTTACGCGCCGGCACGAGGTCACCATCGATGGCCTTCAGCTCCGACTCCACATACTTGAAGAGATCGATGCGGCTGATCTGCTTGGGAATAAAGGCGCCTACAGGATCGGTCTCCGTTGCAAAGGGAGGGTTGCCAAAGAGGTCCATCAGCACCCAGTACTGATAGGCGCGGAGGAATCGGGCTTCGGCCCTGTAATTGCGGATGCTGTCGGCGCTTGCTCCCGTGATCCCCCGGGCGGACAGGTTGGCGTCCGAGGATTGTCGGATGAACTCATTACACAGCGTGATCTGGAAGAAGCTCCGGTAATACAATCCATCCACGATGGGATTGATAGACGACCAGCTCATCTCATGCAGCCCCTGTATGCCGGCATCGTTCTGCCAGGTCCAGGCCGCCTCATCGGTGGTCAGCTCCTGCAGGTTGAAATAGAGCCGGAGGAAATCCGAGTTGCCCTCGTCGGAAATGATCTGTGTGGGAATATCCGGGCTGCCCGTACCGCCCGTATTGCCTGTGAGGGCAAAGGCCGCGTACATCTTGGCAAGGCCCTGTTTATAACCCAGCGGCGTGCTGTATGCCTGGGTGGCGGTGGTAGCATTGTTAGGCGTCTGGTTCAGATCCTTGGTGCAGGACGCCAACATCAGCAGTAAAAAAATATAGTAAATTCTCATATAAAAAATTTAAAAGTCCAGGTTTGCTCCCAGCGAATACGTTCTTGGCCGGGGATAAATACTGTTGTCGATGCCAGGGTTGTTTCCCGTGCCGGCGCCAATCTCAGGATCCAGGCCGGAATACTTCGTAATGACGAAGACATTCTGCACGGTGGCATTCAGCCGCAGACGCGCCCTGGTATGTGCGATCCTTCCCAGGTCATAGCCGATGTTGAAATTATCCATCCGCAAAAAGCTGCCATTCTCAAGGTAATAGTCGCTCAACAGCTGCTGCGCATTGCTGCCCTTGAACTTTGTCACGAGATAGTTCGAGCTGCCATTATACAAGACGGAATTACCCAATATCTGATTCTGCACACCCGTCTGGCTATTGATATTATTGTATACATAGTTGCCGATGCTGCTGCGAAGGACAAATCCGGCATTCCATTTATTATATGTCACACTGGTGCTGAATCCCAAAAACACTTTAGGGTCCGCCGGCTTGCTCTTAAACAGGTCGTTCTGATTGATGATGCCGTCATGGTTCTTGTCCACAAAGACGCCTTCTATCGGTGCGCCGGAGGAGCTGTATACCTGTTTGTACAGATTGAAGATGTTCTTGCTATATCCTACGGCATTTATCAGGGCGAACTGTCCTCCTATACCACCGGCGATGCTCCCCGATGCAAAACCAGGGTAGTTAGGATCATCCGGCACCACGGTGAGGTTGGTGATCTTATTCTGATTGTAGGTGAAATTGAACCCAAGGTCCCAGGTCAGCTCCTGCCGCCGTATGGGATGCAGGTTGAGCTCCAGCTCGACGCCCCTGTTCTCCATGCTGCCCACATTGGCGACAATATAAGCGGAGAAATTACTTCCCGCAGGCTGCGCCACCTGGTTGAGCAGGTTGGTAGTCTTCTTCAGGTAGAAGTCGATGCTACCCGTGATCATGCCATTCAGGAACCCATAGTCGGCCGCAATATTGTACGTGGCCGTCTGTTCCCATTTACGATTGGCATAAAATCCGGAGGGACGATAGCCCTGGTAGAACGTGCTGTCGAATTGATAAGAGGCCCCCTGATTGCTGAGATAATAGTAGGAGATATAATCGTAGTCACCAATGCCGTCCTGCTGACCGGTGACGCCGTAACCCAGGCGCAGGTTCAGTAAGCTGATCACATTGCTATTCTTCAGGAAACCTTCATCCTTGACCTTCCAGGTAAAGGCCGCGGAGGGGAACAGCCCCCACCGATTGCCGGGAGCAAATCTGGACGAGCCGTCCCGGCGTAATGTAGCCCGCAGCACATACTTGTCATTATACGTATATTCCAGCCGTCCGAAGTACGAGATCAGTACATGCCGGAACTGCGTCGTAAGGGTGGCGGGATCGGAACCCGGGATCTTTACACCCCGTGCATTGAAAGCAGGATAGTTGTATACCGTGGTCCGATAGTCATAATACGAGTAGCCAGGTGTAAATTCAAGGTGGCTTTTGATGCCCTTTATATCCTTCACATAGTGGAGGTAAAACTCGAACAGGCTATTCGTCTTATTGGTCTTGTAGGGATTGTTGCTGCCGCCCGTACCGCCCGCCACATAAGCTTCCGCCGCACTGTCCGTGATAAAGGTGCTGCCCTGTCCCCTGGATACATCATAGCCCGCATTGACATTGGCATGGAGGTCCGGGAGGAAATGGAATTTATAATCCATTTGGATATTACCGATGCTTCGTTCCGGATTGCTTTTGTCATAGTGCTCTTGCAGCAGACCCAGCGGGTTCCTGCCGGCCAGGTTGGTCAGCCCTGTGGGAGAGCCGGCATCCAGCCATTCATAATATCCGCCAAAACGGGGACTCTTTACATATACGGGTTGCGTAGGATCAAAGCTGATGGCTCCGCCGATGGCAGCCTGGTTGGCAAAGTGGGCATTTTCCTTGCTGCCTTTCAGGCTTAGGTCTATCTTAAGGTGATTGTCGAACAGCACCGGGTTCAGCATCAGTCCTACGGACAGCCGTTTGAGATTGTCGGTGCGGAGAATACCATTCTGATCCTGGTAGCCCACGGACACCCTGTAAGGCAACTTTTTTATACCGCCGCTGATACTGATATTATTATTGGTGCCCAGCGCATCCTGGTATACCTGGTCCTGCCAGTCCGTATTGGCGGCCCCTAACATCGCCTTTTGGGCGGCGGTGCCGTTGGCATTCACCACACTCCGGACCTGTGCGGCGTTCAGTACGCTGACCTTTTTGGTGAGAGTGGCGAGGGAATTGATGGAGTTGAGGTTGACCCTTGGCGCGCCGCTCCTTCCTTTTTTAGTGGTGATCAGGATAACCCCATTGGCAGCCCTCGTACCATAGATGGCGGCGGAAGAGGCGTCCTTTAACACGGTGAATGACTCGATATCATCCGGGTTGACAAAGCTGAGGGCATTGCCCGCGCCTGCGATGACGCTCTTCTGACCGGGAGCGATATCATTGTCTATCGGCACCCCGTCGATGACGATCAGGGGATCGTTGCTGGCATTCAGGGAAGAGCCGCCCCGTATGCGGATGGTGCTGCCCGCACCCGGCTGACCGCTGTTGGAGATGACGGAGACACCGGCGACCTTGCCCGCGATCATCTGCTCGGGTGTGGTAAAAGTGCCTTTCTGGAAATCTTTTTCGGTGACGACGGCTATCGAGCCGGTGATGTCCTTTTTACGGGTGGTCCCATACCCGATGACGACGATCTCATTGAGCGAGGCATTGTTGGAAGTGAGCGTGATCCGCAGCGGGCCGTCGCTAATGGGTATTTCCCGGGTGCCATACCCTACAAAGGAAAAGACCAGGGTCCTGGTGGATGGATCCACGGCAATGTGAAAGCTGCCATCCGACCCCGTGGAGACTCCTGCTTTACCACCTTTGGGCAGGACGCTGACCCCTGGCAGGGGCGATCCGTCTTTGGCATCGGTGACAGTCCCCGTGACGGTTCTTTTCTGCGCCCAGGCAGGCCACCCCATGAGGACAATAAATAAGAGGATAGGAATCCTTACAAGCAATCGTTTTTTCATTTTCCGTTTAGTTTTGGAAGCATGCAAATTACCCGGAAGGCCACTTTATCCTTGGTCCTATCGTTCATTTCTCTGGTCCAAAATGACAATTTCGGCGATGGGCCTGATCCCATACACTAAAACCTTAATAAATTTGAACCTGCCATCGCTAATGTCTGGCCTTCGGCCGACAAACCTTTGGTTTGTTTGGATGAGATACCATATTATTATACATATATTGCTGCTGTTCCTCCCCGCTGCCCTTTTTCCCCAGGGGCGGGCGCCCAAGCTGCGGTTTACACATATCTCCAACGAGCAGGGCCTGTCCAACAGCACCATCGAGACCATCTTCCAGGACAGCAGGGGATTTATCTGGTTTGGCACCCGGGATGGGCTGAACAGATACGATGGCAGCGACATCGTCGTTTACCGTAACGATCCGTCAGATACCACCAGCCTCAGCGATAATTATATAAGGTGTATCTATGAGGACAAACAGCACAACCTTTGGATAGGGACCATCAATGGGCTCAACAGATTCAACCTGGGGTCCAATAACTTTACCCGGCTGAAACACCGGGACAGGGACAATACCAGCCTGGGTAATAACCTTGTCACCAGCCTGGCGGAGGATGCAGAGGGTCATCTCTATGCAGGCAGCTTTGGGGGAGGGCTGCAGCGTATCGACAGCCGTACCAATCAATTCAGTACTATCCAGGACCATCTTGCTATCAACTGTCTTTACCAGGACAAGAGCGGCCGGCTTTGGGCAGGCACGCAGACAGGACTTTACAGGTTGGACACTCAGGCCGGCCCCACAAAAAGATCACTCGTCCATATCCCTAACCCGGCGAAGACGAACCCTAGCGGCGACATCATCACCGCCATCCGGGAGGACAGACAGGGAAATCTCTGGATCGGCACCGAGGACGACGGCCTCTTCCTCTTCGACCCCATACAAAACACCCATATCCGCTATGGCCATTCCGACAAACAGCCGGGCAGCCTGGGCAGCAACCTGATCCGCTGTCTGCTGGTAGATAAAAAAGGACGGCTCTGGGCAGGCGGTATCAACGGCGGTCTCAATCTCTTCGACGCCCCTGCGCGGCTCTTTTTCCATTACGAGAACGAGCCCGGTAATAGCTCCAGCCTTTCTCAGCGGACGATATCCGCCCTCTTCGAGGACCGTCAGGGAAATATCTGGGTCGGCACCCACCGGGGCGGTATCAATATCTATTCACCGGGCATGGAGAAATTCAATCTTTTCCGGCAGGAGTCTTCCCCGTCCAGCCTGGGCTACAACGATGTAAAAGCATTTTGCGAGGACAGGGACGGCAATATCTGGGTAGGTACGGATGGAGGAGGGCTGGATCTCTTTAGCAGGGACAAACGCAGCTTCCGGCATTACAGATACGATCCATTCAGGGACAACAGCATCGGCTCCGACGCCGTGCTCGACGTCATGCAGGATAAAAAGGGCAATATCTGGGTATCTACCTGGGGCGGCGGGCTGGACCTGCTGCACAAGGACGGGACCTTTACCCGATACCAGAACAATCCCGCCGACAGCCATTCCATCAGCTCGAACTTCGTACAAAAGACATTCGAGGATTACGAAGGCCGTCTCTGGGTGGCTACTTATTATGGAGGCCTTAACCTCTTCGATCCCGTAAAAAAGGTATTTACCCGAATGGTCAGCGATCCCACGGGCAAAACCAGTCTCAGAGGCAAGAACATCGTCTCCATCATGGAGGACAGGGAAGGGCATATCTGGATAGGTACGGATGATGGAGGGCTCAACTGTTATCACCAGGCCACGCGTCACTTTACGCATTATTTTGATAAGGGAGAGAAAATGCCCGACCTGCGGGTATTGTTCACCGATAATAAGGGCCGGCTGTGGGTGGGTCAGAAAGGCCTCTATCTCTTTGATCCCGCCAAAGACAGCTTCTCCCTATACACCGACAAAGCGGGCCTTTCTGAGGAATTTATAAAGGGCATCACCGAGGACGAGTCGGGGGCCTTGTGGATAGCCACTTCCAACGGTCTCACCCAATTCAATCCCGACAGCTACAGTTTTAAAAAATACAATACGGGCGATGGACTGCAGGGGCCGGAATTCGAAGCCAATGCCTGTCTGAGAACAAAGGATGGAGAGATGTATTTTGGAGGCATCAATGGGTTCAATTCTTTTTATCCAGCCGGCATCCGGGCCAATCCTTTTGTACCGCCCGTCTATATCACGGGCTTCCAGCTGTTCAATCATAAGGTCCGTGTGGGTGAAAAAGGTTCTCCTCTTCGGGAGGACATCAGTCTGACAAAGGAGATCATCCTTTCCTATAAACAATCCACTTTCTCCTTCAGCTTTGCGGCGCTGAATTTTACTTCTCCGGAAAATAACAGCTATGCGTATATGCTGGACGGTGCGGAGAAGAGCTGGAACTATGTGGGCAAGGAAAAGAAATCCGTCTACACCAACCTCGCGCCCGGTGAATATACCTTCCGGGTCAAGGCCTCCAACAACGACGGGGTATGGAATGAGGACGGCGCCTCTATCAGGATCATCATTACGCCTCCTTTCTGGAAAACAGCCTGGTTCACTACCCTGCTGATCCTTCTTGCCCTTGCGGGTCTTTATGCCTTCTATAAGCACCGGACAAAGCTAAAGATCCGCCAGCTGGAGGAGGCTAAAAGACAGGAGATGCATAGAGTCCAGATGCAATTCTTTACCAACATCTCCCATGAGTTCAGAACGCCGCTGTCCCTGATCTTAGGTCCCCTGGAAAAGCTCATGAAAGAAAATGCTGGTTCGGGTGTGAAACACTATTATGATCTCATGCACCGTAACACCCAACGGCTGCTGGACCTTATCAACGAGCTGATGGACTTTGGCAAGCTGGAGAGCGGCGCCCTGAAGCTGGCCGTGATGAAAGGCAATCTCCCCACCTTCCTGGATGAGCTGGCGGAAGAGTTCCGGGACTGGGCGTTACAGAAAGAGATCCATTTCACCGTCAAAAAAGCATCCATGCAGCAGGACACATGGTTCGACAGACAGATACTGGAGAAGATCATCCTCAACCTGCTGCACAACTCCTTTAAATATACCCGCCCCGGTGGCAGCACGCACCTCGAGGTGCTTTCGTCGCTGGAGAATTTTCAACCTTCTTTCGCAGGTGAGCTGATCGTGAAAAATGAATTTCGCGGTAAGACCTACGCTTATATACGGGTGGCGGATACGGGCATCGGCATCTCCCGGGAATCCCTCCCCCATCTTTTCGAGCGCTACTACCGGATCACGGATTCGCATTTAGGCTCCGGCATCGGGCTGGCCTTTGTAAAAAGCCTGGCGCTGCTGCATAAAGGCGATATCTATGTTTATAGCGAAAGGCTGAAAGGCACAGAGATCATCATTGGTATCCCTGTCGACAGGACGGACTACACTACGGAAGAAAGGCGGGAGGCCAATGCTCCCATCACCGGTGTACGGCTGGAGACGCTTACCACGGGAGAGCCGCATGCTTCCTTGGCTAATGCCGCCGAAAACCAGCCCACCGACACCGTATTGTTGGTGGAAGACAACGACGAGCTGCGGCAATTCCTGAAGGACAGTCTCTCCCCGCATTATAAGGTCATCGAAGCAGTCAATGGATTGGAGGGGTTGACAAAGGCCAAAGAGCACCATCCAGGCTTTATCATCAGCGATGTCATTATGCCGGGCATGGACGGGATACAGTTCTGCAAGGCCCTCAAGCACGACATAGAAACGAGCCATATTCCCGTTCTCATGCTGACGGCACGGACTGCGCTTGCCTCGCAGGTGGAAGGCCTCGACTCGGGAGCGGATTATTATTTCTCCAAGCCCCTCAACATGGAACTTTTGCTGCTCACCGTCCGCAACAGATTTGAACAGGCGGCGCGATTAAAACAACGGTATGCACGCGAGTCGAATATAGAAGCTATGGAGCTGGTGCATTCGGAGAAGGACAAGGAATTTATGACGAGGCTGCTGGAGGTCATCGACACGCAGCTGGTCAATCCCGACTTCGACATCGAATACCTCTGTCAGGAGATGGGGATGAGCCGCACCAGCCTGTATCAAAAGATAAAGAACATCTCACAGCAGTCCATCGGTGACTTCATCCGAACCATCCGCCTGAAGAGGGCGGTCCAGATCATGACACACGAGGATGTGTCCCTCACGGAAGTGATGTACCGCATTGGCATACAGACACAGTCCTATTTTACCAAAGCATTTAAGAAGGAATTTGGCAAAACACCCACCCAGTTCATGCAGGAAATTCGTTCCTTTGACAAATGATCAGCACCATTATCAGACCCGCAGACCGGGCCGACCTTCCCTCGGTATATGCCTTATTCCAGGAATTTGCCGTCTTTCAAAGGACGCCTGAAAAATTACACATTACACTCGAAGAGCTCGTTGCGGATGAGGAGCATTTCAAATGCCTGGTAGCCGTCGTGAACGGGCAGATCGTGGGTTTCGCCACCTGGTTTTTTGCTTATTATTCCTGGACGGGACGTGGTATTTATCTGGATGACCTGTATGTTACGAACAGCCATCGTAAATATGGCATCGGCCGGCAGCTGCTGGATGCCGTCATCGGTCTGGCGCGGGAAAATAACTGCAGGACAGTGCGCTGGCTCGTCTCCCGGTGGAACACCGACGCCATCGAATTTTATAAGAAGATAGGTGCGCACGTGGATGACACGGAAATGACGGCGGTGCTATCCATTTAATCGCCCTCAGGAGCCAGAACAAAGCCGATTTTTTCCTTTTCTTCCAGCAATAAAGGTTCCAGCCCCTCATATACTACCTGCACCATCTGCACCAGTTCATGCACTTCTTCTCCTTTATCACAGTGGGATATGATCTGCTGCAGGATATTCAGGAGCACCTGGGCTCGCAATACCCTGGCGCCTCTCCTGATCCTGCTGGCCCAGTAACGCGTTCTTTTATGATGCCCTTCCGCGCGTCTCATCTCCTCTATTTGGATGGGTGTGTCGGAAAGAAAGGTATTCACCCTCTCCCATAGATATTGTTTGTCATCCATCTGCCGCAACAGCCCCAGGTCATAGGCCGGGCCGACATTCATGGCGCCGTCCCTGCCTCTTTCGTCCTCGCTGAGCAACGCATTGATCGTCTTGTACAGCTCTTTGAAGTCGAAAGGTTTGGTCATATACTCATCTATGCCCGCATCCAGGCAACGCACCTGCTCTCCTATAAGGGCCGTGGCCGTCATGGCAATGATGGGTGTCTGCAGCTGCATTTCTTCCCGGATGATGTTTGTCGCTCCATATCCATCCACCTCGGGCATCTGCAGGTCCATAATGATCAGGTCATAGCTTGCGTCGTTTCGCAGGAAGTTTACGGCCTCCAGGCCATTACCGGCCAGCTGTACGATCCCGCCCGCCTTGGTCAGCACGTACTCCACCAGCTTCTGGTTGACCTCATTATCTTCCGCCACGAGGAATTTCCATCCTGCCAGCACCTGGCTATGGTCGGACATGCCCGTTGCTACCGCCGCTACAGCTCCGGGCTCTTCGCGCTGGCTGTTGCCATAAGCGATCCTGAAGCTGAACACAGAGCCCTTGCCTTGCTCGCTGGAGAGGGTGATACTGCCACCCTGCAATTGCAACAGCTGTTTACAGATGGCAAGCCCCAATCCTGTTCCCCCATACTTACGGCTGATGTCCAATCCCGCCTGGGAGAAATTGTCAAATATCACCGGTATACGGTCCGCGGGTATGCCGATGCCGGTGTCAGTCACCGTGAACAGCAGCTCCACCTGTTCGGCTGTCCGTTCCTGTAAGCTCACCTTTACTTGTACGGAGCCCTTTTCGGTGAACTTGATGGCATTGCCGATGAGATTGATCAATACCTGGTTCAGCCGGTGGGGGTCCCCTTTCAACAAAGGCGGTATATGAGCGTCTATCTCCAATTGCAGCGTCAGCCCTTTTTTCTCCACGCGATGGTTAAAGACGGCCTTCACATTATCCAGCACATCTTTAAGCCTGAAATCTATCTTTTCTATGGTGAGCTTGCCCGCCTTGATCTTGGAGAAGTCGAGGATATCGTTGATGATTACCAGCAGATTGTCCGCACTGCGTTTGATAATGTCCACAAACTCTTTCTGCGGCTCCAACAGGGAGGTTTCCAGCAGGAGATTGGTCATGCCCTGTATCCCGTTCATGGGAGTGCGGATCTCATGGCTCATATTGGCCAGGAACTGTTCCTGCATACCCTTGGCTTCCTGCGCTTCGCGGGTCGCTTCGATCAGTTGCTGCTGATAGTGGGCTCTGGACCTTTCAAGCTCTATCTTCATACGCTGCTTCTCCGAGATGTCCCGGACGATGCACTGGAAGCCCGCCGGCTGCCCCTTCCTTAGCAGCAGTACGGCAAACTGTTCTACCCATTTTATCTCGCCCGTCTTTGTGATGGTCTTAAAGTTCAGCGTTGACTCCTTTTCGCCGGTCTCCAGCTGATGCAGGTAATGGCGTGAAACCTCCATCAGACAGGACGGCTCTACCAGCATGGAGAAATGTTTGCCCGCCAGCTCCTCGGGTGTATAGCCTGTCAGCTCAAAAGCCTGGGGGTTGGTGAAAGTGATATGCCCCTGTTCGTTGGTGGAAAAGATCACGGCCCCGGCATTCTCGATGAGCATGCGGTATTTCATTTCACTCTGCAGGAGCCTTTTTTCCACCCGCCGCCGAAGAAGCATATCCCTGTTGAGCTGAAGGAGAATAATGACGATGAAGAGGAAGGCCAGCAGGCTGCCTGTGATAAGCATATAGGTGCTGCCCAGCTCGCTGTTCTTGCTGGCGGATTGCCGGATATTGAGCAGATTACGCTCCTCCCGCATCATAGAGCGCAGGGCGCCCTTCATCTGACGGATCATGGCCGCGGCCCGAATGCCCGCCCGCTCATTATCGTATGCCGCCGCCTCGATGACAGCCCAGTTCTTCTCCGACGAATCCAGCCCAATTCGCCCCACCACCCCGGGCCCCAGGTATACAAGGCTGTCCACAAATAGTCCCAGCTGGTGGGTATAGTTTGAAAGTTGATGGAGATGTTCCTGATGAGAAGGATTGTCCTTTATCAGCTCCTTGAGATGCGCGAGATCTTCTTCCAGCAAGCCATGGAACTTCTGCATACCCGGACGTAAGGAATCGCCCCCGCTGATGCCATAACGAAGTGAAAAGGACTCTCCCTCCGCCACCTGGCTGTCGATGCGCTCTATCTGCTCTATCACGGAATAGGTATGATTGATCCAGAAGGCTTCTTCCCGCATGCTCCGCTTGTTGGAATATATAAGCCATCCAACCAGGCAGAGGGAGGTGATAGAAAACAGCAGGAGCCATGCTATCTTTCTTTGAATTTTCGACAATTCACTCAGAATGGTTCTCATAAAAGATGCTGGATTCAATTAAACTAAGCGCTTAACCACTTGTAACATAACGAATAATCCTTGGTAAGATTTTCGCATTGTTATATATAGAACGCCTTTTTGGGAGAATTAGGTATAAACTCTTAGATTCGGTGAAACTACTCCACATGAGATCAACGCTGCTTTTGGGGGTCCTCTTCCTATTTCTCCAACTTTCAACCCGACCTCAGAACATACCGACCCCCAAAGAACATTTTGGATTCAACATCGGCGACGACTATCAGCTGGCTACCTATACGCAGACGGAAGCCTATTTCCGCCGGCTGGCAGCCGCCTCGGACAGGGTTCATTTGGTGGAGATAGGCCGCACGGAGGAAGGCCGTCCCCAGCTGATGCTCATCGTCTCATCCCCTAAGAATATCCGGCAGCTGGCGCATTATAAGACCATTTCCCAGCGACTGGCGCATGCTGAAGGGCTCACGGATCAACAGGCTCACGAGCTGGCCGGCCAGGGCAAAGCCGTTGTATGGATCGACGGCGGATTGCATGCTACTGAGACGGTAGGCACCCATCAGCTGATCGAGACGGCTTACCAGCTGATCAGCCGCAAGGACCCGGAGACCATGCGCATACTGGACAATGTGATCATCCTGCTGACCCACTGCAATCCCGACGGTCAGGAGCTGGTATCCAACTGGTATATGCGGGAACCCCGGCCGGAGAAGCGCTCGCTTGACAATCTTCCGAGACTGTATGAGAAATACGCAGGCCATGACAACAACCGGGATTTCTTCATGCTCAATCTGAAGGAAACACAGAACATAGGCCGTCAGCTTTTCATCGAATGGCTGCCACAGATCATGTATAACCACCACCAGGCCGGGCCCGCCGGCTCCGTACTGGCAGGTCCTCCCTATCGCGATCCTTTTAATTATGTCTTCGATCCACTGATCATTACCAGCATCGATGCGGTGGGCGCTGCTATGAACAACCGCCTGAATGTGGAAGGCAAGCCAGGCTATACCCAGCGTTCGGGCTCTTCCTTTTCTACCTAGTATAATGGCGGTCTCCGCACGACTACCTATTTCCATAATATCATCGGGCTGCTGACGGAGATTATCGGGAGCCCCACTCCCACTACGGTGCCGCTGGTCCCGGGAAGACTCGTCCCCAGTGGTGCGACACCCAATCCCGTTACACCGCAACCCTGGCATTTCCGGCAATCCATCGACTATTCCGTCTCATTGAACTATGCTGTATTGGACTATGCGGTGCGTAACAGGGACGAGCTGCTGTACAATATCTATAAGATGGGGATGAACTCTATCCAGCGGGGACAAAGAGATAATTGGACCCTGTCACCCCGGCGCATCGCGGCCATCGAACAATTGTATAGCGAGACACGTCGCCGTGCGTCCCGTGAAGATTCTACACACCCAGCGACCGACGAAGGCAACGACACCATTCCCGCCCGGTTCTACGACAGTGTGCTAAAGAACCCTGCATTACGCGATCCACGCGGTTTTATCATTCCTGGCGATCAGCCGGACCGTGCCACGGCGGAAAGGTTCATCGAGGCGCTGCAAAATACGGGCGTCATCGTGCAGACAGCCACCGCTGCATTCACCGTCCAGGGCAAGTCCTATCCTGCCGGCAGCTTTGTTGTAAAGACGGATCAGGCTTTCCGGCCTCATGTGCTGGATATGTTCGAGCCACAGGATCATCCTAACGACTTTCAGTATCCGGGTGGTCCTCCCGTTCCGCCGTATGATGCCGCGGGCTGGACCCTGGCCTATCAGATGGGAATCAAGTTCGATCGTATCCTGGATGGGTTTGATGGTCCTTTCCGTCGGATTCCTTACGGTGAGTACGTGCGTACATATAATGCCATGCCCGAAAAGATCCCATCCCAGGGCTATATACTAGACAGCCGCGCTAACCAGTCTTTTACAGTGGTCAATGATCTGTTGAAGGAGGGCGTCGAAGTGGATCGTATCACCGGGAGTGTCGTCAGCCGGGGGGCCGCCCCCTCCTACGGACAGGGCTCTTTCTTTGTGCCGGCGTCGCAAAAAGCATATCAGGTATTGGACCATCTGGTAACTGCCAGGCGTGTCCTCGTACTTCCTTCGGATGAGCATCCCGCCCATCTCACCCGGATACAACCCGCCCGTGTGGCATTGTGGGATGTATATGGCGGTTCGCTGCCTTCCGGCTGGATACGGTGGCTGACAGAGCAATATCATTTCCCAGTGGAAGTCATTTATGCGAAGGACATCGACAGTGCGGATCTGCATTCAAAATACGATGTGATCATCTTTGTCTCAGGGGCTATCCCCGCCATCACCACACCCGGAGCGGCGTCCCAGAGAGGAAGAGGCTTTGGTTTCCGCCAGCCCAAACCCGACGAGATTCCGGCCGAGTATAGAAGTCATCTGGGGCGTATCACAGCGGAGAGATCTATCCCGCAATTAAAAAAATTCCTGGAGTCAGGCGGCAGCATCGTCACCATCGGCAGCAGCACCAACCTGGCTTATCACCTGGGACTGCCTGTCCATGATGCACTCACTGAGCTGGTGGCTGGTAAAGAGCGCAAGCTGCCGGGCGAAAAGTTCTATGTGCCGGGGAGTGTGCTGCAGGTCAGCGTGGATTCGATACAGCAGGCCGCCTGGGGCATGGGCAGCACGGCAGATATATATTTCGAGCAGAGTCCCGTGTTCAGTCTGTCGCCTTCCACCTATGCCACGGGCGATGTGAAGCCCATTGCATGGTTTGCCACGGACAAACCTTTACGCAGCGGCTGGGCCTGGGGCCAGGCGTATTTGAAGAATGGGATTGCCGCCTTTGTGGCGAATGTGGGTAAGGGCCGGCTATACGCATTTGGGCCCGAAATTACCTTCCGGGCCCAGACACATGGGGTGTTTAAGATGTTGTTTAATGAGATGTATGTGACGCCGCAGTAGCCCTCACTTCAAATCCTTATCACTCAATATCTCCCTCCCCTTGTCCGCATAAAGACTTTTATCCTTGATCTTACCCTTCCCATCAATCCATCGTATCAACCGCCCGTGATGGAAATAATACCTGTTCTCTTCTTTCTTTATAACATGGCCGCTCATGGGCCGGTCATAAGTATAATCTACTGTATATACAAAACACAGCTCCTCTCCGGAAAAATAATATTCCCGGACAGACCTCCCTATCGCACCCATATAGTCGGTAACTATTTTCCTCAGCCCCTTGCCCTCATAACATTTCTTCACTTCACCCCCTTCCGAGGATTCCTCCTGTGGTTCCGCATCCACGACCCGCAATCGAGAGGAATTGATCTTCTGATATTCAGCCCGGATATTGCGGACGTATATTTCCGTGCTGTCCTGCACAGCAGGTCCCTGCCCGTAGGAGCAGAGGGAAAGGGCGAAGAGAAAAATAAAGAATATATATCGCATATATCAACAGAAATAATACAATTCGATCAGCAGCTTTCCCCCCTCCTTCCACCGCACCCATCCCTGGACCATCCTACCCCTGGGGCACTCCTCACAGGTCTTTACACACTCTACAAAGACCCAGTCGTTCCTGACACTCTTCACAATATAGCTGTAATTGACCGCCGCGGCGACTTTCCGCCCTTTATTCGGTCCCGCCGTATACATCCCGGCCGCCGGGCTTAGCTTAAAGAAAACGCTCTTCAAAAATACAGGCCAGGATTGCGCTACCACCAGGCCGGGTATGCGCTGTACATCCAGGTACTTTTTCTCATTCCCCACAAAGACGGATATTTTTCCCCCCGCATACGTACTGTCCGTATCAAAGATCAGCACTCCATAATCCAGGTAACAGGACCGGGTATTGTTCAATAAACTGTCATCGATGACATTAGTAGATTTCCTTATACTAAAGTCACCCTTGCCTTTTTTGAACACCCTGCAAAACAGCTTGCCATCCTCGTTATAGAGATCCACATGTCCGGCATTCTTCATTTTTAACAGGCTGATCCTCAACACCCCTTTTCGAATCCCTGGTCGTTGTGAAAAGGCCGCTGCATGGCAAAATAATACGAGTAGGAATACGCAGAAGAATTTCATAGTGCATCGAATTATGCATTCAATATACAACAAAATTCCACTTCAGTCGCAGATCACGCGAAGAGCCTCCAATCATGACCCGGAACACACCTGGCTCGATGACCCAATGCAGGTCCTTATCCAGCATCCGCAACATATCCGGAGTGATGGCAAAACTCACCATCTGCGTTTCCCAAGGCCGGAAATGCACCCGCTGAAATCCTTTCAGCTCCATCACCGGTCGCGCCACCGACGCCAGCTCATCATGGATATACAATTGTACGACCTCATCTCCTTCCCTGTCACTTGCATTGGTTATCCGCACAGATGCCGTAGTATTATCCCCCACAGCGATCGAATCCTTTTCCAAACCCATATCCTCGTAAACAAACTTTGAATAGCTCAGTCCAAATCCAAAAGGAAATAAAGGCATCCCCGATAAATTGTTATAGTCATCTCCCCTGCCCGTAGGCTTATGGTTATATACCAATGGCAGCTGCGCCTCATGCACCGGATACGTGATGGGTAGCCTTCCGGCCGGATTATAATCCCCAAACAATACATCCGCCACCGCATGCCCTCCTTCCTCACCGGGATACCAGACGGCGCCAATGGCCTGCACCTTATCGATCCAATTGTTCATCGTGATGGCGCTGCCACCTACCAACAGGACGACCAGCGGCTTGCCCGTACCAGCTACGGCCTGTATCAACGCCTCTTGATCACCAGGCAGAGACAACATTGCCCTATCCTGGAACTCGCCTTCCGTAATACCCACGACAACCACGGTCAGATCCGACCGTTGAGCAGCCGCCACAGCCTCGCGTATCCTCTTCGCCCTGTCCACTGTATCCTCCGCATTCCACACAAGCTTGATAGTAGCATCCCCATTCGTCTCGAAAAAGTCTATCTGAATATCGTATTTCTTACCCTTCACGAAAGTATAATCCGCCAGCGTCGTATGATAGGACTGCTTCTCCCAACGGGACACGACGAGACTATCGTTGATATACAGCCGGTAGCCGTCATTACCTTCCAGCCCGATACGGAATTTCCCGCTCGCCGGTGCGGTCAGCGTACCCGTCCACTGCACGGAATAGAAGTCCGTAGTAAGCCCCTGCGCAGGCGGCGACAGCGTCCAGTGGAAATTGATATTCCTATCCAGGCGCTCCGCCACGGGAAGGCTATTCGCATACCGTGAAGCAAAATAGATTCCATGCAGTCCCTCTTTCCCATCATATTGCAGATACCTGCCCGGAATGACAGAGTAATTCTGGCTGCTCCTGTCCGCACCCTCCGCATAAATAACACGTATTCCCGCGCCCGCACGTTCTTTTATACCTTGCAGTATGCTCACCTTACCATTCCCTGGACCGCTGTATCCACCCAGCCGCGCCTCCGCCGCGTCGGCGCCAAGAACAGCAATAGTTTTCACTCCAGGGCGAATGGGTAGCACCTGCCCTTCATTCTTCAACAACACAAAGGACTCCCTGGCCGCCTGCCGGGCAATAGTTTTGTTCTCCTTATCCTCTCCGGCAGTGATGCCCGTCTCCGATACATAGGGATGCTCGAAAAGACCCAGCTCGAACTTTGCCCGGAGCACCCTGGCGACCGCATCATTCAACCGGGCAGTATCGATCCTACTCAAAGAAGAATCAGGTAAGAACAAGGCATGGTGTTTATATTCCGTTTGAAAGATGACATCCAATCCGCCATTGATGGCATGCTGTGCGCTCGAAGGATAGTCGCTGGCAGTATGATGCAGCACCAATTCCCCACCCACGGCATTGGCATCGGAGATGACAAAACCTTTAAAACCCCATTGTTTCTTTAGCTTGTCCAGCAGGAGCCATGCGTTGGAAGAAGCCGCAGTGCCGTCGACGGAATTATAGGCGGTCATGATGCTCCTGGATCCGCCCTTTTCGATACAGTCTTTAAAAGGAACAAAAAACTGCTCATCCAGCAGCCGCTCGTTATAATGAATGGGATAGCTGTCCCTTCCTCCGTCGCCTACATTGGCTACAAAATGCTTGGGTGTCGTGATGATATTCTGCCGCTCAAAGGCGCCGACAAACGCAACTCCCATGGCCGATGCCAAAAAAGGGTCTTCCCCATATGTCTCCTCGGTACGGCCCCATCGTACATCCGAAGCAAGATTCACGACAGGTGAAAGTATATCCCGGATGCCACGCCTTTTTGTCTCACGGGCGATGGATGAAGCCACCCGACCCATCAAGGCAGTATCCCATGTCGCCGCCAGCCCAATGGATTGTGGGTAAGCCGTAGCTCCTTCACGCACCAGCCCATGCAGCGCTTCGTCAAAGGCGATGATGGGTATGCCCAGCCTTGTCCGCTCTACAAAATACCGCTGTATCCCATTGATCTTATGAGCCACCCGTAAGGCGTTCTCGCCGGTGTTGTAGTTCAGCAGCTGTCCACCCGCATCCCCCCGGCCGCCTGCACTGACCTGGAAGCCAAAGAGCCCATTTTGGTACTGCCCGGGTTCGGCATGGTCCATATCACCCGGGATCATAAATATCTGCCAGGATTTCTCTTCCGGCGTCATCCTCGACAAAAGATCCGCCACACGCCGTTCGACAGGTTGCGTACTATCCTTATACAATGGCCGCTGGGCAAAGGCCCCGGCTCCGGCCAGGGCGAGAAGTAAGAAAAGGAAGTGCTTCATATGGCCCGCAAGATACAAATCAGAAGTCATCGGCCCGACGGTCCGGCCACCGCCTTCTTCAATAAGCTCACGGCCTCCTTCATCTCCCGCTCGTTCAGGGAAGCAAACCCAAGCCGCACCGCATTGGGTCTTGCCGGAGGCGCATGATAATATTCTTCCCCGCTGCTGACCGACAATCCCAGCGCCCGCGCATTTTCCGCCACGGCTCTGGAAGTGGTCTTCCCGGTATACTGCGCCCACACGGCAAATCCTCCATCCGGGACAGTCCATCGCAGCTGACGTCCCAGTTCCTCCTGCAACAGGGAGCAGAGCAGGTCCCTTCGCGCATGATATATCTTGTTCGCCTTCTTCAGATGACGGCTGATATCTCCATTTTGCAGCAGGTTGGCAATCGCTTCTTCCAACAGCTGCTCACCTTGTCTGTCGATCAGCCGGCGGAGACGGGTAGCCTCCCGGATCATATTCTCCGGCGCCACCATAAAGCCAATTCGGATGGCCGGTGCAATCGTCTTGCAAAACGACCCCACATAGATGACATTCCCATAATAATCGATGCTCGAAAGGGGCAGTATGGGACTCGAAGCGTATTGGAAGTCGAAGTCATAGTCATCCTCCAGCACCGCAAACTGATATTTCTTCGCCAGCTCCAGCAATTGCATTCTTCTGGCTGGGGTCAATGTCACGGTAGTAGGATTATGATGATGAGGGATGATATACAGCAGCCGGATCTTTTTCCGGTGACAAAGCGCTTCCACCGCATCCACGTCGATGCCGTCTTCGTCTACAGGCACAAGGTTTATCACAGCTCCCGCCTCCGACAGCACATGACTGGCGCCCACATAGCCCGGCTCCCCCACGACCACCTGATCGCCTTTTTCCAGCAGCACATGACTGGTAAGATACAATGCCATCTGAACTCCTTTCGTGATCAGTATATTGGAGGGACTGGCCTGCAGCCCCCTCGTCTCGTTCAGGAATTTGGCCAGCTCCACACGAAGATGCTCAGACCCCTGCTCCGGACCGTACGACAAAAATCGCGATGTGAACTTGTAGTTGGCATATCTCCTGTATTCCCGGATCAGCAGCTCCACGGGCGCCAGACGTGTATCAGGGAAGCCATCGTTGAACACGAGCCTTTCCCGCACAGGTGAATAAACGCTCTCATAAAGGAATTTCCGCTGGTTTACGGCAAAAGCCGCCCGCACAGGATAAGCCGCCGCCGCCCCGAACGCAGCCATCTGCCGGGGCTTGATATCGGGCAGATTTTGCGAGACATATAACCCCTTCCGCTGATAGGACTCCACCCAATCCTGGGCCAGCAGCTCGTCATAGGCCGCCAATACCGTCTTGCGATGGATCTGCAACGCCGTTGCCAGAGCGCGGCTGGTGGGCAAGGGCATACCGGGCTTCAGCATACCCTGCTTGATAATGCCGATGACTCCATTGGCTATCTGCAGATAAACGGGTACAGACTGATGTTTGTCGATGGTCAGCAGGCGGATGATGGGATTCATTCTGGACTACTTTAGTTAGTAATTCTGGTCTATAAAGATAGACCAAAGCAATGGTAATTTTGAGAAGAAAATCAACGAATATGAATCCCAAAAAAACGCTCACCATCCTGGCCTTTGCCGCCATCTATTTCATCTGGGGGACGACCTACCTGGCCAATATCTTTGGCTTGCAGGGGATGAAGCCCTTTATCCTGTCCAGCCTGCGCTATGCGGGAGCCTCTACCCTGCTGCTTGTCTGGTGTCTTATCAAAAAACTGCCCCTTCCCTCCCCCCGTCAGTTAAAGGTGCTCGCTATCAGCGGTCTGCTGATGCTGGGAGGCGGCGCCGGCTTTGTGGTCATCGGCGAACAATACATCAGCTCGGGACACACCGCCGTGATCATCGCCACGGAACCGCTGCTCTTTCTCCTGCTGGACCGTCAGGGCTGGCGGTCGAACTTTTCCAATAAATGGATGCTCACAGGGCTGCTCCTGGGATTCACGGGCATCGTTCTCTTTTCCCGCTACACCACTTCCACGGCAGTTGCCATGGGCGGGGTGCTGGAGCTGATAAAAGGTACTGCATTGGTGCTCCTCAGCACCATATTCTGGGTCTCCGGCACGCTGTATGCCCGGCGTCACCAGACGGAAGAGGGTTCCCCCGTCGTCCAGGCGGCTGTACAACATATGGCGGCTGCCCTCGCATGCAGCGTCATCTCCCTGTCTCTTGGTGAATGGCATTCCTTTACCCCTTCCGCAATACCCACGCAAGCCTGGGGCGCCCTCACCTTCCTCGTGGTAATGGGCTCGCTGGTAGCTTTTATAGCTTTCACCTGGCTGGTAAAGATCAAGCCGCCGGCCATCGTCAGCACACATACCTATGTCAACCCCATCATCGCAGTGATCATCGGCTGCATCATCGCAAAGGAGCAGATAGGCGCCATGCAGATCCTCTCGCTGGCAATGGTATTGACAGGCGTATTGCTCACCTCGATAAAAAAACCTGCGGCCCTATGACACAAAATTTTTATTATTACGTTATTAAATTGCTAAAATCCTATATATGGCCTGGCTGTACAGGATGTCATTTACTATGCTGCTCATTGTGTTGATGGCGGGATCATACGCACAGGTCAAACCGCTGTACGCTTACCAGGACCTTTCTCATATATTCTACGCCAAACAAAAGGATTCTCTGAAGAAGGCCTGGTCCTGTCCCTCCGTCTATAAGAGCAGAGAAACCCAAAAACAGTACAGGGAGATATGGGATCAGCGCACGGACTTTATCACACAGGCCATCCAGGACGACGCCTATGTAAAGGACGACGATGTCTACCCATACGTCGATGGCATCATCGATCAGATCAGAGAGGCCAACAAAGAGCTGTTACCGGTAAAACCCTTCCTCTTGCTGGACAGGAGCTCTTCCGTCAATGCCTATGCCGTCGGCGGTAATGTCATAGCGGTGAACCTGGGGCTTGTCAGCTGGTCCGGGTCGAGAGAGGAGCTGGCCCTGGCCATTGCGCACGAGCTCTCGCATAACATTCTCGAGCATGCAGAGACGGCCTTCCGGCAAAGGGCCGAGATGCTCTCTTCCGACGAATATAAAAAAGCATTGAATGCAGTGCTGGATTCCAAATACGAGCGGTTCACCCGTCTGCAGAAAGTGCTGCAAAGCTACTCTTTTAACAGGAGCAGACACCAGCGTTACCATGAGAGCGATGCCGACAGCCTGGCCATACTATTACTGAAAAAGGCCAACATCGCATTTGATGCGGGTTTCTTCCGTCGCCTGGACAGCTCCGACATCCTCTACAGACAGCCATTGAAGCAGCCGGTAAAAGATTATTTCGTCGGCTATCAGCTTCCCTTTCAGGACAGCTGGACCCAGCGGCGTATGAGAGGGCTTTCCACCCGCAATTACAATTTCAGGGATACCTCCTCTATCGACGACTCGCTAAGAACGCATCCCGACTGCGAAGAAAGATACAAGAACACGCGCAAGTACACCGCTGCCGGCATACACCCAACCCCTATTCCCGCCGGCATAAAGAACAAGACAACAAAGATGCTGCTCTGGAGCATGTACCAAAACAAATCCCTGACGTCCTGTCTCTACCGGGTGCTGATGGAAAAGGACAAGGGCAATAAGGATGAATGGTATGACTTCATGATGAGCAATATCTTCTCCGGGCTTTATCGGGCGGATAAAGAGCTTCACCGGTTTGGCGCGATAGGCGTAACGCAAAAGGAAAATATCTCCAAACAATATTACGAGCTCCAGAATATGCTGGAGCAGATGCCCCGGGAAAGCCTGGAGCTGTATTGCAAAACACTGCAGAACGGCGCCTTCTGGAAGGACATGAGCCCGGCGGAACAGGCCCTGAAGAATCTCTTTTATACCCTGACGCTGGATCCTGACGGCTCGGAAAAAAATACGGCCAGGGCGGCAAAAGATTTTACCGCCAACAATTCCGCCAGTATGTACTGTGAATTTGCCGATAATTTCTTTGGCAAAAAATAGCGCTTAGTTCAAGGCCTCCGCCTTATTGTATTTGTTACGATAATCCACCGGCGACATGGATGTTATTTTTTTGAACACATCGCGGAAGGCTTTGATATTGGAGTAGCCTACATCGTACATAACCTCGTTGACCGTCTTACGTCCCGTCTCCAGCTGACGCTTGGCCGCCTCGATCTTTAGGCGCTGCATATATTCCAGGACGGTGTTATTGGTGGCTTTTTTAAATCTTCTTTCAAACGTCCGCCGGCTGATGGCGAATTTCTCGCTCAGCATGTCGATGGTGATCTTATCCTGGTAATTGGATTCAATGAATTCCTGCACCTTTACGATGTCCGGGTCATTGTGGATCTTCTGTCCCTTGAAAATGCTAAAGGGGGACTGGCTCATCTTGTCGATGTCCAGGACAAAGAATTTGGAGGCCAGGATCGCCAGCTCGCGGCTGGTATATTTCTCGACCAGGTGCAGAAGAAGATTCCAATAGGAGTTGGCGCCACCGCTGGTATAGATACCGTCGTTGTCCGTCACTACCTTGGCGGCCGCCAGGTCCACGTCGGGGAACATCTCCCGAAACTCGTTGGCGAAAAGCCAGTGTGTAGAACAGGTTTTGCCGTTCAGCAGACCCGTGCTGGCCAGTATAAAAGCGCCCAAGCAAAGGCTTGCCACTTCTGAGCCCGCATTGTATTGCTCCACGATCCAGGGAAGGAATTCCTGGTTCAGCTTGACAGCTCTTTCGATATTACCGCTGATGGCCGGGATGATGATAAGGTCCGGCCTTTGCGCCTCCGACAGCACGGCATCCACATGGATGGAAAAAATACCTTCTGTGACTCTTACTTCCTTGCTAAGACCCACCAGCTGGACCTTGAATAAGGGGTCTTTTCCGGCGCTTTTTAAGAATTCATTAACGGCAGTCAATATATATCGGGGATCTGCTACGGCCTCGATGACCGCTGTCTCCGGGACAAGTATGGCGACATTTTTCATATAGTGGCGTGTTTGATGCTTGGACAGGCCTGGAAAGCCGTCGTTCTGTAAAGATAAGGGATGCAGGTGTCGTAAACAACCCCTTGAATTGACGTACTACCATACATGCAATGACAATTTACGACAGTAGTTTTGTTTTAGAAAATCCACAGGACATGACAAGGATCAACGCTTATTTGAACTTCAATGGCAGGTGTCGCGAGGCGATGAAATTTTACCAGGAATGTCTGGGTGGTGAGCTGACATTGCAGCGGGTTTCGGAATCTCCTATGGCTGCACAATTGTCTTCCAGGGCAGGCGCCAATATATTGCACAGTGTCCTCATCCGGGATGGGCTGGTATTGATGGGGTCCGATATGATAGGGGATGGATTGAAAAAAGGCAATGAGATCAAGCTGTGTCTGCAATGCAGCAGCAATGAAGAGCTGAATACCATTTTTAACAGCCTGGCGGTGGGTGGCCAGATCAAAACACCCTTGCATCAAAGTGTCTGGGGCGCCACCTATGGCGAGCTCACCGACAAGTTCGGCATACACTGGATGTTCAGCTATTCCAGACGTTAGTCAAACATTAACCAACTATAAAAACTACAACTATGCGACGCAACAAAATCATCTACTGGATCTTCACAGGCATCATTTTCGCCTTTGATTCCCTTATTCCCGCCTTTACGTCCAACACGCAGCTGGCCATCGACAGCATCCATCGCCTGGGCTTTCCCGACTACTTCCGGGTGGAGCTGACGATATTCAAAGTATTGGGTGGTCTTGCGCTTATCTTACCCATGGTGCCCCGGCGGATCAAGGAATGGGCCTATGCAGGCTTTGCTATCAACTTTATCTCGGCCAGTGTCGCCAACTGGGTGGTATATGGTTTTGGCGCCTTTGCCTTGCTGCCCCTGGTACTCGTGGTCATGCTGGTAGTGTCCTATATCACCTGGGGACACTCTTGGCCAACTCAAAAGAATTCGTACCTTAGGTCCTTTAAAGAGACCATAAGTGCCTGACAATAACTATATATTCTCGCAGGTGATGCAGCGCTACCAGCTAGATCCATTGTCCCATACTACCCATCTGCCCATACAGCCGGGGGTAGATAATGAGTTCATCACCGCCCTTTTACATTCTTTTGAAGAAAGATCTTTCACGGCCGCCGACTTCGAACCCTATCGCATCGGGTTGATCGTGGACTATATCCAAAGGACCCACTCCTTCTATTTACAGAAGAAGCTGCCTGAGATTGCGCAAAGCATTCTGCTGCTGTCCGGTCACTATGAGTCCAATCATCCCATACTGCTGATCCTGCAAACCTTTTTCCATCGCTATTGCCAGGAGCTCACTACGCACATCGATGAGGAAGAGCGCCTTCTGCTACCCTATATCGTGAAGCTGAACAACGCGGGTCTCGCCCCCTATCATTTCTCAGAATACGTGCTGGCCGGCCAGCAGTATTCCATTGCCGAGTTCCTCAAGGACCACCACGATACGGAGGACGAGCTGAAGGATATTCGCGAGACCATACGGCTGTACCAGCCCCCGGCCACCAACGAATCCCTCTATCGGATCCTGCTGACACAGCTGGAGACCTTTGAGCAGGACCTGCATGTGCACGCACGCATCGAAGAGGAAGTGCTTATTCCAAAAGCCCTGAAGCTGGAATCCGAGCTGCAAAGCCGTATACAGGAAGTGGGCCCGATGAATTAAGCAGCTTCAATTCATCCATTCTTTACAACAGTTGATCCATCTCCGTCTTTTCAGGCGCAGGCATGCTTATTAGCATTGCAGCATGAAAAGATTGAAAAAAATAGCTAAATGGACGGGTATCGTCCTGCTCCTGCTGATCCTGGGACTTTCAGCTACGATAGCCTCCCGGCAAAATCTGCATTACGATGCGCCTTATCCTGACATCCATGCTTCATCAGACAGCGCCGTCATCGCGCGTGGCCGTCATCTGGCCTACAGCGGGGCGCATTGTATCGACTGCCACCATAAAGGCAACGCCGACTCCCTCATCGCCCTGGGACAGGATGTGCCGCTGACAGGAGGGTTTGAATTCAAGCTGCCCCTGGGGACGATCTATTCAAAAAATATCACGCCGGACAAGTCCACGGGCATCGGCAAATACACCGACGGGGAAATAGCAAGGGCCCTGCGCTATGGTGTACATCCCGACGGTACGGTAGTCTATGACTTCATGCAACTCCACAATCTCAGCGACGAAGACCTCACAGCCATCATTTCTTTCCTTCGCAGCCAGCAGCCGGTAGAGCATGCTGTCCCGCCCCATTCGCTCAACGTCATGGGCAATGCGGTCAAAGCTTTTTTGGTCCGTCCCGTAGGACCCACCGGCGAAGTCCCTGCAAAAGTGACGCGTGACACGACAGCGGCTTATGGCCGATACCTTGTACTGAATGTGGCCGAGTGCAGCGGCTGTCATACACAAAGGGACATGACAGGGCAAGTCATCGGACCTCCCTTCGCGGGCGGCGGCAATGTCGAGGGATTCATAACGCCCAACATCACACTTCATCCCAGCGGAAGGATCTACAAATGGAGTAAAAAGGATTTTATCGACAGATTCCGCAAAGGGCGTTTGATACCCGGCAGCCCCATGCCCTGGAATTCTTTTGGCCGGATGAGCGATGATGAACTCACTGCCGTCTACAATTTTTTGAAGACCGTGAAGCCCGCGCCGATGCCGGTTGTCAAACAATAAGGTCCGTCACACTGAGCCGCCGTGGACAGACCTTATAAATCTTTATTGGGGCGCTACTAAGCTATAGGCATTCCTGACCGGCCACAATCCAGGATGACCCGCGCTGACACCCTTGGTCCTGCCTCGTTTCAGGCTGTCGGGGCCGAAATAATACAGCGGCCAGCCGTTGTATACGATCTGCGACTTGCCAAAGACATTGGTCGTATCGAACTTCGACTTGTCAAGAAGGGATGCAACGTTCTTAATACTCACGAGAGTGTCGCAAGGCCAGGTGGCATTGTTGGAAAAATCCGACTTGGTATACGAGTTGTGTTTAAAATGATCACTGGCGAAGGCATACAATGTCCTGCCCCTGTCGTCGGTAATGTATTGGGTAATGCCCAGATTCGGCTGATACAGGCTGTCGTAGGCCACTCCGTCATTGCCCACCAGCTGTTTGTTGGCCAGCATAATAGTATAGTCGGGCTTTGCTACGAACCATACTTTACCTACCAGGTCCCCATTGACATCACCGGCCTTGCTGTCGCTTTGAAAATAATACAGGGGCCATCCCTTGTAAGTTGTTTGCGGCTTGCCGTCGCTGCGCGTGATCGTGGCGAAGTCGCCGGCATCCAGTCCTGTTCCCAGAAGGGTGCTGTTGGTATAGAAGATAGGCCAAGCCGTTAGACAGCCGCCAGTGCAGCCGGAGTTGCCGTCCGCATCGATGGAGAAGAAATACAACGTATTCCCTGCACTGTCGGTCAATATCTTACCAAATTTTGTATTATCCGCCAGCTGTACGCCGGGCTTTGGCATTGGTGGCGTCGGGGGAGCTGGATTGTTGCTGCTCTTGCTACATGCGATGGCCATCGAGGCTACACTAAAGACAAAAAGGGTCCAGAGCCGGCGTTGCCGGCCATTTTTCACGATTCTAAACATAAAAAGGATTGTTTGCCAGTATGAACGGCTGCACCATTCATGCGGTTGGCTCCAGCCCTAACTTAGTCTCTTAGCAGCGGTGCTGTTAATCCGCCAGTGGCCTTACCATGATGTTCTTAAAGTAAACCTTGCTCTTTGGATCGTGGCCCTGTAGTGCGAAAGTGCCGCTGGAGATGATCCTTCCGGCCATGTCTTCGTCACGCTTTACATTGTCCGGCTCCGTGTAGTCGACGACCACTTTATCGTTGATCTTGATGATCACTCTTTTTCCCTGTACGGAAAATGACTCCGTATACCATTCGTCGTCCTTGACATAAACTTCCTTTACGTCCTGTACGGCATAGAGACTGCCCGTCCTGCGCCAGTCCGTGTGAGAATTGTTGACCTGCACTTCATAACCTTTGGCAGGCCATCCACTCTCCTGGTATTGGGTATGAAAATAAATACCGGAATTGGAACCCGGCTCCGTCATCACCTCCGCCTTGAACTCGAAATTTTTAAAGTTGTGGTCTTTCACGGGGCCATCATAAAAAAGATGCGCCGTCTTGCCATTCACGACGATAGCTCCATTCTGTACCGAAAAAGTGGACGCGTTGTTGCCTACTTTCCAGCCATCCAGCGATTTGCCGTCGAATAAAGAGATCCAGCCCCCGCCCGATGCATGGTGGGAGGAATTACAGGATAGCAGGGAGAGGCCGAGGAGCATGAATGCAGCAACTTTACTCACGTTGATAATGTCTTTTCTATGGCGTTCGTGAGACTTCGTGTTCATATTTCTATTATTTGAGAATTAAGCAACTAATGTAGGGTTTTATCTTTTTAGCAAGTAATTTATATTAATACACTCTCGAATATCTCGATGGCCCCATACTGCCGGAGGTCCCGGAGCCGGATCGAGCGTGGCCGGAAAGTCCTCCATTCCATATGTTCTTTGCCCCCACTGCTGTGACTCCAGGTGTGTTTGGCCTTGCTGGTAGAGAAGTTGAACTCCCAGCCTTCGGAAGAACCTGTAACGGGTGAGACAATGCCATGGTCGGAGGCCCCGATGAGATAGAGGTCTCCCTTCTGCCATCTGAATTTATATTGTACATATTCGCGCAGGAATTGAATACCCACGTAGAGGATATTGTTCCTGATACTGAGATCACCATATGGATCGCCCCCCATCCCCCCTTCAGTCTCCCGGACGATAAACGTGTTGTTCTGACAAACGGGCCGATAACCTCCCGTAACCGAATCCCGCAACAGCACCAGCAATATCCGGGGGTGGGCCGTATTCCCGATACTGTCGGGACGCATTTCCGTCACCGTGTCGGCATATTCCAATACCATCGCCATATCCGCCCGCCCATCTTTGTTAAGATCGCCGGAGACACTGTCTTTAATGTGCCAACGGGCGGGAACCAGATCGCTTATGGACCGTATTGCCTTGTCAAACGTTGGAAAAACAAAGGATTGGGCGGATGATGTCAGCGACGTCAGCGCAAGCAACATCAGGCAATAAAGGTGGTTCATGGGTTTAAAATACAATAAATCCGAACAATTATTGTATCGAAAACAGACGTTCGTCCTGTGCGTACGCTCCTCAGATCATTAAAAATCAATAATTTACAGTCTGGCATCTTTATGGGTGTTCAGCCAATGTACTCAAAATGCATCCCCATGTTCAGGAACTACTTCAAAATCGCCGTTAGAAATCTCCGCCGGAGCAAGGCGTTCACTGCCATCAATATCACAGGTCTGGCTCTGGGCATCGCCACCTGCCTGCTGATCGTGCTGTATATACAGTATGAGCTGAGCTATGACAGATGGAATGCAAAGTCCGACCGCATCGTACGGGTCAGTCTGCGCGGGAAGATGCAGGTGGGTGAACTCAACGAAGCCAGCATCATGCCGCCTGTGGGCGCCACGCTGCAAAAAGATTTTCCTGAAATAGAAGATGCTACCCGTATCCTGCAAGGCGGATCGCCCCGCATCACCTACGGAGACAAGACCTTTAGAGAAGATGCGCTTGCCCTGGTAGATTCCAATTTCTTCCGTGTATTCTCCATACCTCTTCTCAAAGGCGACGCCCGTACGGCGCTTGTCAAACCCTATTCCGTCGTCGTCTCCAGCGCCGTGGCCAAACGATATTTTGGCCATGAGGATCCTATCGGCAAAGTACTCCAGCTCAAGGATCAAAAGGCCGTCGCCACTGTCACGGGATTGTTCGATGAGATACCCGCCAACACGCAGTTTCATTTCGGCGTGCTTATGTCCATGTCCTCCAATCCGGAAGCCAGGAGCGATACCTGGCTCAACGGCAACTACTATACCTACCTGGTGCTGCCAAAAAATTATGACTATAAAAAGCTCGAGGCCAAGCTGCCCCAGGAGGTAGATAAATACGTCGGTCCCCAGCTCAAGAAGGGCATCGGTATTACCATGGATGAGTTCAAAAAAACGGGCAATTCCCTCAACCTGTACCTGGAGCCGCTGACAAGCATTCACCTGCATTCTGAAACCACGAATGACCTGGAGCCGCACGGCAACATGCAATACATCTATATTTTTGGCGTGGTAGCCCTTTTCATGCTGCTGATAGCCTGTATCAATTTTATGAACCTCTCCACCGCCGGGGCTTCCAAAAGAGCCCGGGAAGTGGGTGTACGGAAGGTGATGGGCTCTGTCAAAGGACAGCTGGTGCGACAGTTCTTACTCGAATCACTTTTACTCACTATTATTGCACTGACGCTGGCGCTCGCCCTCGTGCGGCTGGCATTGCCTTTCTTCAATCAGCTGGTAGGGAAGCAGCTGACCTTAAATCTTGTCTCGAATCCCTGGATATTGCCAGGACTCATCCTGTTTGGTCTGGTCACCGGCCTGCTGGCAGGAAGCTATCCGGCCTTTTTCCTTTCCTCCTTTAATCCCGTGACGGTATTGAAAGGGAAGCTCACTTCCGGAAAGAAAAGTTCCGGCGTCCGCAGCGGGCTGGTCGTATTCCAGTTCTGTATCTCCATTGCCCTGATGATCGGCACGCTCGTGGTATACAAACAGCTGTCGTATATCCGTAACAAGAACCTTGGCTATAACAAAGAGCAGGTACTTGTCGTGGAGCAGGCCTATTGGCTGGGGGACAACAGGAATATATTCCTGCAACATTTACGGGAGGACCCGCGTGTAGTCAGTGTATCTGCTTCAGGCTATCTGCCGGCAGGCTATTCCAATAACAATAACTTCTTTACTTACTCGGATAATAATACCTCACAAATGATCAAAGGCGTCCAGTATGTGGTGGATGAGAACTATATTCCCACGCTGGGCATGCAGATGGCTCTGGGGCGCAATTTCTCGAAAGACTATCTTTCCGACAGCTTGGGCATTATTATCAACCAGGCAGCTGTCCGTTCCTATGGCTGGAAAGACAACCCTATCGGGCATACTATCGTCCACAGGGAAGACGGTGGCGTCAATATGGTGTATCATGTAGTGGGGGTGGTGAAGGATTTCAACTTCCGCAGTCTGCACGAACAGATCACGCCGCTGGCCATGACTTTAGGACCGGACTACAACAATATCATCGTCCGCACGAATACAAAAGATGTGGCCGGTCTGGTCAGCTCTGTACAACGGTATTGGGATGCTGCGACAAAAGAATCCGCCTTTACCTATTCCTTCCTGGATCAGCGATTTGATAACACCTACAAGGCCGAGCAGAACATCGGGCTGATACTGGGTATCTTCGCGGGTCTCACCATCTTCGTAGCTTGTCTGGGTCTTTTTGGGCTGGCGACCTTTACGGCTGCACAACGATTCAAGGAGATTGGTATACGTAAGGTGCTGGGCGCCGATGTGACAGGGCTGGTGGCGTTGTTGTCAAAGGATTTCCTGAAGCTGGTGGGTATCGCCATCGTTATTGCCGGTCCCGCCGCATGGTGGGTGATGAACTGGTGGTTGCAGGATTTCTCTTATCGCACTACGATCAGCTGGTGGATATTTGGAGCTGCGGCGCTCCTTTCCCTGTTGATAGCGTTGCTGACCATCAGCTCGCAGGCCATTCGGGCAGCGACGGCTAATCCGGTGAAGAGTCTGCGAACGGAGTGAGAGACTCTTCGTCCGCAGGACAATCATTAGCTGTTCTACGGGAGGGACTACATTCTCACCTGGCCCGATCCGTAGAACCAAGAGTCTGCGAGCGGAGTGAGAGACTCTTCGTCCGCAGGACAATCATTAGCTGTTCTACGGGAGGGACTACATTTTCACCTGGCCCGATCCGTAGAACCAAGAGTCTGCGAACGGAGTGAGAGACTCTTCGTCCGCAGGACAATCATTAGCTGTTCTACGGGAGGGACTACATT
>Ga0068852_100000129_pt1 | contig 50619 bp, 61 predicted proteins | sample KBSCornC22_FD_66594 | JGI IMG/M metagenome (GOLD analysis project Ga0068852, IMG submission 66594) | Corn rhizosphere microbial communities from Kellogg Biological Station, Michigan, USA - KBS Corn C2-2 | ecosystem: Host-associated > Plants > Roots > Rhizosphere > Soil ... | reverse complement strand
TCAGCAGGTTCCATCCCATCCCCAGCACCAAGCATCATCCGCTGCTGCTGAAGCTGCATCTGAAGCATCTGCATCTGAACGAACAGGAAGTGCTGTTGGATCTGTTCGACCAGCTTCTGTCCGTTTACGGCGTACGACGGAGTCGTATTCCAAACAGAACGTCGATCCGCCAAGAACGATTTCTTAATCTTAATCGCAAGGTTATGATCCTGATCGGGATCGATGAGAACCATTTGACCCAGATACGTTTGGCAAGCTTGCTCTGTCGCCAACTGAATCTGATTCTCCATCCCTCCATCGTTGATGATTTGATCGACATCTTTCATCTTCCATTCCTTCAGCAACGCCTTGTACAGGTATGGCCGATTGATGGAAGGATCTCCGGGTTGAGTAGATTCTAAGAGGTAGCGATAATTCCCCTGACGTGTGACAGACTCGATGAAGGATGATCCGATATCCCACTTAAGCCCAAGGCGTAAAGCCATGTGCTCGGGTTTGATCGAGAATCCGTACGAGCCAGTAATTGCGGCAAGGACATCCGGATCAACCCATCGGCCAGTATAATCCCAGACGCGTGTGGCGTATCCACCGTAGATGTCATAGGAGAAGAGATTGATATCGGTCGTGACACCGGACATCGCGGTCTGGAAAGCATTTGTTGCCTCTGTTGCCGACGTTCTTGATCCCATGGCTTTGCCAAGAATTGCATCGACTGCTTTGGAACTTGTCTGTGCTTGCTCCCGAACGAGCGAGAGGAATTGCGGTGTGGTTTGTGTGCCATCGTAAACAGGTCTTGAGGCTACGTCATTTTGCGAAAGTACAGGAATCTTCGCACCTTTCTGGTTGAGATCCTTATTCATTGCCGGCGACATCTGCATCACCGTATGCGCCGGATCATTGATCCAATCTTTGTTTTCCAGATACTGCATGATCGCTTTGCAGATCTGAATGTAATGATTCTCCAACAGAGTTCCGATTGCCTGCCCGTATGCGCCATCGTCTAGCGTGGGGATGTGCGCAGATCCATAGAGAGGAATCTCGTCCTTGGGGTAGAAGTTCCGCTGAAGTCGAATGATCTCCTGCTGTCCATTGCAGAGATTGTTTCCGAACATCTGGACAATCCAGCGTGCCATGGGAATCTTCTTCGTACCATCGGCATCGAAAACGAAACCCTGTGGATTCTCCGGAGTTGCTTCTGCTGGATCCATTCCGAGCGGCAGCATCGGATACAGAGTCCAAAGCAATTCCACGCTCAACTCCGGTGGCATCAAGCTCGCCATATTGACATTGCCACCAGCTTCAGAAGACCAGACCTTGAAGATGGATTCCAGTTCAGTTGCGCCGAAGAGATATTGCGCCGGAGGAAGATTCTCCGTATTCACAAATCCGAAGGGATTCTTATCCCGATCATACTGATTTGCAATCACTGCAAAACGGGGCATCTCCTCAAAGAAGAACGGGCACGGCTGGTAGTTCATCTTGTAAACTGGCAGCCGACAATCCAGCCACAGCTTACGAATCGAGATCGGCTGGAACGTTACACCTACATCCGTGAGTTCCAGCATATTCTGAAATGATTTGTCGGGCATCCGTCGCGGAACCATTTCGATGCGCTGATTGAATTCACTGCACACGAAACTGCATCCGTAAGTATAATGATGCCGCGCAGTCTTCCAACCTTCACGATACACGTCCTGATTCTGGGCGTTGAACTTCAGCCAGCAGTTTGCAGCCCGCACCAGATTCGAAGTGGGGGAGTATACCTCATTCTCGTGAGGAAATACCATGTCATCCGGAATCTCGTAACGCACCGGCAGCTGTTCCTTGAATGAGATGAAGTGGTTCAAATTACACAACCGATCGACGGCATCAAAGATCACCGTATCGGAGATGTCGATCTTAGCTGAGATCGTAGAATCTGGGTCTTCACCATCCATCACCTTTGCCTGCTGCTTACGTCGACGCAATAAACGAGTATCGTTCTCATCCGTTCCATAATCCTTCCCCTCCAGCTTCCAAGAGGCACGTACCATGTTGAGCAGTTTCTCCCATTGTTTCTCGTATTGTTTCCGCTCCTGCACCTGCGGCCAGATGTAACTCTTCTGCATCCACGCCATGATGTCCTTGCGCATCTGAAGGGGAAGTAGCGCAGCGATGTTATCAGGAAACGGATACGTCGATAATGAACCATCCGGCCCTTGGATAAGTTCGTTTATGACTTGCTGTGCCTGAGGATGAATTGCAGTAATCATAGGTCGTCGTCTTCGTCGTCGTTGAATGGTTCGGTATCTCCAAACACTACTACTTGTTGGGGTTGAGCTTTTGCACTGGTTGCAAGTTGAGCCGAGCTCCGGGTACGCCTCATACTCTGGCTTTGCTCGATCAGGTGCATCTCCGGTTCGCTATCGTTGGCAAGCCTAGCAGAAGGACGGAACCTTGTCCAGCGAAAAGGTGAGCACGCTATGTAGCTCACGCCATCGAGTTCATCATCCCCGTGTGAGGGGACCTTGTCCTTGGGTTCTCCTTTATTATCCCCCACCCTGATGCGTTCCCAATAGTATTCCTCCCACTTCAGCACCGCGGCCATGATGCCGGGTTCGTTCTTCAGAAAGTAGAGACGGGGTCCCGGAGGTTTGTTTGTTCTCAGGTCGGGGGTGAATGTATTTCGATGGAGCATACCATTCACAAGGATAGCTCTATCTTCCGGCCCAGTGTGAACTGATTCAATGATCGGCAATCCTGCGGCGTGGTAATTTGCAGCGTATGCAATACCTGTGGTTTCGTCCTGCTTGAACGTATGGTAGTCACAGATCGTGGCCATGTAGATCTCGGACTGTGGAGTGTTGTGCACTTCAATCCAATAGAAGTCTTCTTCGCGGGGGCCATAGTAAACCTTTTGCCTTTGGTTGCCGGACAGAGCAATGATTCTGTCGCAACGCTGATCGATCGTGAGTCCCTGCTGCGAGAAGATTCGATACACGACAAGTTGATTTGTCGGCAGCAGTGCGCCCCATGCACATGCAGTAGGATGATCCAAGCCCGGATCCACTCCGCGGAAGAGTTGGGCTGAGGGGAAGCGATGAAACAATTCATCCTTGGACCAATCCAGCAGATTGTTCTCACGGTCGAGATTGGATAGCACCAGCATGGAGGATGAGTAGAACTCCCCTAGCAATCGGGCCTGCCCCTCTGGATCATCCTTGTAGGACGCAATCAATCCTTCGCGCTTGTCGCGGGATATAATATGGACGGGGGCATTATACACCGAGAACTTAGTGAACACGAATGTTCTGAGGGGGAGTATTTCCTTGCCATTGGCAATGCGTTGTGCCAGATGGCTCGCGGCGCCACTGTTGGCCGGCAGATAAGGAGTGAAGTCGTGGGAGCCTACGCCGGGATCTTTGAATCGTAGTTTGATTTCCTTGAAGGTCTGAGGAGTCACCCCCTCCGTCAAAAGGATGGCATCGACCGCGCCTGACGACCACTTCGTGTCCTTGGACTCGTAGGACTTGCCAATGATCTCCCACACGGTAGTACGCCCAGTGGGGGCTGTAATTTTAAGTGTGATCTCACGTTCAGACGGGACGTACCTGTCGATACTGTACTCCGGGAGATATGACTTCCACATAGGAAACATGACTTGCTCATGATGATCTTGGTCGGGTGCACCGAACCAGATAGTTCCACCGTTGTTCCATGGGCAATCAGGAAATGCAGGGGCGTATGCTTCAGGTACTTGCTTTTGCAGCCATTGCAAAACTCGCTGGTTGATTGGGTCGTAATGCGGGAGGAGCGGATTGGGGTCAGGGATATCGGCTGGTTTGCGTTTGATGGCATCGGCGATGAGCTTCAGGGCTGAGATATTCGGGCGGGGAAAGACTTGGACGAGTTTGGAGCGATGAGGATTGTCGTAGTTCTCGGGATCATCAACAGGATCGCCGACTCGATAGGGTTTGAAGATCTTAAGCTTAGGATTGTTGGGATAGATCCACAGCATAATGTTGATGAACATTGCCGCGGTCTTACCGATACGGTTGGCGCAGTAAACGCAAATGAATGAGATGCCGTACATCCATGCGTTGAGGAGAAGAGATTGCTCGTAACTCGGTTTGAAGAAGTTGAGCGGTTCAATCTGTTTGGCTCGTTCTTCCAAGCGGAGGTAATGATTCTCGACTTCGGATAGAAGATTGCGGAGGAACTTCCCTTTTCGGCCCGGAGAATTAAGTAATCCCTTCTTTTCTTTGAGGAGGCGGGCTTTGTCACTGAAAGATGTTGGCGGGTTCAACATCCATGATGGTGTTTTCTGCATGGGTCTGAGGTGTAGCAGGTTCGCGCGGGAATGTCAAGGCATATGATTCCACACGCGCGTCCCTTTGTATTTCGTCAACGGTCGGGGACTCGGACTTAAATTTGAATGCCAGCCGCGGGGGCAAGGTGGGCGGGTGGTCAGGTCACGAACGATACTCGCGCCACGCACGCAACGCAGAGCGATGTCACCATGCCTGATATCCTCTCCTCTATCTCTTCCGCCGATTAGGTCGCCAAGGTTTGCACCGAATGCAAAAGTAGGAAGATGCCACCCGGATTCCATGCTCTGAAGGGGAGAAGACGGGCGAAAAGCCTTTTGTTTGCAAGGTCGTAGGGAGCAGCCCGAACACCCATCTTGCAATCGCTGCAAATCGTAACAAATCTCTACTTGCAATGTCTGTCCTTTCGGTGTATATTAAAAATAAAAATCATTTTCGTTTCACACCTAACCAAGCCTGATCCTATGCTCAACCTATCCCGCTCAACCTCAGCAGTCCTAATCAGGGACGCACGCAAGATGTACTATCGCATTCAATGGCACCGCAAACACCCCATTGCAGAACGTAACGTCCTTATCCTAGCTAGGGCTCGCCATACAGCTGCCCAAATGGGATATTTCCTAACCTGCCGCTATAACCCCCAAGCCTAACCTCCTATGCTCTACATTGTCATTCCCTCAACTTCCATCTCTCCAAGGTCGCGCAAGATGCTACCTATCCCTATAGACCTGATATCAGATGAAATGGCACTCTTCACTGAAGACTACATCGATGCCACTTGGGAGGAGATGCTTGATACCCCTTTTAGCTTCTGGCACTCAGACCAAAGCTTCACAGTACCAACGTGCGCTTATTGCCAGACGCGCCCTTGCGATTGCTAATCTCCCGAATCCACAACCTACTATCTAATCCTATGCTTAATCACCTTGGCGACCGTGTCTATTATTCTTACTATGGTTGGCGCAAAGCTTGCCAGAATAAAGCTAAAGCTTTGCGAGTCTCAATCCGTATGCGCGGAAATAAAGACATCGGTGCCGCCTTCTATATCAACCATGAAACCAACGTAGTTCACGACATAGGCGAATGGGACGGGGAATCTGGGACCGTCTATAACCTCTAAGGACGAAACTCCCGAGCTTACCTCGGGAGTCTGCTGGTAATGCCAGCACTGAAGAGTCCAATAGAATCCAGAGACCAACAGAGTTCTTTGACATCTTAAATTGCTCGCCTAGTCGGGAGGGTCTATCAACCTAGTCCAAGGCGAGAGGGTCCTAGATAGTGTCAGTTCACAAAAAACTAATACCTACCTATTACCATCATGAAAGCAATTGCATCAACAAACACTGAAGTTAAGTCCACGTCGAAGACTGTTACCGTGACTACGGTTAACCCCAAGGTCCTAGCAGCCATTCGGACGGCCATCCTTGCCACTGCTACAACCTACGGGAAAGAGCTAGCGGCAATTACCGCACGCGAGCAAAGCGTCATCGTATGCGCCAAGGAAGTCGAGAAAGCAGAGTTTTCCGATAGGAAGACCGCCAGTGACTACCTTGCACCTCTCTTCACTGAGATATACGAGAAGGCAAAGCTGACCAAGGAACATGCTGATTCCCAAAGGAGCCGCGTAGTTACCTTCGCGTTTCCGGGTGGCGTCAATGCCAACCCTAAGCAAGCCGAGAAGGCTAAAGCAGCCCTAGAGGTTGCCATGGAATACGTGAAGCCAAACGGTAAGAAGCTTGTCACTAACGAGCTTCTCCCGATTGCGCGTGGTAACGCCAAGCTGAACGCGAAGACGGGGGAGGTGGAGAAGATTCGCGTGGGTGGCAGTGGAGGGTCTAACGCTAAGAAGCCTCTAGAGGCTTTTGACGATAAGGTCGCGCTAGCCTCTACGGGACTCCGGAAGGCTAAGATAGACGCTGACCAAGTGGCAGTAATCATTGTGAAGCACCTGAAAACGGAAGGCTTTACTTTGGAAGAGCTGAAAGAAGCTTTTGACGCTGCTACAGAAGCCTAAGCAATAAGGGAGGGGGAAGGCGAAAGCCTTCCCTCTCTTTTTGCATCTATCGCAAAACTCCATCATGAGCATTCACACTGCGAACCGTATCCTGCGACGCTGGCGCAAAGCAGGCCATGCCAAGCCGAGCAAGGCCGCCAAGGCCCTTGCAGGTCCCAAGCCGATACCCCATAGCGCAAGGGAGCTTGCAGCCATGGCGAGGCTTACAGACCAAGTAAACCGCGTAAGGCGGAATCCTCTCTGGCGAGGTTAAGCCACAATCCCACAAAGCCCCATAGGCGAAAGTCTATGGGGCTTTTTTGTGCCCTAATCACTCCCACGAATCCACACCCACGCGAGCCACTCTTACCTCCCAGATAAATCCTATATCACACAGACAGCGATCATCAATGAATCTCAATCAATTCAACTTTTGCACTCGCTGCAAAATTATGCCTTCGCGCCTATCTGATGTTAACATGTGTCCTTCCCTAATCATGTGTAACAAATATAAACAAGTGACCTTTATAAACGTTTATAAACAAAGCCCTTACATTTGTTACAGTAACAGGACTAAAGTCACAGAAACTAAACATGCCCTTTGCCCCTGTACCCACCCCCCTTTATTTATTATCCATTATCCTTGTACTGCTATGTATACGTAACTAAAATAAATACCAAAAACGAACGAGAGAACCCCATATCCAGACCTTTAGTATTTGTTTACCTGCAATATCGCAAATTCTCATATTCATAAACATGCAAAATGCCCTAAACAAAACTAATGCCCGATTTTACTTATTATTATATCACCCTTTTTGTAACGGAAACTAAACGTTTTAATACAAAATAAACTTATTAATTTGTATCAGAAAATATAAGCGCAACTTTTATCGTTCGTTAATTTGCACACCCTTGCAAAACTTAAGCACTCCCAAGACAAAAAGATAAAGCTAATCTTTATAAACGTTTATAAACATGTTTAGTTTAGTTACGTTAATTTGCACTCGATGCAAACGAGTTCCGAGTCCAATCAATCATTGACAAAGCCCCCGTCCTCTGCTATACTGTAGTCCTATCATGAAAACTACCACTTACTCGAAACGGATGACTAGGGGACAACTCTGGCATTGGTTCAACGATCTTCGACGCGATGTCGATGGCACCAGCAATAACCGCTACCGTGCGGCACAATGCGATATCATTAATCGTGCTCTGAAGAAAACCATTCCCCCGCAAGGCATCAGAGTCCGTATCTCCACATACGCCTACAACCTCAAACCCTAACTCTTGCACCGAATGCAAAACTACAACTTCAATCCCTTCACATTCCTCTTCAACTTCTATGGTCATCCCATGGAGGTTGGAGTCATGCTTGCCCCCGCCAACTCGCTTGGCATCTGTGCCCTAATCTCACTGAACTAAAACTAACCATGCCTAAGAAACAATCCGAATATATGAAACTCGCTGACGCTATCATGCACGATCCCGAACGGGAGAAGCGTGATGCTGCAATCTCCAAGCGCAACAGGGTTCTGAAAGAATCAGAAACTGTTCTGCGTGATACAGTTATCGAATGCTTCCAGCGAATCTACGCAGTCAATCGTCCCATCTGTGACCGTCCGGGAGATGCCCGTGATCTCACCGTGTCTCACATTTTGCAGCTGTTGCAAGATCGCATCACTGAGAGTGTCATCCCTACCTGTCAATCCGTCCACCGTTTCTAATTATGCGAAACCTAACCACTGAAGAAATCGATAGCATCCTTACTCGCTATCCCAAGGCCAAAGCAAACGCTGTATCAAACGTCTTGCGTGATCTCCACAACAAAGACCCATATCAGCGCACGCTAAACGTCCATCAAGATGCCAAGTCCTATGGCTGGAACACTGCCACCGTCAATGCAATCCTCCGCGGAATCGACATCGCAACCGAATAAACCATGCCTAATCCTAATCCACTAGACAGCCAAGCAATCATCTTCGCACTGAATGATGAAGTCTCGCTCGCGTTTTTCGTCCGCGGTCCACTGCGTATCCAGATGCGACGCGCAAACGGGGACAGCCAAGACATCGACATCCCTCGCTCCTACTTCGAGAAGTTCAAACTCCTCATTAACTCATGCCCGTGGTCAGATACATCCTACTCCTCCCCTCAGGACATGCACGAGAAGCTTGATCGTCTGATCCATGCCATGCACGATCTGCGTGGAGAGTGGGCCAACTTCATTTTGCAATCGGAGCAAAAGTAATGCCTCTCTTCGCATTCGACTTCCATCTCACCTGTGTAGACGGGTGTACCATTCAGGAAGCAGCCGAGTCTGCTTCACACATCGCAACTCTGCTCAACGTCCGAGTCTGTTTCGACTTCAATGACATTCACCTCATGGTGATCCCTAACCAAAAGCCACAAGCAACCATCGATCTCTATCACGCTCTCCTCGAACTGAAAGTCAAAGCCAAAACCCAAACCAAATGAAAGCACAAAACGAACAAGAAGCACTAATCCACACTGGTCTTGCCATCAAAGCATGGGGAGAAGCGGATGACGATTCAGTCCAGATCTGTGGATCTAATGATTGGTCTACACCTCCGGAAAATTGGGAAGCTATCGATAACATCGAAGACATTATTAACTTCTGCTATCTACGCATTCACGAACCAATCGTTCCTCCCGAAATCTCTGCTACCATGGTGGGGAAGATCTTCCGCAATCGCAAGACGCGAGCAATCTGTCAAATCGTAACTCAGGAAGAAGGACGATTTCTTTTGATTCATGGAGGGGACATCGAAGATTACTCAGCCGCGGATCTCCAACGCTTCTGGATTGAAGTGAAACCCTCACCCACACTTCACGAAGACCCATAGGCGACATGCACTGAAGGGGAGATCCCTGTCTCTACCTTCAATTCAGTGCTTGACAAACACAGGGAATCTGCTATTATAGTAGATAGTTCTTTTACATCTTAAATGGAAGGCGGGAAGGAAACGCAGAGGACCTGTTGAAGCAAACACGAAACAGGGATTACGGCTTACCCCACTAACCATTGAAAGCGTCCCGAAGTCAGATGGCACTCTTGCACTCACTGCAAAACTACCATGCAAATCCCTTCCTCCCCTCAGAGCAAGGTGATGTATGAGCAGCCGAGACTTCACGAGAACGAGAAATCTCTATGACGTAGCCGAGCCTTAGACAAGCTCGGTTGCTGTCAGGGGAGCAGCCCAACAAGAAACTCTGCTTCCCTAATCAGCAACCATGCCTATACACCAAAAGAAATCGAATCAGTTACTTACCACGGATGATATCCCAGCCATCATCCTAACCATCCTCCAAGAGTTGAAGAAAACTCGTGCCGTGGAAAAGATCGAGGAGCAAGGGCTCAAGATCCAACCCGCTCCCAAGATTACCCCTAAACCGGAAGTGAACTACCAGAACTTCGTCGCCAGAGCGATCAAGAAATTGTTCGTCGCTGATCGACAAGCTGAACTGGCCTTTGAGGATATCAGGCTGGCCATGCGAAAGACTGGATATGATTCCATGGACATTCGCGACATCGCTGCGGAAGTCTTGAAGAAGAACGGAGACACTCGGGAGATTGAGTCATTCCTGAGGAAACTTCAACGCTACATCCGTGAAGGAAGCAAGATCATCGAGAAGGAAAAAGCATAAGGGTTTTGCAATCGACGCAAAAGTAACCAAGGCGGGCAAACCTCAGAAGCTCACCCGAGCAACCATTACAGCCAAGCGGCTTCTCTACAGGAGCACAGCATGGTTTACACTTCAGCAACAGATGCGTGGGTTCCTAGCCTTCCATGGCTCAGGGACTGCCATCCGGATGTCAGAAGCACTGGGGGTTTCCCCCTCCCAAATTCACCGCTGGACTTGTCCAGTATGTGAGCACGACACGGAACCATCCTTTAGCATGGGGATGGCAATCCTACTCTACATGCAACAGAAGAACCGACAGATAAACCTAGACCTAAACGCAACCATAACTACCTACCATTATGTACACACTGAACACAGCAAAAAACAACGCCATTCAAACCTTTCATCTTCGCACCGCAAAAAAGAAAGATGATGTGGCAATCATCAGCACCGATGCCAAGGGCGCAGTCTCAATCAGCTACGAACCCGTCAAACTTCCGGTGCTAGTCTTCCATCGCAACCACTTCCCCAAGCCCGTGGTTCCCTCACCAGATCATGCGCCCCGTCCACTCAGGCGAGTGGTGGCGAGTGATCCACATTCAATTCTGTGGAAACATGTGATGAGCACGTATCATCCTGACAATCGGAAGCATCAGCATGAAATGAGGATGGCACGCCAGCGTCTCGCCGGCAATCGTCGCAGCGAAGGCATCTTGCAGTAAGTGCAAAATGGAAAAGATCAACTGGCATCAGGTGCTGTCCAATCCACCACCTGATATTTTCACTTCAGATGGGAACAAGCGCCAAAGGGAATTAGGTAAAGCAGCAGGTGAATGGGTAACGTGTGCCTGTGGCAATCTGTGTGATGCAATCCCCCGCATCAACAGAGGCGCCCCTGAAGACTTTTATCTTCAACGGTACGGCATCCAATTTTCCTATGCCATCGACAATCAAGATTGGCCAAAAGCTAGAGTCCTATTAATGCAAATCGAAACCCGTTCACAATTCCTACTCCATGAGCAAGCACAAAAAGAAAACCAGCAAGCTAGTCAAACTCTGCCAGCAGGCGAAGCGTAGACTCGGCTATCAATTCCCAGCAGCATCAAGCGAGGAGATGCGCTATGCCAATGGGAAACCAGCCACTCCTCCACCTCCGGAGAAGAAACCGAGGATGAAGGTGGAACACTTCTCGGTCGATCACAAGACCGGCAAGGAAACTCCCATCGCACGGCCAAAGGATCAGTTCTTCCGGCAGAAGTCCGAAGACAGGATCGTCGGCATCATGCCGAAGATGAAGAAGGTTAAACTGAAGGGGGAGTGGTGGACTCAGAAAGCATTGAAGGCTTTCTTCCTCGATAACAAGATCATCTGTCAGTCTGAGAACCGCGGATGGTTCATCACCTCAGATAAACCTGCCCGTGTGCTCACTGCCGCGGATCAACTCAAGCTCCTCATGCAAGACTCGGACTCCGAGTATCACGTCAACGTAAACTATAAAGAACTGCATCTTGTCATCGATGGACTCGAAGACATTTTGCGCTGATTGCAAAACTTATGGACGGTCAATTATACAAAGTCGTATTTCCCTCGGGTGACACAGGTGTAGGTAACTCTGCACCAGAAGCGGTAGCCAAAGCTCTTGGCACCAAGCGTCATCAATCTCTCGTCGCAGCAATGCCCCGCGCTGGGTATTACTGGACTGAGTTCACAACGAGATCACTCGTTGCCAATGTGGTGGGCAAGCGTGGACCCACACAGAATCGCAATGACATGTATGAGGTGGCATACGTGTATGAACATCCCGATCGGAAGAATCTTAAGTACACAGTCTTCCGCTCAAACAAAATGACTACACTGGCACAGGTGCCAGAGAACAGCCCAGCCAAGGTATCCACTCCAGCCAAGCTACCCAAGACCAAGATCCGCAAATGAAAACCATCGTCTTATATGCTTGTCTAGCGAATCGTGATACCACGGAAGGACGTGGACCCATGATCCCAATTTGCTATACGGAAACAGAAGCGGAAGCAAAACGAATCGTTAATACCCCTGAATTCTATAGACAATACGGAGTTCAGGGTTGTCCCCCTAATGACGGAGGGAAGTATGATGTGAGTAAAGAAGAACTCAAAGTGTTTGATTCCTGTGATGAATGGTTACGGCATCAGGTGCCATCCAAGATTCGCAAGCAAGAGATGGCACAATTGGAAACCCTAGCCAAGAAATATGGAAAGCGTATCGTATGAAATACCATAAATTTCAAATGCTGGTCATCGAGGTAGCTACTACTCCCTCGGAAAATCAAATCAGGAAGCAAGCAACCTTCGAGGTGAAGGCTGTTGCCACCAACAACGCAACCGAAACGGACCTCGCACGTTGGGCCGTCATGATTGAGACTGCATTCAATCGCGATGGCAACCCGAGGATGCACTTGAATCTCAAATGATCCTTCGTAATCCAATGCTTGCGGCCAGTCGCAATCTCACCAAGAAACTGGCGACGCGGATCAGCTATCCCAAGTGGGTAACGGATAAGGAAGATGGTATACGTTGCCTTCTTGCAGTGAGTGCAAATCACAATCCAACTGGATGCACTGCGTTCAGTCGATCACTCAAACCGTTACCGAACATTCACATCTACAACTGGGCTGCCGATCATGGCCTAGCTGGATTGGATGGGGAGATTGTGATTCCGGACATGACCTTCCATCAGATTCAATCATGGGTGATGACTCAGTATCCCATGCCAAGGGAGTTCGAGTACCATGTGTTCGATCACATGCCGGACAAACAAGATCAAGGCTATCTGCGGCGCATCCGCAAAGCAGTCGCAAGAGTAGCAATGTATGGTCCTAAAAATATCAAGGTGCTATATCCTAAACGAATCAACTCCCCTTCAGAACTGCGGGACGCATTCGAAGATGCCATCCTCCGCGGCAAGGAAGGACTCATTGTTCGTGATGCAGATGGGTACTACAAATCCACCTCACGTTGCACGTTTACAGAAGAGAATGTGCTGAAGATGAAACTCTATGAAGAAAAAGAAGCGATCGTCGTCGGGTTCAAGGAACTTCAAATTAATGATAACCCCAGCGAAACTTCTCGATTGGGCTACGCAAAACGCTCAAGCCATAAAGCAAATAAGAGAGGAGGGAAAACGCTTGGGGCTCTCGTCTGCCGAGATGAGGACACTCGGGTGTTGTTTGATCTTGGGATCGGTTTCACCGCGGAGCTTCGCAAAGAAATTTGGGATCACCAAGAAGAGTGGCTCGGTGCCCGAGTGAGTTACACCCATCAACCCCATGGCAAGAAAGAAAAACCCCGCTGCCCGAACTTTAAGGGACGAAGAAAAGACTAAGCTAGCTCGGGACTTCTGGATCCAAATCCAGATAGACCAACTCCGGCAGGACCCAACCCTCGGAGCATGGCTACTCTACAACACAATCAAAGTAAAGCGACTCGATCATAACGTTTACCATATATCTACAGCACAATGAATCAGGAGAACATTACACAAGCGATGGCGTTCATGCGCCGAGAGTTCGAGAAGGATGCGCACACGGACCCACGCGCCATCCTAAAGATACTCAAGGAAGAGTATTGTCTAAGCGAGGATGAGATCAATGAGATGTCATCTCAACTCGTAGACCTAGCGGATAAAGAATTGTCCCCCGCTCTGAAGAGAATGCGCGATCTGATTCGCGACTACTCGATGCTGAACCAGATGTTCGCAGGTGCTATTGAGATCTGTCAGTTCAAGCCCGCGGCATTCGATGCGGCAGGCACATTCCTTAAGAAGATGGTCGAGGAAGATCCCGATGCGAAGATTTTGCACACAATGCAAAAGATATTCCCTCTTATCATCGAGACACACAAGCTGCTCACGCCATTGATGACGCTCTACGTGAAGCAGCTGAATGAATACTGGAGGAAGAAGGGAATGCCTAATCCTCTGGATGATTCCCACTGATATCGATGATCGGTGCATCCGCATCGGTCAACGGCATAACCTCTGTCCGTATCTCACGGAGAAACTTACCCACTTCAGCCAGTTCATTCAAATCCATATCGGGTGGCTGGTTGGAAGTGTGCTTATCAAGATCAATCAAACGCTGAGTCATGATGCCAGTTGCAATCGCAGCTTGCATTGGTTGCAACTCATCAACCGTCTCACGTACTCGCATACCGCAAGCAACTGCGTTGTCTAACAACACGCCTTTCAAAATCTCCTTTCCAACTTTGGTTGTAAGGAACAACGTTTTCAATGATGCCTGAATATAACTGGTGGATACCGCATACTTCTTGGAGATTTCCTTGTCACTCATTCCACTGGACTTGTCTTTGGCCATCATTACGAGCGTCTCCTTTGGCAAGGTTAGGGGAGCTTTACCCTTGGGCCGAACCTTATCAGCACCGGGAACATGTTTGGGTCTACTCTCACCTGCCCACTCTCCCCTTCTAATCGCAATGCCACCTTTAATACCCGCCTTCTTCAACTGCTGTGAAACTGACTGTTTGTTTTTCATGCTGTCAACAACTATATCACAATCTTGCACCCATTGCAAATGAAACAAACTATCAAGAACTCAGAGGAACTATTCAAAACCGCGGTTGAACATGGAATGAAGCCCGGTGTCACACTCCAAGTCTTTGTGTTAGCCTTACTGCAAGAGGCATACGACAAGGAAGATAGTGAAGCCATCGTCAGGATTCATACGTCCATGTTACCAGAGAGTTACCATACGGTGCCTGCTATGTTCTCACGGACGATCATGCAACGTAACCCTTACCCAATCGTGCAAAGTTTCCTGAGGGGGAGTTATCTGGTGGTGCAAGCTGGCTATGCCAAGACATCAATCACCTTCCGCTCACAGGCAATCGAGAACATCCGCAAGCATCGGATCTTCATTGCATCTAAACATCTCGTCCCCGATTCGTACCTCCGTCGTCCATCAATCCTCGCAAGCGTGCTGTCCAACGTGACTGGACATCAGGTTTGCACCAAGTGCAAAACAAACAAGATATACTGGTATGTCCCAAAGCAATCCCAAGATTAAGAAGATCAACAAGTACATGACCACGGATGGAAAGGAGCACAACACAGAAGTTGAAGCTACCATCCATCAGGAATGTTATGACTTTGCAAAGGAACTCGAAGATGCTGCCGATAGGATGGACATCTGCAACATTCCAACGGCAACTGAATGGTTTGAGTTAGCAGGTTGGCTGCGTGCTCATTACAAAATCGAGAAGAAGATTTGACAAACTCTTACACATAGTGTATGCTAATCTCTGTCGGTGGAGAACTCACCGAAATCAAAACCACAAACCACGTAACATAGTATGGCCAAAAATAAAGATAAGGAAGTCCCCGCTAAGAAGTCCGGCAGCAAAGCGACGGCGAAAGCTGAAGCATCCGCGAACGTCACTGCCAACCCACGGTTGGTCGCAGCGTTCAAGGCGTACGAATCCTCCAAGCTGGAGACTCAAAGCTACCTCGTCAAGGTGGCGGAGATCTGCCAGTCCGAGCAGCTGACCAAGAACGAAGTCGTCGCGTCCATGATGGAAGCACGCGGCATCGAGAAGTCTTCGGCTGAGTCCCAGTATTCCCGCATGAAGGGAATCCTCACGGACCCCGATCTGCTCGAAGCTCTGCGCTCCGGTGAGATTGATCTGAAGACCGCGAAGGAGAAGGGCAAAGTCCGCGGCGCTCAGAAGAACCCGAACGCAGCGAAGAAGAAAGAGAACCTCGACAAGCGGATGACGAAGGCTGTCTCTCAGATCGTCGCCTGTGCCAAGGAAGGCGGCATGGACAAGGCATCCGTGCTCAACCAGATCGGCTCGGCTCTGAAGAAGAACGGCATCAAGTAATCCAAACCTTTCTGTAGGTAATGGTAGGTGCAGACGGGTAGTCCACTGTTGGGGTGGGCTACCCGTTTTGCATCCGATGCAAAACAAATTTCGTGGCGAAAATGGTATGGTCACTGCACTAAACATATACGTATATGAGCAAGCCCAAAGCAGCAGCAAGCGATCCCGAACCCGCTCCCATGCCCCCGGAAGGGCAGGAGAACAAGGACCCAAACGAAGCTGCGGCGCAAGCCGCGGAGGATGTGAAGTCCGAGGATCAGAAGCGAATCGAAGCCGCGGTTACTGGCAGTAATACTGTCGGTGGACAAGGCGGTGGTCCCGGTTCCGCGGAGATCACGCGGCTGTCCGCCACTGACAAGACGATGACGCCGGAGGAACTGGCTGACTCGACTCACCCGCTGGCGCCGACCGCGCCCCTCGTCGACCCGCTCGCCGACAAGAAAGAATAAATAAACCTCCCAGTTAGGCACCACCATTAATGGAAAAGTCTGAAGATCAGAAGAAGCGAGAGATTATTCCCACTCGGGATAGTCTCAAAACCCAATACCATCCGCTCAGCCAACTGCTGATGGTTGTACCAATTCCCGGCATCACCAAGGTTGGCAACATCATCCTGCCGGAGAAGTCCACCATTCAGATGAATGAGGGACACATCGTGGAGAAAGGTCCCAAGTGTACAGAGAACGTCCAAGTCGGAGACTGTGTGACATGGGATCAGAACTCCGAATACCGTCTCGATGTGGACGGTGTAAAATTCGTTCTCGTGAACGAAAGCAGCTGCACCATGCGAATCCCGCTGGCTGAACTGCAAACAACCGACCCCAACCAAACTGAACTACCGCTACCATGACCGAACTCCAAGCCTATATCCAAAAGGAACAAGAGGTTTCCAACCTCACCCGCTACGTCCAGCAGCTACAGATCCAAATGCAGGACGCACTTGCAATGAATGCAAGACTCCGGAAGCAAGTCCAAGACCTGAAGGAGAAGCTCGGATCCATTGGCAAGACAGTCATTGGTGCATCCAAGCTCGACGAAGGTGCAACCATGGCCATGGCTCAGGGTGATATGTGTGAACGCCCTTGCGATCAAGGTACACCTATCGGTAGTGGGCAACTCGCTCCCACTCCCCCTCAGGACAGGGACAACGATTACCACGAGAAGATTTAACTTGCACTGACTGCAAAACTAGGTATGCTGCTGGAGGTAATTCCTTCAGCAGCAATTTTTATGAATCATTCCCAACACGAAACTGATGACTTCATCATTACACCTAGAGTCAAATCTAAACCTACCATGAACAAACCCGTTATGTCAGATGGCGTCGAGTCAGATGTACTCGATGCGATATCGCAGTATCAGAACAGAGACAAGTGGATCCAGTGGGGTATGAATAATATCCGCGAGCAAGGGTCCGCTATTCTTTTGGAAGGACCATCCGGAACTGGCAAGACTACCATTGCCAAGTGGATGGCAGAGAGGATCAAGAAAGGATTCAAGCAACTCAGTGCCGCGCAGATTGGTGGAGGTGAGCCCGGTGCAACTGAGCGTGCAGTGGTGGAGTTCTTCGCCGATGCGAAGAAGAGGCACAACGCAACCATCTTCATTGATGAGTGCGATCACTTGCTTGGCAACCGTGAGAAGATCTCACCCGATGGAAAGACTTGGCAGCTTGGGACTATCGAGACTCTCATGATGGAGATGAACGTGTACTCGGGACTCGTCATCTGTGCCACCAATCACGTCCACAATCTCGACCCCGCCCTATCGAATAGGTTCCTCGCCATTGTGCATGTGGGCGAGCCAGACTTCCCGATGCGAGTGAAGCTGTGGCGTCACAAGATTCCGAAGAAGCTACCTTTCCAACCTTCTGAAGGGGAGTTGAAGAAGCTTGCCAAGTACGAGTTGAATGGCAGACAGATCGAGACTGTCATCGTAGCTGCAATCTCAAATGCCATCCGGCGAAACGTAAGACCGTCGCTCGGTCTATTCATTCAGTTCTGTGAGCGTGAGAATGGAAAGCACATCGTTGCTGAATGAAACAGAAATACGTTCAGGAGTGGGAAGTCTCCAAGACGTATCCCGTCCGATCGCTTGGACAATTACTTCGGCTGTTCTACAAAGTACACCGCTATAAGGAGAAAGGAGAGTGGCGGGCAATGCGCCCGATCTCCTTCTTGGTGAACCCCGCACCGTTCGTGATGCCGGGTGATCCATTCGCTCAGGACATGTATGTAGCCATCTACTACGGTCTGAGATTTGCACCCGGTGCAAGATATTATGTGGTGGTGGAACAGAACTTTATGTGCCCCACCACTGGACCCCATGCCTGCAAATTGTATCTGCAAGTGCATCCGGGTGGAACATACCAAGCTGCACGCCATGTGTGGATAGGTACAATGCAGATCGAGTGCAACTTCTATGACGAAGAGAAAGTCAAAGCGAAGTTGCGCCGAGCTATTAGACTTCAGGAGTATTTCTGCTCCGAAGAATCCCAACAAGAAATCGTAGAGTTCGACGAACCCCAACCCATTAGCTACACCTTATGAAGATCACTGAAAACAAATGTCCGCGTTGTCTCAAGCAGATGTATGATGACGGGAGAGATAATCTGCTCTGTCTCAACTGTGGCAAAGTCCTATCCACTCCCCCTCAGTCTCCGACGAATGCAATCATCTGCTTTGTCCTGCTGCTGTGTGTATGGCTGGTGGTGATCTGGGCGCTGTTCAATGGACATTTCCTGCCGTTTTAGCTCTTGACAAATGTCGTACATTCCTATACAATGGATGTCCACAGTTAGGAATGGATCTCACGCCCCGCCAGAATAAGACCGCGTACAGACTGCATCGCCGCAATGGAGGTGCAGTCTGGTGGCGTGTCGGTACAGGTAAGACGCGCATCACCTTCAAATGGTTTGCACTCGTTGCAAAAGACTGCAAAGTTCTACCACGTTTCATCGTTGTATGTCGTCGTGAAGCGTTTGCAGATTGGGAAGATGAGATGAAGCGTTGTGAATTGCCATGGCGTACATGGACAGTGGAGTGTGAGGATGATCTGTATGACATCAAGACTACGAAGCCAGTGGTCTATCTAATCTCACATGGGATGCTGGATAAACTATCCCATGCTATTGCCGAGTCCGGCAGTATGATCCAAGCGATCTGCTACGATGAAGGGTTCCTCTATAAGAACTCACAGACTAAGCATTGCAAAGCAGCCAATCGAATTTCCAAAGGTGTCGGTCGTGCTGCCATCCTGTCTGGTAGCGTGATGACTGCTCGTAACTTAGAAGATGTATTCGGACAACTTTATGCCATCAACCGTCACGCTGTGCTCGCTCGAACTCTCACGGACTTCCGAAGTCAATACATGTTTAAGTTCCAAATTGCCCCCAACCGAGAAAGCCAAGCTGCTAAGTGGGTTGCTGCAAGAGGCGCTGTCGAACTTGTCTCAACTCGAATCGTTCCAGTTTCCTCCATCTATTTCCCGACTAACAATCAACGTCGAGCAGTATCCATCGTCAGATCCATTGAACCCACACGTGACCAACTTGCCGCCTTCGATAGCCTTCGGAACTTCTTTGAGATAGAACTGAAGGGGAGAGTGGTTGAGTTTAAGAACACACCCAGCATCATCATCAAATGCCAACAAGTATCAGACGGTTTTGTTCACTTGGAGAAAACGACTACCCGTATATCGTCAGCGAAGATGGACTATCTTCTTTCGGCTGTGTCGGAACTGCTTCTTTGCGGAGAGAAGGTCGTGATCTGGTGTGCCTTCCAACACTCGGTGAACTTGATCTTGCAGTCGTTGCAAAAGAAGATGCCGTCCGTGAAAGCTTATGGTATGCACGGAGGAAAACCTTTCGATATCGCGGGTTGGTATCGGAACGGACAGGTCGCCGTAGCCACCGTTGGGTCTGGGAGTTCAGTGAACCACTTCCGGCATTGTGCGTATGCCCTTTACTTCAGCCACTCTTTCAAATGGCTGGACATGCAACAGTCAATGGGGCGAACGGATCGACACGATTCGAAACATCAGACCTGCTTCTACTATTATCTACAGACAAAACAAAGTCTGGACTCGTTAGTGTATCAGAGAGTTTTCTCTTCCAAGAAAAAGGAAGAGGAGTTCATAACTAAATCCGTAAACGCATGGCTGAAAAAATTACCATTAGAATCCACGATGACTTCGAAGGTGATGTCGCTTCCATTAAGGAATGGTGCGCAGCCAATGCGTCGTCGCTCAACTCAGTCTTTAACTCGTTCCTTCCAGCCATCGCGTCTGCGATAACCAACCAAGTTTACGAAGATGACAACACAGGCAAACGATTCGTCCGAGCCGACTTCGGAGATCTCATGCTCCGCGAACCCCACGACTATCGGAATTATCGGGCCGACACCTACCAATGATCTTTTGCACTTGATGCAAAAGTCGATGGCTGGTACGGAACGGATTACTTCTGATCGCAACTTGCTCGTTCAGTTCTATCCCGATTCTCTGAAGCGAAAGCTAAATACTGAGATTATGTTCACCACCCTTCGAGGGATGGGACTCGGACCCTTTTTGGCAGACCATGCAGTGTGATCCAGATGTGATCCGAGGTTATACGTTCGGTTTCATTGTGCCTGCATCATGGGCACGCACTGCATACATTGTCCAAGGCATCAGCAAGATTACACTCCGATGAGAAAACTCCACCTACCAGAACTTGAATTTGAAATCAACCCCGAGCTAATCGGGGAGGGCATCACTCAATCGGAGATGCAAACTTGGGATAACTGTCCCGAGAAATGGTATCTTGGGTACAACCTCATGCTCTCACGGCGTGGACAATTCTCGTGGGCTACCACGTATGGATCGTGGATGCACAACTCACTGGAAGAATTCTATCGGACCAAGGGTAAGCGATGGTCGTGGGCACCTACACTGGACGGCATCGCAGAGAAGGATCTTCGCTTCTCATCGCAGAGAGTGCTGCGTGATCGTGAACTCTACACTCGGCTGGGCCAGCTTCAGATGGAGATCTATGCCAGCTTCTACAAGGATGACCCCAAGCATTGGGAGATCGTGGGCACGGAAGACATCATCGACTTCGAGTTCGAAGGCATTAGACTGAAGGGGAAGTTGGATGTGCGGGCTATCCAAAAGGCGTACAAGCGTCTCATCATTTGGGACCACAAGACCACGGGCAGACTCGACAAGGACACGGCACTCGGCTGGGAATTCCGCTTACAGTTCATGTTCTACATGTGGCTGGCCATGCGTGATCCCAAGTTCAAGAAGGAGCGACCCCGCGGCTTCATGGTCAATGCGGTGAAGAAGCCACAGCTTAAGTGGGGCGACACCGAACCTGTCGATGCCTATTTGCAGCGAGTGCAAATCGACATGATGCAGAAGCCCGAGAAGTATTTCTATCGTGATCCTCAGCTGCTCAAGGAAGGGGATATGGAGAGATTCGAAGCTACCATCCTGCGTCCCAAGTTGGAGAGGGTGAAGATGCTATTCAATCCCAAGATCTCCGACGAGGTTAAGACTTTGATCGTTCGTAATAAGAATACGGACACCTGCCGCAAGTACGGGCAGCCATGTGAATTCATCACCGCTTGTAAGAACGGACTCGATATCGAGAAGCGTGCATTCTACCGCCGAGAAGTTAAACACCGCGAACTTGTGGAGGAAGCTAATGAGTGAAAACGTATCAGTCAAAGGGCTGAAGGAATTGCATCGCACTGAAGCTGCGATACTTTTCGAAAGACCTGATGGCTCAGAGGAATGGATTCCTCGTTCGTTGATAGACTACATCTGTAAAAGCCGAGACGAAATCTGCATCATTGAAATCCCCGAATGGTTAGCCCGCAACAAGAACTTAGACTATGATTGAACTCAGCTACTCACCTCCACCCTCAACTGGAACTCTGGCAGATGTCGTGCCTCCATATTTTCTGGACGATGGCGACGAATGCATGGACTTCAAGACTGCTCAAGGAGCATTCGACTACATCGAGAAGGCTCTTCCCGGTGTTGAGATTCAAGTAAACATCAACCCGCACCTCGCAATCTAAATGACTAGAAAACAAGCCAATGCACTCCTGCCAGACAAAGCAACATCGTGGAAGATCACACCACATCTGCTTGTCTTTTTACTCGTGGCACCACCTAAGTGGGGCAAGACGAAGTTCTTCATGTCCAACCCCGATGCGCTCCTCCTCGCATTCGAAACTGGGCATCGATTCCGTCGAGGACACAAGATCGAAATCGTCAAATGGGACCAACGCCGCGGCTCGTTCGAGATCGAGAAAGACGAGGAAGGTGTACCACGCATGACGGCAGAGCAGGCACTTGAAGTGCTGGAAGCTACCGACAAATATAACTTCGTCATCATGGACACGGTGGACATGGCAGCGAAGATGTGCATGGACTACCATTGTGAGAAGCTGGCAGTGGCTCACCCTTCAGATGCTGGTGATTTCGGCAAAGGCTGGGACGTAACACTCAACAGTCCGATGCGGAAATACATCCTCGCCATTCTCAAGACTGGGCGTGGCGTCGGCTTCGTCACCCACACGAAGATCGAGATTGCCCGCTTCACCTCTGGCGAAACGGCTCGCAAGGAATCCACCATGCCTTCAGGTGTAGCTCGCTTCTGTATCTCCCAAGCTGACGTGATGATCCATGGCGAGCTTGGCAAGAAGCGTCCCCCGAACAAGCTTCGTGATCGCATTCTCGTCTGCGAAGGTGATCTCGATACCTTGGCAGGCAACCGTTCCGATGCCCCGCTCCCGGAACGATTCATTGTTAGCCCGGACAAACCGTGGCAACAGTTCACCAAGTTCTTCGTGGACCCCAAGGCTGTCCTTGTGGCTGAACGGGAATACAAAAAGATTTACAAGAGGTAATTTCAAATGCTGTCTCAGATTGGTATTGATTCCAGACGAGAGTAACCTTGCGTCTGGTAGCTACTGGGTTTCATATGTGGCAAGAACTCTCCACAGGCCGCAGAATGGGCGGCACCATCCCTGAGCAGCACCACTTTTATGGGCGATTTCATGGATATCGCAGTTGCACATTCCTTGTGCGATGAAGACACTTTTGCACCCGGTGCAAAACGACAGCCGGAAAGACGGCAACGTTACGTAACAAACAAAACAAAACAGAAGATACATAGTATGGCTAAAACCAATAAACCCGCTGGCCGCCCCTCCCTCGCTGATCTTTGGGATGATACGGACCCGTCGGAAGCAACGAACACCCTGCCCAATGGCACCCACGAAGTTCGGATCAACAAGATCGAACTCAAGGAAGACAAGAAGAAAGGTGAAGCCGCGATCCTCGAAGTCGAGGGACTCGAAGGCGACATCGAAGGGCTCAAGGGCCGGCAGCTGTACAAGCTGCGTGATGTCAAAGGCGGCAAAGGGCCGGGCCTTGCGTATCTGATGCGTGATCTGGCGCTGCTGGGTTACGAGAAGATCACCGGAGCCAAGCTCAAGAAGACTCTGAAGGAGATCTCCGACGAGCAGCCGATGGTGGTCGTGAACGCCAAGGAGAACGGCGCTTACGTCAACATCTACATCCAAGGTCTGGTCGGCGAAGTCAAAGGCGCCGATGATGACGGCGAAGAAGACGATGCCGCTTCCTCGGATATCGAGGAAGGCGATACGGTCACGTGGGACAACGATGGTGATGACGTGAAGGGTAAGGTCACGAAGATCAACGAAGCCAAGGGTGTTGCCACTGTCCAACCCATCGATGACGATGGTGATGACGATGGCAAGCCGGTGAAGGTTGATCTCGAAGACCTGACCAAGGTCGATGAGGATGCCGATGGCGATGACTCCGGAGACGGAGACGATGCCGAATCTGAGCCGATCGCCGAGGATGACTTCGTTACCTTCGAGGATGACGATGACAACACGGTCCGGGCTCGCGTCATCTCGGTCAACGAGAAGAAGGAGACGGCAAAGGTTCAACCTGTCGATGACGACGGCGATGATGACGGCAAGGCTGTCACCAAGGACCTGTCGGATCTGACCAAGGAAGATGCGGATGCCGAATCCGAATCGTCCGAGGAGGAGGAGGAGGAAGACGAGAAGCCAGCGAAGAAGGGCAAGGCGAAGAAATGGACCCCCGCCGTCGGTGACGAAGTGAAGTGGACCGACGATGAGGGTGACGAGCAGACCGGCACGATCAAGAAGATCAAGGGCGACACCGCCACGATCGAGGATGCTGACGAAGATGTCGTCAAGGTCCCGGTCGAAGATCTCGAAGAGAACGACTAGCAGATAGTCTGAACACCTGAATGTGGAGGGGTCCGATCCCCCTTCACTTTTGCACCGCTTGCAAAACTATGGCTCCCCGCAATGACTCTAAAAGAATACGTAATTTCAAAAGTAAACCCTGACGAATATTATGCCAAGCGATTCCCCGAATGGAACCCCAGAGCAAAGAGCAATGTCCGATGTCCATTTCACGAAGACGGCGCCAACGGAAATCTTGCCATCGGACTTCGGAACGGTGGAGCAAGGTGCCATTCCACCCGATGTGCAAAACGAATTGGAAACATTGTCCACTTTGAGGCAACGCGAACTGGAGAAAAAGAACCCATCGCAGCTCGGAGAATTTATCGCGAATTCGTGCGACCAGTCGTTGATGCAAAACTCCTCGCAATCTATCGCCAGAATCTTAGGGAAAACACTGCGTTTATTCTGAAGATCAAAAAGGAGATGGGGCTCACGTCCGAAAGCATTGATCGCTTTCAACTTGGGCTCGATACTCTTTCCAATCGAATCACGATTCCTGTCTATGACCAGTTCAAGCAAGCTGTTAATGTCAGATTCTATCGACTTCCGTCCCAGAGGAATGGGAAGGACAATGCCAAGATACACAACCTTCCGGGGTTTGGTGGTGCTGATCTGTTTCCTTGGCCAGCAACTACTTCTTTCACAGATGGTTATCCGGTGTTTATTATGGCTAGCGAGAAAGAGGCTATGCTTGCCCTTCAAGACGGATATAATGCCTTTGCCTCTACTGCCGGCGAAGACAAATGGGATCCCGAATGGGATTCAGTGGTGGCTAACCGTCGAGTCTTCACGGTACTCGATGTCGATGAGGGTGGCGAAGCAGCCCGTCGTAGGTTGGTTCCGCTTATTGAAAAAGCTGCAAAGTCTGTCACTAACATACTCCTCCCCTTCAGAACCAAGCGGAAGGACTGGAAAGACTACGCAGACTTTAGGCTCAAGGAGAAGCGCAATGGTTCTGAGCTTGGGCGATTAGCCAAAAAATATGGACCCAAGTCTGTCCCAAAGTCTGGGAGTAATGGCAGCACTCCTCATCCTCCTGTGGATGACGAAGGAGAGGTGACATGCTCTGAAGGGGAAGTGGACTACCCGGAGCTACCTCCCTTTGCCACGAAGAAGATGATGGAGGTGGCGCACATCTCCTCACGGTCTGACCTGCTGAACAAGCGGATCAAGACACAGGGTATCGTAGCAGCCAAGTCTCCCAACACCTTCTCGATTCCATGGAAGTTTAAGGTAAAGATCAAGTCACGTCCTGACTTCGAGTATGAACTCCCAATGAGTCGGGAGTTGCTTCGTTATGTCCGATCATCGGACACGCAGATTTTGCAGTCAGTGCAAAAGATCATCGGCAATAACAACGCCGAAGTATTACCCATCGCATACTTAACAGCTACCGAAGTTGAGATAATCCCAACGGCATCCATCGATCAGGATGCCACTTACGTTATCCAACGTTGTTTCTACTTCGGTAAGAAGATCGAATCCAATGTCCCATACTACTTCGAAATCATCCCCACCTCCGAGATCAGATCTCAGGAGACAATCGGCATCATCACCAAGATCACCCCACTCTCCAAATCTATCGAGAGATTTGATGCCTCTCCCGAAAACATTGCCGACCTATACGCCTTCCGCCCGAGTGATGGCGAGAGTGTTTGGGACAAGATGGAATCTCTCGCCACTCAAGTTACAGAGCGGTTTACTCATATTTACAATCGTCTGGATTGGACTCTCATGGCTCTACTTACTTGGAGTAGTCCGATCGGATGGTGGTTTCCAAACGAACCACACACTGACAAATGCCAGCGTGGTTGGATTAATACTCTTACAGTTGGAGACACTGAGACGGGTAAGTCTAAGGTATCGCTGGCTCTTAAGGCTCTCTTCAAGTGCGGGGTCTTCATGTCCGGAGAGAACTGCACATTCGTCGGTCTGGTTGGCGGAGCAATCAAAATGGGTAGTGGTCAGCTTATGCTACGCTGGGGACGAATCCCCCTCTGCGATAAACAACTGGTTGTCATCGAGGAACTTAGTGGGCTATCGGTTGAGGAAATTTCGAACATGTCGGACGTGCGGTCATCGGGTGTGGCACGCCTTGATAAAGGTGGAATCTCTGCCGAGACTAATAGTCGAACTCGACTTATCTGTCTGTCAAATCCTCGAAGCATCAAGAAGCCTCTATCCAGCTACTTATTCGGAATTCATGCGGTTCAGGAACTTATTGGACACGGCGAAGATATCGCACGGTTCGACCTTATCACCACCTTAACAGACAATGAAGTCTCAATCAATGTCATCAACTCAGCGCAGTTTGCATCGAGTGCAAAAGACGAATACATTGGTGCCGATCAGTTTCAGAAACTTATCCATTTTGTATGGGCTCTCACACCCGAGCAGATTGAATTCGAACAGAAGGCGTATGAGGAATGCCTTGAGCAGACTAAGAGGTTGTCTGCCATTTATCATTCCTCTATTCCTATTTTCAAAGGAGGAAGTGGACGCTATAAGCTGGGTCGGATTGCGGCTGCCATTGCCTGTCTTCAGTTTGCTTGGGACGAGTCGAAGGGAAAAGTCATCGTTACTTCCAAGCATGTTAAGGCCGCAGGAAGACTCCTCGATCTACTATATACGAAACCATCACTCGGATACAGTCAGTACAGTTCTCAAATGTATGATCGAGAACGAGTCAAAGACGTCGTCCTTGTCCGCAAAGGATTCAAGGACAAGATTCCTCGATCGACGCTTCCCAAGGTACTCGAAACGTTAGTACATTCCACACGCTTCTCGCGTGATGAACTGTGTGCCATTGCCGGCATGACGCTAATGCACGCTGACCAACTGATCGGTGTGATGATGCGTGAACGTGTACTGCGTAAGGGTGAAGGGAACCTCTGGGATATCACCCCCGCGGGCAAGCGTTTCTTGGAAGACTTCATTGAACGTCTATCTAAATGAGTTGGCTTCTCTACCATGTTGGCGGACCTGAGTTGGTTGCCCTTCAGGGTGGAAAGAAGTGGACCTACGTCAACGATATTAAACACGCAACCACATTCCCAAGTGAAGTCGCTGCAATGCGGGCACGCGAACAGGTGTGCAACTTCCCTTGGATAACAGAAATACCATATGCCAGTTACCTCAGAGCGAACGAGTCCAGACCAAGTAGACATCGAGAAACTCCCACTCCTTATGAATTCTGAAGGGGAGATCAGGGATTTTGTAGACCAGTGTGCAGCATCGGGAATGAGTGACAACCGATTGAAGTACCTGATTCGCAATGCGTCGAAGAAGATAGCATTGCTGCAACTCCGTGGACCCTCATGATTAAGACCCCGACCCAAGTAAACGCATCTTGCAAGCGTTGCAAACTGCATCAATATGCACATCCAAAAGCTATTGGACTCAGAGGTCTCAACTCGCTTGGTCCACGAAAGCTTGTTATCTTCACAGACTATCCCGACTACTTCGCAGACCACGCCCATGCCCCCTATAAGCTCGACGTTAAAGAACTCCTATTCGAACTGCTATCGCGCATGTCAGTGGCTCCAGAAGATGTTGGATTCGAGTACACGCTACGATGCTACCCCGCAAAATCTTTACCGGGCACTAAAGCAGAACGCGCCGGATGTATTGAAGAGTGCGCTGCATACAGATTCAACGCAATTCTTCGCACTCGTCCGAAGGCTCTCGTTGCTCTGGGCAAAGTATCGATGGAGGCTTTCACGGGCCGATCTGAGCTTAAGAATTCCGAAGGACGGAAGTTTGCTAATTGGGAACCCATCGTTCGTGAGGTTGTCCCTGAAGTCTGGGTGGGTTACTCAATTAACTATCTACTCGTCTCCCCCTCAGATACCCCGCGAGTGTTTCGAGTGCTTTATAAAGCTGCAGAAGACGCCGGTCTTCACCCCAAAATTAACCCGAAGCCCTTCAAGTTCAAGTGGAAGAACCTCCTCTAGAATGAGTGCTACAGAATATAACACGATGAAGAACAGTAAAGCTTTTACGCGAGATGACTTAGATGCACTTTTGCACCTGATGCAAACCTTATGAGTGTTCATGAAATCTATGAGAAGAAGATCTCGATCGTTCACCTTCCAAACAACAAGCGCAAGTCGGATCGTCTCCGCTGTAATGTCCAAGAACGGCCAGCCACCCTCGGACATTTTAACATTGGAGAACTCTGTCAGATTCTTAATCGCGTACAGAAAGATTACCTTGGGGTTAAGCACCTTTTTACGTTCAAACACGGACGCTACATTGTAAGAATTTATGATCCGAAAATTACAGAATATCCTGACGACCCCGAGTAAGTTAATTCGAAAACCAATCAGCGAAATCGATGAAGATAAGATTCTATTCTACGACTGGGAAACCGATCATCAGTATGCGCCCTATGCCTCGATCAAGTCATGCGCAGTACAATATGGATTCAGTGGAGTGGTTGAGATGGTCGATCGGCCATCGCGTCGTAAGGAGTTCAAACGTAAACTTGCTGCGCCAGACATCATTAAAGTAGACTTCAATGGCGTCAACTTTGATCGAACTGTCGGCTACCGACATGGATACTTCGTGCATCCTCAGAACGCTCACGACGTTTATCAAATCCTTAAAACCATCAGTCCGACACTACCGGCTTTCTCCCAGAAGTTTGCCGCTTTTTACTTCCTCGGGGACCCGCATTTCCCGGAGATGGAACTGTTCGAGTACATGTCTGCACATGGGTGTGCGATGCACGAGGTTCCAACGAAACTTCTCCACCGTTATAACGCCCACGATATTGTACAGCTGGAACAACTCTTTAGGATGTCATGGGATGTTGTCATTAGAAACGAATTCTGGGAAGCCTACTTAAACGATGCTCTGATCTACGAGCCAAGCCTTGAGATGCACACTGAAGGGGGAATCTACATCGATATCCCTGAGACGTGGCGAGGTTTGCAACGACTGCAAAAGACTGTTCAAAATGAAACGAAACGCGCTCTTGAGCTTACCCACGGTGAGGTGCAGAATCCTAATTCTTCCAAACAACTCGCTCGCTATTTCACTGAGTTCGACAACCTCGAATTGGAGCTTACAGCTTCGGGGGAATTCAGTGTTAAGAAGAGTGTGCTGGTGTCACTTAAGGATGAAAATCCCTTGGCTGAGTGTGCCTTCAACATTCGTGATGCTAACGGTTCCATCAAATATCTGGAGAACTATCTTAACGCTACGGACGACGAAACATATCATGAAGACATGGGTCCGAACTGGATCCCGATCCAATACTCATGGTCTTCAGCGCGTACAAGGCGTACGACGTCTCAATCATTCCACAAGATTAATTTCCAGAACCCCAATGACAGAGCGAAAGCAGTACAGATTGTTCCTGAAGGGCAGCTTGGCTGGTGGTTCGACTCGACGCAGGTAGAGAACATCGTCCACATTTATGAATCCAACGACACGGCGAGACGGGCATCATACGAGGGAAACTACGACTGGAACGAGTATGTCTGGCTTTGCAATATCATATATGGAGAAGATAAGGACAAGGATTACTGGGATGATAAGGAGAATATGCTATCTCCCCGAATTCCGACGTGGACTGTTTATAAAGAAACCAAAACCGGAAAGCTCGCAATTAACTTTGGAATGGGAGTCACTAAGTTCTGTAAGCTTTTTGGGCTTAACCGTGACGTGGGTGAGGAAGTCTTCGGCAATGTGCATTCCGCTTGCCCCGCCATTCGAGAGTTGCAAAATCGAGTGGCTTCCGATCTACGCTCCACTGGGTACGTTACTGACGTCTTTGGGAAACGATACGCAGGATCTCCGAGTCAGGCATACAAGGTGGTTGCTTATCTTATTCAGGGATGTGGAACGGGTTCTCTACCGAAAGCCCAGATTCGTGCAAACTGGGAGACACTTAGACGTATGGATAAGAAAATGCCCACACCTCTGCGCCGTCGTGCCGTTAAGAGCGGGGTCATGTGCACCACCACCCACGATGAAAATGGAGGTCGTATCGATCTCCGACTCGGAAGTGACAACATTTTGCATCTACTGCAAAAGCTCAACTTCAACATGACCGAGAGGTTCTCGGAGAAGTTCGACAACATCCCCCTCAGAGCAAAGCTTTACCTCAGCAAAACAACAGCCAAGAATGCAATCGAAGTAGACATCAATGACCATGAATCCATCCTCCGTATTATCAAAGGCGACCCATGCCCATGCTGCAAAGCCACTGGTCACGTCGACAAAACCAAGTGCCTTGCGTGTGAAGGCTTAGGCTATATCCACCATGATCCCCACACAATTTCCAGAAGCCAACATGCGATTCGGACCTCCGCTCGGAATGAGCGAGAGTCAAGTAGCGACCGTCTATTGCTATCGCGGCACCGTTGATGGTCCTTCATCCTTGGAAGGTTCACCTGTCATCGTAACTGCATGGCTCCCTACTGAAGGGGAGTTGGAGTTATTGAAGACTGGCTCGCCTATCTACGTCGCCTTCCTCAGCGAGGGGCTACCGCCACACCTCCTCGCCATGGATTTCAACAACGCCAAGAAGCCAGCATGAATACAGAACCTGAACCAGTTCCTCCACCATTACCAATACCAAATCCCTTGCCAGATATTTACCATCCTCCTATCCCAAATCCTTTACCTGACATATTCGGATGAAACGATTCCTTCAACTGTATCGACATGCCAAGCAACTCAAACGCCAAGGCATACTGAAGCGTTCCGCATTCCGCTTCGCTGTATGGCGATGGTGGGTGGGGGACAAGTTCATGAACTACTCCACAGACTAATGAAGGTCCTATCACTTGATCCGTCTAAGAACAACGTAGGCTGGGCAACCTTCGATGGAACACGAAAAGTCAAACCCCGAGCTTGGAAGTGGGGCACCTTCCAGCTTGAGGGTATGAATCTGGAGATGCGGATGTACGATCTCGTCCAGAAGATAGGCGAGGAGATCGGAGAGTTCGACTTCCTCGTCACTGAACGTCCAGCGTTCTTCAGCTGTGAGCGCGGCGAAATTGCCGCACATCAAAACTACACGATCGATCTAGCAGCCATTGCGTATTACGTAGCTGGCTGGTATCACATGGATCATCGCCACCATTTTGCAATCACTGCAAACCAGTGGAAAGGTACGGTGTCCAAGGCTGTTACTGCACGTCGGTTCTTCAGGTCATTTCCTTACGTAGATCCACAAACACTCAGCGAGCACGCCATTGATGCGGTCATGCTCGCAAGGTTCACCCTTCACGATTACATATGCAACATGCCATCAGGGAAACTTGGCGGGGTAAAGCCAAGCCACATACTATCACTGCTCTGAAATGGGTGGCAAGCCAAGCTTCACTGCTAATTGGTTGCGTAGTGTACGCAGTGCTAATTTGGTTCGCGCAGCAGCCCTTTGCTTCTGTTCGAGCGATACATTCTGCATCTTCGCAATGTCGTTGTAGTACGCCATCTCAGTCGCCACATTGTTCTTGTAGTCAGACACAGCGTTCTGCTGAATTACCGATAGATCTAGGTGTCCGCTTTTGATCTGCGTAGCAATCGGCAACCAGAAGTCCATGCCGGTCACAGACTTGCCGCGCTTATCTACAGAGCCAGTGAGAGCAGCTTCGGCATTCCTCCACTGGGATCCAACGCCGGGTGTCCATGGTCCGAGAACCTCTTTTGCACCTGATGCAAAATAGTCAGTTGGTCCACGGAGCTTACGTCCAGTGAAGCGATCCTCATGGGTGATCCACGATGCAGCCGTATTCAGTGCCGGGTTGTTGTCCCATCCGACGACCGGGTTATTCTTCAAGGCGTCCATGGGGCGACCTTCCAGCAACGCACGGGCAGTCTGCTGGAACTGATCGGCAGGTAGCCAGTTGTTGAAATCGTAGAACTGGAAGCGACCCTTGGCATCACGGCCAGTCACGACCATATAACGATCCTTCATGTAGACCGGCAATCCAGCTTTGACCTTCTCCCAGTCTTTCTTGTCCTTCTCAGAGAGATTAGCTTCGCTCATCTTTTGCATCACCTCGGGCAAGGCGATAGCAAACCCCAGTGAAGCCGCGGCATTCAGGCGTGAGGCGGCATCCCCAGCGACAAGGTCTTGTCCAAGGTTCTTCAGGATGCGTCCCATCTCCGATGCGTAGCTGATGAACAGATTCATGAACGGCACAGCACGCCCAGCCATGACAGCTTTCGGCAGCATGTTGTAGTTCATCGTGTAGCGATTGGTGAACTCAGTGGCTCGGTTGATAACCTCGGTGCTATCCATGGCAGCGCCTAGCTCGGCAGCGATACGTGCCTTGGCAGCCATGTAGGTGGAGACACGGACCAAGGTATCAGGATACTTGAACCAATCGGCCATCTTGTTATCGGCATACTTCAGTCGAGTTCCAAGATCTCCGATCTGCGAATCGACGCGTCCGAGATAAGCTTGAATTCCCCCTTCAGAAGGAACGCTGGCCAATCCACCCGAGATGTTATCAGCTTCGCGCAGTACGTCGCGAGTAACTTGATCGGCATGGGTGATTCCATTCTCGACTAGCTCGCGATACTCTGGACTGCTGGGATCTCGCAAGGCATCGAACGCAGGTTTAACGTGACTCCATCCTCGGCCAATGGTCAGGAAGAACGGAGACGATACGACCTGCCGAACTATGCTCATCGGATTCCGATAAGTAACATTTGCTTTCATGAAGCTATTCACCCCAAGCATGGTACGAGAGAAAGCACTGTCAGGTTTCATGTGATCGCCCCATGCACTGACTACATCGCTAACATGGCGATGGACAAACATCCCTTGCAATTCACCGTTGGCTGGATCACGTGGTACGTACTTATATTGATGTAACTCCAGCAACTGGCGTCGAAGAGTGGGATCACTCGGAGCGTTTTGCAACTGCTGCATAACTCGCTGCTGCATTGCTTGAACTTCAGGATACGAATTGTATGATAAGGGCAAGCCTTCGTCCGACTTGGTAAGTCCCGTTGCCACCGTATGTAGGAAGCTGGAAGACTTAGCCATCGGCTGAAGCTTGAGTGTGGTCAGACGCACGCGATCGATAGGATTAGTGATCTCACCGAGGAACTGCTTCCACTCAGCATCAAGAACTTGGCGATGCTTGAATAGTGTCTGATCGATCTTTGATCCTTCTGAGGGGGAGTACAGGCGTTTTGTCTTCCGCACAGCTTCACCCCAATCACGCAGACCTTTCTGGATCTGATCGAGATTGTCAGTACCCCACGTCCCTTCCTTCAGAATCTTCTGGGACAAAGCATTGATAGCCTCATCGGATGCCTGATAAGATGAATCGGTAAATGCACGGAACTGCCGAGTCAGATACTGCCCACGACTGTCGAGCATCATCTGAGTACGAGCAGCGTCACCCTGTCCACGCGAAGCCACCTCTATCAAGCCATCAAGGTTGTCTCTTGCATCGATTGCAAAATCAGCGAATGCCTTACGATCAGGGTTGTTGCCCATCTTGGAAAGGTACTCAGCCTTGTCGCCACCATTGAGGAACTCATTGGTCAATGCTTTGGCTTCAGCGTCTGGCTTCAGGAAAGCAATCGACTTCAGAGAACGTTCGATGTTGTTGGTGAAGTATCGAGCCGATCCGGCAGACTGCTCAAGCATCCGATGGAACTTAGGTCCGATGGTCGTGCCAAAATATTCATCGAGTTTGACCAATCCTTTATCGAGGAAGCTGGACGAATCTGGTCCACGCCCTACGTTGAGATGTGCCTGTGCGATCAACTCCGGCAAGGTACGTTTGACTGTACCCACCGTGGTTGATCTGTCGATCTGACTAAGCGGACGAATGAATTGGGTTGGCTGTTCCTTGGTATCCTTGATAGCTGCACGAATCGCCATGGGACCAAAGAAGCCCACGAGGAAACCACCGACCATGCCAGCGACCATGTTGGAATGATCGCCCTTGTCATCGGTGAGTGCGCCAATGGTTCCACCTCCTACACTGCTGAAGAATGCACGACCAAGAGCCATTCGCATATCTTCAGTGACGGAACCTAGTTCACTCCCTCGCTGTCTTTTCCGCATCCCCGTCGATTCATTGATAGATGACGATGCAGCAATATCTTCGGGACGATTTTTACGGAGAACGTCCACAACCGATTCCTTTTGATCGTACTTACTAGCTCCGCCACTGGAAGCCGAGTCGGTAGCTTTTGTAATGCCATATTTATTCTTGAGTGCTTCTGCCATAGCAGGAGGATTGGGGTCAGCGAATCCCTCCAATTCTGCAATGGCTTTTCTTTCTTCTTCGGAATAGTGATTCAGTTCAGACTCCAAGTCCATGCGATCAACGCTCCCAGACTTGGCAAGTTTCTGAAGGGGAGTAGGGTTAACCGTTGGCTTGGGTGGCTCCGCGGCTGCGGCTTTCGCTGCGGCATGTTCATGGTTCTTAACCAGTTGCGCGATAGCATCCTTCTGATTCTCGGTGCTCAGTACGCGCTCAGTGTAATGCGTCTGCTTTGCTCCCGGCAGATCGTCTACATACCACCACTTGGTTTCTGGATCACGGAAGATCTGGTAAGTTGTATCTCCAATTTTGACATTATAGTTACCAGACTCCTTGAAGTCGGGGGCACGCTTAGCCTTGGGCGGAGCCATCGGATTGACAGCTTCGGTAGGCGCAGGTGCCGAAGCTTCTGGCGTGAATCGACGCATCTCGACGCGTTTGCCTGAACTCTGCCAAGCCCAAAGATCCCCATTTGCATCGCGACGAATCTGGGGAGTAGTGGCAGTTGGTTCGTGTGCCACTTCCATCTGATTCCAGACAGTCTTAGTCACACGCGTAACAGGTGCCATTGGATTGATACTACCTGCTGGAGCAGCGGGCTCGTCGGGCTTGAGCAAGTTTTGCAATCGCTGCAACTCGTCCGTCTCGGGAGCGACTGGCGTAGGTGATGGAGGGGGAGCCTCAGTAGGATTCTGGGATCCCTTGGCGATCACTTCATCAGCGAGGGGAGGAAGATATCCTTGATCGCGCATCCACTGCTCCAGCTTCTCTGGCGTATCTGCTACTTGAGGTTCAGCAAAGTTCTTACGAACTTGTGCAGCTTTTTCAGCAATGGCTTCAGCACTAACGGCTTCAGGTGCAAGACTGAAGTTTCCTCCAGACCCGGAAGTCAGTTCCTTGAAAGCGTGCATCCCATTATGGTCAATGCCTTGATAGACAGAACCAACAGCCGCAGCTTCCTGATGCCATCCGGGCGCGGCAGCAGCCCCCATCAGAGGTTTGCTCGAATAAGTGATCGGAGCTACTGGCGCAGGTTCAGGGATCTCCGGCACGCGGGCAGGACGATCAAGCATGACACCGAGTCCCGTGTTAAGCACAGGAGCAGGCGCAGTGATCGGTGGTGCCATGGGATTAGTCGACAACCTCACAGGGTTAGGCTCAGGACGCATCAACGGAGCCGTTGAATACGTGATCGGTGGCTGAGGTGCTGGCTCAGGAATCTCAGGCACGACAGCAGGACGATCAAGTGCCACTCCCAATCCTGTGTTGAACTGAGGGGGAGCAGGATATACCTGTGGTGGAACGAATGGTGCTTCGGGAACTGGGCGATATGGCTGCGGCTCCGGACCTTGGAGGGGCACGGAGGAATACGTGATCGGAGGTTTTGCAACCGGTGCAAGTGGTGGCAATGGGCGTGGAGGTGGACCAGCCACAGTCACCTTACCGGGATTGGTAACGACAGCACCTGAGCGATCAAATGCAGGAGCATTCGGAGCGCCAAACTCTCCACCCACGATTGGTGGTGCCTTGGTAGGAATCTCACCGGGCAGTCCCGAGAACTTGAATGGATTCTCGATTGGCTTACCAATGAAAGTTGTGGCTAGACCTTGGATGAGTCCACTGTAATCACCTCGGGTTGGTCCGGGTTGTGCCGCGGCTGCTGGATCTTGAGCATCGAAGAACAGTTTGGATCCCAAGCCCAGAGCACCAGCCGCAGCAATACGACCGAGACTCATCTTAGGGAGAAGTCCCGTGATTAATCCCATCGCTCCCCCTTCAGCTGCCTGTTCAGCACCGACCGTGGTATTCTCAGAAGCTCCTACAGTTCCGAACTCCAATGCACCTGTGACTGCCCGAGCCGCTAAGGGGATACGACTCAGTTGCGTGGCTGCCGACAGTCCACGACCAACCATTCCAGTTGCAGCAATCTCTCCGGCAATAGGTAAGACACCAGCCACAAGGTCTGCACCTTGCTGAGGTAGAGTTACGCCACGAGGAAGATAAGCTTCCGGAGGGAGAAAGCTGTGGTCCTGCCGAGGTTGCCCTTGAACGTAATCAGCGATGTTGCCAACGGATTCCGATAGACCTTCAATGGCTTTCGGGAGTGCAGTCATCGCTCCATACCCAAGGCGTTCTGCTGCACTGTATTCAGGTGCAGCAGAACCGGGAGTTGCGAGCCATTGCTGTAAACGCTGACTCCCTTCCGATGACGAATCATCGGTAGGAAGTGGAGGGGCGGGATAGAATGGATTAGCCATTTTGCAATCGGTGCAAGTTTACCAGCCAGCCGCTCCGCGGGCAGCAGCTTCATCGGAACCCATACGGATGTAGCTATCGATCATACCACGACCGAAACGTCCGAGAGCATTTGGCGTGGTTCCACCTTGACCGGGAACCCAATCATTGAAGCCCATCATATTACCGAAGGTCTTGTTTGCTACCGTATTGAATCGGCTAGGAGTCTCGCCAACTGAGAACAAAGGTGTCGCTTCCTTTGCAGCTTTCGAGATAACCATTTGCTTCTCCATCGGTGACAAAGGTCCACCTTTCAGTGCCATAGCCTTTTGTAGCTGGGTCTGAATATGTGTTTGAATCGATGGCGGAGCAGTAGCTACAGACATATCCTGCGCTCCGCGGATTGCTGCGGGGATTAGATTACCGGGGATACTACCAGTGGTCGGTGCCATGAAAGCCGCGGCAGCTGCTTCAGGCATAGGCTTTAGAGGAGGTTCCTCATTCATTTTTGACTGATAGAACTCACGCCAGATTCGTTCGTCTTCAGGTGTAGCTTGCACCAGTTTACGCACAGGACGCGCATCGACAGAAGTAGCATCGGGTTCTTGATTTTGCCATGTCATCAGATTACCTGTGGAAGGATCGTAATGCGCATTCGACTCCACGAGTTGATCGAATCGTTTTGCACCAAATTCTGTGTGAGCCATAGCCGCCTTGTGTGCATCCTCCTCTTCCTGACGGATACGCCGGAGTTCGGTAGCACGCTGTTCGTTAACAGCTTGAGCCCTAGCTTGACGTTCCTCTTGAGAGAGCTGATGCTCGTAGTAACGTTTCTCTGCTTCCTGCTGGCGTTGCTGGCGTTCAGCTTCCTGTGCATCTTGGCGAGCATTCAATTCGGCTTGACTCATGTCATGCTCGAAGTCACGCCCGCCAGTGATAGCACCATAAACATACTTGCCACGCTTGGGATCAGTTCCGATGATTGCACGAAGATCGGGGTCAGCCATCACTTCAGCATAGGGATGTCCATGTAAACGCTCAGTTACCGCAGCTAGCCGTTTGGTTGGCGTGGTGTAGCTTGGATCATATGCGCCAGTATTGATGGCGATATTTCGTTCGTCTTCATTCTGGAACGTAGGCCACTGTTCCCCAACTGAAGGGGAGAGATCAGGATTTGCAGCAGGTGCACCACGTCGAGCAGATGCTGCATTAGGATGGACGGTTGCCAGAGCAGCCGCGACATTTGCAGGGTCTGCAAAATACTGTTCGGGTGACGTTCCCCGATTCATCTTGGACCACTGCGAGTTGATGTATGAACGTCCCTCACTTGGGGCATCGAAGAACATCTGGCTCGAATTCTCTTGGGGAGAATTGCCGTTAGCTGTGTACAGCTGTGCGAAATCCGCCATCCCCAGAGGGACAGAAGGATTGACGATTACTCTTCCGTATTGATCGACAGGCATATTGAGTTTTGCACTCGGTGCAAATTAGAGTACAGCGTAGTTAGGAAGCGCATCATCCCACATCCCATTCCGGGAAAGATACCCAGAAAGATTCGCGCGATTGAGTTGCTGAAACGGGTTCTCTTGTGCTAGTGCCATTGTCCCTGCATAGGCATCTCTCCAAGTACCACGATAGGCACTACCATTGGTTGGTACACCAGCCTTACCCCCAGCAACTCCCGAGGTGCCCGAAGCTCCCATGGCAGCGATCTGTGCGGCAAGCTTCTGCTTATCCAGATCGTGATTCTGTCCGTATTCATAGGCGTGTTGGGCTTGGCCAGCATTGAACTTGCTGTAATCCAGCTGATAGCCCGCACCTTGTGCATTGTAATCCGCTAACATCTTGGAGTAGCCAAGCTGGATATTCGCCATGGTGGAAGCGATGTTAGCTGCGAGTGAGTCCGCCTTGTTAACGGCATCAAGTCTCGTTGTCTGCTTCTGAGTGTTGATCTCAGCAAGCTGATTGTAAACCGGCAGTTTGGCTTGAGCCGCGACAACGCCTGACGCAACAGGATTGACACCCTGCTGAATCAAACGATTGGCATAGACATTGCCTGCGTTGTTCGCAGCTTGACTTCCCATTGCTTTGGTAGAAGCTTCGAGATCGTCATACTGCGACATCGCCTGCTTAATCATCTTCTGCCGCTCCACCTTGTTTTGCAGTGCTTGCAAATTGGAATAGTCCGGCGGTGCAGGAGGTGGCGGAAGCTTCACGGGCTGAGCCATGAAACTGGAATAGGACGAAGTCTGATTATTCAGATTGATCGTGTTATTCGCTGAACCGCTACCAGCTACCATATTACCCATTACAGGGGTTGTAGTCGTAGGTGCTGGGGCTGTCGGTGGATTCGGATAGAACTGAGCCATCCCGGTTCCTCCGGGCATGTTCATCCATTTCCATGTACCGCTATCGGTTACTTCTGTGGGGTTAGTTGGACTAATCATGTGAGTGCTACTTTCTTGAGAACGCTGTTATTATTGAAGCAGAGATATGTGGCAGTACCTGTATGTTGGTAGAAGCCCCAGTCGTTTACGAGCGGGAAGTTGGCGAGTGCTGGAGCTACGTTTGATTTCTGGAACGCAAGGAATCTGGTATTTCCTTTGGTCAGTCCGCCGAGCATGTCGGCTGTTAGTATATCGAATCCTTTCTTGTTTTTGATTTGAATTGTGATCTTGCCCTTAAACGAAATGATGAGGATATCATTCCGATTAAGACCAGCAGGAATCCGACCATCAGTGGATGCATAGACTTGTGCGCGAGCATTGAGTTGATCTTCGAGATCGGCAAAGGTATCGCGGATTAGTTTAACAATATCTCTCGAATCGGTAAACTGCTTGTCAGCAATCGGTCTAGTTGTTATTGCCATCGGCGTCGTTCAACCTCAGTTCATAGTTCATCAGTTGGACCTGTGCGTAATTACGATCACGCATCACGAATCCCTGCTGCCGGGCATATGTGATCGGAAGGGGAGATGGGGTTTGGTACACGAATGGTTCGTCGATAACTCTCGTGTTTGCATCCAGTGCAAAACTGTTGCCACCAGCAAGAATCATATCACTCTGTGTCATGCCACCCGAAATATGGATATAACCAGAGAAGTGTTCGATGGTCGGATCCATATTCTTATGACCGTTAATATACCATGTTGACCAGAGTTCATCAACCTTTTTCGTATCGAATGGAACTGCGGCATTGAACGTTCTACCCACCTCCATCTCGATCAAGCCAAGATAGAAGATTGCATTCGCTGCAATTCCGGGAATGACTGTGGTATAAAAGGCATCGTTCCAATCTCCGGTGTTGGAGTTGTACTGAAGGCATCGATCGAAGGTGACAGTTACTCCATCCGCGGAAACGCCCGAGATGCGACAACGCCAGATCTCACGATTGGGATTGGCAGCATTGTTGAAGTTGTGATGAATCGTAACCCAATTCCCGATCACGCCATCAAAGACATTGCCTGTTAAGAAATTCTTGAAGGTGGGATTCCCCGGCAGGAGAACCATCTGACTGCCAATGAATGACTGCTGAAGAAATCCTGTGCCGTATTGATGCCCCATGTCGCTCTCGGCGTGGACAGAATCAAACCAATGGCACACTTGTCCTTCAGCGAAAAATTCTCCCACCAATCCTGTTTCAGTTCCAACGAACATTTTCATCTGTCCGCTAAATCGATCAAAGATCTGAGATGAGCATAGAACGTCTGAAACATCCATCGTTCCCCACAAGCCAGTAGGCCCGTGCTGATAGATCATCTTATTGAAACTGGTGCTAGTGGTATCGTCTGTCCGAACGAACAAGCAATTCAGTTCCCCGCGCGGGCAGTAGCAGCCATGGAAGAAAAGCCGATCATGAGCATTCTTGGAAAGGTTACGCAGCGTCTTGTAGACCATGCTGGAGATCGGCTGCTGTGATGCACTGTCGCATTCCACAATGGCAAAGCCTTTCGAATCGATTCCCCACAGCACGTTCTGCCCTTTGTCTAGAATCGCAGAGAACTGCGAATGATGATTGCTAACGCAATAGTTATCAGCAATCGCACGCAAAGACGATTCAAAGTTTGGAGTTCCTGCATTCTTCAGGTTTAGCGTGTAGCACTTGTTCGGACTTTCCGTGTCGAGTTTGAGCAAATTCAGGTTTGGAATCACCGCGATAGCTGTTCCATTCCCGCCACCAACCGAGAACGTATATAGCTCCGGAACTTGTACGTCGCCGATCAGATCTGTTTGACCCCATGAGAAAGGATTCCTTGGCTTGCTACGATATAAGACGGTTGAGGGTCCCCGCAAGTGAGCGATCGTTGTTCCGTTGACCGAAAGACCAATCGTTGAAGTGAGGGCAATGTCCTGATATAATTGAGCTGTGGTGTTATCGATCTGCTTGAAGTAGAAACTCCCGTGCCCATCGAAACCCCCTGAAGTAATTCCGTCGAAGGAGATAATCTGTCCGTTTCTACCGTCGTACCATTTGTCACCCGCAGTGGTGAGAGTGACGAGTCCGGTGGTGGTAACAGAGACGGCAGGTTCGAATATAAGATTACCAAAGCCCCAGAAGAAAGGATCAGCATAGACGCATTTATCAAACTGCGGTGACATGAAGTTATCATTCTCGATCTGCTCCAATCCTTGTGCTGCCGCATTGTCGACAAATGGGACGGTAGCGATGTTCGAGTTATTTTCAACCTCTCCAATCCAGAACAGATTGCCAGCAGCACCAAAGTCGGCAGCTTCTGGTGCTGTATCGAAATAGGTGGTACGATAGACCCAGATATGCGAGATGTCGTAACGTTGTGAGGTTGGAATATCCAGACGCTTTGCATTCGTATTAACTGTCGAGTCAGCTGCTGAGATTGGAGATGGATTGGAACGAGGTGCAGGAGATCCACCACCAGTCACAGCATTTTCCACCAATGGATACAAACGCTTAGCCACATAGACGTAAGCGTAGGACCAATACTTATTTGCAGTGAACGTTGCAACTGTACCCAACGATACAACTGTCGGAGCCGTAGGTGGTGCTTCCAATCCAGCACGAGTCCACTGTGCCAGTGAGTTCATCACCAACACAGCTTCCTCCCCATTAGCTCGCAAGGTCAAATCGATCTTGGGCGCAGGAGCATAGACATCTTTCACCCGTGTCTGCGGGTTGCTAATTGTAACGATGCCGGGCATAGTTTTGCAACAGGTGCAAGATGGACTAAGCAGTCTTCAGAATCTCAAGCCAGCGATAGAGTTCCTTGGAAGCCGCGGCAAGCGTACCACCAGACTGTGCACTTCCGAAACCATTGGTTGCTTTGGCTGCGTGCATGTTTCCTTGAATTTCCAGTACGGTTGGAACACCGAGAAGAAGATCTCCTCCGAATTCAAACTTAACGTTATCCGCTCCTGCTGAAATCTGTGACAGGACATGTGTGGGACTGATTTCATTCGGTGCACCATTCCATGCCGGAAATCCGGTGGTCACATTGAAAAGCCGTGCGGCTCCAATCTGCCCAACAGTGTTGGTCATGATACTCCAACCGCGGATGCGATATGCACCTGTTGCAAGAGTAACTTGATTTAGTGCTAGCGAAGCGAAGCCCGGATTGGTGATACCGTCAGGATTCAACTGACTCACGATGACGTTGAGAGGTGCCTGCTGCCAAACGTTGGCAGTAGTATAACCACCACCGTGAGTTCCAGTGGCAACTTGATGGACGATGATTGCGCGTGACATAGTTTCTTCTTCGCCTGCTCCGGCGACAAGGGTTAGATTGGGATTAACGATAGGCTGGCCAAACAACTCCTCCTCAGTTACGACACGGACGGCGCTCTGAGTTTGGACAATAACGTTCTTTCGAGAGTCATTGGTTTGGCAGATGGCAAGGATAGGCTCGCCAAAGTTGAGTGCGAATTTACAGCCAAAAGCTTTGGTGAGAGTGTTCTTATTAGTCGGGACACACCCCTTCAGAACATCAAAGAAGCCAAGATCGGGATTGGCGAATTGCTCCCTTTCATTTAGCCCCTTGAGTTCTTGAACGGTGATCTTCCCCTGATTGATTGGAGCGTTAGGCATTATCCATTCATGGGTGTAATTTCTGTCGCTCCAAGTGAACGACCGTGAGCTTCCTTAGCAAGTTGCCGATACAGATTCGCAGCTTTGCTATCACCGAACATTGAACAACGAACGATTGTATCCTTGATGACCGTTTGAATGAGCGCAGCTGGGATCACATCCTCTCCGGGATTTCCATCCCGAAATGTTGCGAACTTCCAATAGTTGAAAAAGATTACATCGCTGCCATCCACTTCACTATTGGGATACAGCTTGAAGGAATTACCTTCTCTCCAAACGTATCGAGAAGGGCCTGTATTCGTTCCTGTTGCTCGATTGTTTACTCGCAGCTTGTAAGCTTTGGTTGCATCGTTACCCGGATAGTATTGAACGTTCTGGATATCGAGATGCTGTACTTCAGTTGGAAGAATTGGAGCACTAGCAATCGTGATAACTCCAGATTTATACAACTCCGGATATTTCACCGCAGCTGTATATTCATCAAAAACTGACTGGATAGTCATATCCAGCCAGCCACCCAAAGCATCGATGTCAGGAATCTTTGCCTCAAATGCAACAGCTTCTTTTAATTCGCCAATGGTCATGGTTTACGACTGAGGGGGAGTAGGATTCATCTGCTCAAGTTTGGTCTGCCAGAGCGCCTTGGCTTGGTCCATCTTATTCAGATGAGTCAGGACATAGAACTCTGCGCGCTTGATGATCTCGTTATCCCATTGAAGAGTGACGGGCACGTCGGCATCGAGGGACAAACGATTAGGCGCACGCCAGTAGGTCAGCAATAGTTTGTCGGTTGCCTGAACTGTTGAAAACGGCTCGTAGATCACATCCTGTTGCGACGGGGTGACGGGGTCCTGAACCAATTCAAAGGCTCGGGGCTTTCCATACACTTCGGCAGGAGGAACAAGTCCACGTCGCGGAAACAGTTTCCATGTCTTGCTGCTGATCGAATCGTAGTAACGAATCCGTTCCACTTCCAACATGTCTGCTGGCATTGGGGCGGGAGTCCCAAGATTATCGATTGTCAGTAAGACATCAGGTTTGAGTAGCTCACTCCACTTGTTCTCGCGGGCGAGATCATACATCGCGATGTTGATGGCATCAGCGACAAGAGACACCATCGCAGGGTCATTCGTAGAGATACGAGTGAACCGTGTAACAGTGTCTTTAAATTCGGCGTAGGTCATTTTGCAATCGGTGCAAACTAAGTAGCCAAAGCCCAGAGCACTTTGCCTTCCCCATTCTTCAGCCCCAGAGCGTCAAAGGCGCATTTGTTAAGATCGATGCCTGCGCCGTTCTTGATATTCTTTTTGGCAGGCATAGTGTCCATCAGCTTGCAGGTGATGGAGGTTCCTGTGACTTGGTTCCACACTTTGATGGGTGTTCCGCGTTGCGGTTCCGGGAATAGATTCCAATCATCTGGCGGCAAAGCGCAATAAGGAGAATCAACCGTAGTGTCATCTTCCCACTTTCCAATACCGTTGTCTCCAAATTGGAAACAATAGTTGTCAGAGTGTCCCTCTGCTTTGCATCTTTTGAATCGTTTGACATCTTCAGGATCGGCGAAAAGTGTAGCCTTAACCCTGTGCCAGCCCTCGGGAATTTCTTCATCAGGATCTATTGCGAGATCCAGTGCGTTCAGTGCAGCAAATGTTTTAGGACCGAAGTCCTTGTCGATTGGTCCGGGATTAAACCCGTTATCGGCGAGAAGCTGTTGAATCGCTCCTCGAAGTTCAGATGGAATCATTTCGGGGTGGGTTGCTTCAGGTGAACGCCGGCACCGGCGCTAATGGTTCGACCAGTTTCGTCTTGATAGCTGATCTGACCATTGATGGAATCGAAGGGGGAACTTGCACACATTGCAAGAAGCATGGCGCAAGAACATGCGAGGAGCAATTTCATTTTAGTCTTGAAGGTATCCATGACCACCATGATGATGGCCAAAGAAGTAGAGGAGAACGATGACGAGTAGGATAAAACCAAGGCCGCCGACAGGGGCATAGCCCCAATCAGCGCGACGGTTGTACGAGTAACCTCCACCGAAGAGGAGGAGAATGATGACGAGTAGAATTAGGAGATCCATTAATTTGCAGGGTTGGCTGGTGCTGTCTGTGGGCCGCTCCGAGCGGCGTGCATGATAGTGTAGATGATCGCACAGAATGCGATGAAGTCCATGATCGCAGCAATCTCCGGACGCCATTCGACGGGGAAGATTACTTGTAGTTTGACGATGAACTTGTCCTGAAGGGAAGGATTGATCTCTGCAACGTGACCTAAGAAGGTACTAATCGCAGTGGCCAATACACCCCAGAACGCCTTAGTTTTGCTTGTGGGATTCACGGTAGTCTTTTTCGATGATAGCGAGGATTCTTTCGATGCCTTGCATGAGTTCTGTCAGGTCTGGTCTACTTTCAAGTCTGATGATTTGCTCCTGACATTTAGCCATATCAGACTGGAACGTCGTGGCTTTGTCGTGCCAGTAGTCCCGTGTTTTAGCGTGTTCTGCACGCTCCTTCTCAAAGTATTCCTTATACTCTTCTGCCATCTTTGCCAGAGTATCTCCGCGGGCTTGCCACATCTTGGAGTCGGAAACACTCTGTGCATCGATCTCGGACTTGTTGCTTTTCTTGGTTGAGCGATATCGTTCGAATCCGGCGGCGATCGTCGACAACATAGCCCAGATGCTAGCTATTACCGTCGCGGGATCAGGAACTGAATGGGGGTCTGCCATAGTTTTGCACCTGTTGCAAGATTACTTAACGTGCGCTAGATAGCTGTTGACCTTTGCTTGATTTGCAGGGGACATGAAGAAGTTGAATACCAGCATACTGCTGATAGGTACAGGACTGAATGAACCCGGCGTTGTTGAGTTGAACGCAAAGATCAACAGTGGCTTACCTGTTGCCGCGGTTCCGACAGGTAGAGTAATACTTCCGTTAGGTGATCCATCACTATAAAATGTGACAGCTGTTCCATTAACAATGATAGATACAACCGATGGAAAGACGACAGGTCCCGTAGTTCCCGCACCTCCAGCAATGAATGGACGATCCAAATTTGGGTTGGCCGTCCCACTGATAATATACAAGTTATATGCGCCCGGAGTAGCCGCATTGTCTTTCGCCATGATCTGGCCTGCTGACAGATTACGCACAGTGTAGAAAACTGAGGAATCGTTCTGCAACGAAATATCCGCAGCATCCGCAACTGAGAAATAATCATCCACTCCATCTGGCACCACATAGGGAACGCCAGAAAGAAATTGAAGCTTAGGACGATTGGCCAGTGTAGGTTGTTCAGCAGCTTTCCCTGAATAGGGATCGTACCAAGAAGCAATGGCATCACCCGCCAGTGTGGCTGGCTGGGTGCGCGCAATGTCCTTGAACATATTAATGGGAATCCTGTCCCCATTATGTGTCTGAAGTCGTAATCCAAAGTTAATTCCAAACAGCAGATTTCTCCGCTTATTGGCCTGCCATGGAATACCTACTGGAAACCCTATTGGCATTAAACAGTGGAGTGGAATGCTTGACCAATACCCGCGGAAACAGAATAGCTTTGCACGCCGTATATCGTGGTTCCGGCGGGAATCGTCAGAGTCGCAAGGCTTTGCGATGCTGCTACAGGATAACGAAAATTCAGAATTGGAAACACACAATCCGTAAAGCAGAGAATCGTGGCAACTCCCCCTTCAGGTAGAGTTTGGAGAGGAAGAATGGTGTTGAATGCCAGTGTTGGCATCTCACCGAAAAGACGTTGCTGTTGCATATAATAAAGAAAGAGTTCCACCCTCACCCCTCGGTCTGAGGGGGAGGATGGATGTGAGAGGTTAGGTTTCCTGCGTACGGATCGGCAGAGTGTTCAGTTCGAACGGCTCAACCACAACAGCGAATTCACCGACAGTTTTGGCTCCGACAATCGTTTCGGTGATCCAGATTTCAGTGTCGGCCTTGACGATGGCGAAGTCGTTTGGAGGTGACACATACATCGTTCCAGCTACGGCTTTCAAACTCTGGGCAGCCAGAAGTTGATTGCCACCGGAAGACGTTCCGAGATCGAACAGATCGCTCGTGGCCGCATCACTTGCAGTGATGACAGCGATACGAACTTTGTATGCAGCTGGCGAAGGCTGAATGACGGAGAGTCCGCCAACAGCATTTGGACCTGCTGGAATTGTGCAGATCTTCTGCGAAACCCCTGATGTCAGAGGTGCCGAGAATGGAAAAATCCACGAAGTCCGCGTTAGAACTGAACCCAGTCGGTTGCCTTTGAGACAACCAGTTTGATGAGTTTGCATAGTTAGTTTTGCACTTGATGCAAAAGGGTGGAAGCTGCCGCCCGCCCCGCTAAAACGAGCGGCAGCCAACCACGCCAGTTAGGCACCAATCCGTGCGATGCCGCGCTTGTTCTCGTAACCCGGCACGAACCGCTGACGCAAGCGGGAGAACCACGCGTCCGGGTTATCGTTGAAGGGCTTCAGAGGAGTGATGTCCGGATTGGTACGGACGATCATGGTCAACCCATAGTTCTGGGAACCGGGCTGCCAGCCGATGAACCACGCATCCGGGCTCGTGAGGAACCGAAGCGGAACGAGGTTGAAACGGAACATCTTCAGTGCGGCATTCACTCGGTTGTCCGAAGTGTTCGGGTTCTGAATGGAGTTCACCACCTCGATGGCTTGGCGCCACAACGCAGAGGAGATCGCCGGGACGTAGATGTTAATCGTCCCATTGTAGCCGATCGGAAATCCGCGGCTGTCCTTCAGATTGTAGAGCAGATCGACCACCGCCTGTACCACGGTTTCCACCGTGATCGGGAGGTTGGTGGCGATACGATTGCTCCACTGGGCTGCGCCATCCTCTCGCGTGTGCGTGAGGGAGAACAGCGGCTGGCCACCGAAGTCGTAAGACTGAAGCGTGACACCGTTGTTCAGGAGGTTGGCACCTGCCATGTCCATGACCAACTGCGACCCGCGCAGCATGTTCATGGGACGATTGGCGAGCAGTCCCCAGAGTTCGTCTTCCACCGCTTGGCGTTCGATCTGATACCCAAGCCGATACGTGACCGGCGAGTAGTATGCGATCGGACCCTGAGGTGGCTCGTCCAAGGGGAGCCGCTGGAGATCCCGATTCGGAATCGGCATTCCCAGACTTCCCATATACGACTTCTTGACAAAGGCGCGAGTGGTGTTCTCGACCTTCATGAAAGAGTCGTACTCTTTCGGAGTCATCGCGAATGCCTCGTCTTTGATCTCGTCAAAGTTCCGGTCGAAATGCTCCACGTAACGTTCAACAACAACTGCCATAGTATTTGGATAGTTAAGAGTTTTGCAACTGGTGCAAGACTAGCCTTGGATTTTGGTGGGGATGATCTTGACCCAAACGCGTGGGTTGTTGTCATTGACGCCCATGCCGGGAGCCAACGAGACGATTTCGAATAGCGGTGTCGCTACGTTGTTCACATCGAGGAACTGGTAGTTGTTGTACGTACCCGATGTCGGCACGTAAATTCCATACTGCTGGCCGGGACCCATGCCACCAGCACCGACACCGTTGGTGCCGCCGCCAGCCCATGTGACTCCGTTCGCAGTTCCGATCTGTGCGCCAGTGCCGCCACCTGCCGTCGCCGAAGCGATGTTGATCTCGATGATCCGGTCACGGACATCGAAGGCGAAGTGATTGGTGCCGAACAGTTTTGTCGGGGGAGTGGACAATCCAGTTCCCACCGAGGGATCAGGCGACTGGCCGTAGACGAGGACGCCACCAGTGGCGACCTTGTTGAGAGTGGGTACACCACCTGCTCCCACGACGATATAGACGAGGGAGTCTTTCAGCCACGTTTGTGCCGCGGCTTCGGCAACCGCATCCTTCTGGACACAGGGCTCGTTATTGCCCCCTTCCATCCGGATAAACGGCATCGAGATTGCTGCAATTGCCATAAGTTAAGTACGTTGTTTGTTTGAGGTTTGCTAACGGCTAACACGTTGCGATCGGCGTTCGATCACTGCACCGGGAGTCACATGGGAATGAACCGCCGTGCTGCGCCCTTGGAGTTCTTCAATCTCGCGCTCGGCTCCGATCTCACGTTTGAGGCGAGTATCAGGAATCATGCCGGGATCGTCTCCTCCTGCGTCAGCGGCGAGCGATTCGCCTTTGATCTCCGCAGTCATCAGGTCGATTGAAACCAGTCCGTAGACGTGATTGATCTGATCCTGAAGTTCTCTCGGACGGAACATCAGCACAAAGTTTTCATTGGGTTTCATCCCAGCGACTTTATGAGGCTGTCCGGCCATCGGATGTTTTTCCATGATCGGCTCGTTCTTTTCGTTGAACCGACCAGTTTCCCTTTCGGCTGGATATCTCCAGATCACCCAGCCATCAGCAGTGTACGGGGAACCCGTAATCGGCTGACGTGCTTGCATTGCCAGTGCCTCTTGCCCTTCGGCATAGAATCCACCGGCGTGTTTGTTGGCATCGAACTCGGCTGGTAGCGCGAATTTTCCGCCCAAATTGAGATTGGTCATTCCCTCCTGTTTCTGCAGAAGATGGAATGGATCGTTGCGTTGCTGCGCTCCTTGGTCGAGACGAGTGGAGCGAGCGGGAACTTGGTCTGCTGTGATTGGCATAGAAGTAATTAGTTTTGCAGCTGTTGCAAAAGTGGTTAGCGGTTCTTGTAAGCTTTAGGTTTGACCGGCCAGTTGGCTGTGGTTGCCGCCATCGCTGCATCCGTATCCGGATCCATCGGCAAGTTGCGTTGCTGTTGCTGTGCCAGTGGACGCGAATGTGCGCCTGCACCGGGATAGGTGAAGCGCGTCTGTTGATTGCCGGGAGGAGGGCTGTTTGGAGCAGGATTGTTCACGATGATCGGAAGTGGGTTAGCGGGTTGAGTCGGAGTGTTTCCGGTGCCATGTTCTTCAACGTGGCGCGCCCAGAAAATCCGGGCAAGGTTCTGGGCAACGTCGCGGTTGACGAGTTGTCCATCGGCAGCCATCGCCTGTGTCCGTTCCCAAAGTGCTTGAGCGACTTCGGGAATATCCTGAATCCCCAAACGATCACTCTGCATCACTTCGTCGAACACGGAAGCTGCGTTGCTGTTAACAACCTGCTGCGCGAGTGGCGCCATCGATTGTTGGATCTGACTTTGGAAACGATTCCCGAATCGTTCCATGGCACCCGCGTTCAACTTCGCGAATGCTTTTGCTTGAGCGGGTTCAATCCCCTGCTCGATGTAATACTGCTCCAGTTCACCAACAAACGTCGGTGGCTGTTGCTGTTGTCCCTGTTGCTGCGACTGCCGCGGAGCAAGTTCCCCTCGGGAAATCTGCTGTTGAACGCGTGCCAGTTCGGCTTGTGTTTGATCGTAACGTGACTGGAACGATCGTGCCTGAGATGCTTGATTTGCAACCTGTGCAAACTGGGTCTTGGCTTCGATGATCTTGTCACGGACTGCTGGATCCAGCAGATCGAGATCGATGTCAGCGAACGGATCAGGGACTCCATTCTGCTGGGGAGGTACTCCGTTTTGATTTCCGTTCTGATTCTGTCCGGGTTGATTTCCCTGAGATGGTGCACCACCTCCGGGATTTCTATCCTCGGGATCAAAAAAGAAACCACGACGACCCAGCAGAAATTTGGCTGCGGGGATTTGGGAACTTAGGATGCTCATTTGCTTTTTGGTCTAACGGGTTTAGAACCGCGGACCTGCAAGAAGAACATCTCCAGTTCATCTAATAGGTTAACACGATTCTGGATCATTGTCAAGTGCTCTGTGTTGTTGTCCGTGACAATTCGGACGGTCGCGTACTCTTGTTGGCGGATATCCTCGAATAGATCGTGGATATCATGTTCACCTAAAGTTTTAACTGCTTCTTGAACTAGCTCGGATACTTGAATGTTCATTGTCCGGTCTGTTGGCGTTGTTGTCCGGGCGTAGTGGCTGGCTTACCGGGACTGGGATTATTTT
>Ga0068852_100000121_pt1 | contig 53236 bp, 87 predicted proteins | sample KBSCornC22_FD_66594 | JGI IMG/M metagenome (GOLD analysis project Ga0068852, IMG submission 66594) | Corn rhizosphere microbial communities from Kellogg Biological Station, Michigan, USA - KBS Corn C2-2 | ecosystem: Host-associated > Plants > Roots > Rhizosphere > Soil ... | reverse complement strand
AATACTCGGAAGAAGCGCAAGCCAAAAAGGGCCATTGGCAAACCTAAACTGAGGGTCGTGCGATGAACGGTGAGCATCCCAACTCCCCTGCTGTTCCGACCACTGATCGGAACCGCATGGATACAACGATAAAGGCTAAATGGCTGGAAGCACTTCGGAGCGGTCGATACGCCCAGGCCAGAGAAGTTCTGCGAGACGAGAACGACTGCTTCTGCTGTCTCGGTGTTCTCGCTGACCTCATCGACTCGACGCAGTGGAGCCAATCGCTCGCTGATAGTGAGGAAGCAGGCAAGCACTGCTACCCATACGGTGTGTCAATGGAAACCATGATTTCCGGCGAGATCAGGAATTCAGTTGGGTTGAGCGAAAAAACCGCGATCGATTTAGCGGGTAAGAATGACGATGGAGAGTCGTTCTCGCAGATCGCCGACTATATCGAGGCAAACCTATGAACGGTAAGCATTCTGACTCGCCTGCTTCTCCGACCGAAGAGAAGCGCCTCTACACGTGGATTCTGTACGACGGTCGTGCAGAATCCGGCGACACCGATGACGCCTCAGTCCTCGAGGCGTTCTCGTCCCGCCGCGATCTCCGGAACAATCTCTACACCTGGCGCGGGCATGACGGCGTTCTGTTCGAGTACGACGTCCAGAACGGCAACAAGCTCGTCAACGAGCGAATGATTGGCCACCTGCGCGAAGGGAAGGCTGCCCTGCTCGCGAAGTGCTCCCGCGTTCCACAGGAGGCGAAAGCATGACCGCTAACCTTTCTGCAGAACCGAGAACCTGTGACGGCGTGATTCCTAACGACGGTCGCGTCTATCGACATTTTGTGTTGCTCACGGGTGGCGAAGACAAGGGTATTGATGCGCTCCATATCGCCTTCCAGGCTCTTAGCGAGCTTCAAGATGGAGACGAGGTTGAGGCAGCACTTCGATATCTCATAGCCCGCTTCTCCGTGTCGTTACGCAATCAGATTCCGCAGGGAGGTCGTTACAGTGAAGTCTGAAGCGCCAACATCGGATGAGCGCCTCGTCGTGGACGGTACCGAATTCCAATTCGACAAGGACGGCGATCTGCAGATCGATATCACAGACGCCCTCGGCATCGAACGATGGACCGGCGTCTTTCTAAGCCATGAGAACGCCGTGAAGCTCCGTGACTTCCTCCAGAGGAAACTTCCATGAGCAGCGACCCGACCGAGAATGGGGACGCCTATAAGGTGCTTCGAATTGACCGGGCCGCCTCGTCAAAAATCGCAGTGGGTCAGACGGTTTGGCTCGTGTCAGATGAGTTCAACTTAGCGCACGACGACAGTCGAATGACTGGTATCGAGTACGTCGCGGTATCGCCCGACGTGGCCGCTGACTACTACTTCACCATTCCACTCTCAGATTTGGAGAAGGTATGACAGCGCCAACCAAGGATGAGCGCTGCCAACGATGTGGCTATACAAAGTCGGCCCATGAACTTCCTACGCTCAGTTGCTGCAGTCAGTTCGTATCTCCTGTCAATCAGACCCAAAGCCTGGAGGTAGTCGCGCTCACCCGTGAACAACGGCTTCGAGCCGTCGCGCTCGAGGATCTGGTCGCGGGCGACCCCGCGTTGGCTGCGCACGAGCTGATCTATCTGCGTGATGCCTTGGCTACGGTTGCTGACATGCTGAGTCCGATGACACATCCGGAGACCAAAGCGCCTATCGGCTTCCACATGTGCTTCGTGCGCGACGTGGACGTGCCGAGCCTGCAGCGCGTCGCAAAAAATGGAGTGGTGAGTCGTGACAGATAAGTTCGAAGCGCCCACCTCAAATGGGAACCTCTACAAAGCGGCTGAGGCGTTCTTCAATGTAATGTGCATTCGCTGGCCAGGAGCCGTCGAGCAGATTGAGGAAGTCGCCGGACCGCTTCGTGAGGCGCTCAAGTACAAACCCGTCGAGACGCCGCAGCCGGCCTCAAAGCTATCGACGCTCCTGGAGCGTGCTAGGGATAGCATCCGTGAGTATGCGAATGATGCCGGCGACGATCATAGCGTTGGACTGTGCAACTGCGCACTGCATGGACTGGCCGACGAACTGGAGGCGGCAGCACGGCAACCGTTCGAGACGTTGGATGAATACTCCTACGCTACGAAGCAGGAGTTATTCAACGCTGGTACTACTCAAGCAAAGTATCGAATTCACTACCAGAAAGCGCTCTCGAAGATTGCCAAGCTAAAAGTGACCGGCCCATCTCCGCTTGGCGCTCTGCACGGCGCTGGGATGGCCTCTGGGTTCGAGATTGCAGCGAAGATTGCTGAGGAAGCGTTTGACGTAAACCCGGAATGCTCGCCGGAGGAACCGAAGGATCTTCGGTGGGCGTTAGATCGTGGTGATGAACTGGCGGACTGGATCAACCGCGCGCGACCTGTCATCACGGAGTTGATGGCCGCGTACGAGCGCCGCATCCGCACGGACTGCACACCGGAGGATCTTGCGAATCAGCCCTGGCGATGCATGGAGTACATCGGCGCCGAGGAGTTGCTAAAGGACCAGCCCAAGGCGGTCGTGGAGATACGGCGACCCGTGGAAACAAAGGATCGCCACTCTGCACCATGCACGTGTCCGGCCTGTGCACCGGCACTTTGGGCTGCAGGCATCAAAGGTGTGCGACAACCGGAGAAAGCCTCGGAGAATCTCAAGTGTGTCCTTGCTGGCTGTAGTAACGATGTCGATCCACGAAGCGCATATCTCTGCACGAAGCACGGCTCCGAGAACGGGAAGGGTGAACTATGAAAGTGAAACTCTATATGGACGTTCCTCCATATGTAGGAGACGGTTGGAACTTCTTCGCGACCACAAACCCAATGTCAGGAACAATTTCAGAGGGTTGGAACCGTGTGGAAATCACCGTCGACTTGCCCTGCAAGCGTTTCGACGAGCAGGTGACCGCCGAAGTAAGCGCTATGAGCGAGAAATGAGAATAGACACAACAACCAAGGTCGAGGCGTTCACCATCTATGATGACTCCTCCAGATTGGACCCGGTGCTCGTGCTCCTCCAGGATTTCGGCGCTGGCCGTGGCCGCTTCATCGTGGAGTGCTACGGAGACGTCTGGACCACGTATTGGGGCGCGATGGGTGACGATCAGTCGCTAAAGGGATTCATCCTCGGCTGCGGGAATGACTACATCGTTAATCGGATGTTCGGTCAACACCACAAGCGGAACAAATCTGCGACGGCTTACCTGACTCGCATCATAGAGTCCGTGAAGGCAGCGCTGCAGGAACTGCAACCCGTGGGCAAGAACGGCTAGCATGCGCATACGCATTACACAGATCGACGGAGCTCTGCCCAACCTCGCCATCATGAAATTGGCGAGCTGGCATCTCGAGCGCGGTGACGAGGTTAAGGTTACCCGTCAGATCGAGCCCGATCTGTTCGACCAGAGTTATGACCGCGTGTACGGCTCCGTCCTGTTCGATTTCAGCCGCGATCGCCTGGAACGCTTCCGCAAGGCATGGCCTGGAGCAATAGTAGGAGGTACGGGCGCGGGCAGTGAGCAACTGAGTATTTCAGTCGAGAGCGTGACTGGCGCTCACCCCCACGTCGACTACTCAGGATATCCGGACTTCCGGGAATCCATTGGCTTTACGCAACGCGGTTGCCGACTGCGGTGCAAGTTTTGCGTCGTGCCCCGGAAGGAAGGCAAACCGGTCTCGGCCGGCACGATAAACGATATCTGGCGCGGCGAGCCCTATCCCAAGAAGCTGCACATTCTCGATAACGACTTCTTCGGTGGTCCGGAGTGGCCCGCGCGGATTCGCGAGATCATCGACGGCAAATTTCGAGTCTGTCTCAGCCAAGGAATCAACGTCCGTCTCATCAATGATGAAGCCGCGGCCGCGCTTGCATCTATCGAGTATCGCAATACGCGTTTCACCGAGCGCCGGCTTTATACGGCCTGGGACAACCTTAAGGACGAGGCGGTGTTTTTCCGCGGCGTCGATAGGCTCGAGCGCGCCGGCATAAAGCCCAAGCACATTATGGCCTACATGCTCATCGGCTACGACCCGGCGGAAACCTGGGAGCGGCTGTGGCATCGGTTCAACCTCATGGTCGAGCGTGGAATCGAGCCCTATCCCATGGTCTACGACCGCAGCCGGAAGGATCTGCGGAAGTTCCAACGCTGGGTTATCACAGGACTTTATCGAGCCGTGCCCTTCGAGCAGTACGACGTGTCAATCAAGAGGTCCGCGGCATGAGAGGCGCCAAACAGCACAGAGAGCCTCAACAACCATGAACGGTCCCGACGTCGTCTGCGCCGGCTGTGGAGCACCTACGTCGATCTACGCGCCGCTCTGTAAGGAGTGCGCGCGGAACTACGTGGAGCTCGTCGGCGAGATACCGACCTGTTCGCTATGCGAGTCGATCGAGTGGCCAACCAAGGCGCCAATCCTGCCGGCGGACAAGTTCGGGATCCACTATACGAAGACCGGCGGCTATGCAGGGAAGTGCTCTGCCAATTCCATAGAGGATCAACGTTGATGCGTGTGCTGGTTGCGTGTGAATTCTCCGGAGTTGTGCGGGATGCCTTCACGGCCCGCGGCCATGACGCCTGGAGCTGCGACGTGCTGCCGTCAGAAACGCCCGGGCAGCATTATCAGGGAGACGCTCGAGACATGCTCGACGCCGGATGGGATCTACTTGTCTGCCACCCTCCCTGCACTCACCTGGCCGTCTCAGGAGCGCGCTGGTTCAAAGACAAGAAGGACGAGCAGGCCCACGGCCTTGGCTTCGTCCTGCAGCTCTGGGCGGCTCCTATCGACCGTGTGGCTCTTGAGAACCCGATCAGTATCCTGAGCTCGAGGTGGCGCAAGCCTACTCAGATCCTGCAGCCGTGGATGTTTGGCCACGGCGAGACGAAGGCTACTTGCCTTTGGCTCCGCGGGTTGCCACCACTAGAGGCTACAAACATCGTAGAGGGTAGAACGCCCCGCGTGCACTTCGAGCCTCCTGGAGAGGACCGCTGGAAAGAGCGCTCGAGGAGTTATCCCGGGATCGCCGTGGCAATGGCTGACCAGTGGGGCCGGCTCGAGCAGAAAGTGGCATGAGCGCCATGGCTGAGATACTCGATCTCGAGGCACTCCGGAATCTCCAGAGTGACGTTATGGAAGTCAAGGACCCGTGCCTGTACTTCCTGTGGAAGAACGACGAACTGCTCTACATCGGCGGCACAACGCAGTCCTGCGACCGGATCAAGCGTCACATCCGAGATCGCAACTATAAGAGCGCGATCAACGGGCGGCCGGTGCCGTTCAATTGCTACACCTTCCTCGAGGTCCATGACCGGTTCGAGCTCTGGAAGCTCGAGGAGCAGTACCAAAAGCATTACGATCCGCCCTACAACACCGTCAGTTATAGGCGGCGGCTGTACTGACATGGCTGACCTCCCTCCATGCGTCATCCCCGTCAGTGCCGACGAGTTCGACCGCCTATATCCGCAGTACGAGCGCGAGGCGAAGGCCGGCGAGACGTTTCAGTAGTGGCTCAAGGCGAGTAGACGCGAGCAGACGAGGAAGCGTGTTCGGATCGTAACAAGTACCAATAGTGCGTGAGGTAATCCAATGACACGAGCGATAGACGATAAAACCAGCACCTGCGGGTCATGTGCGTATTTCAGCCAGGATGAACCTGATGGGACGCTCCCGCACACAGGGCATTGCAACTGGCTAAGCCTGCCAGCATGGGCCTACAAGTACATCAAGGCGGACCAGAACAACACGCTGATGTACGATACCGACGGCCTCAACTGCTGGCTGCATACAAAGCGATCCGTCAATGGATCGGATAAACACCCATGACCAGAGAGAGCGAGGCTCGCGATTTTTTACGGCAAGTGTTGCCAGTGGCTATTGATGGCATTACCAATGAGGACTCGACGGTCGCCCAGCAGGAGCGGTTTGCCGATGCCATCGTGCGCGCAATAGCAATGCTGATCGAAGCCAAGTGCAACCATCGCGATAGCGCAGGTGACGGCAATGGATGAGCGTGACGTTGTAGCAGCGCGCATAGGCGGAACCTATGTAACTAACGACCCTAGTAAGATCATCCTTGCGAAGCGCCATAAAGCCGAAATGTCCTGGGTGACGCGCCGAGAAGCAAAGCGTATGCAGTACATTTTTGCTTCGAGTGAATGGCAGAGGTTAGTGGATGGGCCAGGATTGACCTCCATTATCGACCAAGTGGTTGAGGGATTATCGGACAGCGCATCGGAAAAACCATGAATCTGCGCATGCTCACCGGACGATTTCGGCCGCCGTGCCTACTGCCTCGACAGAAGCGCACTCTTTGGACGCAGCCGTATTGGGTGCGTCCCGCGCTCATAAAGAAACGGTTTGGCAACGGTAAGAGACTTCTGGCACTGACGCCGATTATGCACCGGCCGCACTACTACCTCGTGTGGATCGACAGCGAATGGGACTTGGACGAGGACGTCTGGTTAGACAGACTGGAAGAAATTTGGGAAGCGATAAGCGAGGAATGCGGCTCGCGCCCCGAGGATGCCGAGGAATATAACTGGCCCGAGGAAGACTCGGCTGGGGGCTGCGCTTGGTGGTTCGCGCGCCCGGATGATGTGTTGACAGTCTATCAACGCAGAAAGATGCGATTTCCCGTAACCGTGAAGGGTCAGTAGATGCACAACATTGACATCGACGAGCTAGATAGTTTGATCTGCTGCTATGTCGAAGATCTTCTTGAGAAGGCAGGCTACAAGCAGACGTGGAGAGACGCGGAGATCATCACCGCCTTTACCCAGAACATTATTGGATATATCGAATTATCCACGAACGTCGAATTGATCGCGCGTCTTAGAAGCGCGGACCCCACGTCCGAGAACGCGAAGTGACATGTAAGCATTCCGTTCGCCTTGGCCCGAGCGAGGAAACTGTACTTTCTCCGTGCCCCTGGTGCGAGCTGGATAGGCTGCGCTCCGAACTCACTGCATGCCATCTCGAGAGGGATCAGTTACGGTCTCTTTTGACGTGTCCTGCATATGTCGGAACCGATGACCCGCGACATTACTGCGACCAATGCTGTGTGATGGTAGGCGCCAAACCACAGAAGGGTGACAATACGTGAGCCCACTTCCGACAGGTTGGGTCGAGCAGTCTCGGCATGGAGACTTCGTCCGCGCGAGCCGTGGCAACGAGTCCGCAGTCTTCCACGTCCACGACGCTCCTCGCCATGGAACTAGATCAGCGCCGCCGACTGCCCACTTCTGCACCTGGATTGGGAGGCGAGCGCAGTGCGAGGCATGCCGCCACTTCGAATGGTTACCAGAACACCCCTTGGGAAAATAGGGCTTGACACCCTATAGGGTTTTATGGCCTAATACTTTCACGGTCGAGATGTCCTCGACGGGAGAGCAAGATGAGCGGCAAGGTCACAGTAGCGGGTCGGACGGTGGACTTCGATGCGGCGGTGAATCTAATGGACGACGAGATCCGGGAGCAGATTCACGCCGCCGGTATCGAGGATGAGCAGAAGTTCGTCGATGCCTACGCAACGGCTCACGCGGTCCGCTTCGACGAAGACTTCCAGGTCATCTGATGACCGGCCCGCAACTGCAGAGGCTGCTAGACCGCGCCGGGCTGTCCCAGCGCGGCGCAGCCAAGGCCCTTGGGCTCAACGAGCGGACGATGCGAAAGTACGTGGCAGGCGATGCAGAGATTCCGAGGGTGGTCGAGCTGGCGATCCGCTGTCTGGCCGATCATTCTTCCGTCAACCAAACAGGTTCCAAATGAACTTCGTCACCCGAGTCAAGACCGGACGCAACGCTAACGGATTCAGTCGTGATGGCGGCGGCCAGATCGTGCATGCCGTGCCGCTTCTGGAAGGTGAATCCAGGTTAAACGATGGCGGCTCCCGCAAGGCGCTTTGCGGTACACAGCCACAGGGAATATCGTATTGGGGCGAGCCGTATGTCGTGAAACAGGTCACCTGTCCGCGCTGCCTCAAGAAGCTGTCCTAACCAATGAGACAACCATGAAATTCGTCCCTACCGGCAAGTACGCTTCCGAGGAACAGTTAAAGGAGGTTACCACTGCCTTCGATCTGGATTATCGAACACCTGCAATGGCAGTCGGCGCGGGCCACAAGCGCGTGGGCGCTACAGTGCAATTTCGGGAGCTGGCTCGTCAGTTTGCCGTTGCCGCTGGCCTTCCCGAAGGACACTATGCAATAGATCCGACAACTCGCGAGTTCATCCAGATAGAAATGCCACCTGACCAACTCTAGGTGTTGAGTGAATACCTACACAGTCGCACCAGCTACTGATACCGCTCCTGGCGGCGGCGTTAATGGCACCGGACGCCGCACAAAGTGTATGGCGTGGGGAGTTAAAAGCCCCCAAGGAAAATTCGTCCGCTTTTTCGACGTAATCAGGGAAGGTCGAGTCATTGACACTGAGGAGTCTGCTAAGCGTAAAGCCGAAGAATGGGCGGCGTTTTGCAGCGAGAATTGCTGACCTTACCAACTTTGGAACAGCTATGACAAAAGTACACATCACGGCAACGGTGGATCATCACCATCTCGCTCAAACAATCCGAATGGCTCCGAATCTTTTGTCTGCGGCAGTCCCCGTCGTGTCGTTCAAATGCGGACCGTTTGAATGCTCGACGATCGAGGATGTGTGGGCGATCGCTAACGAGATGGTGGCTCAAGAGCAGCAAGCTAGCTACGAATTACTCCGACCATTCGCGCCGTGAGACGTGCCGACAACTAGGAGATGAACATGCGTGACGACGATGAAGGGCTATAGACCAGATCAACCAGGAGATGAGCATGGGAGTTAAGAGTGGTATCAGCTTTGACGAGTGGCCGAAGCAAGGGAGCTTTCTCGGCAAGCGTGTTCGAGTCTGCTTCAACTACGACACCAGTCGCTCGATTGGCGGACGGATCGTAAGAGACGATGCGCAAGGAGAGTCAATTATTAGGCTCGACGATGACCGGTACGTGCTGAGCACCGAGTGCCAGTACACACTGGATTAGAGCGCCGATAACTCAGTGGGTAAGCGATGAACCCTCGTAAAGCAATTCTCTGTATTGTCGGTTTCTGGCTTGCGTGCGGAGCCGTGATCTATTTGGCTACCTGGTGGCATGTATCACTGGCGCTGGTAATCCTGGGGTTCGTTGCCATGAACTACGGCGCTTATAGGATGCTACGCCAATGACAAACACGGTTAGCAGATGAACGACCAAAAATGGATTGCGCTTGCCTTGGCTCTAATCGCAGCATCGATCCTATTTGTTGGCTTAGCGATTCGACGCCATACCGACTTCCTATACTCTCAGACTCCAGAAGCAAAAGCTGGCAACGCTCTTCTGGAGGAAATTAAGCATGAGCGCACGACACCCTGACTTCACCGACGTCTTCTACGCAACCGCTCGCGCCCAAGCCTTTGAGAAGGACTGGAAGCGCCTACAGGATGAGGGTGACACGAAGGGCGCGAGAGCGGCAAAAAAGCAGGCGGTACGCTGGCTAAAGGAGGCGGAGCGGCTCAACAAGGTTGTGAAGCTGGGGAAGAAGAAGTCATGACCGAGACCGACCAGTCAATCGCAGCGTATCTCCGCGGCGTAGAGCTGGGCAAGCGTATGTACGATCGCGAGCGCCGGCCAGAGGACCCGCCATGGGAGGACGCCGAGTACCGCGTCAGGAGCGTCTATATCGCGTGTGCGGTGCGCCATGCGCGGAGCGTCAACGCCGAACCGACGGAGAAGTTATGAACGCATGGCCCTGTTCGCATCCTGAGGAGTTCCGCCGAGAAGGCCAGCACGGGCCCTATTGCGCCCAATGCGGAATGAACCTATCCAAGGTGGACCTATCGGCCTTTTGCAAGGATGCTGAAGCGGAAGAAGACTTTCGTAATCCATCTCCAGATTCAACATCATGAGACCCGCTAGGACTGGCCCTCTGACGCTAGACGACGTGCCAGATTCACTACTCCGTGAGCTGGGACTCGCACGAGGTTGCTACTCAATGCGAGAGAGCTTTAGGTGCGCAGATTCCGGAGCGGTACTTATTCCCGTCACCGAGATCGCTCCTCCACATGGTCGCAAGTTGAATGAGGAGAGCCTGCGGAACGTACTGCGCGGCATCGCCAACGACTCGATATTTCCAGAGCCGGCGCTTGTCTTTCGCCCATCGGGGCAGACTACTGCTCATCTGACACATGGAATGCATAGATTTCGCGCTGCTCAGGCTCTAGGACTGCGATGCCTTCCGTGTATCGAACTTGAAGAATGGGAAGTCGCGCAGGAAACCCTAGCTGCCATACGCTCCAATGCGAGCGCAGACTCAACTACGGGGGATACGCGCGGCGCAACATGACATGGCCGTGACTCCAGTCGTATGATTGAACGAGAACAATATGGGATAACGGGAACATGGATAAAAGAATCCCCAGCCTCGATGGGTTACGCGCAGTCTCCATCTCTCTAGTCATCGCCTCTCACCTGACGCTCGAGCATCCGCTCCCGCTACTCTGGCGGGTGCAATATGGAAAGTTAGGCGTGCGAGTGTTCTTTGTTATTTCAGGATTCCTAATTACTTCGTTGCTACTGAAGGAGCTACAGCGCACTGGCGGGATCAGTCTGGTGGGGTTCTATGTGAGGCGGTTGTTCAGGATTGCGCCGGCCTATTATGTGTTCTTGGGCGCGATGGTCCTGCTCATTCCGACCGGCTATGTGATGGCTACCTACCATGGAGCCATACTCTCTGCGCTCTACCTGAACGACTACACGTTCAGCGGCGGTACCCTCGGCCATACCTGGTCTCTGGCGGTCGAGGAGCAGTTCTACCTGCTGTGGCCGTTAGCGCTTGTCCTGCTGGGACTACGGCGCGCGCCCTACCTCTGCGCATCGATGCTTCTGATGGCGCCGACCTTCCGCCTCATGTCGTCGTACGGCCTATGGCCTACGGATCCGCAATTGGCCTTCGAGTCAGTCTGCGATGCGCTATCGATGGGTTGCTTGCTGGCGATACTTCGGGAGAGGTTCTGGTCCGTTTCGATCTATCGTAAATTGGTGAGTTCGCGATGGGTGCTCATGATCCCGATTGGCGCCCTACTTGCCATGGCCGTAGCGCCGTCCTCAGTTGTCCTATGGACCTTCGGACTTTCAATCCTCAATATCGGCATAGCGATGGCGCTGGATCGCTATATGCGATTCCCTGGAACGTCTTTCGGACAGATTCTCAACTGGCGTCCCATCGCGTGGGTCGGGACGATCAGCTATTCGCTCTATCTCTGGCAGCAGCCCTTCATGCCAGGGTCGTTACCGATTCCCTGGTACGCCAAGATTGCCTGCGCGCTAGCCTGTGCAGCCGCTTCCTACTACTGGATTGAGCAACCAGTTCTATCGCTCCGCAAGAAGTTTGGACAGCCGCGTATTCCGGTGACTATGGCGGCGTGACGGGCTTGGTCTGACTGGCTATTTCGAGTATGCCGGCGAGCTCGGAACTGTCGTGCTGGCAGGCTGCAGTGGCTGTTGCAATGCTTTGGTTAAGGCGTCCAACGAGTTCTGTAAGTTCATCAGGGCTCGAGGTGCCTGAGGCGGCTCCGCCAAGTTGGCCGGGATCTGCCACTGCGGGGCGCAGGCTCCCGAGATGTAGCGCGGTTTCGAGGTTGCGCACGCTACCAAGGATAGCGTTGCGAGACTGAGTATCAGCGGTAACGAGTGCTTCATGGTCTTTCTGTGCCTGTTGTGTGGCGACTTGCTGTGCCTTCTGTGCGGCGATCACGTTGCGCTGCGCCATGGCTAGAGCGTCCTGTTGCGCGGCTTTGTCGGCCGCCAGGACTGCCTCGTAGTGGTTGCGGGTGAGGCGGTAACCTGACCAGCCACCGAAGCCAATGAGCGCAAGTACGAGTGCGCCATAGAGAATGAGGCGTATCTCGAGAGCGGTCACGGAGCGACCGCCTTAGGATCGGGAGCTGGTAGGGTCATAGACGCCCGTTTTGATTTCCAGCCGGTATAGAGCCCGCGGCAGAAGACCAGCACGAATAGCCACTTTCCGACCATTCGCACCGTGTGGTCATCGAGATAGGTCAACGCTGCGGTATGGATCGAATCAGGATCGAGCTGCATCAGTCCGAAGCCAACTACTCCTAGCCATTTAGTAAGATGGTCAGCGACCCAGCGATAGGCTTTCTTGAGAACTTTCATGGTAGTTTCAGGGCTTCAGCGACGGGAATATCGGGGGAGCAGCCGAGTCCCTGGCAGACGAAGTTGAGGTACGCCTCACTGTTGTTCTCATTCGGTGGGGCGAAGGCGTAAATGGCCGCTCTCAACGTCATCGAGTGAGCGGCGTAGATTTCCAATTGCCGCTCGAGATCCGACCAGCCATCCTTATCCGTGTCGATGACGCCAATTCCGTTCGGGTCGCCAGGATGGTCGGAATGGGGACTATGACGCAGGTCTCCGGGATTGTGATTACGGGTTGGGATGGTTCCCTGTAGGCCGAACCCTTCTTCGTCGGCGATCAAAGCAGCGAGTTTATCTGGGGCTTTGGCTATAAGCTCTGCGAGACGCGTCATTTGCCGGGTAACCTGTCGAAGATTCGGTCTATGCGGTCATGTACACCGCCTATACCCGTATCGAACTTTGTCTCCAGCCGATCGAAATTCTCATCCACGCGATCGAATCGTCCTTGATTCTCATGATGCCGTACGACTACATCGGCATTGGTGGCCGCGTTATCTTCGAGGTGCTTAAGACGCTCTAAAGCACCCTTACCTAACCAAGTTAGTAGTGTCACGAGTACCCCTAGTAGTGTAATCGCGATGGTTTTCCAGTCGCCGAGTAGGTCATTCATGACGTCGCTGTGTTGTTGTCCATTACGCGCCCAATATCCCTAGTGATTTTAGCTGTATGATGATCTCGGTGAGTGCCTGACCGCACTGAGCTGTGCTTGCCCCGCTTCCAGGGAAGTTATTGACGACGGCGCCACTGGTCGGAGTCCCCCATCCGGTCTGAAGGGCGGCACCAGTAGCGCCATTAGCGCCGAGATTACCGCGCAGGTATAGGGCGCCATTAGGCCTATCGCTGATCGCTGTCCCGGTGTTAGTCGTGATCGTAATGTTGCTTTTGTTTCCAAAAATCCACCCTGGACCGCCAGTTCCAAGCGTGATGTTGCCGTCGTAATCGATCTGATAGTTCTGCAATGTACCGGGTATGTTGATCCCCTTCGTGGACGCTTCGTGAAGATTATAGATCTTCAAGTTATCGATGACCGGAGCACTCCCCAATGCAGCGACAGAAGCAATACCGACGTCCCAAAGTACGTTAATCAGATTCCACGTAGATGGTGTTCCTGCCGTGTTTGGGAACAATAAGCCGTAAGAAGGGGCCGCTCCAGTTTCTCCATGAACGCTATAGAGATTGAGATTCCCAGCAGGACCATTCGCCATCTCACAGTAGAAGTAGGACCTACCGCCATTACAAGCCATCCAGGGAGCGAAGACCTTGACCTCCTGGCAGTTATCTAGATAGAACACATCCGAGGTAGAGGAAGGATTACTCATCAGGAATTGGCCACCAAAGAACTGATGATCAATGGTTGAGTTGGAGCCAGAGAAAATCGTCGTATAGTTGGACGTCATGAAGTTAGACGTCCCTTTGAAGTAGTTATGCGCCGTAATAACGGCTACGCACGCACCAGCATCGTTGGCGACGTTCTGCCAGTAATTTCCCTGATAAACTCCGTCTTCGCTTGCGTAGTTGTAAAGAATAGAATTAGAGAAGAACCCTACGACTTTTGTGTTGTAGAAGCGCGGAAGATTTGACTCGCCTGTAGAGTTACGTGCTGTCAGAAAGCATGTCTTAGGATAGACGCCGCCATCATTTGTGATCAACGTTACGTCGTGGAAGACAGGAAATTGGCACCCGGTTAGATCGAATACCGTGTAGGCGCTATGGTTTACGAGTATGCCTGCCCGTACCGATGGTGGAAAGTTATATCCAGGACAGCCTGTTTGACGAAACGTCACTCCATATTGAGATCCAGAACCGGTGAAGGTGCAATCCAGTGCGTTTGAAGCTGAGTTGGTGCCGTCACCAATAGCGTAAATACCAGTGGCGCCCCAGGTTACATCCACACCTCCCATCCGGGCCTGATTGATAGCCGCCTGGAAGGCGGCGCGCATATTCGTCGTCCCTGGAATCACATTGGTCCCGTATCGATCTACCGCTCCAGGTGGGTACGCATGGTTAGTTGGCGTGGCGGAGGCGGCTACTTCTGCATCGGTCTGCACATATGTGATGTTAGGATTATCTCTCAGGGAGAATCCTATCGAAGACTGCCCTATGATGGGAGGATCATCATCGCAGTCAACCTGATATATAGCGCCATTACCGAGTGAAGTCGGAAGGACGACGAGTGTTCCATTCACTACGTCGCGATTACCGTCAAAATCGGCCGTGCGTGCCCAATCCGAGCTTGAAGCGGCGTAAATCCCGTTCTCGGTCGTATCCGTCTGGTCTTTGACTAGAACTCGCGTGTCCTCAGCCAAGGAAACACCAGAGCTAAGCACTAGCGTCGGCTGCGACAGACCGGAGAGCGTGATATTCGAAGTCGTAATCGCTTGCACTGCGGGTTTAACGGCGACCGATGTGGTCAGCCCATTCAAGCGATCAGTGGAAGTAGCCGGCATTCACATCTCCAAAAAATAAACCCCCCTTGCGGCGGGTTCGTTTGCCTCTCGCGCCGCAACAGGAATACCGTTGGCGCACAGGAGGAATCACTTATGAGAATAGGTTGCGTACTGCTTGCGCTGCTATCAGTCGCCGCGCAGGCAGGCCCGAAATACCAGTTGGCGCCCCTAACCGTGGACGAAGAAGTCCAGGGCAAAGGAAGCGAAGAAATAGAGGAGCAGCTACATGAGCGGCTCGATCCCAAGCTAGCGGAATGGAACCGTGATGCCACCGGTCAGCTGGTGACCATTCAGCCCATCATCGATGACATCCACTACGTGCACGTCGCTAGCCGAATCCTCTTCGGCCCATTACCGCGGTCCTCGCACGTAGTGATGCGAGTCAAAATAACCGGCGCCGGCTTAAACGAAGAGAAGTCCTTCCGCGAGGACGTCGGCGCGTGGAAAGGCGCGGTCGGGTTCGGGCATCACGACGCCCAAATGTTGGATGTCATCGTCGATGAGGTTATTGCCTACATCACTTCGATACACGACGCTCAATCAAAGAGTGGACCTGCTTCGCCAGCAAGCCCGCCACGACCAGAGCCACAACCCCCGCCAGTACCATCGCCCACCGCTCAAGTTCATCCGCCAAATGCAGCGCTCTAACGACGTAGAGTGATATAAGCAGCATCCCTCCAACTAAGGCCGAAAACCCTACGAAAAACAGGTTTACCAGCGCAAACTGACGCATTACTGTGCGACCATTTTGTCCATGTTAGGAGCGCGCTCAGGCACGGGGTTTCCAGGCTCCCACCAGTAGCTTTGACCGAACTGCTGCTGTGCACGAGCCCGCATACGTGCGAGATATCCCGGGCTGAAATACTCTTGCAATTGATGGAAGATCATGTGGTCCAGTGCCGCCTTCAGGTACCAGAGACTGGCGCCCGGCGTGTTGCTTTTGACGAACCGAACGACCTCTGCGCCCATATGAGTCGCTTTGCCCTGTAGAGCTTGAACGACATTCCCCTGGGTGAGGTTGAACATATCCTCAGCTAAGCCTAGCACCGGACCGGTGATCGTGGCGATAGGACTATTCCCGTACTGTGTTGAGTCCGAGAACAGGAAGTCCCCGTAGATCCCCAGCGATCCACCCTTCAGCATGGCTTGGATCCAGTTTCGGATACCGCCCTTCGCCGCTGGATTTAGGTTCCGCGGGTCGCGGCCCGCCAGTAATTCATTGACCTGTAGGGATAGAACGCCCAGGACCGTAGTCGCGGCGAACAGCGTCGCAAGGTAGGCCGCCCGTCCACCCCTGTTCGGAAGGCTCATACCACGGGACCAGTGCCGGGTCAGCATGGCCAGTGGGAAGGACTTGAAGAGGAAGAACGAGCGCGTTAGCTCGCCCTTCCAGCTACCCCTCTGTAGGCCGGCGCCGGTGAAAGCCCGCTCCAGGGCGCCTGGCTCAATGACCGCAGTATCGGTTTCCTCGAGGATGGCGCCGAGCAGCTTGGTGGCAGCCTGCTCTCGGGCTTTGATCCGCTCGGCTTGGATAGCCGGATCGATCTCTCGTTTGATCCGATCAGTCACCTGCGCGCGCCGATCAATTCGCTCCTCGGCGCGCTGACTAAACTCGGTTAGTTCGTGCTGACGGGAATAGAAGTCGTCGAACAGTTTCTCGGTCTGATCGAGTTTGAACCGCTGCATCTCGGCTGCAATCTCGCGACCGTGCGCTTCCACTGCCCTGATCGTCTCGCGAGCCCGTCCTTCGTCCACACCCAGGGATCGCAACTTAGCCTTGCCATAGAAAGCAATCGGACGCTGTCCCTCAATCCCCGGCATGTTCTCATTGACGGGCTTCTTCCAGATACTTGCCGCGAACTCTAGCGACTCGTTGAGCTTGGACAGCCGTTGCGAGATGCCATTCAGTGTATTAGCAGCCTCCGCGTCGGCCTTCGCGATTCGCGCTTCGACCTTGGCCTGCTCATTCTTAACCCACTGTGTTAGCTTTTCGGCTCGGTCCTGCACCCACTTTCTATCCTGGGCATCGTGAGTATTTAACTCAGTGATTTGCGCCTTGGCTTCGTCCTGCAGCTTCTGAATACGTGGCGCGATTACCTTATCGATCTCAGCATCTGGAATGCGGTAGATGCTCTCCGGTGTCAACATCGTCTTGTTACCGCCGCCCCAATCTTCCTGCTGCGCCTTCTTCCAAACCGCGAAGTCGTCTTCAGTGATGCCCTTTGAAAGTAGGATGCGGTGATCGACCCTATCTAGATCGGCCAGCCTAGCGTGCTCTCGGGTCACACTTCCGAGCGCGCCCATCATGGTCGAACCGAACGCGCGTTTGCGGGCTTCTGTCATGGCATTCAGCCCCGAGACGCGCAGCACGGTGTTGGCGAGCTTCGATGAGAAGCTAGAGCCTAAGCCGTTCTGGCCGAAGCGATTCAGCGAGGCTTTGAGCGTATTCAGCGCTAGCCCCGCGCGCATCGCCAACCGCTCTTCCATTCGATTCGCCGGGTTAAACGCGGCGAGCTCGTTGGCGATCATCCGCATTTCAGGCAAGTGATTCAGCTTCGCGGTGAGATGCATCGTCGCATCGTCCGAGAACGAAGTGATGACGGACGAGCCCAATCGAGCTGCGATCAACCAGTTGCGTAGCGTGTCGAAGGTAGTCGCCAGCCACCGCGATGCTACCGGCTGTGTCTTGCCGGATACCACGTTGTAGAGGTTTTCTGTGCGGATTGCGCGTTCATCAAACTTGCCGGCCTTCGTGGGGTCGGCCAACTTTCCCTCACGCACGGCCTCGTCCCGAAAGAACCGGAACGTGTTATCAGGATTCGGACCGAATGCCTCGGTGAGTGCGATGTCCTTGGAGATACCCGAGATGTGATGGACCAGGACCTCGTAGAGCGATTTCTCGCCGTACTTGGCCTGATACTGCATGTACGCGTCGGCGTCTTTGAAATGGATCTGCCGTGACTCACTCCCTCGGTTCGCGCGCGCGCCAGAGCCTTTGAAGGTTCCCGGCTCGAGTTTATTTGCGCCACCGGTAGCGATCGTCGTCCAGGCTTCTTTCAGGAAGTCCCCTAGCTGTGCATCGCTCATGCGAGTGCCATCGGGATTGAAGTAGTGCTCGCGATCGAGGTGCGGCAAAGTGTCCGCGACCCACTGATCGCGCCCCGCCGCCGCTACCTTGGACTGCGAATGATGGTGCGGTAGGCCCCAATCTTCGAGTTCGCCGATATCACCGCCGGCCCGATTAAATCGATCTCGGAGCGTCGAGGTCACTTCGTGCCACAGTTTCGCGCCGGCCTTGGCCTCCGCAACTCCGGAGTCTTCCCCAAAGATCTCCTTCACTACCGCTTCAACGCCCTTCTGATTCTCGAATAGTCCGAACCACTTGGGATCGGACGCCTCAAGGGTCCTGAGCATCTGACTCAGGGCACGGTTCTCGATGGCCTGCGCCTGCTTCTCGAGCGATACAAAGTGGCTGCGGTTGTCGGCGTGGAAAGCGATCATGCGATCTAGAGTGTCGAGATAATCAACACCGCGGGCCGCCTGATCGGAAATGTGTTGACCAATACGGGCTCGAGCCGCAATGGTGAGGGAGGCCCGGCGCTGCTTCAGAACCTGTTCACCCACAAGCTCCTGGGCGGCCCTCTGAGCGGCTTCCGTCAGCTTCTCTTGTTGTGTCTTGCCTATCCAGGCTTGCGGGTCCTGACGCGCGGTATTGCGCAGGGCGCGGGTGATGCGCGCCTCGATGCCGTCTAGCTCCGCCTTTGTGAGCTTCCGGCCAATCGCTTGGATGACCGCCTCAGCGCATTGGGAGCGCATTAGCCGTCTCCCTTCGTCAGGATGCAGCCTACCAAGGCATCGAACCCCTTCGCATCGTGCTGCGCCTGCGCAATATCAGCATCGGCTTCCGCCATCACCTCGCGCGCGCTACGCACAATGGGACTGCCGTCGACGTTAAGTTCGCCAGTCGGGATCGGAAAGTCGGATTCGACTAGGGCGTTGCGGGCGGCCAGAACGATGGGGTCTACGACTCGGCCAGAACCCGCCGGTTGAGGTTGTTGACCATTTCCTGGGTCAGGCGCTGATCGTATGCGTCCGCTTCCGCCTTGGTCGCGAAAGCGTTGCTGTAGCGCTGCGTCGGTGGTGCCGCGGTAGACGGCTTCTGAGATTCGACCGGCCGCGCGTTCTTTCTCAAGGGCTGCATGAAGGTCTCCTAGGAGGGCATCATACTCCGGAATCTTGATCTGGTCGATTGAACCTATTCTGGCGCCGCCTTTACCTCCAGAATTATCAATGACTTGGATTTTAACGCGCGAATCATTGCTGTAGCGCTCGGCGAGCGTCTTAATCGTCGCTGCCCCGCCAGCATGGGTCTTCGCGTGCTCGACCAGCGGGACCGTTCGACCCATCCTCATCGCACGAGGTAGTGCGCCGTGCACGAGAGACTCGACCGGGTCACGGGAGACATACCGAATTCGCACGTCCTTTCCAGCCGCAAGGGCTTGATCAATTTTCTGTACGGCACTGATGGGGTTATTGAGATTCGTGTCATAGACGATCTGTGCGTGACGTACTTCGGACGCCATTTCCGGAAACGAGCTAATCGCTGTCGACTTGCCTGCACCCGTTCCGCCTGCGGTGAATACAACGATCGGTAATTCGCCTTTGGCGGGAGCCTCCTCCAATTTCCGCGCGTACATCTCCTTCACGAGCGCACTGGCCGGCTCATGCACCGCAGCACTACGCGTCCGATCGGTACGATAGTCGGGGGAAAGCTCACGGGCTAAGTCGGTGTTGAGAATGCGACCGTTGTCCGATCCGGGCAGTTTGCTGTATTCGGTGATTGCCGCCGGCTTGTCAGTTTCGAGCTGCTTTGAAAAGCGTGCCTCAATTTCCTGATCCGCTCTTCCAGGCTCAGGCGCAAGCACCTCGTCGACGCCTTTCAGCTCGTCCGCTTCAGATAGATGCCCCGCCGGTTTCGGTAATGCGATGAAGTCGGCACCCGTGATCCCCGTGTTAGCTAGGTCAACGGGCTTGCCTTCGAGCGTGTCGCGAATAGCGGCTTCCATCGCAGACTGATGCGCGACGGATGAGCCGATGTCGGCTGGGATTCCAGGAGCCGTGTCCTGCTGGAAGTGCTGGGCATCCGCAGCTGTGGCCGCCGCATCGCGCACAGATGGGGCGGACAGATGCGCTAACCCACCGAAGGCGAGACCGCTCAGCACGTCGACAGCGCGCGCCTCAAGGTCTAGAGGATGGATTTGTTCTCCCTGCGCCTTGTCTCCGGTCTCGTTTAGCGCGCCCTTCTCCAGGGCCGAAGATCCTGCGTTTACCGCGAGGTTGCCCGCTGCGCCACTGGCCAACCGACTCGCTAGGGTCTTGCCGAGGAAGGGAATCTTGAACCCGGCCGCCGTGGCGAGTCCCTGAATGATTCCGCCAGTGACCGCGCCTTTTACGCTGGCGCCCTGCTTCACCAGGTCCTGCGCACCGCCTAATTCAGCGCTGCCAATCAACAAAGAAGGGTTACCGCCGGTAGCCATGAGCGGCAATGCCATCTCGGAGAACCCGCCGAGCACGCGCCCGGCGGTCCCCACCTCGTTCGCTCCGGGTGTCCAGTAGTCGACGGCGTCACCAACGTACTGGTCCATGGCCTTGAAGTATGGATCCGTGAGTTCGCCGGGTTGGTCTTCGAATAGAGAAAGCAAGCCACCTCCGGCCAGTCCCACTGCCTGAGCGGACCGCGCACCGCCGCGCATCACGCCCATCCCGATAGCTGTTGGGACGCCTTGGAAGAATCCGCTTTGTAGCTCGTCGACGGGGACGCTATTCTCCTTAGCCTCGTTGGCCAACTGCTGCTGGCCATCGGTATCGAGGTCAAAGACGAGACTCATTGTAGGGTGATCGTGATCGGATTGCCCTTCGCATCCTTGACGAAGTTACGCTGTTGCATAACGTAGTAGGTTCCGTCCCCATTGTTGCGCAGTCCCACGTTATGGAGGGCTGCAATGCCAGCCGAATCAAGGCCATGTGCCTTACCGGCGGCGGTAAGCGCCGCATAGGCCTTGTCTTGGAATTCTCCAGGCGTCATGCCCCAAGGAGCCAACACACTACCCCGACCGTTGAAGTCGACCACATTTCCCAAGGTGGCAGTAATCGCCTCCTTCATCAGCCCTGAGTCAATATCCTGTTTACTCGAGGCGAGTCTACCGGTCTGTGCGGCCTTGCCGACGTAATAGGCCTGAGCCGCCTGAAACGCGGTTTCAGCAGCTTGCGGGCGGCCCGCGAACGCATTGCCTACACTGTCCTGAAAGTCAGCCTGCATCTGCGTGGACTCGGGTAAGAATAGTTTAGTGCTTGGTTTCCCATCCTCGCCCTTCTGGGACTTGGTCGGATTCAACAAGGCTTCGCCCTGTAGCATCGTCGAGGCAACATCCCCGCTAGGCGCCACATCGTTTGGGCCGAACCAGTGAGTCGCGAGGATGAGGTTGCGCTGCTTAGAGCTCAGAAGACCGGCCAATGCCTTGAGTGGCGCATCCGGTGCGATCTGCTGCATCATTCCCTTGAAGGATTCATCGTCGCCGGCCGCATTGCGTAGAGCACCGAAAATCTGGGTCTGCTGCTTCGGATCCGCACTATTCAGTGCGGAAGTCAGTTGCGCGGCCTCCTGTGGCAAGAGCGGTCGCAAGGGAACCTGCGAACCGTACTGCTTGCGCATCGCGGCAAGCGTCGTCACGCGATCCTGAACTTGCTGGCTGATCTGCTGATCAGCATTCGGATCACCCAATTGGGATAGGTTGATCGGCTGAACGTCTTGCCCCGTCCGGTTGGCGTTGAATATCAAGGGCTCCTGCTGCATCAACTTCACGTTGGATTGCACCGCTGCCTTCAACCGGTTGAGGTTGGCGAGATCTCGTAGTGAACCACCCTGGCTCTGGAGCGTTGCTTCCTTGTCCTGAATGTACTTCAACTGCTCGTCGATTGGCTTACGCAATACCTGCTGAACGGCGGTCTCGTCGTCCATGCGCTGCTGAAAGTCCGGCGCGGACTGAGTCCCCTTCACCGTGGATGCCCAACTGGTCCACATTGCGGGCGTAGCCGGAACGCCAGAGGCGATCTGCGTGTCCATCTGTAGTAGAGCCCGTTGTCCTGCTGCCTCGCGCTTCTCCTGTAACCGCTCCTGGCGGTTCTCAAGAATCAGCCTGTCGTTAATCACTGAGCGCAACACGGCATTGCGCTTATCAGTGTCTAACTTACCCGCGTAGAATCCATCGGGAGCGGTTAGGTCGTGCTCGAGCTGCTTCAGGTCATCCATGCTGTCCTTGGACTGCATGGCGTTCTGCGTGGCATCATTCAGCCAGTTGCGATCCTTGAATTTCTGAATCGCCTCATCAATCTTCTGCTGAGGAATGCCTGCCTTGCGCGCTAAAGGGGCGAACGCTTCTGCCTGAGCATTGATCTGCTCAATATTGGCATCTGGCATACCGGCGAGCTTGCCGAGCTTGTCGAGGTTCGCCGCAAATTGATCCTGAAAGTCGTTGCGTTGCGCCTGTTGGACGACCTGATTAACGCGTAGTCCTTGAGTAAAGACGTTGCGCTCGGCGCCCTTCTGTAGGTTCTGACGCGCGACTGGATCCAGGTACTGAACCTGCGCCGGCTGAATTTTAGCGACCGTGTCCTCAAAGGACTGTTTCGCCTGTGTGTAGGGAATCTCGCCGGTCTGGACTTTTCGTTCGATGTCGTCCGTGGCACTACGGACCGCAATCTCATGATCTAGTAAGGCGTTAGCGGCTTGGGCACGGGCCAGATTAGCGCGCTGAGTAAAGAGTTCATCCGCCGCCTTTCCCAAGTCCTGACCTGTCTGAGCCATAGACTGATCCTGAATCAGGCCTGAGTTGTCCTGGGCAGGAGCAGCGGCGGCCCGGGAGGGCGCGGTGGCCCCTAAACCCATCGCATCAGGTAGACGAGGCATTACTTATACTTCGTCGCGAGCGTCGTGGCGCCCGTTAGAATGGTGGAGACACCCTTCAAGTATCCAGCCTTCTGGTAAGCATTACCCTCATTGATAGCCGCCTGGGATTGAGAGCGCGCATTACCGCCCTCGGTGTCACCTTCATATAGCTGTGTCAGTGCGTTGTACTCACCTTGGCCGGCGATATTCCCTAATAAGCCGACAACGGTAGGATCGCTCGCCCCAGCGCCTGAGGCAGCCGCTAGAGCCTGACCGCGAGATATGGCGTAGTTGGCCTGCCTACGGCTCGTGATAGCCGCTCGCTGAGAAGCAGCCTCGTCCGCATTAGCTTGATTCCTAAGCGTAATGGCCTGCGCTTCAGCCTGTTGTTTCTGATCGGCGCCCTGCTTGATAGCGCTTGCTGTTGACACCACCGTAGAAGCAGCAGCGATATAGGGAGCGGCAGCCGCTAGGAAGGCCATTGGTACACATCTCCGTCAAACTGGACAAAGCCAAGTCGCTTTAGGACACGGTGAGAGTCAGGCTCATCGGCTTGAGCGATGGCGAACACCTGACGCCGTGAGGCTCGCACCAGTTTCATAGAGGCCTTGATTGTGCGGAGCGCGGTAAGTGTCTTCAGGAAGGGACGCAGTTCTGGCTTGATCTCCGAGAAGTACTTCGCGCGATGACCTTCACGGGCTAGCCCGATCACTCCTGCAACCTCTCCATCGAGTACAGCTACCCAGGCCTTGAGGGTCGGACAAGGCCGATCCTGGTAGAAAGCGCGAATGTCTGCTGCGGTTGCTTCGCGGCCGATTAGCCGTTGGTATTCGTGGTCACTGTCGCGCATAGCACCGTGCAGGGTCGCGGAGCGGCCGCCTCGAGACACAACCGCGAGTCGGTCGACCACTGGTCATTGAACGCAAACATGTTTTGATCGTATACGTCGAACACGTGGTCCGTATCAGGGTCGCCGTTATCGAGTGTCGGTAGATCATCTAGCGGGATGTCGTCCAGGTGATCGAAGTCCGAGCCCATCCTGATGCCCATCCCATGGGTGTTCAGTAGAATCAGCCCGAGCTGCGTCACGCGCTGAACCTGGTTGAGCGGAGTTCCCATAGCCGCCGCGAAGGCATTTTTCATGCTCTTCCACTGAGCCGTGTACGGCAGTCCAGCCACAACTCGGGAGGCGGCAGTATCCAGCGTGATTGCTCCCGCTGATACTCTGTGCAGCCCCACGTCCTTTCCATCGGCCCACACAACGACATCTTCACCTTCGAGGTGCGATAAACCCGTGACAGTGGTCGTTGTTACACCATCGTAGACAGCAAAAGCATCGGCCTGCTTATTTAGCGCACCTCCAATACACTCACTCTCGAGTGCCCACTGCTCCCGATATCGAACCGTCGCGCCATTGATCGTACGCTTGACCGTGTAGCAGACGCGATCCTCAGCGGCGCCCGGCCGTATCGAGATATCCTCGACCTCCCCTGCTGTCTCAAGCTCGAGCCAGCAGATCACGTTTTCCGCCTTGTCGAACACGAGTGCCCCGACAGTCCCATCCGCACGTACGCAGTGGATACGTGTATCCGGCTGTCGCTGGATCGCGATGTGCACGATGCCGGCGGCGTTCAACTCAGGAGCGAGTAACGTTAGGTCGTCGGCCTTGTAGTCGTTGGTCTCCAAATCATAGGAGAGTTCAAACAGACGTTGCTGGCTGCGCTGAACAAATATCGCATTCTTGTCCATGCGCAATCCATCCACAGCACTGGATCCTTGCGTGCTGGAGGACTTGAGGTTGAAGTTCGTCGGCGTGAGCGGCTCATCGAGACTAGATGAGCGCGCGGATATTTCTGCGGCCGGAGTGCCTAGCAGCAATCGGCTTAATGAGATGGCCCAATTGATAGTCTCGATCGGGCCCTCACCAACGCTACGTTGAATCGTGCCTGAGTCACCCTCGACCGTATCGTCGAAGTTCTCGTAATCATCCGAAATGGACCCGTAGACTGATAGTCCGTGCCACCACAGCCGTCCCTCGTGCAGACTGACTGCGGACGGCCAGCCGCGAAAATCTGACCATGACCCTTCCGACCAGTCGGAGGTCGCGTCCACGCCACCCAATGCATCCAATACCTGCGCGCTCACGGAGGTCTGACTGCTATAGGTATTTACCCGCACAATGCCGGTGGCAGACCCAGAGGAAAAGCTCAACGTGGCATCTGCTGTCCCAGAGGTGTAGTCGCCACTCTTGATACCGATGCGGTAGAAGAGGATCTGGTTGTCCAACTGATCGTTGTAGGAGACGGCTTGGTCAGTCGTATAGGTCTTCGCATCGACCCAGGTACCTGGAGCGGCCACGGAATACTGCAGAGTCACCGAAGCGACCCAGGTGCCAGTGATGAGAATGCTAAAGGCGCGTTCTCCGCCCACACCGGTCACCTCGATGGGATCGGTGAACTGATCACCTGCGGTAAGAGAGGCTGTGGCGATCTGGCCTGAGGAGGTGAGTCGAAAGAGCGCTCCTACATGGCCGGACTTGAACAGCGGCTTGGATGAAGTCAGGGTGATGTCGCCCGTGAGTGCACTCGGGGTTAGAGTAGTTGGCGTGATATTCGATAGCTGGAATGGTCCGGTCTTAGGCTGATAGAGCACGATAGACCAGGACCGCGTTGCGCGACGCTCAATCTTGCGCTGTTGAAAGCCCTTGCACGCTACATAGATCACATCGCCCGACTGTGTCTTACGAATCAGCGAAAGGTCGGCCTCTCCCCACGGGGTCGGCAGCTCTAAGACTCCAGCAGCTTCCACCGTGATGGAATCCACGAGCGCGGCCGGAATCGCCCGATTCATCACACGGATGTTGAACGTTCCTGATGGGGTAAACGCTAGGGAATGGGATCCGACCCCGAGTGTCGTTTCCGTGATGTAATCATCATCCCCGCTGGATGAGCCGACCCGAAAGAGCACCTCGCCGCGCGTCACGACGATACGCAGCGCATGTTCGGTCCCCGTCTCCGTGACGGTCACCGCCTGATCACGGATCGCCGCATTGGTGCCAGTACCCACGAGTGACAGATACCCACCGGTAGCCCAGGAGGATGTCGCGCCAGATTCATCCGAGTCCGTCCAGCCGGTCAGATCTGACGTGAACGAGCCGTTGGTCGTCTGCGCGGTCACACTCGCCCTAGTGATGAGCGCATCATCCACCAGCACGCGCATCGTTTGCGCGGTGAGCTCCAATTGCGCAGTGTCGTCTGTGGCAAAGATGAAGTCGAGCGTCTTGGCCTTGGCGTTATTTCGTGTCGAGCCCAAGTACTGCCAGCCTGGACGTAGAGACATCGACCCCAGCACCCTACACATCCAGTTCGTCATTACCTCGGCGGACATGGAATATCTCGCGAGGTCGACGCGGGCTAGCGCCAATAGGCTCATGATCCCGCGGTTGAACGCGAGACGAGCCGTGTTCTGCTGAGGCATTAGCCGTACAGCCGTCCGCGGTTACCACGATCCAACCGACTCGTCCGTCCACGACGTGAGAGCGACCACGATCCAGGTGGTGGAAAGACCGTTGCCTCATCCATGGCATCCGTGTTCTTCGCCTTGCGCAGCAAGGTCTCAACATCCTTAGCGAGATCCGCCTTGTCCTGACCACTTTGAGTAGTGCGCTTGCAGACCTGCAACGCGAACCAGGACTCTACGAATCGTGTGAAGTTATCCGGCCACTTGGAATAGTCGAGTCCGAAGTCCGTATCGCTCGAGACGAAGCGTACGTAGATCGTGTCAAGGTCCGAGAACCAGTACGCGGCCTCGTCCTGATACTCTAGCAGCGGAACCTTATAGAACTCGTCCTGGCAGACAGCGACCGTGCGTACACAGTCGGTGGGCTTATTGAATGCGCGTTTAAACCCGAAGGGCGGCTCGACACTCGGTGAGTAATCGTACTGCAGCGAGCGGGTGGCGAAGTTCCATAAGCCCATCTGTAGGCACGTTCTCACTCCACCCCGATCCCACACTCCATCCAGGTCACGTCGGATCTGCCTATTCTCGGTTAGGGATACGAGCTTGCGGTCCCCGAGCGCGAGACAGGCGCCCTGATAGAGCGTGAGTTTGCTAGTCATCTATGTGTCCTTAAGTTACGCGGCCACTGTCTTGCCGTACTCGTTCAACCATTGCTGAGCGCCCTCCTTGGTCATACCGTCCTTCAGGACATCCGTGCCACGTAGCACGCACCATCTAAGCTGCGGGCCGCGCCATTTGATGCCATGGCCTGTCAGAGCCGGGGTGCCCTGTAGGACCTCGACCTTGTCGAGTTCCACGTACTCGAGCTTAGCGACCTTTGCGTAGAGCTTGCCGGCGTCCTGAACAAGAAGACGCCCGTAGTAGGAACCATCCTCTGAGTTCACCGTGATCTCATCACACGGTTTGAACTTTGCAGCGACGTGCGCCCAATAGCCGGGGTCAAGTAGAGCATCGAAAGGTGTACCGAACTCGGGCACCACGAACCATAGATTGCGCTCGTGCTCGGCGAACTTGAGTCGAGCGGGTTGAAGCTGCGTCATTGCCAGTCTCCTGTGTTAGGAAAACAGGGCCGCCCACGCGAGCGGCCCAGAAGTTGCGAACTTAATCGCTGTTGGTAGAAGCACCGATAGTGGTGCCGTTAGAGAGATCCACAGCGCCCGGAGCGGTAGTGCTCACCGAAATCACCTGATGAGTGGTGATCAGCGGCGTGCCAGTGTCGTTAACGATCACGACATCTCCCACCTTTATGCCGAGATTTCCACCGTTGGTTATATACCCGGAGGTATCAACGGTTGTAGCTGCATCGGCAGACGAGTAGTACCAGACGTTGCCGGAGCCCGTGAAGGCAGGTGTCAGCAGCCGCGGGGGATTGGAAGTCAAGTAAGACATGTGTGTTACTCCTTAGCCTGCGACCAGCGCCGAACCATCGTGATTGATCACGACGACACCGCTGTTCTGCAGGAGTTTGCTGCCCATATAGGTGGAAGCGCGGGCCCAGGAGTAGTCCTGCTCCTCGTCGTAGCCCACCGGGGTCTGAAGACCTGCCGTGTCGACAGCGTGCCCAATGGCGGTCTTGTGGTACAGGAAGCACTTCTCCGTAGCCGTTCCCTTGCCCGGCAGATTCGGGTGCACGCACCACATAACGCCGAGCCAGTAGAACATGATCGGCTTATCACGCCAGGCCGGATCGGCCGACTCGAAGGGCTTCTTATTGACGTACTCCGCCTTGGAGAACTCTGGCGCCTGCATGATGTACGCCTCGAAGGCAGGCGTGATCAGTCCGTACAGGTTGGAATCCCACGGGATGGAGGCATTGCCTAGAATGGTCTTGGCCCGCATAACCAGGGCCACGGATGCGGTAACGCCTGTCTGACCCGCATTCACCGTGCCCGTGTTGAGCTCGGTGATGATGTCCTGATCGGTCTTACGGTTGATCACGCCCATCGTAGTCTGCTGCATGATGGCGCGCTGATCGCCCTGCGAGGCGAACACGTTGAACCCGGTCTTACGGACGAGGTCATGCCATTCGGCAAGGGTCGCGCTGGACTGGTTCAGATTGTCCGCCCGCGCCGGGATTAGGCCGTTCACGCCGCGAGTGACCGCAGTGGCGCTGCCCGAATCGGCTACGAGGAAGGTGGCGGTGTTGCCCTTGATGACGGCTTCCGTCGTCACCGAATCGCGCAGCAGGGACTGGCGCTGCTCGAAGCCGGCAATGAATTCCTGCCGGTATTGCGTTTGAAAGGCTGTATTGGACACGTTTCATACTCCTAAGTATGGGTTGACGTGCCGCGGCTCAGGGTGTCCTCGAGTGTAGGCAGACGGGATGTCCGCAATAGCGGGCCGTCGCCTCTATCAAGGGGCGTCGCTTAGGCGTTGGTTTGGATTGATCGGCGCCGCGAAGCGGGATAGCCGATGCTCAGTGAAAAATTAGCGGCTCAGGACCGTGTTGGCCCGAGAATCAATTTGGTCGCGTTGGCCTTTAGAAAGCCGGCCCGCCTTGTACTGTTGGCTCGCTCGCGCCTTAGCATTGGCAGCATGAGCGCGGTCGTTCACAGGATAACTACGGCCCGGGCCGGCAAAGGCAGTGTTCGGAAGCGCTTTGCGCTGCTTTACGGTGAGAGTACTCACGCCGCGTTGCGCTTCTTCAGAGTTTCGCGCGCATCGACGAGATCGCGGTAACGCGCCTGCATCTTGTTTGCCTCAGGTCCCTTCCAGTATGCGCTAGAGCGATCACCCATCAGTTTCTCGATCCCGGTGATCTCAGTGTCGATAGTCGCAGTGGAAGTGCCACCCGATCCGGGTACGATAGTGCCTACAGGATTGAGCTCACGCGCCACTGAGGCAAACCAGCGTACGACATTCGCATCGTTCAAAATGGCACGCCCATCGGGACCGCGAGCGTTCATTACAAGCGCCGATACACCTTCGGGAGCGGAGCTTAGAAATCCGTTGATGTGATTGATGTTGGCGCGGTAATCATTGCCCCACTCGGCACGTAGCGCGTCCTCGACCTCAGTCTTCTGCGAAGTGTCGGCCTCGGCCGTCTTCGCGCCCTGCTCTTCCAAGAAATCGTTGTACCACTTGACCGCGTAGTGAGCGATCTTCGGGTCTGCATTCAGGGCATGTAGTCCCTTGGCGAAGTTCTCGAATAGCGGCTTGTCTTCTGCGCCAATGACGAGCCCGTCGGGCAACTTCTCGAAGTAGCCTTCTGGCTTATCGGGCAGGCCGTTCTGCTGTCGATAAGCGGCCACCTCTTCGGGACTCGCATTCTCAGCGAGCGGCTTACGCAACTCTCCGGAGCTGATCCGATTCTGCGCGGCGATCAGTGCATCGAGTGCCGCCTTAGGGCTCTGGTAGCGCTCCAGGCGCGCAAGCATCTTGGCGTCGTCACCGGCATAAGTCTGGCGCCAGTTATCACCCCAGGCATTGGTAGGCTCAGGAGTCGGAGCCGGTACCGGATTAGGAGTCGGCGACGGAGTGGCGGCGATCGGATTTGGGACGGGAGCGGGAGTCGGCGCCGGGGTGGCCCCAGGTTGGGGAGCCGGGCTAGGAGTCGGATCGGGCATTAACTGTCTCCAGTAGTGTTAAGCCGGCGGTCGCCCGCGGCTCGGGTCATCTTTCAATGCGTGGACGTTGAGGTTCAGGAACTTGACTAACTGTTGACCCACAAACGCCTTACCCAGCGCAAAGTCGGTATCACGCGGGCTCGCCGGGCGATAGGCCATGTCATACGTTCCACAGAGTGTCTCGATCAGGTAGCGCAGCGCACGCTTCTGTTGGTCCTCGGTGGCATCACCCCGCGAGAGCGCCTGAATAGCCGCCACATCCGCCACCTGGTAGTACGGCGGCTTCCACGGCTCGGCCTTTGGCAACGAGGGATCGACCTTACGTGACATTGGTTAACGACTGCTGAGCCTGTCCCAGCTGCGCAGCGGCAGTACCAGCCGCGGCCATGTTCTGCGTGATCTGCTCGGCCTGCTGTTGTGCCGCATGCTGGTCGGTGATCTGCTGCATAGCGTCCTCTGTGCGCAGCCACTTCGCAGGAGTCCCGATACCATTGAGGGCATCGCGTAGTGCGGCCTGCGCATCCAGCATCTGGCCAGAGACTGGATCCAGCGTAACGGCCTGATCGATGAGCTGCTTGGACTCTAGGAACTGCTGTCCCTTCTTGCGATCGATCGCCTGGTGTAACGGGGACTCGAACTTGAAGCGGATCTGCGCACCCTTGATGCTGTCTGGGATGTCCTGTGGCGAACCAAATGCACCGACTCTCAGGAGAGATTCGAACGTGTCCTCGCACAACGATGCGTTGTATTCGGTCTCCATCGGCTCAAAGAGCGGCAGTGCCGAGCGGATGTACTCCTGAATGCGTTGGCCGGTCTCGTAAGCGGTCATGTCACGACCTGGAGGCGGGAGGTTCAGCTTATTGAGATAGAAGGCCTGGGAGAGCATCTCGCGCGCATCGCGCTGCATCTCCATGCCCATCGGGAAGCCTGACTTGTCCTGCGTGATGGGCCGAAGCACCTCACCCAAGCGCTCGTCGTACTCGGCATCCGCCCACGTGATACCACCAGCATAGAGCGCGACATCGCCGCGAATCGCCTCCTTGGTCGCGATCATCGGCGGGCGAACATTCATCTCTCCAGCCTCAAGCAGGGTCAGCGTCATAGCCTGGATCAACCTGGCATCAGGTAAGCCTGCGATCGTGGCCGGTGAGTAGGCGTACTGCGATCCAGAAACCGTCTGCCACCGCGGGATGGTGTAGATCCGGCTGTATGAACCGATCTCCTGCATTGGCGTTTTATTATCGACGTCGATGTGGATCGACATCCACGGAAAGCGCTTCCATTTCGGATCGCCGTCGTAGTCCTCTGCTTGGATTACCACATGTAGGCAACTCACCTCGGCATGCGGCTCTTTCTGTAGCCTGTTCTTGACCTGTTGGCTCACCGTGTTCGGGAAGAGCTTGCACAACTGCGCTACGGTCGGCTTCCAGCGGCGGTAGATCTCCCCAATCGCCCCGTTATAGCGCTCGACCCACACGATGTCCTTAAGATGCCAGCAGCGATACAATAGCGCCTGCTCTCGCAGGTCGAGCTCGCGGCTGATCACGCACTGACCGAAGGCGGCGAAGTCGTTGTCGCCCTCCTTGGTGGCACGCACGAACTGCGTCACGCGGTCATACATTGCTCGGCGTTGTACCCCAGAAGCCCACTCGAGCCAGGCCTTACCTTCCTGATCGATGCGCTCTTCGTGCTCGACCGTAATGGCGAACCATTCCTCATCTCGCGGCCGCAACATGGCGGAGAACGCATTGCCCAACTCCCGCCGCACAATCAGCGGATAACTGGAATTCAGGTTGGTCGCGAATTCCTCTCCGAGGTACGTCTGCCGCGTGAACTGTGCCCGCTCTGGATAGAAGTTCTCAGCGATTTCCTGCCATAGACTCATCACGGATGAGCGTTTGCCGAATTGATGTTCGGCACGCGAGATGAGCGTAGCGATTCGATCCACTTACGCGCCCAGCTGATCGCCAGAGGATGCCGCCGGCTGAGACAAGATCGTGCTCGCCCTCCCGGTGCGCTGTAGCTGCGCGGCCTGCTGCAATCGCTTCGCGCGCTGTACGTCCTGATCTGTGGGCATGGCCACGACCTGGGGAGTAGTCACGGTCTTGGGGGCGAAATTTAGCCCAACAGCCGATGAGACAGCCCGGTCGAGTGGATCGATCTTATGGAGGGTCTGTTGAAGCTTAGCCATTATTCGTACCTGACAGTCCATAAGCGCCTGTCGATGTATTGCCAACTTGCTGCTGCGGGACACCCAACACCGTGCGGACCGGCTGACGCTTGCGCGCTGCCAAGTCCTTCTGGTTCTGCCCCGTGATACCCGCTAAGCGCGTGGCTTCCGCATCGGACAATGGCGCCACACTTGCTTGCTGCTTGACCTCTCGTGTCCCGCTATCGAACAGACCGCCCATGCTGCCTCCGGGGGCCCAGGCTTACCTTGGGCACCGCTAACCGATTGATATGTTGATCTGCGCGCCACTCATGGTAGTGAGTGGCCATCTTGGGCCCAGCCCAATTCGACATGACAGTGGCGTCGCCTTTATCGGTCGACCGCCCGAGTCGATCGCAGACTTTCTCTTTCGACTCGAGGCGGATCCCGTTGGGTGTCGGCTCGAAGGTCGGTGCTGCGAGGTCCGCAACGAGCACCGGATCATCGGGGAGCATGATCGGCGAGCCTCCGGGTTGAGCCGGGTCTAGTGCCTCCCGAAACATCCAGTACGCCGCCGTGCGTACGTTGGTGAACTTCAGCTTCCCATCCCGGCTGCGGCGCATCGTTCCTTCCGCGCCCTTGTATTGCATCACCTCGACGTTATTGGCCTTAAGGTGATCGTGCATCGAACCGCCATAGCCGCCGCCCATGTCGATTACTACCAACGCGTCATGACGCCGATGGCTCACCACGATGCCAGCGCAGTAGGGGCCGATGCGATCCATCGGGATTTCCTTACCCGGTACTTCGACTAGCGGCGCATACCATCCGTCGTAGCGCGGCGCCAGGATCATAGGATCACTGCCGCCACCCGAGGCATCCACTCCGATCGCGCACATCGGCACACCTTCCGGTGGGCTCTTGGTCCATCGTTCCTGGGCCAGTTTGAGCCACGCGGTCGGAATGACCTGGTTCTCGGCGTCCTTGAACGTGGTCTTGAACCCGCCCATGAGGAGGGAGCGATACGGCTCTGGCATTGCGTCCAGCTGCCGCTCGTAGTCCGTCGCTGCGTAGTACGGGTTGTCTGAAACCTTCGACGGGATGTACGTGCGTGAGGTGGGCCGGACCGTCTTGCCCTTGATCACCCGCGTATCGTTCGGGCCTTCCACCCACAGGTCGTTACCATCCTCATCCGACACGACCCAGCGTAGTTCACCGGGCTTGGCCGGATACGGATAGGCTGGATCCAACCAGGGCGCGAACATCTTGTTCACCCATAACCCTTCGGCTGTCAGGGGCGGATTGGTCGCGAGCACGGTGCGTACCCTCTGCCCAGCGGTATCGGTGCGATTCCAGCCCATCAGAAACCGCACCTGTGATTCGGCGAAATGGGTGGCCTCATCGATTCCAAGGAGGTCGCGGCCCTTGCCCATCTGCCCTTGCTCATCCCCAGCACGGTGAGCGGCTGCAAAGTCGATGACCTGCTTGTCGCTGATCCGCAGCTTTGGCGGCGGGGATCCATTGAACCCATTCCGTGAGCCGTGGATCTTCAGCGCATCCTCAACCAGGCGGTCAAGGTCGCCATACTGGCGGCGCATGATGAGCGCGCGTTCGTGGCAGTTGAATGCCAGCCCCAGAATCAACTGCGACTTGCCACCGCCCGGCTCTCCACCGAACAGCAGGCAGTCCGCCAAACTGAAGTACGCCTCCGTCTGCGGTCCCGGGCTGGGAATCCACTTCAGGCGCTTCGTGGCCTCCATCGCATCCCGCGCGACGGCGGCACGCTGAGGCTCTGGCAACGCACGGTAGGCTGCCAGAACCTCCTCGAGCTGCATTAAACGCGCAGCGCTGCCGCGTGTACGTAATCTGCAGTGATCGTCGGAGTGCCCGTGGTTGTGCGGTTGAATCCCGCAATCACCGGCGTCAGTGCAATCGAAGGTGTCACCGCGCTAGTCAGCGGCGCTCCCGCAATCCGAAGCCCGTTACGGAAGAACGTTGCGACTCCTGTCGTGGAAACCTCGATACGGAGCGTCTCGTACGTTGCCGCCACCGGCGCGAACGTACTGTTAATCGCCGTAGCATCCACGTCATTGGCCACACCTACGAGCCACCACTTTGCAGTCGCCATGCTCGTGTCGAACATGAAGCCCACGCTGTCGGTCGCATTGGTGGTGATAGTATCTGCGGACGCTGCCGACTGGATGGGCATCTCGAGCGCCGCGGTCTGATCGGTGAACCCCACGAAGACGGCGATGTTCGTGATCGCCGAGAGCTTCACGCGAGCTTCGAACACCAGCTCGCCACTGGAGGCAAGCCACTCAAGACCCGCGTCGAGCTGCGTACCGGATACCGCCATCGAAGCCGTTGTCGACCCGATGGTGCCGACTACGGTCCCATTAGCCGCAGGCGTCACCGTCCAGTCGACGCAAGCCCCGTCCGATCCTTTGCGGGAGCGCCAGCCGTCTACGATCGTTGTCGAGAAGGCTTGCGAGCCACCGGTGAAATCATCGAACCGACTGGTCGTAAGCGGGCTAGGAAGGTCAATCTGCGAGCCATTGTTGCCCGACCGAAATCCGGCAGGAGTAACCAGTCGGCCAACGGAATCGAGTCCGATCAGGCGGCCATGAAGCGAAGTTTGAATGTGGGACATGAGAATCTCCTCAGAAGTGAATCTGCTTGATGCTTATGCGGTGTCCTGCCCGCTGCTATGCGCCTATCGCCCGGTCGCTGGGTCTACTGGACCTTGTCGAAAACCCTGAGCGAGCGCGAAGGCAATACGTCGCCCTATCTCAGATTCGGTCACGTTCTCTACCTGAATCGGTCCCCCACCTGGGGCAGAGAGCTCCGTCGAGATCCGATCACCGAAGCGCTTGGAAGCGAGTTTCGAGAGCAACCACTTCCGCGTGTCAACACGCAGGCGTGAGCGGTTGATGTGCTCTGAATCGGGAACCTTGTCTATTCGACCACTCTCGCTCTCACGAGCGATCCAGTCATTCGAGCCATCATCAGCAATCTCGATGATCTCTTCGGCCCAATGCTCGAACTGATCTTCTCGGGCTTTCGCGTACTGTTGTGAGAATTCCGGGATTTCCCGATTCCACTTCATTACTGTAGATATGCAAGGCATTGATTCGTCGCGACAAATCTGTCTAAGCGATTCGCCTCCCGCGAGGCGCTCACAAATCAGTAGCGCGATCTCGATACAGTAGAGTGAAGGACGGCCTGCTGGCATTTACCGACCCATCTTGGAGCAGATCAATGTGGCACCAGTCACCGCGGTGGCGCCGTTCTGGGTCACCTTGAGCTTGGAGAATGTGCCGCGAACGCGGTAGATGCGATTCGCTGCTGTGACAATGACCGGGTCGCTGGTGGTGGCCCCCATATCAGTCAGGCTCAAAGGGGCCGTGGCGTAGTTCGTACCATCCAACGATGCGAGCACCTGGGCCGCGCCGGCCGTGGTCATGACTAGGAAGGTGTCGTACAGCGAGATATCTCCGGTCTGCACAACCACATCATTGGCGCTGACGCCTGTGCCTCCTATGAAGCGAAGGTCGTTGCCCTGCTGGTCAGGCGTTGCGAGAACAAGTGCCATGGGTCACCTAGTCGAAATAGTCACGCAAGTCAGCGCTGACTTTGGAGTTGGAGAGCTTGATGTGGATCGCATTGCCGGCCGTGGTGCCCGCGCTATTGATGCCTGAGATGGTGTAGGGGCCGTATGTCCCTGCCACCTCAGCGCCGCTGTCGACTGCGAGCACACCCGTGCTGGTGTTGAGCGTGAAGCCGGCCGCCAATGTGCTACTGGAGAAGGATGTCTCCCCGGCGAAGTAAGGAGCGAGCGCAAAGGTGTAGACGCCTGAATTGACCTTGACCGTGATGTCCGGCAACTGCTCGATCAGTACAGGAGGGAGCGCACTGTTCCAGAACCCGCGCGTGACGACCTGGCGGATCTGGCCGCCATAGCCGCGGCGAATGACATCTGCAATCGCCATATCAGCCGGACCGGGTTACCGCGGTGGGCGCGGACGAGTCGTTCAGGGTTAGCGTCAAGGCGGTGGTAGTTCCATCCAGCTTCTTGATCGTCATCGTGGTGCCACTGATGCTCATCTCGGTCAGCATCTGCATCACCAGGAACAGCGCTTGAGCCACGGTAGGCGGCGAGCCGTCGGCGTTGTAGCTCTCAGTCAGTGCCCGGGTGTAGAGCGCATCGATCCCGGTCGTCGACAGGCTGTACCCGGTCTTGTCGCTCACCGTGGAGACCGTATAACCGGTCTTGTCACTGTTCGTGCTGACGGTCACTCCAGCGGTCACCGAGCCGACAGCGCCCGTGACTGAGCCCACTGCGCCCGTCACACTGCCCACCGCGCCCGTGACAGAACCCACCGATCCATTCACGTTGCCCGTGACGGTGGTGACCTGAGGCATGGTGCAATTGGTGAATCCGAAGCCCGTCGCACCGTCGAAGGCTGACTTGGCATTCACCGCTGCCGTAGCATTGCCGCCGATCCGCTCAGCATCAGCTAGGACGTACTCACCGAAGGTTCCAGCCGAGGTGTGCGAGGCTCGAGCTTCGTCCCAGACAGCCTGCGCGATCGCCGCGATCGTGGCGGCATCCACACCCAAGGGCAGGAGCATGAAGACGCTGGTTGAGTCCGGTGCGACCGTCCAGTTGATCCCGACGGTGGCAACCTTGGAACTCCCGGTATAAGCGGTAATCTGTCGCGACTGACCAGCGCCGGTGCCACCAATAATCGTGACGATGTCGTACTTATAAAGATCGTTGGTTGCGGAGGCGCCGCTATCTAGCGTGATGCTACCTGCCGCACCGGCCTGCGCGGTGCCTGTGCGAACGACCTGAGCGCTCTGGCCATAGGTGCCAGCAGTCGTGTGACTGCTGCGCGCTTCGTCCCAGACAGCCGCAGCATTCTGCGCCGCAGTGGGCGCGGTCGCTCCGGGTACTGCACCGAACGGAGTGATGGCGTAGACGGAAGTGTTATCCGGCGCGGTGGCCCAGGCTGTGACAGTGGCCACCTTCGTGGAACCGACATAGCCGCTTATGATGTTGCCCTGGCCAGTTCCAGTGCCCGCAGTGATCTTGATGATCTGGTACTTGTAGAAGTCGTTGACGGCTGAGGCGCCAGCGGCGAGCGTAATCGTCGTGCTGGCACCGCCCTGTGCCGTGCCGGAAGCCTCACTCCCAAGCGCCTGACCAAAGGAACCGGCAGTGACATGTGCAGAGCATGCGGTATCCCAGACCACATTAGCAGCCGCGGTATTAGCCGCTGAGGTGAGCGAGACGGCAGGTATGCCGGAGGCGTAGGTGCCTGCCGCGCCGCCCGCTGCCACCTGGTTCACATCGATCCGGCCGTTAGCATCCTGATTGATCTGGCCTGCGCCGGTTCCACGTGTGAACAGTCCGCCGGATGCCGCAGCCGCAGCATTCGGCAATGCCGTCATGCCGCCGCGGACTGAGTCATAGAAGTCCACCGCCGTGACGACGAAGTACACCGTGTGTGTCGCGAGATTCGCAGCGCCGGTGAAAGTGACCGAGGCAATACCTGCGGTTGCAATCACCGCATTGGGCACATCAAAGCGATAGAGTCCTGGGGCATTCGTTGAGCTGATCTCGACAAATCCACCCGAGCTGTAAGCCCCTCCTACGGTCTGCGTCGCAAGCGTGATAGCGGTGAGAGTACCCGTTGCACCGTTGCGGTAGTACGCAGTGAGGCTCGATGTGTTGAATGCAAGCCCTGTAATCGGATCACCAGGACTGGTGGCGGCGGCTTTCTGCACCAATGCAACATCGATCGTCTTCGATGTCGATCCAGCGGTAACGAATACCGTTTGCGTGGACATTTAAAATCCGCCCTGATTGCTGAGCATGGTAAGAAGTTTCGCCGACGTGGCACTAGCGGCCTGATAGGCGAGCGTGATGTACATCCAGCTCGCAGTCACCGCAGTCCATTGGAAGGTTTGACCGGCGGAGGAAGCGGCGTCATCGAAGTCATCAAATGCGATCACTCCCGTGGTGGAGTCCGAACGGCGACGCGTCCACCCTGAAGGGGACGTGATCGTGTCCCCCGTACTATCGCGAACCGCAGCGAGTAAACATGAATGCGCCGCGTTGGATATCGAAGCCGTCGTGACGGACGCGGCTGCCGTGGCCGTACCATTGCTACTAAAGCCGCTATCCAGCGCCGTGCTCTGATTGCGTCCGCCTAGGGTATAGATCACACCATGAAATGGATCTAACGCTGTCCCTCCGGAGGCAGTGACCGTGAAGGTCGACAAACCGCTCGGGATGGATGCCTCCACGAGCGAGAACGCCATGAGTTGGTCATCTCCAACGTATGGCCCGGTGTAGTCTAGCGTCATGGACACACCGCCAAAGGTGGCGGACCAGATGGGCGTTCCGGTATCACGCCTAACAGCACCAACCGCCACTATGCGCCGACTACTACCGGCTACTGCCGTGTAAGTACCGCCTGTTGCGATATTGGCCGAGCCAAGAATGGAGGCGGTCAATTGCCCATCCCAATGGGCTTGGCGAACATTTGATACACGTTCCGATAGTCCTCGTGGAAACCGAAATTCGACGAGAACTCGTAGAGTGCGAAGCCGCCACGATCCTGGGTAGTGGAGCTACAGTTCCACAGATTGGTCATATTCATGACCATCGTCCACACACCTGAGACCTTTTTCCAAATCGTGATCTGACCGTCTGCGGCATTCGGGGATGACGCTCGGAAGTACACCATCCACGTTTCCCACACCGTGCCTGTGATGTCCTGACTCGATGCCACCGTTGTGGATTGAGTCGGGTAAGGTGTCCGGCTGAAGGAGTCTCCAAAGCCTATATTCGGCAGACTGCCAGTTGGGTAACCCGATGTCGCGTAAGCGGTGGTGGCATCATTGCTCCCTGTCGCGAAGTCACCGTAATAGACCCCGTACGACGTCCCGGCATATCCACCCATCGTGCAACCAAAGGTGGCGTTTGACGTTGCCCCACCGTTCGCCTGCCCCCATCCATAGGTTTTGAGCTGCTTGGAACAACTGTTGCTCGAGCGTCGAACATCGTACTGCACGCATATTTCGTGCAGGCCTGTCGTCGCGACCTTACGCCTGAGTCCGCATGTTCCAGCTTTGACCGCCGTGTATCTCAGGAAGCTTCCCGTAGCATCACTCATCCAGACACAGGTGTTGCCCGTGCCGCCATCATCCTCTTTGACCAGACTATTCCATCCGGTAATCAGATCTGAGAACGTCCATGCCTGGCTAGGCAGGATGTAAATCCGGCCGTCCCCGTCTGGAATGGTGACACTCGAAACGAGCGCTCCATTGTTAACCGCCGTCTGTTGAGTCCCCGCGAGCGCTTGATACTGCTGGGGTAGGGTAATGGTCTGAGCGCCGTTGCCGCGTGGGTTCCAAGCAACGCCGCCGCCTGAGAACGCTCGCCACCATACCCCCAGGGGCCCTTGATTCCACTGAGGTGTCGACGGACGCGTCGTCAGTGGCGTGCCGAGATATCCCCGCTTGACATTGACCTGCGTGAGCGAGTCATCACCGTACTCGTCATACCAACGAGGCTTGGACCAGTCGTATCCCGTACAGCCCGGCGCGTAATAACCATTATCCATGAGAGTAAACGCCAGGCTATAGCGCATGAGCTGGTATTCAAACGCTGTGCCCGCCGTGACGGTCGTGAGCGTTGTGCCCGCACCTACCGGCCAAGAGGATGTGATCGTGCCGTCCGCCGAGGGAAGTTTGACACCTACGCCGACCATCTTCGGCGCCAGACAGAAGTCCATGCCCTGGTAATAGATATCCAGAATGTTCAGCGCACCAGAAGGCCAAGGCGTGCCAGGATCTGAGAAATTCCCGCGCTCGAAGCATTCCAGTGCGCTCGCGCCGGATCCGATCACGTTCTCTATCAGGCCACCATGGAGCGTATTCTCAAGTCCGCACGTTAGTGTCGCAGTCCCAAACTGGTACTTGTTCGCGTACTGGCCGAAGTTCGCGAAGTTGTAGTACGTCTTTCCGGGATTAACCAATGCCAGCATCGTCTGCATTTGGTCAAACATGTTGTGGTTGCCACGCGCCATGACCGGCTGCACGGTGTCAAGCCCGGGGAATCCACCACCCTGCTGGGTTCCCGGGGCAATCGTGACGCCATCGAGCGATGCACTTCCGGTGGTGGAATCCCCGTCGAGGGCCACGAAGCACTCATCCAGAAAGATGCCCGCAGCCGAGGGTGAGCCCATCTGAGCGTTGAATGAGAAACGCGAGTCTCCGGTATAGCCGCGCATGAGCAGCTTGATGGATGCATAGTTGCCGAAGGTACGCGCCGGACCCTGTACGCCAGTAGGACTGCCACTGGAGGTTGTGCCGTAGTTACTGCCGCAGATCGATGCTCCGACGCCAGCGTTACCGATGGCACCAGGCCACGCAGTCGAGTAATTGATGAATGACGTCGCGGTCCCACCGCCGGCTGGCTGCGGATACAAGAACCAGTTATGAGTCGTGACCTGCGATTGCCACTGCGCGTAGGGGTTTCCCGCTACAGTGACATTCATAATCTCGTAATAGAACACGTTGGTCGGACGAGAAGTGTTCTTGGCTATCAAGTAGCTAGCGCCACCTGCTATAGCCTGAGTCAGGTTTTCGCGGTCTCGAGCGCCAGATGAATCCCAGCCTTCGAATACGCCCGCTATTACGGCGATGTCATAAGCGCCGATGGTCTGAATGGCCACGTTTGCTGCTGAGCCAGCGGGCGCCGTCGTCCAGGCCGGGTATCCTGTACCGGCGTTGCTGCCGTAGCTCTGATCCCCTCCGACGCCACATAGCATGATGCGGGGAAATGTCAAAACTGCGGTCTGTGCGGTAACCCCAACGACCTGAGTCGACTGTGCCGATTCATTTCCGGCCACATCGAGTGCGCTGATCTTGTAGGAGTAGCTCGTCCCGGCGACTAACCCGGTATCCTGGTAGGTCGTGCCCGATACGGTCGTGCGTAGGCTGCCATTGCGGTAGAGCTTGTAACTTGCGGTCCCGGAGACAAACTCGTTCGGGCTACCCGCCGCATCGACAGAGACATTCCAGGAGAGATCAATCTCGCTGGTGGTCACCGCCGTCGCAGCCAGCCCCGTGGGAACCGGCGGTGCCGTAACATCTGCGGTGTAGATGTGATAAGCGATCGTCGTAGTGACGTTCGCGAAGCCATCCGTGGCGTTGACCGTGATCGTTGGGGCTTCGCCCGCGACGGTCGGCGTGCCGCTGATAATGCCGGCCGCCAAGGTAAGGCCGGTCGGTAAGGTCCCCGCTGTAATCGAGAATGTCAGCGGATCAGAGTCCGCATCCGAACAGAACGTCCCCAGGGTCAGGGAGTACGCGTTTCCAATGATTAGCGATTGAGCTGGGACACTCGACCAAACCGGCGACCGATTCGCTGGCGTCGTCGCGGAAGCGATAGAGCTCGCCTGCGAGACATTCCCTGAGCCATCGAATGCCGCGACAGAATACTGATAGGTCGTCGAGGGTAGACACGTCGTGTCCGAGTAGGCCGTCGCGACAGTCGTCGTCAGGGCCGCGCCGTTGCGGAAAATCTGATAGCCGGCGACTGCGGTGTCGTCTGTGCTTCCTGTCCAGGCGATATCGACGCGGGACTTACTGATCGCCGTAGCGGTCAGCCCTTGCGGAATAGTAGGTGCCTGTGTGTCTGTCCCTGGTGCGATCGTGCCGATAACGCGCATGTCAGTGATCGCGCTCGGGACTTTGACTGCCACCTACTGGCACCCACATTTCTGGCATTGGCTACAGTTCTTGGGTATCAGGCCGTGGCTGCGTAGCCAGCAGATCAGGCCACACCAAAATCCGTGACGGGACTCGGCTGCTTGGCGATCACGAACGGCTGCTCATTGCCCCAAACCGATACGACGCCTTCCTTGGTGCGCGAACGCACATTGCCGTACCACTGACCAACGGCCAGATTGGTTGGGATTTTGGCCGCGATCTTGCCCGCCGAGGTCTTCATCGTCGTGTCGTTGACGACGGTCGGATAGGTGCCGCTCGCCGTTCCATAGCCGTAATCGAATGACACGACGTCACCTGGAGGAATGGCGGTGCCATCGGTATAAGTCGTAGGCGCAGTAAAGCTGAGCCCAACCGGATTGGTCGGTCCCGACATGTGAACCTCGGAAATGAAAAAGCCCCGGGAGGGGCCGGGGCTTTGGGTCGCTGAGGCGTTGTGGGAAGGGTCCGCCTCTGTCGTTAGCAGTCGACGCTGCTACTCTTATAGTAGAAATTGATTACGTACAAATCCTGATAGCCGCAAGGTGAGCCGCCACACGCCACCGAGCCCGTCGCAGGACATTCTGCGCCTGGCGCTCGCGCATCTTCATGATCTTCGCCAGCTCGTAGCAGGACAGCCAACGTTGGTAGTAGAACCGCAGAACCCTCTGATCGATCTGGCAGCACTTCGCCACGCACCCGTCAATTTCTGAAGCTGCCTCTGAAATAGTCTCGTGTGCCTTCCCGGCCTGGAGCGCTCCGTCGATCCCCTGCTCGATGACACGCCCCAGGACAGTAGTTGAGGGATACGGCTGTAGCCCGTCGCGTGTCTCGTTTCCCCATGCCTCTAGACGAATGTGGATCGCCTTGGTCTCGGGGTCCATGTTATTCATCGTGCGCTTATCCCGCGTCGCGTTCACAGACGGGGCCCACAATGGAGCCAGTACAACTGCATTCATCTACCCTCCCGAAAAATTATGTATGTTTCACGTGGAGCACGTTAGGCCTATCTGATGGCGCTTATTAAGCACCTCCCAAGCAGACTGGAAGTCTGTAGCAATAGGAGTATCGCTTTCGCTAAGGAATTTATCCTGCTCATGTTGGTCATATCGCTTGCGATAATGACCTGATTTTGTAGCAGGTGTCTTAGCTTCAAGCGTCTGCCAGCAGAAATCACTGTGGCGACTACAGTAAAATCGAAGCAGTAGGTCGCAAGGCTTACGGATGATATAAACCTGAATACCTGCTAACCGTAGAGATTTCACGAGTATGGCCTGTGAGGCGTCAACCTTTGCCGCTTGGCGATAGATGCTCATGCGCTCTTCCGCAGTAGCTGCCGCTCGTGAGCCTCACAGCGCTGCTTACCCTCCTCCATCGAACCGCATGCGCCCAAGTCCTGTCCAGTGCCGTCCGGGGGAAGCGCGTATACTATCACGTGTTGACTGTTGGCCTGCACGCAAACGTAACGGCCATCGGATGAGCGCTGCACGCAGCCATCCTGGGCTTCCCACTTCATCGGTAAGCGGCCTCTGGTAGGTAGCGGATCGGTCCAGCAAACTGCTCCACGTTGAATTGACGCTTGTCACGGTGAAACCATCCCTTGATATCGCCCAGGGATCCATTACCGTGCCGTTGCTTGCGAATCGTGATGCACATGCCCGTCTGGTCAGCCAGTGGGTTCTCCCCTTCCTTGCGGCTGCGGCGAACGAACACCACGTTGTCAGCGATACCACCAATTTCCTTAGCGCCTCCCACATCGTTGATGTCCGGGTCTTGATCCGCCTGCGGCGGCTTTTTCGGATGCGCCACCAGGTGCACATGCAAGCGTGTCTGTGCCGCAGTGGCTGATAGGAGATTCGCGAATACCCGCTGCCCCTCGAAATCCTGACTTGAGATGTCCAGCTTCATGAGGGAGTCGACAATGGCGTGAGTGGTGCCCGATGCCGCGAGCTTACGCATCACCGCGAGAATGTTGCGATGTTTTGCAATACCTACCTTCGCCCAAATCCGCAATCGCTCACCGTATTCGTCGATGAACCATTGAACCTGATGCGCGGTCGGGTTTTCAGTGCCCGCTGCTGTGCAAGCCAGACGTACCAACAGGTGCTTCGGGTGCTCTTCCAGACTAGCAAAGAACACGCCCTGCTCACGCTGCAAGAGATGGCAGGCGAGCTGGCGCAATAGCGTGGTTTTGCCAGCTCCGGGGAAGCCGGACCAGATCGTCACACCGCACGGATACAGCCGCAGCCGCTCGCCGTATTTGTCAAACGGCGTCGTAGCGTAACAGGCCATTTCCTCCTCGTATTCCGCGAGAAGTGACTTACCATCGAGCTTGCCCATGTCGAGCAACTCGTTGGGGTCCTCGTCGAACTCCGGCGCCTCGGCCGGTGCCAGCATCTGCCCGATCCGTTGAGCTCGCGCCAGATCCAACCTCGCAATCGCATCGTCCGTTCGCCCACTAAGCGCCATGGACAAACTCCAACGCGGTTGCGATACGCCCCGCTGCCACAGCCACGCGCCTACCGTCCACGGTACGGCCTTCCGCGATGTCTACCGCAGCGAGCGCCACGACCGAGGACTCGAAGGCCAAACCGCGAAGCGCATCGGACGCGCTGAAAACTCCGCGGCGCGGCGCGAAGTCACCTAGCCTCTGTGGGAATAGATCCGTCATCGCCAATCCGAGCGCGCCCAATACGGCATCGGTTCCACAACCGCCGAAGCAGTGCATCAGGATCCGACCATCATCGAGCGCCTTGACCGATAGCGACGGCGAGCGATCGGCGTGCGCTGGGCAGCGCGCCGACCAGGACCCGTTCCGGCCCCGAACTCCCTCCAAACGCGAAAGCAGCGCGTCTACATCCACTCGGAGACCTCCTTCGCCTTGCCGTTTGGCCTGCCGGTGCGTTTCTCCAAATCCCGCATCCGATTGCGCCAGGTTCCCTCCCAATCGGCCTTCACGCCGTGCCGTCCAGATACCCCCCGCCAGTAATCCACGAACTCTTCCGTCGCCCCGTCCACGTCTTTCACGTGCGGGCACTTCTCCGCGACCCATGCACGCATGTTCGCGGAGATCGGAAAAGGTTCTGGAATGCGACTGCCGCGGACCTTCGTGGCAGTGATGGGGGAATCAGGAATCAGGGAAGGGGAAAGAGCACGGCTAGACTGAGGCTCTTCCGAGTCCGGCCCTGGGCCAGCCTGGGGCTCGCCTGAGGCAGGTATCGTACTACCCGGTTCCCGGTGGTGCGGATTCTGGTGTTTGCCGAACTTTACAACCTGAATGTACCGGTTGTTTTCGTGCTCATAACGCAGAATGAACCCGTTTTCTGTCAACCAGATCAGGGATGCTTCCGTGCTTTCATACGCGCGGCCGGCATTGATCTCGAGGTGAATCCGTCGCGGTCGGTCTTCCAACCGTCCTTCGCGATCAGCTAGGCACCACAGACCCTCGAACACCCACGTATAAAGCGGATCTGAGGTTGCGAGCAGCTCATTCTTGAAGAGCGAGGGTTTCAAATTACGCGCCCTCATTCATCGCAACCCCCGGCTGCGCTCCATCTGCTCGACCTGCTGCGGTGAGCGCTCGGCGATCAACACGCGCATAAGTTCCGCGTAACCTTTCTTCGCTTCCCGGGTGGAAGCCGATACCACCCGCCGCCGAAACTTCTCGATGAGCTGCTCGCGTTCCTGGTCGGTCATGAGAAGAATTTCCACAGCGCGTAGCCGACGATGGCCAGGCTGCTCAGGTATGCCACACAGAACCATCCGGCAGGCGTCAGCAAGGGGCGCCAGGGCCTCGGGATGTGAAGGGTTACATCAGGCATGACGGGCCTCGAGCCGCAGCGCAACAAGGCATGCGGGTTGCTTGCGTGGAGGGGATACGCCTGTGAAATGGCGCTAGTCCAAAAAAAACGCCAAGATAAGGACTCAGCGCCCCCTTCCCTCGCCAAAGTTCCGGGGGCGCCAAATCACGGAGAAAATAGATGAAAGGCACTCGCCTGTGCGAAGTGTTGGTGATAGCCGCGCCCGACATCGCGGGCATTACCGATGAGGCGATCACCACTTCTTGCCCCTCTTGCAACGCGACATTTACGTTAGGCTCCTGTGCCTTTCAGGCGGCGCCAGAACCGACGTATCGCTGTCCACGCTGCCAGACGGTCGTGTTGACTATAGGAAGGCCCGGCTGCGGGCGCGGCACCCGACTGAATGATTACGTGCTGATCAATGAGCGCGATGTCACGGTGGCCATCGGCACTGGAATCGTGTTCACGGCGAGCCGTCCGATGCGCGATAAGCTCTCGTAGAGCAGGCGCGTTGTCGGTAATCCCGTCATCGACGAAATGACGCCTCACGCCGCCCTCCTCTCAAGGCCTGCTAAGCTCGGCCGATAACTGCCAACGGTTAAGCTGGCTGGAGTTCCAGGGAGTTGGTCACGATGAGAATCGATTTTTTCGATACTATTAGGCGCACGAAATGAAACGTACGTTCCTAGCGGTGGGGATGCTTCTTGCAGTGAATTCTCAGGCTGCCCCCATGTTTGACGTGCCGTTCCTATCCCATTCGGCAGATGGGAGTCCTTACTGGGTAGTAGTTTGCATTCAGGCTGACGAATGCTTTGAAGATGCGTATCGACACTGCGAAGGGGCGTATATCCCTCTCGATAAGCAATTCTCGCCAGGTGGCGGATTTCGCTTTGTTTGCAAACACCATAAAAAACAGACGCCGCCAGTAGTTCCGGAGAGCCCGCCCCAGCAATAGACAACAACGCTGGGGTAGACCGAATTAACCTATGTTTTGCTCCATTCGATAGACTTCGAACTCCTAACATCGCGCCGCGCTTACTGTCATTCGAGGGCGGATATCTCAGAAGAAATCTTAAGTTTTGGAGGGAACTTAGCCATTTGTGACGCGCGACACATTCGATCACTAGCCAGTGGGAATAACCCTTTAGCTGCATTGCGACGTTTGTCTTAATGGCGTACGGTGATCGTCCTAAACGCTGCCAACAAAGAGCAGCGCACATCCGAGGGTCACCCGCATGCAGCAGGGTCATTCGTCATCCTCCAGACGCTTCAACTGGTCTAGGAGGTCGAGACGCTTTGCGCGTTTTGCGCGCTTCTTGGATTCATGCGAAGTAAGCGGTTTCACCTCATTGGTGAGCTCGCGACCCAAGAACTCCATCAAGGCGTTATCCCCAGCATCACGCGACAGCTTTCCGATCAGTAGCCATTCGGCCGAGGAGAGCTTCTGCGCGTGCTCAGGATTTAGGCAGGCACGGAGCTTTGCCCCAGCGCTTTCCAAATCAAGGGCGGGCCACAGTTTGCTGGCGACCTTCTTGATACCACCCGCGGCCTGTACGGCGGCGCCTGTGGCGTCATCCAGAGTGTCGTGCCAGAGGACTTGTTGCATTTACTCGGCCTTACTCGTTTTGCGTACGAACACGTAAAGCATTGGAGGTACTTTGAGGTGGTGATCAAAACGAGTAAGCACGTGAAAGACCAATTAGGCATTGTGGTCGAGCGGGTAGAGGTCGGGACGCAGTTGGTGACGCGTGACGCGCCCTTCAACGGCTCTCTCGATCTCGAGAACGCGCTCGGCGGGAATTCGCCCTTGCTTCCACTTCGTGACGGCATAGGCACTCACGCCAATCCGCCTAGCGAGTTCGGCCTGGGACAGAATCTTGAAGACAGGGTCAAGGGCACCGTTTTGCATTTGTCTAATTATGTACACCATAGGTTGATAGACGTCAATCATCAGTTGATTGCCGAGCCTAAACCCGTGGTGGACCATAAACATATGGTTGATATGCCACAGCCCGAGCATTACAGCAGCGTTGCCCAATGGATTGAGGCCGCCCGCCGTTCGCGCGGCATCCCCCAACGTGCGTTTATGGAGATCACCGGACGATCTGCCCAGGCCGTGAACAAATGGTTCAAAGGCAAGGGAATCGACCCGGACTCGTTGGCGAAAATCGCGACCTGGGCCGGCGTGGAATACGCCAGTCTGCGTCTCCTGCTCGATAAGCAGCCTATTCCGACCAGCAGGCGCCTCAAGGGCGCCCCACCGTTCAAAACGCCTGCAGCGGTCCGTATCGCGCGCAAGCTGGACCTTTTGGACGGTGACGATGACTCACTGGAGATGATCGAGGATCTCGTCGACAACCGGCTCGCCAGAAACGCCAAGGTCCGAAAGAAGGCCTGAAAAAGAAGACCCGGTACCGTCCCGGGTCTCTTTTTAGTCCCTATATCAACCTACAGTTGACAGTCATCTACTGTGGGTTTATCTTCTCCATGACGCGCTACCCAGCGCCGATGGAGAGCAAAGTGACCTTCCGCTACCAGATATACGCCCGCGATGGAGAGCAGTGGGGATACCCCTATCTGGACGTCGGCCGAGCGCTCATGCGGGTGTGGGAGCTCAACGCGTTTGAGCGGGCACGGCGGTATTCGCTGAAGCCCGTCAGGAGCCGCGAATGAAAAACGTACGCGACATCGTCTCCAAACCTCGCAAGGTCGCGCTCTACGCCTCGATGGTCATTAGCGACCACTACCCGGTTTTGGAGGTGTCTTACGTCGATTACGACGAGCACTACACGCCGTTAGAGAACGGGCAGCTACGCGAATACCCCAAAACGGGATACGTCCGCATCAGCGAGCCGGTGGAGATCGAGTTCACCGCGATCGACAACGATGAGATCGTGGCTAAGGCGGTTGAGTCGCTCAACGAGGAAGAGCGCAAGGCTATCGAGGAACTCAACACAAAGATCGTCGCCCTTCGAGAAAAGAAGGCTCAACTGCTCGTCCTCACTCATCAGGTGGAGGGAGTATGAGCGCCGTACTCAAGCCGATCACCCAGCTCCTGGTGAAGCGCCCGGCCTTCGATAACACGAACCTCGGTCGCGATGCGAAGCGCTGGACATCCGATAACGCCGGTACCCTCGCGCGCTACTTCCACGATCTGACCTTAACCCTACCGGCTGAAGAGATCACCGAGACCTCGGAAGAGGATCTGCACCGCTGGATTATGTGTCAGTACGAGCTGGAGATCATCTATCGCGATCGTAGCCGCCTGCCTCATGGAGACACTCTGTGAGCCCCGAGGAGCGCGCCAAGAAGGTGGCCGAAGCCATCGCCAATATCGGCAATCCCAACCTGCCACGCAAGTTGTATCAGCCTCCAAGACTGGCAGAACACGAGGCCGAAGAACAGCACCGGCAAGAGCAGGCGCGGAGGCTCAAGTGAGAGTGCTATTCCATGTCAACCCGATCGCCTTCCAAGACCGTCGAACCGCCGAGCAGCTCCGACACTCAGACAGCATTGTCGAGAAGCGCTGGCGCTGGCGAGTCAAGCGGCGCGAGGAAGGACGGGCAGTTAACACCGGACGGGCGGTTTCGCTGGAGCGCCGGTTGGGATCGCTGGGTCCCGACCGGCAAAGGGGTGGTTGCTCATGATTTACCCGGTCCATTGGAATGGGGTCCGCTACTGCCGGATAAGTTACACCCTCGGGGATGTTGGTGTGTGGAGTGCTGGAACACCAGTGTCCGATACGCCGACTATGCCAAAGCCAAGCGACTTCGAGAGACCAATGGATTCTAGGGAATGGGCGCAACTGACCGCGATCCGACAGCAACAGGCCCGTGAGAGAGAGCAAGAAATGCGTGCCTGGGCTGCGGAAGTGAGAGCCCGACTCAACAGCGAGCGATGCAAGTTTATGGACGAGTTTGACGAGAACGAAAAACGAATCTTTGGTTTGATCCCTTAATCACGACAAGGCGAGACAAGACATGCCAAAAGTAAGCGACATGATCCAATCCAAGTTCCTGCGCAAGGAGGACTTCGACGAAGATCGCATCATGACAATCCGGGGAGTGAAGCTGGAAGACATGCCCGGGGATGACGGTCAGCAAAAGTGGGTGCTGTACTTCCGCGAGGAAGCCAAGGGTATGGCACTGAATGTGACCACCATCCGCGTGCTGGAGAAAGCGTTCGGCGATGACTCCGACCAGTGGGTCGGAAAGAAAGTCAAAGTTTACGTAGATCCCAACGTCAGCTTCGGTGGGCGCGTGGTGGGCGGCTTGCGTTTGATGCCGCCGAAGAACACCGCTCCGCGAGCCCCTGCTCCGCCGCCTCCGGAAGAGCGCGCGCCGGTGACGTCGGACGATCAGTTCGACGATGACATTCCGTTCTGATGGACCTGATATTTCAGAAAGGGGCTACCGGTCTGCTTCCTGCCTGCGAGGAAGCGACCGAGTGGCTACGCAAGAAGAAGATCGGCGCAACGATTCTGGTTGAGCCGCGTGAGATGCGTAATGGTGCTTTTTTTCGCAAGTGGTGGGCGTTGGTCAAACTCGGCTATGACTACTGGTCCGAGAACGCACAGACGATCGAGTTCAAAGGTCGGCCTGTGCTACCTGACTTCGACCGCTTCCGAAAGGATGTGACCATATCGGCCGGTTTCTATCACCCGGTGGTCAACCTGAAAGGTGAAGTCAGGATCGAGGCTGAATCCTTGAAGTGGGCCAGCATGACGGAAGAGCGCTTCGAGAAGCTGTATAGCGCAACGGTACAGGTGCTGTTGCAACGCGTATTCAACGGCAAGGTGTGTCAGAGCTGGACGGAAGAACAACTCCGATCCGTAGCCGAACAGATTTTAAGTTTCGCAGCATGAACCACTCAACCGGTAAGCCAACGCGATACGAGCAACAGCGCTTCGACGCTATGATGCGCCTGGGTTGTGTTTGCTGCGCTCAATTGGATCTGCCCAACCCTTCCACAGACCGTCACCATATCGTCGAGGGCAATAAGCGCCTAGGCCACTGGTATACGCTTCCGCTCTGCCCTGGCCATCACCGCGGAGTCTGGAGTCCGGAACAGATCGAGATCATCCCGCCTGATTTGCGCACTGCAATATCAGACGGGAGCAAGGTGTTTGAAAAACATTACGGAACCGAGCGGGAGTTGTGGATGAAAGTCCAGGCACGGCTCAAACTGCCGGCGATCTGGCCCTCGTCCAAGATTCTGCCCAGGAGGGAGTGTCATGTGGCTACCGGTCTGGTATCGCCTCTGGAGATTGAAGCGCCAGCTTCGGCAGCACTCCATCGAGGTTCAGGCGGGGATCATCAAGCGGGGACAGGATCGCAGGCCGTTGCCGCCGTTGCCGGAGAAGAGCCGTGAACCTTCGTCTACAGCAAGCGGCAGCCGAACTGCACGTTCACCCTGATACGCTGCGTAAGATGGCGAAGGCCCGCGAGGTGCCCGCGACCAAGATAGGCCGCGCCTGGGTATTCCCCGCTCACTTACTACAACAATGGATCGATGAGCGATGCCACTCTACCGACGCCCCGGGAGCCCCCACTGGTGGGTCCGCATTGGCCGCAAGACTCGCCAGTCAACGGGCACGGCGGATCGAAAAGCCGCTGAGGAATTCGAAACCGTCCTCCAGCAAAGGCTCTGGCGGCGCGACAAGCTCGGAGATCGTGGTGCCGTTCCGTGGAAAGAGGCTCAGCAGCGATGGCTGACAGACTCCAGAAAGTCCCGCAAACGCGATCGCGAGATCCTCGCGTGGCTCTCACCGAAGATCGACGAGTATCCCGTCTCATCGGTGGCCGATCCGGATGTGATCGAGGAGTTACGCAAGGATGGACTCGCCGAAGGCTGGAGCCACTCGACGGTAGACCGGGCGATGCGCACGTTGCGCGCGGTGTTAAAGAAATGCGTCGCCTGGCGTTACCTGGAGTCCTGCCCACCGATTCCGATGTACGGCGAGCCGGAGGCCGAGCCGCGCTTCCTGACGCCAGAGGAGTTCCAGCGGTTGCGGCGGGAGCTGCCGCGGCACCTCGAGCGGGCCGCGCGTTTCGCGGTGTTTACGCTACTACGGATGCGGGCGCAGAGCAGTCTGACGTGGGATCGCGTAGACATGAAGGGCCGCAAGGCCTGGGTGCCGAGTTCACAGATGAAGACGGGTCGGACGTTCAGCTTTCCTCTCACCGACGAGTCGATAGTAGTCCTGAAGGAATGCCGGGCCGCCTATCCTCAAGGTCTGCACGTATTCCAGTACGAGAAGAAGCCGATCGACAACTTCAATACGGCAGCCTTCAGGAAGGCGTCGGAGCGGGCTGGGCTGCCGGGGCTACGGTGGCACGACCTGCGGCACACGGGGGCGTCGTGGGCTGTCCAGAACGGCGTAACGCTACCGGAATTGATGGTACTCGGGGACTGGAAGTCCTATCGCATGGTGCTTCGATACGCTCACCTCGCGCCCTCAAATGCGGTGGAAGCGGCTCGCAAGGTTGCACAGATGTCGCACACGGCTTCGAGCCGGAAACGCAAAAAGGCTTGAATTCTGGTGGGTGCAGACGGGATCGAACCGCCGACATTCGCCTTGTAAGGGCTAGTGAACTTACAGTAATCAATGACTTAGTTAGTCAATTCCGGGTCGAAACGGGCCATTTTCAGGGTACCCGGAGCACAAAGGTAGCACAGTCATGAAGCGCCACCCTTCAGGTGGTGGCGCGACGTGCCAATGCTCCGGCGAATGTAATCGCCAGCATACGGGGCCCTGTCCCAATCAAGACGGCTCAATCGCCGCCGGCTCCCGCTATCCCACTCGATTAAAGCTCGTCGGTGACCGCGTGCTCTGCGCGGGTTGCGTCGAGCCCTACGACCCAACAAAGCGATGGCGCTATCCAAGTGCGTACTAATCCGTCGCGGTATCCGCTCAATGTTCTAACCAAAGGTACCTTTTCATGGAAACCAAGCAATACAACTACGTAGACAAATCGACTTGGACGCGCGGGGAATGGACGGACGAGCCCGACAAGATTCAGTGGCCCGACCCGAAGACTGGCCTTCCCTGCCTGATCGTTCGCGGCCCCAGCGGCGCGCTATGCGGATACGTTGGCGTTCCGGATACCCATCCATGGCACAGCAAGGAATACGGCGCCCCGGTCGGTGAGTGTAACGCCGAGTGCGAGCCGGACTATCACTACGGGCATCGCATCGACTCGCAAATCAGCGTGCATGGTGGGCTCACCTTTTCCGACGCCTGCCAACACTCGGCCGACGAACACGGGATCTGTCACCTACCAGGCCCAGGAGAGCCGGACAACGTCTGGTGGTTTGGCTTTGACTGCGCGCACTCGGGCGATCGATGCCCTGCCCATGATCGCCACTACGGAGGCGGATACGACTCCTACAAGAGCGTCGACTACGTTCGAAATGAGGTGACGAAACTCGCGAGTCAACTAGCGGCGGTGACTGCCTAGTCAGAGATCCCATGGCCGATGAGTACCTCACATTGGAGAACAATTGATGGCTAGAACAAGACTCGATACGACGGCCCCTGGAGTGAAGGGTAACTTCACGATGTACGGCGAGGAAGGCGGCGGCTATCGGGACAACATGGTCATCGCCGGTCTCCTGGCCGATCTGCGTGACGAATTGCGAAAACTGAATAGGGTCTTTGCGTGCCCGAACTTCCAAGAGGTGCCGCAGATCCTCCGAGATATCAAGCGCAATACTCGGAAGAAGCGCAAGCCAAAAAGGGCCATTGGCAAACCTAAACTGAGGGTCGTGCGATGAACGGTGAGCATCCC
>Ga0068852_100000107_pt1 | contig 55639 bp, 49 predicted proteins | sample KBSCornC22_FD_66594 | JGI IMG/M metagenome (GOLD analysis project Ga0068852, IMG submission 66594) | Corn rhizosphere microbial communities from Kellogg Biological Station, Michigan, USA - KBS Corn C2-2 | ecosystem: Host-associated > Plants > Roots > Rhizosphere > Soil ... | reverse complement strand
TTGCTTGGTGACCATAGCGTCTGTGACCCACCCGATCCCATCTCGAACTCGGCCGTGAAACCAGACCGCGCCGATGGTACTAACGCTTAAGCGTTGGAAGAGTAGGTCGTCGCCAGGCATTGCAGCCGGTGCAGTAGGGAAAAACCCATTCACATGTCAGGGCCTCCCCCGAGCGGGAACTCGCCCGAACGCAGGAAGGGCCTTTGTGGCCCTTTTTGCGTCTCTGGCGACATGAGGCCGATTGGTGACGCGGGGTGGAGCAGCCCGGTAGCTCGTCAGGCTCATAACCTGAAGGTCGCAGGTTCAAATCCTGCCCCCGCAACCAAGACGACGATCCCCATAGAACCAGACACGGCCCGTTTCGCGGACATGGACGCAGCACAGGCGGCTCACGCTGCCTGGCTTTTGCTCGTTCTTGGGAACTCCTTGCCTGTCAGGCCGGAGCGCCTTGCGACAGCATCGCTGTGAAGGTCGCCAGCAGGACTTCCAGCAGCGGCGGCATTTCTCCCTTGCGCCACACCAGGTCGAGCTGAAAATCGGCGTCGAGATCGCGCACGGGGAGGATCACCACCTTGTCCCCGAAGGGATTCCAGACATTGGCGAAGACGAAGGTCGCCCCACCATCCCTGGCGATCGCTTCGAGCCGGTTGGCCTCATAGGTCACGTGCCGCAGGATTCGCGGATGGAGGCCGCCCGCCGCGCAGGCGGCGAGCAGGCGGTCGCTCATCGACTGCGATGCACTGGGCGGCATCCAGAGGAAGTCTTCGTCGGCAAGATCGCGCAACAGGATTGAAGATCGCCCGGCCAGCGCGTGATCGGCGGGCAGGGCAACCGCGAACCGGTCCATCGCCACCTGCAGGTATTCGAACCCGTCGCTCTCTTCCCAGTTGCTGCGGTGCATGAGTGCAGCATCGAGCTGGCCGGACGCCAGGGCATCGGCCAGGCCCGCAGGCAGCATCGTCTCCAGCTTCAGCTCCGCCTCCTTGTACTGGAGGAGGAAGGTACTGAAGGCGGTGGAAACGATCGCGTGCCGCATTGCGAGTGCGTGCAGGCCAAGGCTCAGTTGGCCGGAGTGGCCGAGCGCGATCTTCCTGGCAGCGGCCACCGCGCTCTCCAGGCCCGCCAGCAGGCGCTGGGTCTCGGCGAGAAACAGCGTGCCGGCTTCGGTCAGGTAGATCCGCTTCTTGCGCCGGTCGAACAGGTCGAAACCAAGTTCCAGCTCCAGGTCGCGGATGCGCCGCGACAGTGCGGGCGCCGCGATCCGGATCTTTTCAGCCGCCCGGCTGATGCTTTCATCGGTCGCGACGGCGACGAAGTAGCGAAGGTGCTTCAACTCCACGCCGTGCCCTTTCGAGCGTTAGCCGGAAAACGACAGTGTCTTCCGGTCAGCCGGTGACGATATAGCCGCCGTCCACCGGAATGGTGACTCCGCTAACATAGCGAGCATCGTCTGAACACAGGAAGGCGATCACGTCCCCGCAGTCTGATGCCACTCCCATTCGGCCGAGCGGCGTGCGGGCACGCAGCTGCGCCACATAGTTCTCGTCGGTGAACACGCTGCGCGCCATGTGCGTCTGGATCCACCCCGGCGAGATCGCGTTCACGCGGATCCCGTCCTTGCCCCAGGCGGCGGCCAGCGACTTGGTGAGCTGGACAACGGCGCCCTTGCTGGCCGAATAGCCGGGCACGGCTGCGCTGCCGAAGGTCGAATAGATGGACCCGATGTTGACGATGGCGCCGCCTTGGCGGGCAAGGAGCGGCTGTGCCGCCACGCTCGGCCGGAGCGTGCCCGTCACGTTCACGTCCAGCGTCCGTGTGAAGTCGGCCGTGTTGAATTCGTTCTGGGAGGCCGTGCCCGCGCAGTTCACCAGCGCGTCCAGCCGGTCCAGCCCGGCGAACAGCGCGTTGACGGCAGCCTCGTCGCACACGTTCAGCACGACGGCGCGGATCGCGTCGGACATGGGGGTGAGGGCGATTTCCTCTTCGGAAATGCCGGTCACGATCACGTCCCAGCCCATCCGCGCCAGTTTGCTTGCGCTGGCATAGCCGATCCCCGCCGGATGAGCACCGCCGGTCACCACTGCAAGCTTCCTGTCTTCAGGCATGTTCTGCTCCTCGCTTTCAACTGCCGGGCTGTGGCCGCGCGGGCTGCGTCTAACCAGCGTCCATGGGCAAGTCCATGCATGCCCCGGGGCATTGGAGCGGGGCTGGCTGCAATTCCATCGATTGCATTCCGCCAGCGTGCGAATTCGGCATTATGCTGCCCTTGTCACCGGATTTCCGCCTGTTATCGTCCCGGCCGCGAAGCTAGTCTTCGCTCGCAGCCGGATGTCGCCATGACGCGGCCGAAACGGGATTCGACCAGCCTGGGCGGTCCCCCAATTCAAATCGCTCGCAGCAAGGGCGGTACAGCGCGATCGGTGGCAGCCGCGCGCGGGAGTGCGGAGGAATCAATGCAGAACGGTAAGGGTAATCTCGCCTCGGGCGCGGAGGAATTCGTCCGCTTTCTGAAGGACAACGACTATCGCCACGTCTTCGGATTGCCCGGCAGCTCGATGGTCGCCCTGCTCGGGCCGATCGCAGGCAGCAACGTGCAGTATGTCCCGACGATCCACGAATCCGTCACAATGGCCGCGGCGGACGGTTATTCCCGCGTCGCGGGGTCGGGGATCGCGCTCACCTATATGTTGCCTGGCACGGCCAACCTGATGGCCAATCTCTACAACGCCTGGCGCGACGAATCGCCAGTCCTCGTGCTGGCCACCCAGCAGATCTCCACGATCCGCTCTGGCGAGGCCAGCATCGGCGAAGGCGACCTGGTCGGCTTGACGAAGCCGTTCACCCGCCTCTCACACGAGGTTACGGCCGGGATGCCGGTCCATTCGTGGCTCAGCAAGGCGCGCAGCCGTGCCGGAGGGCCGCCCTCCGGACCGGCGTTCCTGTCCATCACGGAGGATGCCATGACCGGCAGCTCGCCTCCGGCCCCGCTGCGCGGCTCCCAGCGGCGTGGGGCGGGGGCGCCAGACGTGAGCGAGCCGGCCGAGGTTCTGCGCCGGGCCCGCGCCCCCCTGCTGATCGTCGGCGGGCAGCTGCGTCGCCACGGGGGCACGGCGGCGCTTGAAGAGCTTGCCGAGCGCTTCGAGATCCCGGTCGCCTTCGAATCCGGCTTTAATGACCGGATGGCTATTGCCCCCGGTCACTCCCACTGCATCGGTGCCTTCCGCGGTTCGGCGCCGCATTTCTTCGATGAGGCAGACGCCGTCTTCGTGATCGGCGCGCGCTATCTGCACGAGGCCCATCCGCCCAAGAGCCCGACTTTCCCTGCGGCACGGTTCATCGCCCACGTCAATGCCGACAGCGCCAAGCTCGAGGAGCCCTACAGCGCCGACTGGTCGGCTCCCTGCGACCCGGCCGCATTTGTCGAAGCACTGCTGGCGAGCCAGGTGGCTCAGCCCCCGTCCGACGAATGCCTGACGGCGCGCCGTGCGCATCTCGCCCGCAAGCGCCCGGTCCCGGCGACGGCAGTCGCCGAAACAGAGACCAGCCGGGCAACGGCGGCCTATGGTCGTGCAGTCCGCCATCTGCACGATGCCCTGGATCGTGGCTGGGTCGTCGACGAATCGGTGATGGCCTCATATCAGCTGATGATGGCCCTGCGCTCCAAAGACGGCCGCCGCTATGTCGGGACCAGCGGCGCCTCTCTTGGCTGGGGATTGGGCGCCTCCATCGGCATCGCGCTGGCCTCGGACGAGCCGGTTACCTGCGTGATTGGCGATGGCTCGGTCCGCTTCGGGGTCCACGCACTCTGGACCATCCAGGCGCTCAACCTGCCGATCACCATCGTGGTGCTCGACAATTCGGGATACGGGTCAACCCGCTTCTTCGAACGCGAATACCTCCATGAGCAGGGCAGCAGCGAAAAGCCGACCTACTTCAACATGGACATGCGCGAGATGGGCCCCGATGTCGGCTCGATGATCGCGGGCTTCGGCATCCCCTGCAAGCGGGTCGGGGTGGGCGACGATGCCCGGGCCGCGATCGAGGAAGCCTGGGAAGGCGCCGGGTCCGGACCGCGCGTGGTGATCTTGACCCTGGGCTTCGAAGGCTGAACAGCAGAAGGGCAGGGGGCGTAGATACGCCCGCTGCCCCCTGCCCAAAGGAGGACATGAGGTGACGCTTGATCCCGCAATGAAGCAGTTCATCGAAGTGCTGGTCGCGAACGGCGCACCGCCCAATTTCGCCGAGATCGGCGTTGCTGCCGCGCGCGAAGCGGCGGCCCTGTCGGGCGCTTTGCTGGGCACTGGCCCGGCCATGGCGCGGGAGGAGGATCTCTCGGTCGATGGTGCGGGGGTAAGCCTGCCGGCGCGTCTCTATGTACCCGGTGACGCGCCCGCGGCGCTGCTCGTCTATTTCCACGGCGGCGGCTGGGTGGTCGGCACGCTCGATGGCTACGATGCGGCCCTGCGCCGGTTCGCGAACTCGAGCGGCTGTGCGATCCTGTCGATCGATTATCGCATGGCCCCGGACTACCCGTTCCCGACCCCGGTCGAGGACTGCTACGCCGCAACGGTCTGGGCGGCCGGCAATCGCGCCGCGATGGGTCTTGCCGAGGATCTGCCGCTAGTCATCGGCGGGGATTCGGCGGGCGGGAACCTGACCGCCGCCGTCGCCATCCTGGCCCGCGACAAGGGCGGGCCGGACCTTGCCGCGCAGTTGCTGATCTATCCTGCAACCGACTGCGATTTCACGCGCGGCTCCTACCAGCGCTTTACCGAGAAGCTTCCGCTCGTCTCATCGGCGATGGTCTGGTTCTGGGACCAGTACGTTGCCGACCCCGCCGAGCGGGCGCACCATCTAGCCTCGCCGCTGCGGGCGGAATCGCTTGCAGGCCTTCCGCCTGCGCTGCTCGCCATCGCCGGTTATGACCCGCTGCGTGATGAGGGTGATGCCTACGGCGAGCGCCTCGCGCAGAGCGGCGTCCCCGTGCGGGCGATGACCTGGGAGGGCCTGACTCACGGCTTCTTCCAGTTCGCGGAAATCTTGCCCCCTGCCGGGCTCGCCTCGGACGAGATCGCGGCCGAGCTGCGGCGGATGCTGGCGGCCTGAAGACCGGGCGCGTCGCCACCACTCCAAATGGAAACCCCCGGCGGATCCGATCCGCGGGGGGCTTTTTCATGCCCGAAAGGGGCGCCGCGCTGGATGCGGCTCAGGCCGGGACCTGCGCCTTGGTGACCAGGCCCTCGAGCTTCCCGTCGGCGCGCCACTTCTCCAGCGCCTCAACGAAGGCGAAAACGCCGCCGCCGAACATGCCGTTGCGGATCATCTTGCGCGAAGGCTTGCCTTCGTCGTTCCAGAAGCTGGGCGTGCACTCGGCCCACATCTGAACGACCGGCGCGGCAGAGGCTTCGTGAAATTCGACCCAGGCTGTTTCCGCTTCATCTGAGACCTCGACGCTGGACAGGCCGCGCTTCTCCGCTTCCGAGATGACATAGGCGATGTGGATCGCCTGCTCGTTCATCATGTGCGGGAAGTTCGGGCCCCAGGCCGACTGGGTCGTGCTGAGGATGAACATGTTCGGGAAGTTGTGCACGTGGATGCCATGCAGGGTGGTCGCGCCATCCTTCCACTTCTGCCCGAGCGTTATCCCGCCGCGCCCGATCACCGGCATGACCGCGTCGTTGTTGTAGGCGGCAAGTTCGAAGCCCGTAGCATAGACGATGCAGTCGATCTTGTACTCGTGCCCGTCGGCGACGATCGAGTCTTCCGTGATCTTCTCCACGCCGATGCCCGCCGTGTCGACCAGCTTGACGTTGGGAAGGTTGAAGGTGTTCAGGTAATCGTCGTGGAAGCAGGGGCGCTTGCACATCCGGCCATACCAGGGCTTCAGCGCCTCGGCCGTGGCCTTGTCCTTGACCACTTCGTCAACGCGGTGGCGGACTTCCTCCATGTAGGCGAAGTCGGCCATCTGCATCATCCAGCCGATCTGCTCCTTGGTGGTATCGGGTGTGGCCCGGCTCATTACCGAATGCATGGTCTTGGTCCAGCCGTCGTCGACCAGGTCTTCCGGCATGGGAATGCCGCCGCAGACGGCGGTGTAGTTGTTCATGCGGTTGCGCTGCCAGCCCGGGGTCAGGGTCTTGACCCATTCCGGGTTGGTCGGGTGGTCGTTGCGGTAGCCGATGGAGGACGGCGTGCGCTGGAACACGTAGAGGTTCTTGGTCGCCTTGCCGAGGTGCGGGACGCACTGCACCGAGGTCGCGCCGGTGCCGATGATCGCCACGTTCTTGTCGGCCAGCTTGTCGAGGCCTCCGAGCGAATTGCCGCCGGTGTAGTCATAGTCCCAGCGACTGGTGTGGAAGCTGTGGCCCTTGAAGTTCTCCAGGCCGGGGATGCCCGGCAGCTTCGGGGTCTGCAGCGGGCCCGAGGCCATGATAAAGTGGCGGGCCCACAGCTTGTCGCCGCGGTCCGTGCTGACCAGCCAGCGCTGGCGGTTGTCGTCCCACCGTGCCTCGGTGATCAGGGTGTGGAACAGGGCCTTGTCGTAGAGTTGGAAGTGCCGGCCGATCCGCTTGGAATGCTCGTAGATTTCCGGGGCGCGCGCATACTTCTCGGTCGGCATGTAGCCGGTTTCCTCGAGCAGCGGCAGATAGATGTAGGACTCCACATCGCAGGCCGCACCGGGGTAGCGGTTCCAGTACCAGGTGCCGCCGAAGTCGCCGCCCTTCTCGATGATCCGCACGTCGGTGATGCCGGCCTCGCGCAGGCGCCCGGCCGCGAGCAGGCCACCGAAGCCGCCGCCCAGGATGGCGACTTCCAGCTCCTCCCCAATCGGATCGCGCTCGACCTTCTCCATGTAAGGGTCGGTCAGATAGTGAGCGAACTGACCTTCCATCTTCACGAACTGCGCGGTGCCGTCCTCGCGCAGGCGCTTGTCGCGCTCTTCCCGATACTTCTTTGTCAGGGCATCGGGATCGAAATCGAACTTCATTCCTTCAACGGTCATTTCAATCTCACCTCAGTGGCGCCGGCATCCGCAAGGATCGGCATCGGCGTGCGGATGTTGGAATGCCGGACATCGGAACCGGCTTGTTCCAGTCGTTGGTTCCAGACCGAACGGTTGTTTCCTTTTTCCCACGGATTCGGGCGCCGTGTCAAACCTGGTGTGGACTCGGGGAAGCGGAATCCTGTCCGCCCGCGGCTTCCGGCCGCTGCCCGCTGATCCGGAAGCATCCACCAGCGAGATCTTGGTGCCGCATCGGCAACAACAGTCTGGCCAAACAGCAATTGCGGACGCCTTGCGGGAATCGTATCGTCGCGGACCAAACAAATATTAGGTGGATGCCATGACAGCAGCACAACAGGCGGAGTTGCCGCAACGGCAGCAGGGCGATGACCGCCTCGTGGCGATCGATCACTTCGTCAAGGGCAAGGTCGTCCGGGGCGGCGGGACGGTGCACCGGGCCGGCGGCGGCGTGTCCTTCGAGGTGCCGGCGCTGGATCTCGATGCCCTCGTCTGGCCGCGGACCTCGCCGGGGCCGGCCTTCGATGTCCCGCTGGACGAGGTCATCGACGTTCTGGTTGCGACCGGAGACCGGCTGCGCACCGACCCCGGCGGTCATGTCGCCGAAGCACTCGCGTTGATCCAGCAGATCAACCCGCTTGCACCGGCCGTATTGGAGCGATGCTACGGCGATCTGCCGGCCCAGTTTGCCCGCAACCGCATCCTCGACATGATCGACGGCGAGATCGGCGGCCCCACGGTTCTGGACGGCTGGGCGGATCACGTGTCACGCGATGGCCGCAAGGGCCGCTACCGCGCTTTTCCGCCCCGGCTGGTGCATGTCCTAGCCGGCAATGGACCAAGTGTTGCCGCCTTCTCCATCGTCCGGGGCGCCCTGTCCAAGGGCGTCCACCTGATGAAGCTGCCGTCCAACGATCCGATCACCGCGACCGCGATCCTCAAGACCATGGCCGAGGCCGCGCTGGACCATCCGGTCACGCGCTCGTTCTCGACGGTCTACTGGCGCGGCGGCGACAGCCGGGTCGAACAGATCCTCTACCAGCCGACCTATTTCGACAAGCTCGTCGCCTGGGGCGGGGAGGCCGCGCTGCGCTCGGCCAAGGACTATATCGGTCCTGGCTTCGAGCTGGTCGCCTATGACCCCAAGTCCTCCATTTCCTTCATCGGCCGTGAAGCCTTCGCCTCCGAAGAGACGCTCGCCGAGGTCGCCGATGCCGCGGCGGCCGACGCCACGGTCTACAACCAGCTCGCCTGCGTCGCCGCGCGCTTCCAGTTTGTCGAAGGCACGGAGGATGAGGTCGATCGTTATTGCGAGGCCCTGCAGCGTGCCCTCGGGCTTGACCGCCACCTTGCATCGGCGGTCGGTCCGAAGCTGGCGCCCGACCTGCGCGAGGAGATCGATGCCTTGCGCGATCTCGATCCGATGTACGGCGTCTGGGGCAGGGACGACGGGCGCGGCATCGTCGTCCGTTCCGACGAACCAGTCGATTTCCACCCTGACGGCAAGGTCGTGAACGTCGTCCCGGTCCGCGACCTCGCCGATGCGGTGCGCTTTGCCAACGTCGCCACCCAGACCGTCGGCGTCTATCCGCCCGAGCGCAAGGTCGCCCTGCGCGATGCCCTCGCCAATTGCGGCGTCCAGCGGATCGTCCGGCTGGGCAAGGCCATCGGCGGCCCGGCCGGCATGTCGCACGATGGGTTTTTCCCGCTTCACCGCATGGTGCGTTGGGTCAATGAGGAAGATTGAGATGATTGACCCCGCCGTTGTCGCCCGCTTTGCGGTGCAGGTTCCTCCCGGCCCCGCGGCCGAACTGATCGGGATGAAGAACCTGGAGGATCCCTTCGCGGTCCCCCAGGCAGACGTCGCCGCGCTCCAGATGAAGGCGGCGCAAGAGCTGTTCGAGGCCAAGCGCGCCGCCATCCCCGTGCTCGACCGGCGCGCCCGCGAGACCGGCGTGAACCGGATCGAGACGTATGAGGACATCGTCCCCCTGTTGCTTTCGCACACGGCCTACAAGTCCTATCCCGAGGCGTTGCTTGCCAACCGCAAGTGGGCGCAGCTGGCCAAGTGGCTGGCGATCGTCTCTTCGGCCGATTACAGCCATGTTGACGTGGACGATGCGACGGACATCGACGACTTCCTCGACCGGATGTGGGCCGCCGGCTTCAAGATCACCACCTCCAGCGGCACCGGCGGCAAGCTCTCGCTGCTCCCCAAGAGCGAGTTCGACGTCGCGCTCTATCGCGAGTTCCAGCTGCGCACCCGCGGCTGGCCGGAGCCGATCGAACCGCGCAACCAGTTCCGCGTGTTCATCTTCGGACCGACAAAGGGCACCTATACGGCGGCCTTCGCGCAAGCCTGGCTGGTCGAATACTTCGCCAAGCCCGGCGAGGCGCACGTTCTCATTGAAGAGCCGATGCGCAACGCCACGCTGATGCGGATGGCGGCAATGCGCAAGAAGCTGATCGACGGCACCGGCACCCCGGGCGAGATCGAGGCCTTCCGGCAGGAGGCTGCTACCCAGGCCGCGCGGCTGTCGGACCGGCTGGACGAGATGGTCCGCCTGATGATGGAAACGCGGGACGAGCCGCAATACATCGTCGGCATGGCCCCGCAGGTTTTCGAGGTGGTCGAACGCGCCCGCAAGCTCGGCTTCACAGGCTGCGATTTCCATCCGGACACGGTTGCCCGCGCCGGCGGCGGCAAGAAGCACGCGAAGCTCCCGGATGACTTTGCCGAGCAGATCAACAGTTTCTTCGGCGTCACCAGGCCGAATGGCGTCTACGGGATGACCGAACTGTCGTGGAACATGCCCCAATGCGATGCCGGTCGGTATCACTCGTTCCCGTGGTTGATCCCGCTGGTCCTCGACGAAGAAGGCGAACGGCTGGCAGGCCCGCTCGAGGGCGAGGTCACCGGACGGTTCGCCTGTCTGGATCTTGCGCAGGACCTGCGCTGGGGCGGGCTGATATCCGGCGACCGTGTCACCATAGACTATGGCTGCAATTGCCCCTGTGGTCGCAAGAGCATCACGTTCCTGCCGGACATCACCCGCTATTCCGATCTCAAGGGTGACGACAAGATCGCCTGCTCCGGAACTGTGGACGCCTATATCCGGGGCGAATTCGTATGATTCCAGAGCAATTTGACCTGGGGCAAGCTGCTTGACGCAGTAACCGCGCAAAACCATACCTGCGCGGCCTGGGCGCCACGCAGGGATGCCATGGAACGGAGAGATAAATGCTTACGGTTGAGAGGCTTGAAGCCAATTTCGGGGCCAGAATCACGGGATGCGACCTGCGTCAGGCAGACGATGCCATGTTGGGGTCCATTCTTTCGGCGCTCATGGAGCATCGATTTGTGGTCATCCCCGGCCAGCATTTCGAGAATGCCGAATATGTCGCCTTCGCCCGGCGCTGGGGCCGGCCGGTCCATCTGATTTCCCGGCGCAACGTGCGCGCGGATTTTCCGGAAATGATCGTCCAGGGCAATCCGGCGAACGCTCCGGAATTCAAGCGCAACGTTGCCAACCACTGGCACTGCGATTCCTCGTATGAGGAAGAATATGCAACGACGACCATGCTCTATGGCGTCGAAAGCCCCGATCACGGCGGCGAAACGCTGTTCGCCGACCTTGCCGGGGCCTTTGCCGCCCTGCCGGCGGACGATCAGGCCCGCTACCGGAAGATGGTCGTGTTGCACGGCACGAGCAAGGCCACGATGCTCCCCGACGAAACCAATTCGTCCTACGACCGGCTGCCTCCCGAGTTTCAGAAAGACGTCGTGGTGCTTGACGATGTCACTCACCCCCTGGTGGTGGAACATCCGATCGCCCACCGGCCGGCCTTGTACGGCCTCGGCGGGTCGTGCTACGGAATCAAGGGAATGGACGAGGAAGAGGGGGCCGAGCTTTTGCTGAAGCTGCGCCGCTATGCCACCCAGGAGCGGTTCCTGTCCGAGTGCAAGCTCATGCCGGGCGACGTGCTGATCTGGGATAACCTCAGCCTCATGCATCGTGCGACTCCGATCGAATACAGCGACGAACCGGGCGAACGGCGACTGAACTACCGGATCAGCCTCAAGGGCCTGCCCGACTTCGCTTGAAAGGCGGGGGCAAGGTCATGCGACAGGGAGTGTAGAGGGCGATGGCTTCGCTGCAGAAGGCGTATAACATTCAGGACCTTGCCGATATGGCACGCCGGCGCATCCCGGCCGGGTTGTTCGAGTTCATCGATCGGGGCGCCGAGGACGAGGTGACCGCGCGCGAGAACGAGGCGAGCATCAAGCGGACGATGATCCGCCAGCGCGTCGGCATCGATGTGTCGGCACGCGACCTGTCAACCACGCTGTTCGGCGTTCGCCAGGCCATGCCGGTCGGCGTCGGCGTGACAGGGCTGGTCGGGATGCTGGCCTTCGAGGGCGAATACCAGATCGCCCGCGCCGCCGCGGCGGCCGGCGTGCCCTACACGCTCGGCAACTCCAACTTCGCCTCGCTCGCCAAGTGCAAGGAGATCTGTGGCGATCTTCTGTGGCGCCAGCTCTATCCGCTGCAGCAACGGATCATGGATCACCACATCGCCCTCGCCAAGGAGGTCGGCGTAAAAGTCCTGGTGGTGACGATGGATTCCGCGGTGAACGGCAACCGGGAATACATGTTCCGCAACGGCTTCATGCCGGGGATGACGAACTTCACCTCGTACCGCCAGATGCTCGCCCGGCCCCACTGGCTGCTCGGCACGATCGGCCGCTACATGCTGAACGGCGGCCTGCCGCAGCTGGAGGACATGCCCGCAGGGGAACGGGTGTTCTTCGCCAAGGCCAACAACCTTTCAGCCTCCCGTCCGTCCTTTCCCGTCGCTTCCTTCAGCTGGGAACGCCTGCGCGATCTGCGCCGCGCGTGGCCGGACGTGCTGGTGGTCAAGGGCATTTCCACCCCGGAGGACGCGCGGACGGCGGTGGAATGCGGGGCCGACGGGATCATCGTCTCGAACCATGGCGGGCGAAGCCTGGACGGCTGCGTTCCCTCGTTCGGTGCCTTGCCGGGCGTGGTCGACGCCGTGGGGCACAAGGCGACCGTGATGGTCGACGGCAGCTTCAGGCGCGGCGCCGACATCCTGAAGGCCATTGCGGCAGGAGCGTCCTGCGTGATGGTTGGGCGGGCCACCACCTTCGGCCTCGCCGCCGGCGGTCAGGCGGGAGTTGCGCGGGCCCTGGCCATTCTCGCCTCGGAAATGGACCGCGCCCTGGCGCTGATGGGGTGCACCCGGGTCGACCAGCTCTCGCGCGACATGCTCGAGTTTCCGCGCTGATCCATTAGCCCGTGCAGGTGCGATTCTGCAGGCGGGCTTGCGAATTTGTCGCCGTGTTGACGATGCCCGGGCACTGGGGCAGGCTCGGAAGTGCGCGCTCTTTTGGGGCACGTGCAGACCAGAACACGCGAGGAAGCCATGGCAGACAACGTCTACAAGCTCACGGAGATCGTCGGCACGTCCAAGCTCGGCACCGACGATGCGATCAAGCAGGCCGTGGCACGGGCAACGGCCAGCCTTCGACATGTGCGCTGGTTCGAAGTCATCGCGACCCGCGGCTTTGTCGAGAACGACGGGACCATCCAGTTCCAGGTGACGATGAAGGTCGGCTTCACGCTCGATTGACGGCCGCCGCCCGGTTCGGGCGGGACGCTAGCAAGGCACGATCGCGCTCCGCCGCACCCGCGGCCGGAGGCGATTGCGATTATCATATCCAAACAGGTTCGGAGAGTTAGACATGACGGGCAAGACAGGACGCGTTGCAGGCAAGGTGGCCATCGTGACGGGAGCCGGCATCCACGCCGAGCTTGGTTACAATATCGGCGGCGCCATCGCGACGGTCCTTGCGCGCGAGGGTGCCAAGGTGGTCGCCACCGAAATCGCCCGCGAGGAAGCTTGCGTGAACCGCCTGGCCGAGCAGGTCCGCGCCGACGGCGGCGACCTTACGCCGATGGTGCTGGACCAGGGCGACGAGGAACAGATCAAGTCGGTCGTCGCGAAGGCAGTCTCGACCTATGGCGGGATCGACATCCTGTGCAACAACGCCACGGCGATCTTCCCGGAAGACACCGACCTTCTCGGCACGACGACCGAACTGTGGGACCGCACCATGCAGGTCAACCCGCGCGGCGTGTTCCTGTTCTCGAAGCATGCCATGCCTCACATGCTGAAGCGCGGCGGTGGCTCGATCGTCAACACCTCGTCCGGATCGGGCATCACCGGCGACGACATCCGCATTGCCTATGGTGCGTCCAAAGGGGCCATCAACACCCTGACCAAATACATCGCCACGCAGTACGGCAAGCAGGGAATCCGCTGCAACGCGATCATGCCGGGCCTCACCATGTCCTCGCACGTGAAGCAGGTGATGCCCACGGAAGGCGTCGGGGTGTTCGAGAGGCACACACTCACCCCCTACCTCGGCGATCCGATGCACATTGCCAACATGGCGCTGTTCCTGGCATCGGACGAGGCGGCCTATGTCACGGCCGAGGTTATCTCGGTCGACGGTGGTCTCCTGGCCCACCAGACCTACCTTGCCGATTTCCGCGGCAAGCCGAAGCACAACAACCCGGAGCACCTGCGCTTCACCTGATCAGTTCCTGCCGGGCGGGGATCGCGCCATGCCTCAGACACGGTTCAAGGTGAATGTGCTGCACGATGGCGCGATCTTCGCCGAAAGCCCACGCTGGCACGGCGGATCCTTTTGGTATTCGGATATAGGAGCCGGTGAAATTCGCCGGCTCTGGCCGGACGGACGCAGCGAAGTATTCCTTGCGGGTCTGGACACTCCGTCCGGCTTGGGGTGGTTGCCGGACGGCGATCTGGTCGTCGCCTGCATTCGTCCGTCAACCGTCTGCCGGATCGGGGCCAAAGGACAGGCATCCGTTTGGTTCGCGCCGGAAGATCATGGCACGCTTGCGCTCAACGACATGGCGACTGCGGGGGCGCGGTCTTACGTCACCTGCGTCGGCCGCCATCACGAACCTGGCGCCGACGGATCGGCCCTGCGCGAGCCGGTCGGTTCCATCCTTCTGCTGGATCATGCGCAGCGCCGGTGCAGCACGGTTGCAGCGGGGTTGCGCCTGCCCAAGGGCGTGGCGATCGCGCCAGACGGGCAGAGCCTCCTGGTGTCCGAAATGGGCGCCCAGCGCATCCTGCGCTTTCCCATCGAGCCCGACGGAACCTTGGGTCTCGCGCAGGAGTGGACCGCAACGCCCTGTTCCGGCGACGGCATCTGCCTGGATGCGGAAGGCGGCGTCTGGGTCGGCTCGACGGAGGATTACTTCCTGCGCATCGGCCCCGACGGCACGGAAACCGCCCGTATCGAAGTCCCCGGCTGGGCCTGCGTGGCGCCGATGCTGGGCGGCTGGGACGGCCGCACGCTCCTCATGGCGGCCCACCAGATGGACGATATCGACGCGATGTTCACCGGCGGATCGCGTTCGCGGCTGTTCACCGCGCGCGTCGACGTGCCCGCCGCTGGCTTCTGACCGGCCTCAGTCCCGGAACAGGTGCCGGATCGCGCCGTAAGGGCGGCAGAAGAACAACAGCGCCGCAGCCACCAGGAAGCTGCCGGTGAACATCACCAGCACCTCATGGTAGGTGGCCACCTTCAGCATGAAGGGTGGCAGCATCTGGCCGCCGAGGCACCCGATCATGAAGGTCCCGAACACCACCCCGCCGATCACGCCGAAGTGGCGCAGCCCGAAATACTGGGCGGTGAGATAGGAGATCATGTTGAACTCCGCGCCGGTCGACAGGCCGACGGTGATTGCGGCGAAGATCGCGGTCCAGTAGGTCGGGTGGATCATCAGGATCGACAGGCTGCCGATCACCGGCAGAGCGAGCGCAACGGCGGCCAGATGCGGCGCGAACATGTGGTCCATCAGCACGCCCGCGATCAATCGCCCCAGGATCGCGGAGATCGACAGCACGCTGACCGCCGTGGCGGCGAGGATCAACGAGAATCCTTGCGCCGTCAGCATCGGCGCAAGGTGGACGACATAGCCGGCGATCCCCACCCCGGCGAGGGTGAAGGCTATGGTGATGAGCAGGTGCCCCGCGCTCGCCGGTGTGCCACGTTCAGGGCGGATTGCCAGCCCGTCCGTTCAGAACCGCACCGTTCCCTGCAGCACGACCTCGCGAGGCCGCAGCGAATAGACCGTGTAGGAACCGGCCTGGCCGAAGGTCCGGTCCAGGCCGACGACCTTGATGTACTCATTCGTCAGGTTGCGGCCGATCAGGGCAAGTTCCCACTTGTCGTCGGCACCGGCGATCTTGGCGTTGGCGTTCACCCGCCAGAAGGCATCCTGATAGAGCGAGGGATCGCCGTTTTCGTGGATCAGGTAGCTGCTGGTGTGAACTGCTTCGGCGCCGAACCCGAACTTCAGGGTCTGGCCGATCGGGGCTTCATAGTCGAACCCGCCGCTGAAGGTGCCCTTTGGCGCGCGGGCCAGTGGCTGGCCGGACCGATGATAGGAGCCGGCGGCGGAGCAGGCCGCGGTTCCGGTGATCTTCGCATAGCACTGCGCGCCCGGGAAGCTGATGAACTGGGCGTCGTTGTAGGCCGCATTGCCGTGCAGGCTAAGCTCCGGCGTCGCCTGCCACACGATCGAGCCTTCCACGCCGCTGGTCCGCGCCTTGCCGGCGTTCTTCACGTAGTAGGAGGTCACCTGGATGCTGGTCAGTTGCAGGTCGGTGAACTCATAGCGGTAGGCGGTGAGATCGAAGCGCAGCGTGCGGTTCAGCAGTTCGCCCTTGACCCCCGCCTCGATGCCCTTGGAGGTTTCCGGCGCGAAGGCGAGCGGGGAAGGGTCAGCGATGTTGGCCGCCGAGATCGTGGCGGCACTGGAAATCCCGCCCGATTTGTAACCCGTCTTGTAGGCAACGTAGGCCATCAGTTCCGGCCTGGGCTTCCACCGCAATGATACCTCCGGCGACCAGTTCGAGAACGAGTTGTGGACGTCGAACGAAGCGCCGGCCGGGGCCAGCCCGAAGGCAGCGCCCAATGCGTTCCGGTATTCCTCAAGGGCGAAAGTTTCCTTGTCTTCGTGCGTGTAGCGAACGCCGCCGGACAGCTCGACATCGTCGATGATCGCCCATTTCACTTGCCCGAAGGCGGAATAGGTCTTGCCCTTGGAGATGAAGTGGTCGCGGAAGGTGTAGGACGAATTCCCGTTTGCCGGATCCAGCCCGACATAGCCCAGCAGGGTGACAAAGTTGTTCCGCCGGTGGGAGTCCTCGAAATAGCCGCCGAAGGTGAAGTTGACCGGCGCGTCGAAGTTGCTCTGCAACCGCAGCTCCTGGCTGAACGTGTGGCTTTTCTCGCTCGGAGTCGCTGCCACGATGTTTTCGAAGTCGCGCGCTGCGTTGAAGTAGTTCGAGGTATTCAGGTTCGTGTAGCCGGTGATGGACGTCAAGGTCAGCTGCCCGACCTGATAGCGCATGTTGAGCAAGGCCAGCCAGGTCGTAATCTCGCCATACCCCCGGCCGCCCTTGCGCGAGGCTTCGGGCCAGTTCCCCATCAGCTGTGCCGGAAGGGTTCCGCTTGAGGTCCGGTGATCGAGGTTGCAGTCGCTGTAGGGATCGACCACCCGGTACCTAGTCCCGGCTGGTAGGTGGCGAAATGGCCGCGCACCGCGTCAGGCGATCCCGGTGAGCAGTACACTTCGGAATTGTCCAGCGAGGTGCCGCTGAGCTTGTTGCCCGTGACTTTCAGCGTAGCGCCGAAATCGCTGGACGGGTCCCACTTGAGCGTGAGCCGTCCGGCGATCTGCTCCGAATTCGGCCCCCTGTCGAACAGCGCGCCGGGAATCGTCAGCCCTGGATAGGAGACCGAAGCCGTCGGCGGAACGACGTTCCTGGTCCATCCGTCGAGCTGGAATACTTGGCCGCTACCCGGATGCCCAGCGTCTCGCCGAGCGGCCCGGAAATGAAGCCTTCGGTGAACTTCTCGCGCGCCTCGAACTCGTAGCCGGCGCGGACCATGCCGGAGAGATGGGTTGTCGGGTTCGCCGACGCGATCGAGATGACGCCCGCCGGCGAGTTCTTCCCGAAATAGAGCGCCTGCGGCCCCTTGAGCACCTCGACCTGCTGGAGGTCGAACTGGGCGGCGTTCAGGTAGTGCGCGCGGCCGATCGCCACGCCGTCGATTTGAGGCCGACTGACTGCTCCACCCCCGGATCGAGAAACGAGGTTGCAATGCCGCGGATGGCGATCGAGCCGCCGGTCCCGGACACGGCAGAGGCAACGATGAGGTTCGGCGTCATCTGCGCGATCTGTGTGAGATCCGAGACGTGCGCACGCTGGATTGCCTCGGCGGACAGCGCCGTTACCGCGACGGGGACGTCCACGAGCCGTTCGTTGGTGCGCCGCGCGGTCACGACAATTTCCTCGAGTTTGCCGCTCGCCTGGGATTCGTCCTGGCTCGCACCACCGGTTTTCGGCGTCTGCTGGGCCAGCGCGTTTGCCGCGAAACCAAGCGGGCTGCACGCTGCGATCAGGCACATGGCCGTTCTGCGAAATTTCATCTCGGCTCTCCCCTGTGTTTTAAGGCATCGGCTCTCTGTCCGTGCGTCTCACCCGGACGAGCGGCGCCGGTCTTTTCTGCCGCCTGCAATCCTTTCAAATCGAACGCTTGTTTGGAAGTGCCGATTTGCAGATCGAATTGCACAGGCGCAGGTGCCCTACTCGTGATGCCGGCTTGCCGGTTCCGCGCGATACTGCGCATTCTACGCCTTGTGCGGGCCGGCTTCTTCTCACACCATGGTGCAAGCCGCGCCGGTAGAGCGCGACGCCATTTGGCGGGCGTCATGGCGCCGATCGGGAGAAACTCACGTGGATGCTGGCATACGCAGGGAATGGAGAGACGGCTGGCAGCTAGTCATGGCGTCGATCATCGGAACGTCGATGACAAGCGTTTCGCTGTATTCGGTTGGGGTGATGATGGCTCCCTTGCAGGAGCAGTTCGGCTGGACGCGGGCCGAAATCACCTCGGGATTGCTGATCAATTCCGTGGTCTCGGTCCTGTTTGCGCCCGTTGCGGGACGCATGATCGATCGGTTTGGTCCCCGCCGGATCTGCCTGCCGGGGATGGTCCTGTTCTGTCTGGCCTATGCCGCGCTGGCGATGACCAACGGCGACCTGTGGCAGTGGCGGGCGCTCTGGGCGTTGATTTCGCTGACATCGCTGATGCTTATGCCAACTGCGTTCACCATGGCTGTTGCAAGCCGGTTTGACCGCAGCCGCGGCACAGCCCTGGCCATCACCCTGTGCGGCACCGGCCTTTCCGGGGTGCTGGCTCCCGCGCTGACCGCCATCTTCCTGCAGCGGTTCGAATGGCACACCGCCTACTGGGGCGTGGCGCTGCTGTGGTTCGCGGCGGCCTTCCCGCTCTGCTTCCTGTTCTTCCGCGATGCGGACGACCTGATCCGAGGCGCTCCGAAACAGGAACATCATCCCGCCCCCGCCGAACTGAAGGGGCACGGCGCAATCGAGGGCCTGCTCTCGACTACCTTCCTGAAACTGGCGGCAGCATGCTTCCTGCTGATGCTCGTCATCGCGGCGATGATCGTCCACATGGTGCCGTTCCTGCGCGGCTCCGGACTCGATCCGATCGTCGCGGCATCGCTCGCCAGCGTCATCGGCGCCACCAACATCTGCGGCCGCCTCGCTACGGGGTTCGCGCTCGACCGGTTGAGCGCACCGGTCGTCGGCGCGGTGGCCTTCGGGCTGCCTGCGGTACTGATGGCCTTTGCGCTCAACTACGATGGATCGGCCGGGATGGGGATCTTGCTGGCCGTCCTGCTCGGCCTGTCCAGCGGGGCAGAATTGCAGATCGCCGCCTACATGGCCTCGCGCTACCTGGGCATGAAGAACTACGGTCTGCTGTTCGGCGCGATCATAGGGCTGCTTGCCCTCGCGGTCGGCATCGGCCCCACTCTGATGGGTGCGGTATTCGACCGGTTCGGGTCCTATCGGCTGGCCTTCATCGCTGCCATTCCGCTAAGCCTGATGGCGAGCTTGCTGCTCCTCTCGCTGCGGCGCGAGGAGGGCCGGCTGTCCCCGCCGGTGGAGGCTGCCACCGCATAGGTGGCAGCCCCGAGGCACTCAGCGCAGCAGCCGGACGATCTGTGCGGACACATCCTCGAACGCGCGCGCAGCCGAGGGCACAAGCGGCATGAAGTTGAAGAACCCGTGAGGCTGGCGCGGGAAGTGGAGCAGGGTTACCGGAACGCCCGCCCGCGCCATCGCCGCCGCATAGTCCAGCCCGTCGTCGCGCAGCGGATCTATGCCGGCGACGGCAACGATCGCCGGGGCAAGGGCTTCCAGGCTTTCGGCCCGCACCGGGGCAAAGCGCCAGTCGGCCGAGTGGTCCTTTTCGGCGCGGTAGGCATCCCAGTACCAGCGCATGTCGATGGAGGTGAGCACCGGGCATTCGCTGCGCGTGGTAAAGCTTTCGCCGGTGCAGTGCGGCTCAAGCGCCGGGTAGAGCAGGAGCTGTCCGGCAAGCGCAATTCCTTCGTCGCGGGCAACCAGCGCCATGGCGGCAGCCAGGTTGCCGCCCGCACTGTCACCCCCGACCAGCAGAGGGAGATCGTGTCCGGCCAGATCGGCGCAATGGTCACGCGCCCACAGCAGGGCCGCGCGACAATCCTCGAACGGCACGGGGAAGGGATCTTCCGGCGCCATGCGGTAGTCGACCGATAGCACGGCGATCCCGGTCTGGTTGACCATGGTGCGCACGCCCCGGTCGTGGCTCTCCAGGCTGCCCATCACCCAGCCGCCGCCGTGGTAGAAGACCATCAGAGCGGTCGGATCGCCGTCCGGAAGGTAAAGCAAGGCCGCAATGTTTCCGCCGTCAACCGGAATGCGGATTTCGCGGACTTTGCGCACCGCTTCGGGTTCGCCGAAGATCGAATAGTCCGTGCCGTTGCGCAGATCGTCCAGCGATCGTTCGCGGGGCGGCACAAGCTCTGCCATGCCCTGAAGAATCGGCAGGAAATCAGGTTCAACGTCGTAATACTCGGCCATCAGGCGATCCTTTTTCTCCGTGTCCCCGGGGGTAGGCGGTTTCTTGTGCCACCGGGGCAATCTGTCAACTCACGAGATGGCACGCACACCGACGGTGTCGGTGTGCGCCCGCCCGGCCCGATCGGGAGAGCCGGACCGATCATCTGCGGCGTCGCTGCCGCTGTAACCTGGCATGCGGCCCATGCTTAGCAGAAGCAGGGCTGAGATGGACGCGACCGCCGAGCAGAGCAGCATGGCCTGATGATAGGACCCGGTCTTGTCGTGAATGCGTCCGGCCAGCCAGATGCCTCCGGCCGAACCAAGCGAAGAGACTGAGTAAAGCACGCTGTAGATCACTGCGTATCGTCGGACGCCGAAGTAGCGCGTGGTCAGGTAGGAGGCGACATCGATCTCGGCACCGAGCGACAGCCCGGCGATCAGTGCCGCGGCGACCATCAGGGGAAGGCTCCCGCCGTGCGCAAGCAGGGCGAAGGCGCCGATCGGCAGGATGCAGCAGGCGGCCCCGACCAGCCGGGGCGGAAACAGGTCGAGCAGCACGCCGGTGAACAACCGCCCGCCAATCGAGGCGATGCCGATCACGCTGGCCGCCAGCGCTGCCGTCTCCAGCGAAAGTCCCTGGTCGCTGGCGATCGGCACGAAGTGAATGACCGCCGGGTGAACCGCCCCGGTAATCAGCACCGTGGCAAGGACCAGCCGCCAGTAGCGTGGCTGGCGGAAAGCTTCCGCGACCGTGCAGCCGGGGAGCCCGGCAGCCGTATCCCGGACCGGCGAGCCGTCTTCCGGCGCGGCAGTACGATCGGGCTGACGCACCGGTGTGCGGTCATAGAAAAAGTAAAGCATCGGCAGCGAAAGACCGGCGCCCAGCGCGGCCAGCGTCAGGTATGCGGCCTTCACGCCGTAATGGTCGATCATATGCGCTGCAAGCAGCGGCAGCAGCGTCGTGGTGTAGAGCGAGCCCCCGGCAAGGACCACAGCCAGGGCCAGGCCAAGGCTGGCCTTGAAACGGCGCGCAACCCCCAGCGTCAGGATCGGCGCGTTGCAGAACAGGATGGTCAGGGCATTGAGCAGGCCGACCGCATACCACGTCCAGATGTTGCTGGTCGTCGCCGCATAAAGCGCAAAGGTCATGCAAAAGGCCGCCGCACCGGGGATCGAGATCCGCCGTGGTCCGAGCCGGTCGGCAAAAACGGCGACGAAAGGACCCAGCACCGCGAAGGTGACCGAATAGATCAGCTGGATGAAGCCGATGTCCGCCCGGCTCCATCCATACAATTGGCTCAGCGGCTTCATGAAGACGCCCAGAGTGTAGAATTGGGTGATGGCCACGCCCTGCGTGATCGCCGCAGCGGCGACAAGCATCCCGCCCTGTTTCCACTCCTTGCGCGCAGCAATCCAGTCGGTCATCCCTGTGATGTCTCCTGTGGCGTCTTTGCCTCCCCTGCCGGCGGGATGGCTCGCGCCCTGTTGTTAAGTGGGAGCTGTGGCTGTGCGTCTCGCGCGCTGCTTTCGCAATTCACTCAAGTGGGTTAGGTCACGGTGGCGGCGCCCTGTCAACCGGCTGACGGGGAGCCACGGAGTGTCACCCGGACGTGATCTGACTGCGCCGCAGCCCGGCCGGTGCTGGACCCCATTGCCAATGAGGCGTTGAACGGCATAACGGATCGGCGCCGCGGCGGAATTATCTGCAGCAAACCTCTGATCTGAAACGGCCGCCAGCAGCGGTGACCGGCGAGCGAGGGAGAGTTGGGAGTTCGAATGCCAGTCGCCACCGCCACTGTCCGGATCAGCGCCGTGCCCGGCCTGCCATTGGTCCGAGCGGGCGACGATCTGGCGCAGATCGTTGGTGATGCGCTTGCCCGGAACGAGCCACCTGCCGACGGGGACCTGCTCGTCGTCGCCCAGAAGATCGTGTCCAAGGCGGAAGGGCGCATGGTCCGGCTGGCCGACGTTCGGCCTGACGCGGAGGACTCACGCCTTGCGGAAGCGAGCTGCAAGGACCCGGCTATCGCAGCGCTCATTCGCGCCGAAGCCGAAGAGCTGATGCGGGTCCGCCCCGGCGTGATCGTCGTGCGTCATCGCCTTGGCCCGGTTCTGGCCAACGCCGGGATCGACGCGTCCAATGTCGCGCCCGGCGAAGAAGGCGCGGTGCTGCTGTGGCCGGTCGATCCGGATGCCAGCGCCCGCCGCCTGCGTGTTGCGCTGGAGGAGCGCTTCGGCGTCCGGCTGGCCGTGATCGTGAGCGACAGCCTTGGGCGGGCCTGGCGGCTCGGCACCACAGGCACGGCGATCGGCGCTTCGGGCATCCGTCCGCTGCGTGACCGGCGTGGCGAGACCGATCTGTTCGGCCGCGAGCTTCAGGCCACCGTCATCGGCCTTGCCGACGAGATCGCCGGCGCCGCATCCCTGGTCATGGGCGAGGGGGCGGAAGGCCTCCCGGTCGCCCTGGTGCGCGGAGCAACCTTCGAACGCGATGAGGAGGCGGGCATCGGGGCGATCCTGCGCCCGATGGCAGAGGACCTGTTCCGGTGAGCCGTGGCCACGTCATCGCGCTCTGCGGCGGGGTGGGCGGGGCCAAGCTGGCCTTTGGCCTTTCCCGCGTGCTGGATCCGGGCGACCTGACCATCGTCGTCAACACGGGCGACGATTTCGAGCATCTCGGCCTCGCCATTTCGCCGGACATCGACACCGTCGCCTATACGCTCTCGGGCCTTGCCGATCCGGTGCGCGGCTGGGGGCGGCGCGACGAAAGCTGGAACTTCATGGCGGCCCTGACCGCGTTTGATGGAGAGAGCTGGTTCAACCTTGGCGACCGCGACCTTGCCCTCCACGTCGAACGCACGCGCCGCCTCGCTGCGGGGCACGGCCTGAGCACGGTGACCGCTGACCTCAACGGGGCAATGGGCATCACCCACCCGGTCGTGCCCATGACCGATCAGCCCGTGCGGACGATGATCGACACCGAGCAGGGCGAACTTGCCTTCCAGACCTATTTCGTCCGCGAACAGTGCCGGCCGGTGGCGCGCGGGGTACGCTATGCGGGCGCGAACGAAGCCAAGCCCTCCGCAGGCTTCGCCGCCGCCCTTGCGCGTAGCGACCTGCGCGCGATCGTCTACTGTCCGTCCAATCCCTACCTCAGCCTTGGCCCGATCCTTGCGCTCCCCGGCGTGCGTGACAGGCTGCAAGCGCTCGCCGGGCGGGCCGTTGCAGTCTCGCCCATCATCGGCGGGCGCGCACTGAAAGGGCCAGCCGCCAAGATGATGACCGAACTCGGCATAGAGCCGGGCGTGGAGGCGCTCGCAGCACACTACGCCGGCCTGCTCGGCGGACTCGTGATCGATCGCGAGGACGCGGGCTCGGAGCCGGCCCTGAGAGCGCAAGGCCTGGCCGTACTGGCCACCGAGGCGATCATGCACGACGACGATGATCGCGTGCGCCTTGCCCGCGAGACGCTCGATCTGGCGGATCGTTGCAGCGCATGAAGGCACGGGTCGTCATAGCCGCACGGGGCGGGCCCGATGCCAAGGGGCGCTGCGCCCGGGCACTGCCCGGCGAAGCCCGCGCGGCTCTCGTCAGCGCCATGCTGGCCGACATGCTGGGAGCGCTTGGCAAGGTGCCGGAACTGGGCCCGCCTTTGCTTGTGACACCGACCGAGGAACTGGCCTTGCTTGCTGGGCAGCACGGTGCCTGCGTGCTGCGTGAGCCAGCGGCGCAAGGCCTGGCCGCCGCATTCCGGCGCGGCCAGCAGGAAATCGCCCGATCGGATCCGCACACCCTCGCGATTCTGCTGCCGGGCGACCTGCCGTTGCTTGATCCGATGGAGCTTTCAGCCGCAGTTGAGCAGGTGCAGTCGGGCGAGGTCGGCATCGTGGCCGCCGCGGCGGATGGCGGGACGGGTGCGATCCTGATCGAGGCGGGGCATCCCTTCGCCTTTTCCTATGGCGAGGGCAGTTGCGATCGCCACGTGGCCGCCGCCGGGCTGGTCGGGCTTCGTTCCCGCCTGGTCAGCGCGCCGAGCCTGGCATTCGACCTTGACCGGCCCACCGACCTTGCCACGCTCGACGGACTTGCAGAAGGCCAGCGCGCACCACAGACCCGGCGCTGGCTGGCCGCCCACAGGCCGATTGAGGTTTCCCCCCGATGATTTCCCCCCACCGCACCTGGCTTCTGGAAGCTCCGCTGGAGGCGCTCACGGCAGAGGCGCGCCGGGTGCGCGATGCAGCCTGGCCGGGAATGCTGACCTATTCGCGCAAGGTCTTCATCCCGCTGACCCAGCTCTGCCGCGACGTCTGCGGCTATTGCACCTTCGCCAAGGCGCCGCGCAGCCTGAAGGCCGCCTACTTGACGCCGGACGAAGTGCTGGAGATCGCGCGCGCCGGAGCAGCGGCGGGATGCAAGGAGGCGCTCTTCACCCTGGGTGATCGGCCAGAGGCGCGCTATGCCGCCGCGCGCCGCCAGTTGGCCGAGCTCGGCCATGACAGTACGGTCGATTACCTTGCGGAGGTCGCCGGCCTGGTGCTGCGTGAAACCGGCCTCCTGCCGCACATCAACGCAGGGGCGCTCAACGCGGAGGACTACCGGCGCCTGCGGCCGGTCGTCGCCTCGATGGGGCTGATGCTCGAATCCGCGTCCGAGCGCCTGTGCCAGCGCGGCGGCCCGCACTTCGGGTCGCCCGACAAGCGCCCGCAGGTGCGGCTCGCCTCGATTGCCGCGGCGGGAGAGGCGCGGATTCCCTTCACTAGCGGCATCCTGATCGGGATCGGCGAAACGCGCGAAGAGCGGCTCGCCGCGCTGGAGGAACTGGCCGGGCTGCACCGCCGCCATGGCCATCTGCAGGAAGTGATCGTCCAGAACTTCCGCGCCAAGCCGGGTACCCGGATGGCGACCGCGCCGGAGCCTGACGAGGCCGAACTGCTGTGGACCGTGGCCGCCGCACGCCTCGTCCTGCCGCCCGAGGTCAGCGTTCAGGCTCCCCCCAATCTCAACGCCGGGCGAACGCAGGCGCTGATCGATGCGGGGATCAACGACTGGGGCGGGATCTCCCCGGTCACCGCCGATCACGTCAATCCCGAGGCCCCGTGGCCCGAGATCGCGGCGCTGGGCAAGGAGTGCGAGACGAGCGGCCGCGTGCTGGTGGAGCGCCTGACCGCCTATCCCCGCTATCTTGGCCGCGCCGAGCACTGGCTCGACAGCGCCGTGACCCCCGCCGTGCGCCGTCTGGCCGAGGCGGACGGACTGGCGCGCGAGAGCGGCTGGAGTCCGGGCCTTGCCCAAGTGGCGCCCGGATGCCCCACCGCTCCGCTGGGGCTGCGCGCACCTGCCCTGCTGGGCGCCCGGGCCGACGGGGTACTGGCCCGGACCCTCGCCGGCGACGAACTGGCGGAAGACGAAATCACCGCCCTCTTTTCCGCGCGCGGCGCCGAGGCAGCCGCAGTCGTCGCCGCCGCGGACGAGCTGCGGCGCTCGGTGCGGGGCGACACGGTCACCTACGTCGTCAACCGCAATATCAACTACACCAACATCTGCACCTACTCGTGCAGCTTCTGCGCCTTTTCCAAGACCTCGGCCAAAGGCGGGTCGCGGGACAAGCCCTATGACCTCGCGCTGGAAGAGATCGCCGGCCGGGTGGCCGAGGCGTGGGATCGCGGCGCGACCGAGGTCTGCCTGCAGGGCGGTATCCACCCCCGCTATACGGGCGAGACCTACCGCGACATCCTGCGTGCCGCCAAGGCCGTCCGGCCGGACATGCACGTCCACGCCTTCTCACCGCTGGAGGTCAGCCAGGGCGCCCACACGCTGGGGATGGGGGTCGGCGATTACCTTGCCTCCCTGCGCGACGATGGGCTCGGCTCGCTGCCGGGCACGGCGGCGGAGATCCTCGACGACGAAATGCGGGCCATCCTCTGCCCCGACAAGCTCTCCACGGCCGAATGGCTGGAGGTCGTCGGGGCAGCGCACAAGGTCGGCCTGCCGACCACGGCGACGATCATGTTCGGCTCGGTCGAGCGGCCGGTCCACTGGGCGCGGCATCTCCTCGCCATCCGCCGGCTCCAGCTGGAGACGGGGGGCTTCACCGAATTCGTGCCGCTCCCCTTCGTGCACATGCTCTCGCCGGTCTATGTAAAGGGGCTCGCCCGCAAGGGACCCACCTGGCGCGAGACGGTGCTGATGCACGCGGTGTCGCGCATCGCCCTCCACGGGGCGATTTCCTCTATCCAGGCCTCGTGGGTGAAGCTGGGGCTCGATGGCGCCGCGGCCTGCCTGGGGGCGGGGGTGAACGATCTGGGCGGGGTGCTGATGAACGAATCGATCAGCCGTGCCGCCGGGGCCGCCCACGGGCAGGAGCTGACCGTGCAGGATCTGATCGAGGCGGCGCGTCTGGCCGGACGGCCCGTGCAGCAGCGCACCACGCTCTACGGCGTGCCGGCGATCCGGGAACCCGCGCTCGCCTAGACCGCAGGTTGGCCGGAACCGCCTGCGCGCCACGCGGGTTTCCGAGCGGGGCCGAGGCGGATAGTGTCCGGACCCGTGGGAGAGCCGATGGATTCAGTACCGCAAAGCGGCGGCGAGGCGGAGGGCGAGAGCCCTTCGGTCTGGCGCTTCGCGCATGCCAGCCGCGCCCATGTCGTCATCGATGCGGCGGCCTACTTTGCGTGGATGCAGGAAGCCATGCTGCGCGCTCAGCAGCGGATTATGCTGATCGGCTGGGATTTCGACACCCGGGTGCGGCTCGGCCCCGGGCGGCGCTGGTGGAACCGGCCGACGCGGCGTCGCCACCCCGCCCGCCTCGGCGCCTTCGTGGTCTGGCTGGCCAACCGGCTTCCCGCGCTTCAGGTCCGGGTGCTCAAGTGGAACTTCGGCGCGCTCAAGTTCGTGTTCCGCGGGTCGATGGTGTTCGACCTGATCCGCTGGTTCCGCCACCCGCAGATCGACTTCAAGTTCGATTCGGCCCATCCGCTCGGGTGCAGCCATCACCAGAAGATCGTTGTGATCGACGATGCCTTCGCGGTCTGTGGCGGCATCGACATGACGACGGACCGGTGGGATACCCCGGAACACCGCGAGCATGATCCGCGCCGCCTGAAACCCAACCGCCGGCACTACGGGCCGTGGCACGATGCCACGATGATGGTCGAGGGCGAGGCGGCGCGTTCGCTCGGCGATCTCGGGCGGGACCGCTGGCAGCGTGCCGGCGGCGAGCCGATGGCGCCCTGTTCCCCGCAGCCGGACAGCCCCTGGCCACCGAAGTTGGAAGCGGAATTCCGCGACGTTGAAGTGGGCATTGCCCGCACCTCGGCAAAATGGGGCGATCATGGCGAGGTGCGCGAGATCGAGGAGCTGTTCGCCGAACAGATCAGTTCCAGCCGCCGCCTGATCTACGCCGAGAGCCAGTATTTCGCCTCGCGGCGCGTTGCCGAAGCGCTTGCCGACCGGCTGTCCCGCCCCGATCCGCCCGAGGTGGTGCTGATCAACCCGCTGAACGCCGACGGTTGGCTGGAGCAGACCGCGATGGACGGCGCCCGGGTCCGCCTGCTGCGGGCGGTGGGCGAAAGGGACCGGGACCAACGCGTCCGGGTCTTTGTGCCGTATACCGGAGCCAAGCCGATCTACGTACACGCCAAGATCATGATCGTGGATGACGAGATCGTGCGGATCGGCTCCGCCAACATGAACAACCGGTCGATGGGGCTCGACACCGAGGCCGACGTGTTCATCGACGCCCGCCGTCCCGCAAACGATCGTCCGGAGGTGCGCCAAGCGATCACCGCCCTGCGGCACCGCCTGCTGGCGGAGCATTGCGGCCTCGACGCCGCTGCCATTCCCGCGCTGCTCGAGGAGCATGGCGGCATGGCCGCGATGATCGAATCCCTGCCCCGGGCGGCGAAGCGGCTGGAACCTTTCCGCTTGCCTCCGCTCTCGGACACTGAAAAGGCGCTGGCGGACAGCGCGCTGCTGGATCCCGAAACGCCGGGACAGCTCTTCGAGCCGATGCACCGGCGGCGGGGGCTGTTCCACCGCGGGGGCCTGTTGCGCCGCCCGGGCTGAGGGCAGATTTTAGGGAGTGGATGGAATGAGCAGCATCGACGGACCGGATGAGGATGGCACCGATCGCGTTGGCCCCGATGGCAAGATCGTCGTCCCCGATCACGTGCAGGAGGCGATCCGCACGCTGATCCGGTGGTCGGGCGATGATCCGGCCCGCGAAGGGCTGGTCGATACGCCGCGCCGGGTGGCCCGCGCCTGGAAGGAATACTGCCAGGGCTATGGCGAGGATCCGGCGGTCCACCTCTCGCGCATTTTCGAGGAGGTGGGCGGCTACAACGAGGTCGTCTTGCTGCGCGACATTCCGTTCCAGTCGCACTGCGAACACCACATGGCGCCGATCATCGGCAAGGCGGCCATCGCCTATCTGCCGCGCAACCACGTGGTCGGCATCTCCAAGCTGGCCCGCGTCCTGCACGGCTTCGCCCGCCGCCTGCAGATCCAGGAACGCCTGACCGCCGAGGTTGCCCAGTGCATCTGGGATCACCTGAAGCCGCAGGGCGTCGCGGTGGTGATCGAGGCCAGCCACGCCTGCATGACCGCGCGCGGTGTGCGCACCCCCGGCGTCGCCATGACCACCAGCCGAATGATGGGCACCTTCCTCGAGGACGAGCGCAGCCGCAAGGAAGTGCTAAGCCTGATGGGCTACTGAACGCCCGCAGCCCCGTTGTCCGGGCGCGGGCGTTTTATTTCAACGCGTTGGCCCGTGCGGACAGGGCGACGCATTTCCAACAGGGCGCGCCTGGACCGACGATTTTCAAAGAGCCGACCCGATATGGCAGGCCATGGCGGTGTAGGAAAATGGTTTGGGCGGCGTCCGCAAATGGGAAGAGGGCCTGCGAACAGGCCCTCCCCCCCGGGCCCTCCCGCGCGGGAGGGGTGACTTTGGAGCCCCGGCGGCGCGGGGCGGCAGTCTTACAGCTGGCCGAGCATGTATTCGGCGGCGCTGACCTTGAATTCGCCGGGAGCCTCGACGTTCAGCTCCTTCACCACGCCATCGTCCACGATCATCGAGAAGCGCTGACCGCGAGTGCCGAGGCCAAAGCCCGAACCGTCCATGGTCAGGCCCAGCGCATTGGCGAGATCACCGTTGCCGTCGGCCAGCATGGTGACTTCGGGCGAACCGCTCGCCTCGCCCCAGTGCTTCATCACGAACCCGTCGTTCACGGCGGTGCAGGCAATCTCGTCCACGCCCTTGGCCTTCAGCTCGGCGGCCTTCTCCACGTAGCCCGGAAGGTGCTTGGCCGAGCAGGTGGGGGTGAAAGCGCCCGGGACGGAGAACAGCGCAACCTTCTTGCCCTTGAAGTATTCGGCGGTCTGGACCGGCTGCAGCCCGTCCGCGGTCGCCTTGGTGAGCTTCACGTCGGGGAGCTTGTCGCCAACTGCAATGGTCATCTTCGTATCCTTCCTTGCTGATGGTGCTGCCATAGGGCCTGTTGCGACTAAATCGCAATGCCCATTCGGGTGCCTGCTGGGCTGAGCCGGCCTTGCGGAAAATGCGACGAGCCGAGCATGGTTGCCGCCAGCTTAACGGCGTCTCTTGAAGCGGGCTTAAGCAGCCTGCCGCAAGGTTCCTCTCCGGGGATACCGCAGAGCGGAGACGGGAACATGAGAAGGATCGGAACGCTTGCCGCGGCACTCGCCGCCGGATGTCTGGCCGCCGCAGGGCCTGCCCAGGCCAGACCTGCCGGCGACGCCGAGAAGGTCCGCCGCCTTGACATCATGCTGATGGTCACGGCCCTGCGCTGCCGCACCACGCCCGACGATTTCCGCGCCGAATTCCAGCGGTTCGAGGCAAACCATCTCGGCGAGCTTAACGATGCGGCCGCCGATCTGCGCGACAGCCTGATCGCGGATTACGGCCTCACCGGTGCCACCCGCCAGCTGGACCGGATCAGCACGTCGATGGCCAACCAGTACGGACAGGGGCACCCGTGGCTGAACTGCAGCGAACTGAGGCAATCGGCCCGCCTCCTTGCCGATGTCCGTGGCCACGCCGCGCTGGTGGAGGCGGCCGACCAGCTGCTCTCCCCGGCCGGCGAGGGTGCGCTGGCCTTCGCGCGTCGGTAAAGTCGCGCAGTTCATATAAAGACATCTTTATATTCCTTCCGACAGGGGGTAAGGGCGGTGCCAACATGGTGCCGCCCTTATTGCGTGCGCGGCTTGCTGCTCAGGAGAATTCCCTTGTCCACCCTCACCGCCGAACAGGACTATGTCATCGCCGACCTCGGCCTTGCGGATTTCGGCCGGGCCGAGATCGCGATCGCCGAAACGGAGATGCCGGGGCTGATGGCCCTGCGCGAGGAGTTCGGCGCGGCCCAGCCGCTCAAGGGCGCGCGGATCACCGGATCGCTGCACATGACCATCCAGACGGCGGTGCTGATCGAGACGCTGGTCGCGCTCGGCGCCGAAGTGCGCTGGGCGACCTGCAACATCTTCTCCACCCAGGACCACGCCGCTGCCGCCATCGCCGCGCGGGGCATCCCCGTATTCGCCGTGAAGGGTGAGAGCCTGGCGGATTACTGGGACTACGTCGGCCGCATCTTCGACTGGGGCGAAACCCAGACCGCCAACATGATCCTGGACGACGGCGGCGATGCCACCATGTTCGCGCTGTGGGGCGCGCGGGTTGAGGCCGGGGAGGAGCTGTTCGAGCCGGGCAACGCCGAGGAGATCGAATTCTGCCGCGCGCTCAAAGCCTTCCTCAAGGCGAAGCCCGGCTATCTGACCATGTCGGTCGCCCACATCAAGGGCGTCTCGGAAGAGACCACCACCGGCGTCCACCGGCTTTACCAGATCGCCAAGGATGGCAAGCTGCCGTTCCCGGCGATCAACGTGAACGACAGCGTCACCAAGTCGAAGTTCGACAACCTCTATGGCTGCAAGGAATCGCTGGTCGATGCGATCCGCCGCGCGACCGACGTCATGCTCGCGGGCAAGGTTGCCTGCGTGGCCGGCTTCGGCGATGTCGGCAAGGGCAGCGCCGCCTCGCTCCGCAACGGCGGCGCCCGTGTGCTGGTGACCGAGATCGATCCGATCTGCGCGCTGCAGGCCGCGATGGAAGGCTATGAGGTGGTGACGATGGAGGAGGCCGTCGGCCGCGCCGACATCTTCGTCACCGCTACTGGCAACGAGGACGTCATCACTGCCGAGCACATGAAGGCGATGAAGCCGATGGCGATCGTCTGCAACATCGGCCACTTCGACAGCGAGATCCAGATCTCGGCGCTGAACAACTACAAGTGGACCGAGGTGAAGCCCGGCACTGATCTGGTCGAATTTCCCGACGGCAAGCAGATCATCGTGCTGGCCAAGGGACGGCTCGTGAACCTTGGCTGTGCCACCGGCCACCCCAGCTTCGTGATGAGCGCCAGCTTCACCAACCAGACGCTGGCCCAGATCGAGTTGTTCTCGAAGAGCGCGAACTACAAGAACGAGGTCTACGTCCTGCCCAAGCACCTGGATGAAAAGGTCGCGGCGCTGCACCTCGAAAAGCTCGGCGTGAAGCTGACCACGCTCAGCCAGAAGCAGGCGGACTACATCGGCGTCCCGGCGCAGGGTCCGTTCAAGCCGGACCATTACCGCTATTGAGCAGGTGGGCGGGCCGCATCCTCATCGCGCGATGAGGATGTAGCCCGCCACGGCCATGACCATGACCGCAAAGACGCTGCGGGCCGCGCGGGGCTGCCGCGCGAGGCGGCGTGACAGGGGCAGCGCGATCAGCGTGCCGATCCCGCCGCCCGCCACCAGCGCGCCGAACAGCGGCCAGGAGACGAGACCCGAGGCGGCGTAGGACGCGCTCGTGGCCGATCCGAACACGGCGACCGACGCCAGCGAGGACGCGCCGGCATTGGCCAGCGTCATGCCCGTTGCGGCCATCAGCCCCGGCGCGATGAGAAAGCCGCCGCCGATCCCGAAAAACCCCGCGGCAAGCCCCGCTGCCAGCCCGAGCGTGGCCAGCGGCCGGACTTTCGCCGCATCGATCCGCACCTCGGGATCGCCCTCATTGCGCTTGGGCAGCAGCATCGACACGGCGATCGCGATCATTGCGAAGGCGAACCACACCAGCAACGCGCGGCCGTCCATCTGCTTGGCCAGATGCGCCCCGATCAGCGCACCGGCCAGGCCCGAGCTCGCGAAGATGATCGCGCACGGCCACTTGACCATGCCCGCCCGCGCCTGTGCCGTCAGGCCGATTGCGGCGTTCACCGCTACGGCCGCAGCCGAAGTTCCGATGGCGAGGTGTGGGTCCGCAACCCCTACCACATAGATCAGCCAGGGTGTCGCCAGCACTGAGCCGCCGCCGCCGAACAGGGTCAGCAGGAGGCCGACGACAGCCCCGCCCAGCATGGCGAAGAGGAGCGCGGACATCGCCACGGTTCAGGCCGCCGCCCGGCGGTTCCAGGGCGCGAGCATCAGCACGCGTGCAAGGCCGCAGGTTCCGGTCAGTCCGGCAAAGGTGAGCCCAGCGCCGACGAAACCGCTCAGCGCGTACCATGCCGGGGCGACGAAAGTGCCGAGCAGGACGCCGGCAAGGATCATCAGCCCGGCGGCGATCTGCACCTGCCGGTTCAGCTCCAGCGGCGCCGCTTGGTTGCGCTCGACCGGGAAGCCCGCCGCTTCCCACGCGTTGAGCCCGCCGTCCAGCACGAACGCCTCACCCTCGACCCGAGCGGCCAGCCGGCCGCAAGCGCCGGCAGTGCGCATCCCGGTGCGGCAGGTGAAGATCACGTCGGCCTGCGGATCGATCGCAAGGTGCGCCTGCTCCAGCGCGGACAGCGGGGTGGAGAGGGCACCGGCGACATGGGCGCGGGCGAATTCGTCGGCCTCGCGGATATCGACAAGCACGCCGCGGCCCGAGGCAAGCCGCTCGCGCACTTCGGCGGGAGCAAGTTTGTGAAGGATGCTGGTCATGGTCATTCTCCGGAGAGGGAGGGAGCGGGCGGGCAGAACAACTCCGCCAGGGTCTGGATGACGCTAAGCGCCGCGGGATCGTCGATGCGGTAAAAGATGCTCTGGCCCTCGCGCCGGGTGGCGACCACGCCGTGTTCGCGCAGCAGGGCGAGGTGCTGGGAGAGGGCGGACTGGGAAAGGCCGACCTGTTCCTGCAGGGCGCCGACGGCGAGCTCTCCGGCCGACAGCTGGCAGAGCATCATCAGGCGGCGTTCGTTGCCGAGCAGGCGCAGCAGGGCCGCAGCGCGGCCGGCGCTCTCTTCCAGCTCGGCAAGGGGGAGGAGGTGGGGATTGGACATGAGTGAAATATATATCAGTTGATTCTAAATTAGCAAGTTCTAATATTGTCGGTGAAGGAGACCAGCCATGTCCGTCCGTCCCGAAGTCCACGCGTTCTTCGATCCCGCCACCTTCACCGTCACTTATCTGGTCCACGACCCCGCGACGCGCGAAGCGGCGATCATCGATCCGGTGCTGGACTTCACCCCGCGCAACGGCCGCACCTCAACCCGGTCGGCCGATGCCGTGCTCGAACACATCGCGGAGAACGGCCTGCAGACGCGCTGGCTGCTGGAAACTCACGCTCACGCCGATCACCTTTCCCCCGCCCACTACCTGCGCGAGAAGACCGGGGCGCCTATCGTCATCGGCGCCAGCATCGTGGCCGTGCAGCGGATCTTCGTCCCCTTGTTCGAGGCCGCGGACGTCGTCCCCGACGGCAGACAGTTCGACCGGCTGGTGCAGGATGGTGACGAACTCGCGCTCGGCGAAAGCACGATCCGCGTTCTCCACACGCCCGGCCACACTCCGGCCTGCGTCACCTATGTGATCGGCGATGCGGTGTTCGTCGGCGATACCCTGTTCATGCCCGACTACGGCACGGCGCGCCCGCATGTTCGTCGGGCATGACTACCTGCCGGAGGGCCGGACCGAATATGCATGGGAGACGACCGTGGCCGAACAGAAGGCAAGTAATGTCCACATCCATGACGAGGTGAGCGAGAACGACTTTGTCGCTCTGCGCCGCGCCCGTGATGCCCAGTTGGAAGCGCCGCTGCTGATCCTGCCGTCGCTTCAGGTCAACATCCGCGCCGGCGCGCTGCCGCCCGCGAGTCAGGACGGCCACGTCTTCCTCAAGCTGCCGGTCAACGCGATCTGATCCGGTCGGGGGCAGCGGAAACTGCAGATCGGTCCGTTCCGGCAGCAACGGCGCCCCCGGGGGCGGGGCGCCAATGCTACCTGGCAGGCATGCCTCATCCCGTCCGCGCACCTGATCAGCTCACTGTCGATGCCACCCTGCGGCTTATCGCGGATCTGCCCTATATCGTGGTCACCCTGGGTACCATGGCAGTGGCCGCCGGTGCGGCGCTGCTGCTCTCCCGTCGCGGCCTTGCTCCGCTCCGGCTCTTGCGGGAGATTCTCCCGTCCCACCTGTGGCTGCGCCGGTCGGCATGGGTGGACGTGTGCCTGTGGCTGACGACGAAGGCGGTAACCTTCCTGATGGACCTTGCCGGCCTTGCCACTATCGCCGCGACAACGGCCCTGCTCGTGTCCGGCGCGCTCGGCGGGGGCGCGGCCCTGCCGGGCCGGATCGCCGCCACCGGCCCGGTCTTCGCGGCGCTCGCCCTTGGCACCTTCCTCGTGAAGGAATTTGCGGAGTTCCTGTTTCACGTGCTCGGGCACAAGTCCCCGTTCTTGTGGGAACTGCACAAGGTCCACCATTCCGCTACCGGCCTGATCCCGATCACCGCGCGGCGGACCCATCCGCTCTACACGATCAGCCTTGCCCTGTTCGCGGGTGCGCTCTCGGGTCTGTTCATCGGGCTGGCCAGCCTGTGGATCCACTTTGACATCTTGCGTCTTGCGCTGGCCGCCTCTGTCCTGAACAAGGTGGTGACGGTCGTGAGCCTCGATACCCTGCGTCATTCCCACTTCCCGGTGAGTTTCGGCTGGTTGGACCGTCTGTTCATCAGCCCGCACATGCACCACGTCCACCACAGCAGCCTGACGCACCACTGGGACCGGAACTATGGGACGAACCTATCCCTGTTCGACTGGTTGTTCGGAACGGTCTACCTGCCCAAGGCCGGAGAGGAAGTGCGCCCCGGCATCGGTGAGGATCCGGACGGGGCCGCGCACGGGACGCTGCGCGGCGTCTACATCCTGCCGCTGGTCCGCATGGGCAGCCGGATCGCGGCCGCGCTGGGTCGGCCCGTGCCAGCCGACGGGCTCGTCACCACAGACGCATCGGGCGGGGCCTGACCGGCAACCGCTGAGGTGGCCGGCCGGCGCAGGCACGCAATCGGCGGCTGGTAGGGTCCAATGCGGGTGCGATGTCCAGCCGCAGGGCGGCAGCGCATTCACACCAGCCAGCGTGTTTCCAGTGTCCCACCGCCTTGCGTCGCCCACCCGTTCCACCGGGCGCGATTCGCTTCGGCCTCCGGGTCGAACGGGCAGTCCCGCCAGGTCTGCAGCCTTTGTCGCAACCCCGTTCAACTCTGTGACAAAAGCTTACTCTGTAACCGTCCTCCAGATCGCCAGCTGACAGCAAGCGTTCAGCAAATGGCCGCGAAATGGGCGCGGGGTTGGCAAGCATAGAGGATCAACACATGCGCACTAATCCTGTACTCGCCCTGGCCGGTTGCCTTGCCCTTGTCCCGGCGGCTCCCGCCATGGCCCAGAACGTCCATGTCGATGTCCAGGCCGGCTACGATCACATGGACATGCCCGATCAGACCGGCAACGCGCCGGGCGCGACCGCCGGCGGCGGCCGCGCGGTCTACGGCATCGGCGCAGGCTACGATGTCCCGCTGACCGGATCGGTCTATGCCGGCCTCGACACCAATCTCGACTTCGGCGGCAAGAGCTCGTGCAGTAGCGGAGTGGCCGCGGCGGGGGACCAGCTGTGCGCAAACCTGCGCAACGATTGGGACATCGGCGCGCGCGTGGGCGTGCGGGCCGGTGCGGCCCGGATTTACGGACGTGTCGCCTATGACCGCACCAGCTACGCGACGACTTATACCGATCCGTTGGCCAACGTGACCTATGCCCGGAGCACGGCGGACGGGCTGCGCCTTGGCGCGGGGGTGGAATACGACGTCATGCCGGGCGTCTACACCAAGGCCGAATACCGCTACACCACGGCGAGTGGCGTGCCGGACCATAATCAGGTTCTGGCCGGCGTCGGTTTGCGCTTCTGAAGTCTTCCTTTGTTGGCCGGCCGGGCACGGCAAGCGTCCCGGCCGGCCCTCGCTTGCCGGTTCATCCGCCATTTCAACAGGTCCGGCCATTGTAAAACCTTCGCGCGGCTTATAGCCAAGCGGCATGGTCCTTACCCAAACCGCACTGGCGCTGGTCGGGCTGCTGCTTGCAGGCTGGGCCGTGCTGGCGGCCTGGTTCGTGCTGGGCGCGCGGGCGCGGGCGCGGCGGGTGGAATCGGCGTTGCAGAAGGGCCGCCGGCTTGCCCGCATGGTGGAGGAAAGCCCCGCCATTCCGCTGCTCGTCCGGGCCGACGGCCGGATCGAGGCTTCGCCCAAGCTCGCCAAGTGGCTCGGCCTTGACGCGGTGCCCCAGTTCCTGACCGAGCTGGGCGGGGCCGAGGGCGGGGCCGAGCGGGAGGGGGGGATTCCTTCGCCGCAGCTGGCCGAACTGTCGGCCGCCGTGCGGCGCACCCAGAAGACGGGCGCACCGTTCCGCATGGTGGTCACTCCGGTCGGCTCGCGCCGCTCGCTGTCGCTGCGCGGGCACCTGGCTGATCCTCAGGTTTCTCCGGGCGGGGCCGCGCTGGTCTGGGTGTTCGACTTTTCCGAGAGCGAGGGCGAACTTGTCGCGCTGCGGGAACAGGCCAGCCGCGCCCGGGCCGACTTCACCGCGCTGGTCGGCCTGATCGAGGCCGCGCCGATGCCGATGTGGTTCCGTGACCGGCAGGGGCGCCTGCGCCTCGTCAACCGCGCCTATGTCAGCGCCGTGCAGGGCGAGAACGCGGAGAGCGTGGTGGCCGAGGGCACCGAACTGGTCGAGGCCGTGGACGGCCTCACCGCCGCCCAGGTCGCGGTCCAGGCGGCGGACAAGCACCTCCCGATCGAGCGCATGGTGGCGGCCACGATTGCCGGGGAGCGGCGCACCCTGCGGGTGTCCGACCTTCCGCTCTCCGAAGACGGGATCGCCGGCTACGCGGTCGATATCGAGGACATGGAGGAACTGGGCCGCTCGTTCCGCGCCTTCCGCGAGGCGCAGCGCTCGATGCTGGACCAGCTTTCGGCGGGCGTCGCGCAGTTCGATGCCGCGCGCCAGCTGGTCTTTGCCAACCAGCCGTTCCAGCGCATCTTCGCACTGAAACCCGCTGTCCTGCTTGACCCGCCGCCGTTCGAGCGGCTGCTCGACATGGCGCGCGATGCCGGGCGCGTGCCCGAGGCGCGGGACTTTCCGGCTTGGCGGCGCGAGCGTGCCGGCTGGTTCCGGCAGAGCGAGCCGGCCGAGGAATCCTGGCCGCTGGCCGATGGCACGCACCTGCGCGTCGTTGCCCAGCCGATGCCGGACGGCGGCCTCATGCTGATCGCGGAGGACCAGACCGAGCAGCTGCGCCTGTCCGCCAGCCGCGACACCCTGCTGCGCACCCGCACGGCGACCTTCGACAGCCTGTTCGAATCGCTCGGCGTCTTCGCGCCGGACGGCAAGATGCAGCTGTGGAACCGGCGCTTCGCGCAGGACTGGGGTCTGGAGACCGAGTTCCTCGACACGCACCCCAAGGTGGACCGCCTGCTTGAGCGGATCGCCGCCCGGTTGCAACGCCCGTCCGAGGCAAAGCTGGTGGGCGACGTCGTCAGCGCCGCCACGCTGGACCGCCAGCAGAAGACCGGGCGCGCCGTGCTCGCCGACGGCCGCACGCTGGAATTCGCCGGGGTGCCGCTGCCGGACGGCAATGGCCTGCTCACCGTGCTCGACATCACCGACAGCCAGAAGGCCGAGGCGGCCCTGCGCGAGCGGAACGCGGCGCTGATCGAGGCCGATGCGGTCAAGACCCGGTTCCTCGCCAACATGAGCTACGAATTCCGCACGCCGCTGACCTCCATCGGCGGTTTTGCCGAACTGCTCCAGGCCGGGCTGGGCGGCGAGCTGACCGAGCAGGGGCGCGAGTACATCGGCGCGATCCTGACCTCGGTCCAGCGGCTGGGCGAGCAGATCGAGACCGTGCTGGACCTGTCGCAGAGCGAGGCCGGCCTGCTTCCGCTGGCCGCGGAGGAGCTGGAGCTCCTGCCCTTCGTCAGGCGGCTGGTGGAGGACCGGGCCGATCCGATCCGCGGCGCCGGCCTGACGCTGGACCTGCGCGGCGACCCTTCGGCCGGCCGGATCAAGGCGGACCGGCGCCGCCTGTCCCGGGCCCTCGGCCACCTGCTCGACAACGCGATCGCGGCGACCCAGCACGGCGGGCGGATCCTGGTCGACCTGTCGCGCACGGACGCGGGGGCCCGGGTGGTCATCTCGGACAATGGCCCGGGCATGGATTCCGCCACGTTGGCGCGGGCACTGGAGGGGCTCCGCCGCGGACCGGACGGCAAAGCCTATGACCGGCGGCAGGGCCTTGGCCTGCCGCTCGCCCGGCAGATCGTCGAGGCCCATGGCGGTACGCTGGAGCTGCTGTCGGAGCCCGGGCAGGGCACGGCCGCCATCGTGACACTGCCGTGATCGTTTCCCTTCCCGATCTGGAGGCCGTGCAGGCGCTGGGCAGGCGCATTGCAGAGCGGTTGCAGCCGGGCGACGTCGTCGCGCTGTCCGGCGGGCTGGGTGCGGGCAAGACGACCCTGGCCCGTGCCATCATCGCCGCGCTGGGGCACGAGGGCGAGGTCCCGAGCCCGACCTTCTCGATCATCGAGACCTACGATCCGCCGCAGGTCCGCCTGCCCCTGGTCCACGCCGATCTCTATCGCCTGAAGGATCCGCAAGAGGCTGAGGAAACAGGCCTTTCCGAATACCGACAGGGCGCCGCGCTGATCGCCGAGTGGCCCGAAATGGCAGGCGGTTTCGCACATGAGGCGGGCTGCCTCTCGATCCTGTTGGAAAGTGCCGGAGAAGGCCGCAAGGCCACTGTCAACGGCGGGCCCGATTGGCTAGGGCGGCTGCCATGAGCGAAAATCTGCCCGAGGGCATCAACGCTTTCCTGAACGCCGCCGGCTGGTCTGGCGCGGGCATCGAGCCGCTGCCCGGCGATGCTTCGTTCCGGCGCTATTTCCGTGTCCGCCGGGGCGAGAAGACGGCCATGCTGATGCATGCCCCGCCGCCCAACGAAGACCCCGTCCCGTTCCTCCGCGCCGCCCGCTGGCTTGACGATCAGGGCCTGCGCGCACCATTGATCCTGCACGAAAATGCGCCCAGCGGCTATGTCCTGCTGGAGGACTTCGGCGACGTCAGGATGCGCGACTACCTCGATGCCTGGCCGGACGACGAGGCGCCGATCTACGCCGCGGCGGTCGATACGCTGAAGGCGCTGCACGCCGTGCCGCCCGGGCCGTTCACCGCCTATTCGCTGGCGGAATACCAGCGCGAGGCCAAGCTGTTCATCGACTGGTACTGCCCGGCGCAGAACCTCTATGTCGATGGCCGGACCTGGGCCGAAGCGTGGGATGCGGCGCTGATGCCGCTGCTGGGGCGGCAGCGTCCCGGGGTCACCGTCCTCAGGGACTACCACGCCGAGAACATCATGCTGCTGGGTGCCCTGCACAAGCAGGGCCTGCTCGATTTCCAGGACGCGCTGGTCGGCCATCCGGCCTATGACCTTGTCTCGCTGCTGCAGGATGCCCGGCGGGATGTCGCGCCCGAGCTTGAGGCCGATATGGTCGAGCATTACCTGCAGGGCCATGCCGATCCGCTGACCTTCGTGGCCGACTATGCCCGGCTCGGCGCGCAGCGGAATGCCAAGATCGTGGGCATCTTCGTGCGGCTGTGGAAGCGCGACGGCAAGCCGCGCTATCTCTCGCTGATCCCGCGGGTCTGGACCCTCTTGGAGCGCGACCTCACCCACCCGGCGCTCGCCCCAGTGGCGGAATGGTTCGATGCCAATATCCCGGCCGAACTGCGCGAGGCGGGCGGCGGCACCTTCACCGCGTGAACGGCCGGATGGACAGGCTCGCTTCGGACACGGCGATGGTCATGGCGGCCGGGCTGGGCAAGCGGATGCGCCCGCTGACCGCCTCTCGCCCGAAGCCACTGGTCAAGGTGGCCGGCAAGCCCCTGATCGATTGGAGCCTTGACCGGCTGGTGGAGGCCGGAATTGGCCGCGCCGTGGTCAATGTCCACTACCTGGCTGACGCGCTGGAGGTGCATCTTGCCCATTACCGGGGGCTGCGGATCGCCGTGTCCGACGAGCGCGACATGCTGCTGGAGACCGGCGGCGGCATGGTCAGGGCGCAGCGGGCAGGGCTCCTGCCCGATCCGTTCTTCTGCCTGAACTCCGACAACATCTGGCTCGACGGGCCGCGCAACGCCTTTGCGGAGTTGAGCAGCGCCTGGGATCCGGAGCGGATGGATGCCCTGCTGCTGCTGGTACGCCACCCTGCCGCGCACACCTATGAGGGGAAGGGAGACTTCCACCTCGATCCCCTCGGCCGAGTCAGCCGGCGCCGGTCCGGCCGGATCGCGCCGTTCATCTACACCGGCATTCAGCTCGTTTCCCACCGCCTGCTGCGCGATCCGCCGCACGGGCCGTTTTCCACCAACGTGCTGTGGAGCCGGGCGATCGAGGAGGGCCGCCTGTTCGGCTGGGTCCACACCGGCCAGTGGTTCGAGGTCGGAACCCCCGGCGCCATCGCCCCGACCGAGTCGCTCCTGCGCGGAGGCAGCCGGCATGGGGGCTGAACGCCCCGGCCCGCGCCTCTATTCCATTGCCGCCCACCGCGGCTTTGCCGACGCGCTGGTGGCAGGGCTGATCCCCCGTTATTCGGAGCCGGACAGCGGCCTCGCGCGGCTGACCCTGCTGCTCCCCAGCCAGCGCGCGGTGCGCACTGTGACCGAGGCCTTCGTGCGCCTGTCGGGCGAGGAGCACGGCCGGGCCGGCCTGCTGCTGCCCCGCATGGCCGTGGTCGGCGATCTCGACATGGACGAGACTCTCGGCCCGCTGCTCGATCCGCTCGGGGCAGGGGAGGATCTTCCGCCCGCCGTCGATCCCACCCGCCGCTGGCTGGCCCTTGCCGGCCTGCTGCGCGAGGAACTGGGGCGCGATGCGCCGAAGGGGCCGGCGCTCCTGCGCCAGGCCTTCGAGATCGGCCGGACGATGGACCGCCTGCTGGTCGAGGGGATCGGCCCGCAGGACCTGCTCGGCGACACGGTGATCGGCATCGTCGGCGAGCAGGCCGAGCACTGGCAGGCTTCGATTCGCACGTTTGCGCGGGTCCAGCAGCGTTGGCTGGCCGAACTGGAGGCGCGCGGCGAAGTGGATGCGCCGGCGCGCCGCAACCTGTTGTTCGAGCGCGTGGCTCGCCGGTGGAGGGAGCATCCCCCGGTGCACCCGGTGGTGGCGGCCGGCGTTACCAGCGCCTCTCCGGCGCTCGCCCGGATGCTGCGCGTGGTGTCCGAGCTTCCGGGGGGCGCGGTCATCCTGCCCGACCTTGACCTGACGCTGGACGAGGAGGTCTGGACCGCTCTCGGCAGGGCCGGAGCCGTGGCGCCGGAGGGCGGCTCTCCATTCGGGCGCGACGATGCGGTGACCCATCCGCAGTATCACCTCAAGCTGCTGCTGAACCGGATGGGCGTCTCGCGCGGGGAGGTCGAGCCGTGGCACCGGTCCGGCCTTGCGGCCGCGTCGCCTTCGCGTAGCCGGGCGATCTCCAACCTGTTCCTGCCGCCCGAGGCGAGCGCCCGCTGGGTGCGGATCAAGGCGGAGGACCGGCGGCTGGCGGGCGTGCGGCTGATGGAGAGCGCTCACCCGGGACTGGAGGCGCAGGCGATCGCCATCCTGATCCGCGAGGCTCTGGAGCAGCCGGAACGCCGCGTGGCGCTGGTCACGCCGGACCGGGGCCTTGCCGGCCGGGTTATCGCCCATCTGCAGCGTTGGGGCATCGCGGCCGACGACACCGCCGGCCAGCCGTTGTCGCAGACGGCCGCCGGGCGCCTGTTCCTGCTGCTGGCGGAGGTTGCGGCGACGCGGGCCGGGCCGGTGCCGCTGATCGCCTTGTTGAGCCACCCGCTGGCCTGTCCGGGCGAAGGACGGGCCGACTGGCTGAGCCACGTCCGCCGTCTCGACCGCGCCCTGCGCGGACCGCGGCCAGAGCCGGGGACCGGGCACGTGGCGCGGCTGCTCGCGGCGCGCGACGATCCTGCGTTCGGGGGCTGGTGGGCGGAGGTGGAGCGGCTGCTCGAGCCTTTGCTGATCCTTGCGGAGAGCCCGTTGGCGGCGGCCCTGGAAGGTCTGGCTGCCGCAGCCGAGGCGATCTCTGCGGGCCAGGTCTGGAGCAATGCCGATGGCCGCGCCCTTTCCGCCTTCGTGGCCGACCTGGCGCAGGCTGCCCACGCGCAGGGCGGGCCCATGGTGGCGGCCGAGGACCTGCCCACCGCGCTGCGCGAGGCGATGGAGCGGCAGGCGGTGCGCCCGCCGTGGGGCGGCCATCCGCGCATCGCGATCTATGGCCTGATTGAGGCGCGGATGAGCCGCGCCGACCTGGTCATCTGCGGCGGGCTGGTAGAAGGCACCTGGCCGGCGGCGCCTGCGCAGGACGCCCTGCTCGCTCCTGCCGTCCTGCGCGCACTGGGCGTGCCGGGCGGCGACTTTCGCATCGGCCTTGCCGCGCATGACCTTGCCTCGGCGATGGGCGCGCCCGAGGTGGTGCTCAGCCATACGCGCCGGGATGAGGCGGGCCCCGCGATTCCCTCGCGCTTCGTGCTGCGCGTGAGAGCCATGCTGGGCGAGAAGCTGCTGAAGGAACACCGCGAGCTGCGCGCGCCGCGTCTCGCCGAGGCTATCGATCTTGCACCACGCCCCGCCCCCTATCCCCGGCCCGAGCCGAAGCCGAACGCGGCGCAGCGCGATGTGCCCATTGCCGTCACCGGGCTCGACCGGCTGCGGGGCGATCCTTATCAGTTCTATGCGAGCGACATCCTGCGCCTGCGCGCGTTGGACCAGCTCGATGCCGAGCCGACTGCCGCGTGGAAGGGCACGGCGGTCCACGCGATCCTCGAGGAATGGCACAAGCAGCCCGGGGCGGCGTTGCTGCCGATCGCCGAAGCCGAGCTGGCCAGGATGAGCGCGCATCCGCTGGTTCGTGCCCTGTGGTGGCCGCGTCTTCGCGCTGGGCTGCTCTGGATCGAGCAGGAGGTGGCGCGGCTGGCGGGGGAGGGCAGGAGGGTCCTAGCGAGCGAGGCGACGGGCCACATCACCTGGCGGGGTGTGAAGATCAAGGGCAGGGCGGACCGGATCGACCTCTGCGCCGACGGCACGCTCGCCATCGTCGACTACAAGACCGGCGGTCCGCCCAGCGCCCGGCGGGTGCAGCAGGGGTTCGCGCTGCAGCTCGGCCTGATCGGGCTGATGGCGCGGGACGGGGCCTTTAGCGGAGTTTCCGGCCTGCCCAACCGGTTCGAATACTGGTCCCTGAGGCGCAGTGCGCGCAGCGACACGGGCTTTGGCGAATGTAGCGAACCGGTGCTGGAGGGTCGGAAAAAGTCCGGCATTCCGCGCGAGGAGTTCCTCCCCCAAACCGAGGAGTTCCTGACCGACGCCATCGACCGCTGGATCAAGGGTGACGAGGCTTTTGTGGCCCGGCTCAACCCCGACCTGCCGACCTACACCGACTATGACCAGCTGATGCGCCTTGACGAGTGGCAGGCCCGCGCCGGCGAAACCCTCGAGCCGGGCGCATGAGCCGGCTTTATCCGTTGACCGGCAACCAGGCCGAGGCGGTCGATCCGCGCGCGACGGTGTGGCTCTCCGCCTCGGCGGGGACCGGCAAGACGCAGGTGCTCTCTGCCCGCGTCCTCCGGCTCTTGCTGGACGGCGTGGCGCCCTCGCAGATCCTGTGCCTGACCTTCACCAAGGCAGGTGCCGCTGAAATGGCGACCCGGGTCAACGAGATCCTCGCCAACTGGGTACGCCTGCCCGATGGCGAGCTGGCCGGGCAACTGGGTGCGATCGGCGCTCCCATCAATCCGGCCACGCGCGACCGGGCGCGCACGCTGTTCGCGGCCGTGCTCGACTGCCCGGGGGGCGGCCTTCGGATCAACACGATCCACGCTTTCGCGCAGTGGCTGCTGGCAGGCTTCCCGGTGGAGGCGAGCCTCTCGCCCGGCACCCGCGCGATGGAAGACCGCGACCGGGCGCTGCTCAGCCGCGAGGTGCTCTCCGGCCTGTTGCTCGAAGCGGAGGAGCGGGGGGACCGGGCATTGCTGGACGCGCTTGACGCGCTGTCGCTGCGGCTGGGGCCGGAGGCGGTCGAGGCATTCCTTAGCCGGTGTGCCGACTGCCGCGATGCGTGGTACGGGCCGGACGCCTGGACGCCGCCGCTGCGTGGCCGGGTGGAATGCTTGCTGGGCCTTCCTACCGAGGGCGCGCTGGCCGACCTTTGCGAGGATGCGGCCTTCGACCTGCAATCGCTGCGGCGCTGTATGGAAATCAATGCCGCGTGGAGCGCGCAGACCGGGCAGAAGGCGGCCAATGCAATCGGCGACTGGATCGCTACCGCCCCTCCCCAGCGGGCCGAACGGATCGACGCGCTGGCCGCCGTCTTCTTCACGAAGGTGGGAGACCTGCGCTCTGCCACGGCGCTTGAAAAGATCGACCCGGCCTATGGCGATTACGTCGCCCGGGTGGCGGGGTTCATCGAGGCGGTGCGGGAGCGGAAAGTCCTGCTGGAGCTGGCCGAGTGGCTGGCTCCGGCCCTGACGCTCGGCCGGGCCTTCGCGCTGGCCTGGGACAAGGCCAAGGCGCGCGAAGGGCTGATCGATTTCGATGACCAGATCCGCCAGGCGGCCGAACTGCTCAACCGTTCGGAGCTGTCGGACTGGATCCGCTACAAGCTGGACCGGCGCTTCGATCACATCCTGATCGACGAGGCGCAGGATACCAATGCCGCGCAGTGGCAGATCATCGAGGCCCTGACCGGGGATTTCTTCTCCGGGGCCGGCCAGCACGGCGCCGAGGCCCTGCGAACCCTGTTCGTGGTGGGCGACTACAAGCAGGCGATCTTCCGCTTCCAGGGCACGAGCCCGGAGAACTTCGAACGGGCGCGGGCCAAGGTGAAGGCTGCGTTGCTCGGCCTTGCCGAAAACGCGGAACAGCTCCGTTCCGGGCCGGAGACGGCAACCCTGCGGGAGCTGGGGCTTGGCCAGTCGTTCCGGACCGCTCAGCCGATCCTGCGCTTCGTCGACCGGGCGATCGGCCATATCGGGCCGGAGCGGTTCGGCCTGGCGAAGCTGCCGGAGCCACACCGCGGCGAGGACCGGCCGGGCACGGTAACGTTCTGGCGGCCCGTGGGGAGTGGCGACGAGGACGCGGAAAGCGAGATCCTGCTCGACGAGGGCGATCCGGGCGAGGCCAATGCGCCGAACTGGCTCTCCCGCCCGGACCGGCAACTGGCCGATCGCCTAGCCCGGCAGGTCGCCGCCTGGCTGAGCGACGGGTTCGCGCTGGAAAAGGGCAGGCTGCGCCGTGCCGAGGCGGGCGACGTGATGGTCCTCGTGCGCAAGCGCAAGGAGCTGGCCGGGCTCATCGTGGCCCGGCTTCATGCGCACGGCGTAGCTGTTGCGGGGGTCGACCGGCTCCGGCTGGGCGCTCCGCTGGCCGTGCGCGATCTGCTGGCGGCGCTGCGCTTTGCCGCTCAGCCGCTGGATGACCTCAACCTTGCCGCGCTGCTGGTTTCGCCCTTGATCGGATGGAGCCAGGAGGACCTGCTGGAGCACGTCTACCGGCCGGAAGGCCAGCCGCTGTGGGACCATCTGCGCCGATCCCGGCACCCGCTCGTGGCCGAGGCGGTGGCGCGGCTGACAGACCTGCTCGGCAGGGGGGACTTCGTTCCGCCCGAGGCCCTGCTGCAGTGGCTGCTGGCCGGGCCGTGGCAAGGGCGCAGCCGGCTGCTGGCGCGGCTCGGGCAGGAGGCAGGGGACCCCATCGACGAGCTGGTGAACGCCGCCCATGCCTATTCCGCAAGCGCCGCCGCCAGCCTCGTCGGCTTCCTCCATTGGTTCGATGCCGGAGACGGCGAGCTGAAGCGCGAGGCCGAGGGGCCGGGCGGGCTGGTGCGGGTGATGACGGTCCACGGCTCGAAGGGCCTGCAGGCGCCGATCGTGATCCTCGCCGATGCGGCCGACGATCCGGACAGAGGTCTGGGCGCGGCGCTGGAACTGGCCGAGCCGCGGCCGCCCGGGCTCGATCATATCTATCACGAGCCGCCCGCGATCCCGCTGCCGCCGCTGCGCAAGGACGAACGGCTGGGCCGGATCGCCGAGGCCCAGGCCAAGGCCGCGAAGGAGGAGCGGGAGGAGCACTGGCGCCTGCTCTACGTGGCGATGACCCGGGCGGAGGAGGCCCTGTTCGTCACCGGATCGCTGGGTGCGCGGGAAACCGAGCCGGCACCCGATTCGTGGTACGCGCGGCTCGCTGAACTGGTGGAGCCGCACGCGTGGGCGGAAGACCCGCTGTGGAAGTCCGTTGCGATTCACGGCACGCCGCCCGCGCCCCCGCCCCCGCGCGAGGCCCAGAGCCTGGAGCTGGACCTGAAGGAGCCGGTTCCCCCGTTCCTGCGGAGGATGGTGGGGGAAGAACCGCGACCGCCGCGCCCCCTCGCGCCGAGCGCCCTGGGCGAGGACGAGGGTGCCGATCCGCCGTTCCCGGCAGCGGGCGGAGGTCAGCCGAACGCAGCCGAGGCCGCACGGCGGGGAACGCTGATCCACAAGCTGCTCGAGCGGCTGCCCGAACTTGCGACCGAGGCCCGCGAAGCGGCGGCGCTGCGGTGGCTGGGCCGCAATGCCGCAGACCTTTCCGCTGCCGCCCATGCGGACATTGCCGGGGCGGCGCTGTCCGTCCTGGCGGTGCCGGAATGGGCGGACCTGTTCGGCCCGGCGGCGCTGGCCGAGGTTCCTGTGGCCGCCACGGTTGGTGGGCAAGTCATCGCCGGGACGATGGACCGCCTGCTGGTGACGCCGGACCGGGTCCGCCTGATCGACTTCAAGACGACGCGGCGGCCGCCTGTCGGCCTTGCGGAGGTTCAGCCGGCCACCCTGCGGCAGATGGCTGCCTATGCCGCAGCGCTGGAGGTGGTCTTTCCCGGTCGTCCGGTCGAGGCGGCGCTGCTCTACACCCATGCCCCGCGGCTCATCCCCTTGTCGCCGGAGGTGATCAGCCGTCACAAGCCCGGCTAGACCACCCCCGAGGAATCCTTTCGACCCGCCCGGTTGCGCGCCGCGCCCAAGAACCTAGATACGAACCACACGATCAGGAGTGCTAACCATGCCGACCATTGCCGTCACCGATGCCAGCTTCGATGCAGATGTCCTTTCCTCGGACAAGCCCGTGCTGGTCGATTTCTGGGCGGACTGGTGCGGCCCCTGCAAGATGATCGCCCCGGCGCTCGAGGAAATTGCCGACGAACTGGCCGACAAGGTGCGGATCGCCAAGGTCGACATCATGGCCAACACCGACACGGCCAGCAATTTCGGCGTCCAGTCGATCCCGCTGCTGATCCTGTTCAAGGACGGCAAGCCGGTTGCCCAGAAGCTAGGCGCCGCGCCCAAGGGCCAGCTCAAGCAGTGGCTTGAAGCAGAGCTCTAAGGCTTTCGGGCTTCCTGCTGAAGCGAGGCCATCCGGGTCGCCAGCTGGTCGAACAGGGCCGGGCTGGCGGCGCCGATGAGGCCGGGTTCGAGGTGGCGGTCCACGCGGTATTCGCTGCCGTCGGGCCGCGCTGCGCGGCCGCCAGCCTCGTTGACAAACAGGACGCCCGCGGCGTGATCCCAGGCCAGGGTCCGTTCGAAGATCGAGACATCGTTGGTGCCCAGGACCAGCCGGGGATACTGCTCGGCGGCGCAGCGCGGGATATCGACCAGCGCATAGTGCGGGGCGATCTCGCTTTTCAGCGCTTCTCGCCGCAGAGGGTCGGCGAAGACGAGAGAGATCGCGGCGATGGGCGGGGTGTTCCCGCTTGTTCGGGCCTGCGCCCGTTCCCCGTCGATCCATGCCCCCTTGCCGGCCAGCGCGTGGCAGAACCGGCCCGTCAGGCAATCCAGGATCCACCCACCCACCGTGCGCCCGCTCTCCGCGAGGGCGACGATGACGCCGAAGGGCGCCTTGCCCGCGGCGAAGTTGTTCGTTCCGTCCAGTGGATCGATGATCCAGCACAGGCCGTCACCAAGCCGGTCCAGCACGGCGGGATCGGCATGGGCCGCTTCTTCCCCGACGATGGCGGCTTCGGGCATCAGGTTTGAGAGCCGTTCGGCAAGGATCGCCTCGGCTTCGCCGTCGGCGATGGTTACGACGTCGTCCGCCGCCTTGGCGACGATGTCCTGGCTGGACAGGTGGCGGTAACGGGGCAGGATGGCCGCTTCCGACGCTTCGCGCATGATGGCTGCGATCTGCGCGGTGAGCGCCGCGTCGAGCGGAGCCGGCATCAGCTGCGGTAATCCGCGTTGATCGAGATGTAGCCGTGCGTCAGGTCGCAGGTCCAGACCGTCGCCCGGCCTTCGCCCAGTCCAAGGTCGACATCGATCCGTACTTCGCGGCCCTTGAGGTGGGCTGCTACCGGCGCTTCGTCGTAATCGGCCAGCGGCTGACCCTCGCGGGCGGCCCAGGTGCCGCCGAAGCCGATCGACAGGCGGTCGCGGTCGGCGGGTTCCCCGGCCTTGCCGACGGCCATGACCACCCGGCCCCAGTTGGCGTCTTCGCCGGCGATCGCGGTTTTGACGAGCGGGGAGTTGGCGATTGCCAGCCCCACTCGCCGGGCCGAAGCATCGCTGACGGCGCCGGACACGGCCACTTCGATGAACTTCTGCGCGCCTTCGCCATCTTTGACGACGAGGTGTGCAAGCTGCCTGCACACGTCCTGCAAGGCCGCTGCAAAGGCATCGGCGCCGGGGCTGTCGAACGAGGCGAGCGGAGCGTTGCCGGCAGCGCCGGTGGCGAAGGCGAGGACCGTGTCGCTGGTGGATGTGTCGCTGTCGACCGTGATGCAGTTGAACGTCGCATCGGCCGCACCGGCCAGGCACTGCTGGAGAAACGCCGGGTCGACCGCGGCATCGGTGAAGACATAGCCGAGCATGGTCGCCATGTCGGGCGCGATCATGCCGCTGCCCTTGATGATCGCGGCGAAGCGGACCTGCGTTTCGCCGATCATGGCGGTGGCGGCTGCCCCCTTGGGAAAGGTGTCGGTGGTGCCGATGGTGCGCGCGGCCTCTTCCCAGCTGCACGGCGCGGCCTCGAGCGCGGCGGCGACGCCGGTGCGGGCCTTGTCCTTGGGCAGTGGCACGCCGATCACCCCGGTGGACGAGACGAACACCTGCTCAGGCGGGCAGGCGAGGGCCTGTGCGACCTGGCCCATGATCTGCTCCACCGCCTCGCGCCCGCGATAGCCGGTGAAGGCGTTGGAATTGCCGGCGTTGACGATCAGCGCCCGGGCCCGGCCCTGCGCAATGTTCTGGCGGCCCAGCTCCACTTCGGAAGAGCAGCAGACGTTGCGGGTGAAGACACCGGCGACCGCGGTTCCTTCAGCGAGTTCGGCATAGGTGAGGTCGCACCGGCCCCAGTCCTTGTAGCCGGCGCGGACGACGCGGAGCGTGGCCCCGGCGATGGCGGGCAGGGCCGGGAAGGGCGTGGCGAGCGGGGAGACGGCGTCGGACATGGCGAGGGGACTAGCGTTCCGCCTTGCAAGGTCAAGCGGGGTTGTTGGCTCCGGGGGATGGACGCGGATGGCTGCCGTGCCTATATCGGCGCCGCAGATGAAACGCCTTCTTATCGCCTTTCTTGCCCTGTTGGGCGTGGTTGCACAGGCTCAGCCCGCAACGGCGCGTGGGCTTGAGTGCGCGGAGATCGATCGGGTTGCGGCCCAGGTCGTGGCGTTGCAGGTCGTTGCGGCCCATCCGGCAGCAGCCGTGTTCAGCGTTCGTCCGGCTGCGTTTTCCGCGCGGCTGACGCTTGCCGCCCCCGGTTTGTCCACCTTTCCGGAAGCCGCCGCCAAAACGGTTTGGATCGGGATCGACCGCGCGGCTGAATAGTTCCGCGCGCATTCGACATTCTTCAAAGCCGCCGGCGTCCTGTATGGCCCGGCGCACCTTGCCATCCCTGCGGCCGCCCACGGCGGCCTGTGCCAGATCCAGGAAATCACCATGCTCGGCGCCCTTGCCAAGGCCGTTTTCGGCTCGTCCAACGAACGTTACGTCAAGAAGCTCGACAAGCTTGTCGCGCGGATCAATGCCTATGAGCCCGAGCTGGAGGCCTGTTCGGACGAGCAGCTGAAGGCCCAGACCGCCAAGTTCCGCGAGCAGCTCGCCGGCGGAGCCGACCTCGACGATATCCTGCCGGAAGCCTTTGCCACGGTGCGCGAGGCGTCGAAGCGGGTGTTCGGGATGCGCCACTTCGACGTGCAGATGATCGGCGGCATCGTGCTTCACCGCGGCGAGATCGCGGAAATGCGCACCGGCGAGGGCAAGACGTTGGTGGCCACCACCGCGACCTACCTCAATGCGCTCGAGGGCAAGGGCGTCCACGTCGTCACGGTCAACGATTACCTCGCCCGCCGCGACGCCGAGTGGATGGGCCAGCTGCACCAGTTCCTGGGCCTGACCGTGGGCGTCATCGTCCCGAGCCTGGACGAGGAAGAACGGCGCGCCGCCTACAACGCCGACATCACCTATGCGACGAACAACGAGCTGGGCTTCGATTACCTGCGCGACAACATGAAGCACGAGCGCGGGCAGATGGTGCAGCGCCCTTTCAACTACGCGATCGTCGACGAGGTGGATTCGATCCTGATCGACGAGGCGCGCACCCCGCTGATCATCTCCGGCCCGACCGACGACAAGAGCGATCTCTACATCTCGGTCGACGCCGTGGTGAAGCAGGTTCCGGCCGAGCTGTATGAAGCGGACGAAAAGACCAAGAACATCACCCTCACCGAAGACGGGGTGGAGTGGGCCGAGCGCCAGCTGGAGCAGGCGGGCCTCCTCGTCGGCTCCAATCTCTACGACGTCGAGAACACCCAGGTCGTCCACCACCTTGACCAGGCCCTCAAGGCCAACGTCATGTTCAAGCGCGATATCGACTATGTGGTGAAGGATGGCAAGATCGTCATCATCGACGAGTTTACCGGCCGCATGATGGACGGACGGCGCTGGTCGAACGGGTTGCACCAGGCGGTGGAAGCCAAGGAAGGCGTGAAGATCGAGCCAGAGAACCAGACGATGGCCTCGATCACCTTCCAGAACTATTTCCGCATGTATCCCAAGCTTTCGGGCATGACCGGCACCGCCGCGACCGAGGCGCCGGAATTCTTCGACATCTACAAGATGAACGTCGTCACCATCCCCACCAACGTCCCGGTGCGGCGGATCGACGAGGAGGACGAGTTCTACAAGAACACGGCCGACAAGTTCGCCGCCATCGCCCGGTTGATCCGGGAGCGGCAGCAGATCGGGCAGCCCGTGCTGGTCGGTACGGTTTCGATCGAGAAGTCCGAACTGCTCAGCGAATACCTGAACCGTGAAGGTGTGAAGCACGCCGTGCTGAACGCGCGCTTCCACGAGATGGAGGCGCACATCGTGGCCCAGGCGGGCCGGCTCGGCGCGGTGACCGTTGCCACCAACATGGCCGGCCGCGGCACGGACATCCAGCTTGGCGGCAACGTGGAATTCCGCATCGACGACGAACTGAAGGACATGCCGGAGGGGCCCGAGCGAGCCGCGGCGATCCAGAAGATCAAGGACGAGGTTTCGGCCGAAAAGGCCCAGGTGCTCGAAGCGGGCGGCCTTTGCGTGATCGGGACGGAGCGGCATGAAAGCCGCCGCATCGACAACCAGCTGCGCGGCCGTTCGGGACGCCAGGGCGACCCCGGCCTGAGCAAGTTCTACCTGTGCCTGGAGGATGACCTGCTGCGCATCTTCGGTCCGGACACGCTGTTCTCGCGCATGATGAATTCCAACCTTGCCGACGGCGAGGCGATCGGGTCCAAGTGGCTGTCCAAGGCCATTGAGACCGCGCAGAAGAAGGTTGAGGCGCGCAACTACGACGTACGCAAGCAGGTTGTCGAATACGACGACGTGATGAACGACCAGCGCAAGGTGATCTACGAGCAGCGTGCCGATATCATGGACGCCGAGACCGTGGACGACGTGGTCGTGGACATGCGCCACGATACGGTGAACGCGATCGTGGGCGATGCCTGCCCGCCGGGGTCCTATCCTGAGCAGTGGGACGTGGAGGGACTGGTCAACCGCGTGCGCGACACGATCGGCATCGAGGTGCCGCTGGCGCAGTGGATGGACGAGGACGGGATTGATCCCGAGGGCATCGAGGAGCGTCTTGCCGGCCTTGCCGACGCTCACATGGCCGAGCGCACCGCCGATCAGCCGGAAGTCTGGCGCATGGTTGAAAAGTCGATCCTGCTGGAGCGGCTCGACCACTACTGGAAGGAGCACCTCGCCACGCTCGATGCGCTGCGCCAGGTCGTGTTCCTGCGCGCCTATGCGCAAAAGACGCCGATCAACGAATACAAGCAGGAGGCGTTCGGGCTGTTCGAGAAGATGCTTGAGACGATCCGCGAGGATGTGACCCGCGTGCTGTGTACGGCGGATTTCCGTTTTCAGCAGCCCGAGCAGACCCTGCCGGATCTCCCAGCCTTCCTCTCAGGCCACATCGATCCGCTGACCGGCGAGGTTGAAGGCGGTCAGGTCCCGGGCGCCGAGGCCATGCTCAGCGCGTTGGGCACAGTCACGCCATTCGCCGCGCAGGCGGCGGAAGGCGTGGATCCCTATGCCGGCATGGGGATCTCGCGCAATGCGCCGTGCCCCTGTGGATCCGGCAACAAGTACAAGCATTGCCACGGCGCCGCGGCCTGAAGCGCAGTCCTAGCCCCGTCCGCGGCGGCGCGCGCGGCCGGGGCCATGCGGGGTTCCCCAGCGCATCAGGCGGTCCCGCCGGACCCCCCGCCGCCAGCGGAGGATTCCCCAGGTCACGACCAGGATAAGAAGCGCCAGGAGCGCATAGGCGGCAAGGTCTCGGGGGATCATGGCAGTGTCTCGCCGTGTTCCGGCGTCCCCACGGGCTGGCGCGCCAAAGTGCGGAGCAGGGCCGCCAGCCAACCCATGGCGAGGACGCGGCTTGCCCGGGAGTGGGCGCCGGTCCCGGCGCCCAGAGCGACCTGACCGATCACGGAACCGTCTTCCAGCCGGGCGCCGGTGAAGGTTGCGCCCTCTGGCATCAGCGCCAGCACCGCGCTCTCATAGGCGCCGAGGTGCGTGTAGACGAGAACCCGTTCGAGCTTGTCGCAGCATAGATGGGAAACGGGAGAACCGGCCGAGGCGACAAGGTCGAGGGCATCGCGCAAGCGATCGCCCTGTTCAGCCGGACCCGCGTGCTCGCACCGGTCGGCAAGTGCCAGAAGGTCGGCGGCACTGACCGTTCTCCCGGTGGGAGTGGCATCGGGCAGAAATTGTTTCAGCGGGACAGGCGACACGGCATTCTCACTTGAAGGGAGCGGATGCCGAGGGGTGGAGATTTGTCGGGTGTTCCGACATGTATCAGAGGTAACGCGTTGTTTTTTTAGGTTAAAATGAAAAAATATATAACTAAAGTAAGTTGCGTTACACGCACCTTCCTAGGGCATTAACCCTTCGACTCCTGTCGGTTCCGTCAAAATGTAAAGAAGCCAACCGGTTGCGGCGTTTGCAACTACCGAATCAGGGGCAGCGAAACCAGGCGCCGTTCCATCCGCCGTACTCTCTGGCCAAGACCAGAGAGTACGGCCGGGCAACGGTCCGCTCAGAGAACGATATCGGACGCGTGCAGGGTTCCGAACGCCACGTTGTTCAACTGGACTTCGAATTCGTTGACGCCGTTGTGATCCGTATCGATCCCGAGAATGGTGGCCTTGCCGTTGAGGATGGACGTGAAGGTGATCTGATCGACGGTGATGCCCATGCCGGCGAGATGGATTGAATCCGTCCCTACCTTGAAATCCATCACCACGTCGCGATTGGCCGCGCCGACTCCCGATTCGCCGAGAGCGTTCCAGAAGAACTGGTTCGCGCCGGCGCCGCCCAGCAGGACGTCCTTGCCGAGACCGCCGGTCAGCTGATCGTCCCCGTCGCCCCCGCTCAGCGTGTCATTTCCCGCGCCCCCGGCCAGCCCGTCATTTCCGGCGCCGCCCACGAGAATGTCGTTGCCGTCGGCTCCGTAAAGGGCATCGTCCCATCGCCGCCGAGCAGCTGGTCGTTGCCGTTGCCGCCCGAGAGCAGATCGTTGCCGGCATTGCCGACGATCGTATCGTCGCCGTCGCCGCCGAACAGCCGGTCATCCCCGTCCCATCCGAAGATATAGTCGTTGCCAAGGCCGCCGAAGATCGAATCGTTGCCGAAGCTGCCGTCAATCGTGTCATTGCCGTCCTTGCCATAGATGGCGTCATCGCCGGCGGTGCCGGTCATAGTATCGTCCAGCATCGTTCCGAGAATGGTGGTCATTTCCATGCGCTCCATGTTCTGTGTTGTACGCGGAGGGGCAGGCCGCCGCGCCAAGGAATGGCTTTGAGCGGAGGCATGGTTACTCGCGGCTGATCGCGCACTCAGGACTTACACGTAGGCGGTCGCGCCTGGTTGGACCCGGCGAAGCAAGTAAATGTAATATATCGAAAATGACGCCGATCTTTACGGTCCGGATCGGACGCGTTTCCGTAAAGGTCCTGAGGTGGGGGCCGGAAGCAGGGCGGACGGCGGGGCGCGAAGGGAAAGTGGCTCCCCGAGTAGGAAGGGCGGGCTTCTGCACTGGCCTGCGTGAAGGTGCAAAATGTGGCGGAAACGCGCGACATTCGGGTCTGACTGCCGGCACCGGCGAGCATTGACATGCACTCAAATGCAGCCCAAAATGTGGGAACAGCGGTGGTAATGAGGTATATGGCTCCGTGGGCAAATTGACCCCCTTGGGCGTGAAAAATGCCAAACCGGGCCGGCATGGTGACGGCAAGGGCCTCTACCTACTCGTCAAACCCAGCGGCGCTAAATCATGGTTGCTGAGAGTCGTGGTTGCCGGTCGCCGCATGGACATTGGGCTAGGCTCTACTGACTGGGTCAGCCTGGCGGAAGCTCGCAACAAGGCCCACGATTTGCGCAAGCACGCGAAGGAGGGCCGGGACCCGATTGCCGAGCGCGATCGCGGCAAGGTCATCTATCCAACTTTCGGCGAGGCGGTTGACGAGGCGCACAAGGAGCTTTCGAAGGGCTGGGCGGACAAGACCGCTGCGGCATTCAAATCGTCGCTCGACCTCCATGCGGTGCCGAAGATCGGCAAGCACAGGGTCGACCAGGTGGGGACTGAGCAGATCATCACCGTGCTCGCGCCGATCTGGACGACCAAGCCGGAGGTCGCAAAGAAGGTTCGGGTCCGGG